>ENA-ORCZ01000316-ORCZ01000316.1-marine-metagenome-genome-assembly--contig:-NODE-316-length-25872-cov-2.661524_pt1 | contig 25872 bp, 17 predicted proteins | sample MGYA00237785_ERZ508519 | MGnify/ENA primary metagenome ERZ508519 (study PRJEB26189, sample SAMN06268790) | marine metagenome | isolation source: Bioluminescent Bay, La Paraguera, Puerto Rico | place...
GAGACCGCCGCGTCATGGGTGTCTATGCCTTCCTGCAGGCGCTGCTGCCTCTCCTGGCCTTCGCCGCGGCACTGGCCCTGCCAAGGCCGCTGGCCCTGCGCCGCAAGCTGACAGTGCAACCCGCATGAAGGGCGTGGCATGAGCATCATCGACCTCAGCCATGAGCATGGCCTGACGCTCAGCCAGGTGGAGATCCGCCACGGCGAAAGACGCATTCTGGGCCCGGTCAGCCTGACCGTGCCGCCGGGCGAGGTGGTCACGGTCATGGGGCCCAGCGGCTGCGGCAAGTCGAGCCTACTGGCGCTGATCTGCGGCACCCTGGATCCCGCCTTGACCGGCAGCGGCCGGGTGCTGCTGAACGGCGCGGAGGTGACCGACCGACCGCCCGAGGACCGCCATATCGGCATCCTGTTCCAGGACGACCTGCTGTTTCCGCACCTATCCGTCGCAGGCAACCTGGCCTTCGGCCTGCCGCCTTCGGTGCGCGGGCGCCGCGCCCGGCGCGCACGTATCGAGGCCGCCCTGGCCGAGGCCGACATGCTGGCCTTCTACGACCGCGATCCGGCGACACTTTCCGGCGGCCAGCGGGCCCGCGTCGCCCTGCTGCGCACCCTGCTGTCGCAGCCGCGGGCCCTGCTGCTCGACGAGCCCTTCGCCAAGCTGGATGTCGCCCTGCGCGCCCGCTTCCGCAGCTTCGTCTTCGAGCATGCCCGCGCCCAGGGCCTGCCCACCTTGCTGGTCACCCACGACCCGCAGGACGCCGCCGATGCCGGTGGCCCCCGCCTGGCCATCGATGCCGAAGGCCGTATCCTCGGCGCGCGCCCTGGCGGCCGCGGCCACCGCCCCGGCACGATCAGCTGAATTTGGACCCCCGGTTGAAGCGTTCTTCACCGGAGCGCGCCGCCGGCGCAGACCATGTGTAAAACCCGGACATTTCTAGGAATCTGAGGAAATCCGCCGGCAATCCCGGCACTGGGAAGCCCGCCGCTGGGCCTTTCCAGCTAGTGCCGCAGGGCGTAGACTGGGCTGCACGAAAACGTGCCACCGGCACGAAAGCCGGCCCCTTTTCAAGGATCCGAGACCATGTACAGCGCGACGACCCAGTCTATCAGCGTGACGGTCAAACCGATCTACCTGGAGGAGCAGTCCTCCCCCACCGAGAGCCACTATGTCTGGGCCTACCAGGTCCGCATCGAGAACACCGGCGGGGAAACCGTGCAGTTGCTGAACCGCCACTGGCGCATCACCGATTCCATGGGGCGGGTGCAGGAGGTTCACGGCGCCGGCGTGGTCGGCGAACAGCCGACGCTGGAGCCCGGCGAGAGCTTCGAATACACCAGCGGCACGCCGCTGACGACGCCTTCCGGCATCATGGTCGGAAGCTACGAGATGGAGAGCACCGACGGCCGCCGCTTCGACGTGGAGATTCCGGCCTTTTCGCTGGACAGCCCGCACCAGCCCGTGCAACTCAACTAGCCGACATCGGGCCGGCCGCGACCTGGACGAGATGAAAGCGGCCTGTTCAGCGGACCATCAGGAAGAGGGACCAAAGGGGGCCGTCGCAGCGTGACCACCAAGCAGAAGATCGAAACCCTGTCGCCAGTTCAGCGCCCTTCACGCGACGAAGCGTTGCAGGCGGTGGAAACCCTGATCCGCTGGGCCGGCGACGATCCCGCGCGCGAGGGGCTGCGCGGCACGCCGGACCGGGTGGTCAAGGCCTACGAGGAATTCTTCGAAGGCTACGACGTCGATCCGCTCGACCTGCTGGAGCGCACCTTCGAGGAGGTCGAAGGCTACGACGAGATGGTTCTGCTGCGCGACATCCGCTTCGAGTCCCACTGCGAGCACCACATGGCGCCGATCATCGGTAAGGCGCATGTCGCCTACATGCCGAACAACCGCGTGGTCGGCATCTCCAAGCTGGCGCGTATTGTCGAGGCCTATGCCAAGCGCCTGCAGATCCAGGAAAAGATGACCGCGCAGATCGCCAACATCATCGACGAGGTGCTGAACCCCAAGGGCGTCGCTGTGGTCATCGAGGCCACGCATCACTGCATGACGACGCGCGGCGTGCACAAGCCCGGGACCTCCATGGTCACCAGCCGCATGCTGGGAATGTTCCGCACCAACGCCTCCACGCGGCGCGAATTCCTCTCGCTCGTCGGTTCGCCCGCCAGCCTGGGCTACGACGGCAGCTGACCCAACAGCTGCTTGCCGTGTGGCGGGGGCCATCAGTCGGGGAATCATGGATCGGGGGATCATGAATCACGCAGTCCCGGCTAAGTCGCCCGGCAAGGGGGCGAAGCAGTGATCGAACTACGCCCGATCATCTTCGTCATCGGCATTCTGCTGTCGGTGCTGGCCGTGGCCATGATCATTCCAGCCATCGTCGACATCTCGGTCGGCCACCCGGACTGGCAGGTCTTTTCCGTCGCCGCCTTCGTGACGCTCTTCGTCGGCGTCTCCATGATGCTGACCACGCGAGCCAGCCTGAGCAGCTTCTCCGTGCGCCAGGCCTTCGTCATGACCAATCTCGCCTGGTTCGTCATTGCCGCCTTCGGTGCCCTGCCATTCCAGTTCTCAGAGCTGGAACTGGATCCCGCCGACGCCTTTTTCGAATCCATGTCGGGGGTCACCACCACCGGTGCCACGGTGATCGTCGGCCTGGATTTCGCGCCGCCCGGCATTCTTCTGTGGCGCGCCATCCTGCAATGGCTGGGCGGCATCGGCATCATCGTCATGGCCGTGGCCATCCTGCCCATGCTGCAGGTTGGCGGCATGCAGATGTTCCGCGTCGAGGCATTCGACACCGATAAGGTGCTGCCGCGTGCCGCGCAGATCGCCGGCGGCATCGCCATCATCTATGTCTTCCTGACCGCTGTCGCCGCGATGATGCTGTGGTCGCTCGGCATGTCCGGCTTCGATGCCGTCGCCCACGCCATGACCTCTATCGCCACCGGCGGCTTCTCCACCTACGACGCCTCGGTCGGGCATTTCAACAACGCCGCCATCGATTGGACGATGAGCGCCATCATGGTGCTGGGATCCGTGCCCTTCGTGCTGTACCTGCGCGTGATCCGCGGCGACTTGCGGCCGGTCTTCGCCGATACCCAGGTACGATGGTTCCTCACCATCCTCACCATCGCCATTCTGTTCACCGCACTCTGGCTCTACCGCAGCGATCTCATGGGCCCGCTCGACGCGCTGCGCTACAGCACATTCAATGTCATCTCGGTGATGACCGGCAGCGGCTTCGCTACCGCCGATTACGGGCGCTGGGGCAGCTTTGTCGTCGCCGTCATGTTCGTCCTGATGTTCATCGGCGGCTGCGCGGGCTCGACCACCTGCGGGATCAAGATCTTCCGCCTGCAGGTGCTCTACGCCACCGCCCATGCCCAGATCCATCGCCTGATGCAGCCCAACGGTGTGTTTTTTCCCTACTACAACAAGAAGCCCATTCCCGACGCGGTGGCGACCTCGGTCATGAGTTTCTTCTTCCTCTTCGCGTCCTGCTTCGCCTTGCTCGCCGTGGGCCTCGGGCTTACCGGCCTCGATTTCGTCACCGCCGTCTCCGGTGCCGCTTCGGCCATCGCCAACGTCGGCCCTGGGCTGGGAGATGTCATCGGGCCGGCCGGCAACTACGCCACCCTGCCTGACAGCGCCAAGCTGCTCCTCTCTCTCGGCATGCTGCTGGGGCGTCTCGAGCTCTTCACCGTCCTCATCCTCCTTGCGCCGTCCTTCTGGCGCGGCTGAGAAAGGTTCCATGTCCGCGATTTGTGCCCAAAGCCGTGAAATGATCGAACGCCTGGTCGGCTTCGACACCACCTCGGCCAAGTCGAACCTGGCGCTGATCGACTTCGCCCAGGACTACCTGGAAGGACAGGGCGCGCGCTGCCGGCGCACCGTGAACGTCGAGGGCACCAAGGCCAACCTCTTTGCCAGCCTGGGACCGGAGGGGCCGGGCGGTGTCGTGCTGTCGGGGCACAGCGACGTGGTACCGGTGGACGGCCAGCCCTGGGACAGCGATCCCTTCAAGGTGATCGAGCGCGATGGCCGGCTCTACGGCCGCGGCACGGCGGACATGAAGTCCTTTCTTGCCGTCGCCCTTGCCCTGGTGCCGGAGTTCCAGGCACAGCCGCTGAAGCAGCCACTGCACATCGCCATGTCTTACGACGAGGAGGTCGGCTGCACCGGCGTCGGCGGCATGATCGACGACATCGTCACCAATCTGCCGCGCCCGGAGATGGTCATCGTCGGTGAACCGACCGACATGCAGATCATCAACGGCCACAAGGGCTGCTACATTTTCGAGACCCGGGTGCACGGCCAGGCGGCCCACTCCAGCCAGCCGCATCACGGCGGCAACGCCATCTTCGCCGCCGGGCGCCTCATTGCCTTCCTGGCCGAGATGGCGGCGCGCAAGCGCGCTGAGGCGCCGACAGACAGCCCCTTCGATCCGCCCTACACCACTTTTAACCTGGGTCTGATCGAAGGCGGCAAGGCGCTGAACATCGTGGCCCAGGACTGCCGTTTCGGCTGGGAGTTCCGGCCGATCCCCAGCGAGGACACCGAGGCCATCATCCGCGAGTTTGAGGCTTTCGCCCGCGACGAAGTGCTGCCGTCGCTCGGCGAGTTCGCGCCGGAGGCCAGCATCGAGACCGAGCCCCTGTCGACGGTCCTGCCGCTGACCCCCGTTGCCGACAATCCCGCCGAAGCCCTGGTGCGCCGCCTGTGCGGCAGCAACGCGGCCCCCGGCGTGGTCTCCTTCGGCACGGAGGGCGGCCTCTTCCAGGCGGCAGGCCTATCCGCCGTGGTCTTCGGCCCCGGCTCCATCGACCAGGCGCACAAACCCAACGAGTTCATCACCCTGGAACAGGTCGCCGCCTGCGAGGATTTCCTGCTGAAGGTCCGCGACTGGGCGGTCACCGGCTGACGCCAACCTTCTTCTGCGACTCCGTTATCGATTTCGCGTAGTCTTGGATCGAAGCACCTCCTGGTGACGACAGCTTAAGCAGGAAAGCAGGCGATGCAGAAAATCATCCTGGGCGTCCTGGCGATCATAGCCATTGCCGGCTGGGCGCTGGCTTATGTCTTCCACAGTGAGTCCGGGGATCTCTCCCGGCAACTGGCCGGCCTGGAAGCCGAACAGGTCAAGACCACGGCGGCGTTGGAGGCCGCGAGAAGCGACCTCAAAGAACAGGCCGTTTCCGCCGGCAGCCTGGAAGAGGTCCAGGACAGGCTGGGCGCTGCCGAAGCCGATGCCGCGGCCCTGGACGAGGAACTCCAGCGGAAACAATCCGAGCTGGCGGCAGCGACCAAAGCGACCGAGGATCGCAGGCTCGAACTCAGCGAAGTGGAGCGACAGCTCGTCGAGCAGTCCGCCAGCTTGGAAATCGTCCGGCAGGAGGCCGAGCGCGCGGCGCAAGAAGTCGAGCGGCTGCGCGCCGAGTCCGTCGAACTGGCGCAGATGGCCCAACAACTGCGCAGAGGGCAACCGGCCGAAGCCGATCCAGAAGGCTCCACGACGGCCGCCCCCGGCGAGACCATGGCCAAGGCCGAGTCAGTCTCCGAGATGCCGGCGGCGGACCAGAAGAACCGGATGGAACAAATGTTCCATGTGCTCGACATGAATGGCGACGCAGAGATCGATGAGCTGGAATTCAGGCTGAACAGCATCAAGCTGCTCGGCGTCATCGACAGCAACGGCGACGGCTTCGTCACCCCCGATGAGACTCTGCTGTCGCCGGACCGCTTCAGCCGTTTCGATGAAAACGGCGACCGGAAGATCGCGCCGGTCGAGTTCGTCGAGGCCTTCCGCGTCATCGACGGCGACTCCGGCGGCACCATCACCCTTCAGGACTATACGGCCTTCGTCGAGGGCACATCGAGGTGACCCGCCGGGTGACTGGCACCCTCATCACAGGTCACCCCCGGGATTGTCCAGAGGGCGACAGCTTTCCAGATGGCTTGAAGCCCGGGCTAGAGGCAGCAGCCCTTCAAGCCTTCTCGAAGGCCACCTCGGCGCCGAAGAAGCGGCTGGCAAAGGCGGAGACGCGCAGCGGGTCGCCGGTGGTCAGGAAGCGGCGCTCGCCGGCCTCCTGCGCTGTGGCCGCGAAGCGGTCGTGCCGCGTCAGGTATTCGGCCAGGCTGTCGGCGACCACCGTCGGTTGGTCCAGCAGTTCCACGCCGTCCGGCAGCGCTTCGGCGAAGAGCGGCGCCACCAGGGGATAATGGGTACAGCCCAGGACGGCGGCGTCGGGTGCGCGCCCCTCGGTCTGCGTCAGCATATCTCCCACGTAGCCGGTGACCAGTTCGCGCAACTCGCTTTCCGGCGCATCGGCCTCGATGGCGGCGACCAGATTCGGGCAGGCCTGGCTGACCACCCGCATGTGCGGCGCGCGCAGCCCGACCTCGAAAGGATAGGCGCCTGAGTGGATGGTGCGCTGGGTGGCGAAGACCGCTACCATGCCGTCGGGCGCCACCTTGCCCTGGACTTTGGTGCCGTCACGCCAGGAGACCCCGGCCAGCGCCTCGACCATGGGGACGAAGACGCCCAGCACGCGGCGCTCCGGCGCCGCTGCGGGCAGCCAGTCCTGCTGCAATCTCCTGAGCGCAATGGCCGAGGCGGTGTTGCAAGCCAGCAGAACCAGCAGGCAACCTTCCGCGAACAGCCGCTCGACCGCCGCCCGGGTGAGGTCGTAGATCTCGTCTTCCGGGCGTGGGCCGTAGGGAGCCTTGCCATGATCACCCAGGTAGGTGAAGGCCTCGCGCGGCAGGCGCTCGGTGAGGGCGTGCAGAACCGTCAGGCCGCCATGGCCGGAATCGAAGACACCGATCATCCGCGCTGCCCGCCCCCGCCGCTGCGGCTTACAGGATGATGTAGGGGAAGAAGGCGGTCTTGATGGTCTCTTCGAGCTGGTCGTTGAGGTCGTTCATCGTGTCCTCGGTCAGCTTGTACCAGACCTTCTCGCGCTCGTTCAGGGTGATGTCCTCCGGCACGGTCACCGAGCGGCGCGCCTCGGCGGTGGCATTGCCCTGGATCTGCCGGCCGTCGAGCACCTGCATGTCGATGATGATGTGCACCTCGTAGCGCTCCGACTGGTCGGTGGTGAGCAGCCCGGTGACCCCCGTCGACTTCTCCAGCGGCGTCTCGACGGCGGCGGCATGGCGCACCACGTAGCGGAAGGTCAGGCGATCACCCTTGGCGACCAGGCGGTCCTGGCCCCAGCGGACGGCGGCATCCTTCGGCGGCACCGGAAAGCGGTGCCCGACGTTGGGCGCTTCGGCGCTCGCCTTGTAGGCCTGCTCCACCTGGACCTCGCCGACATCGAGGTTGATGTCCGGCAGGTGCTCGTAGGTCAGGCTGGCGAAGCGGTTGCTCGGGTCGTCAAGGGCGCAGGATCCCGCGGCGGCGGCGAGCAGGGCAATGACGGCAAAGCGCAGGGGGGCACGCATGGCAGGCTTCCTATCGAAAGGCGTTCCGGGACAAGGGCGGACTGTCAGGCGCCTTATTAGGCGGCAAATATGAATAAGTTGGGAATCGGGCAGGATCAAGGCGGGCAAAGGTGCCAGGAGACCGCGGCGCCGCGGGCTCAATCCCCGTAGATGCGCTCCAGGTCGTCGTCGCCGAAGCGGTAGACCGTGGTGCAGAACTGGCAGGTCACCTCCACCGCCCCGTCGGTCTTCAGATCCTCGATTTCGGCGCGCGGCATGGTCCGCAGCACCTCCTCCAGCTTCTCGCGCGAACAGCGGCAGCCGTCGGTCAGCGCGCGCGGCTCGAAGACCCGCACGCCTTCCTCGTGGAACAGGCGGAACAGCAGGTCGTTCAGTCCCAGGCTGTCGTCCAGCAGTTCGTTCTCGTGGGCGCTGGCCTGCAGCACCATGGCGCGGCGCCAGTCGTCCTCGTGCTCGATCTCGTGGATCGCCTCCTCGGGCAGGCGCTGCAGCACCAGGGCGGCGGAAACCCAGTGGGCGCCGCGCCGGCCGGCCGCCAGCACGATGCCGCTCTGCAGCTGCTCGGACTGCATGAAGTAGTGCTGCAGGCAGTCGGCCAGGGTGTCGCCGGTCAGCGCGACGATCCCCTGGTAGCGGTCGCCCTGGCCGGCCTTCTGGTCCACGGTGAAGGCCAGGTGGCCCTTGCCGAAAAGCTGCGGCACCGTCGGCGGCTCTTGCGTCTCGGCCAGCAGCGCCTCGATGCGCGCCGCGTCGAAGCCGGCATAGCCGCGCATCTCGCCCTCGGAAGTGACGTCGACCACCAGCATGCGCAGGGGCCCGTCGCCGCTGGCCTGCAGGGTGAAGACGCCGTCGTACTTCAGAAGGCTGGCCAGCCCGCCGCAGAGTGCCAGCATTTCCGCCAGCAGGCGGGCCACCGGCTCCGGATAGGCATGGCGGCTGAGAATCCGGTCGCAGACGCTCTCCAGGCGCAGCAGGCGCCCGCGGATCCCGGAGGATTCGAGGAGAAAGGGCTGGACCAGATCGGCCTTCAGGCCGCCCGGGCCTGTCGTGCCTTCAGGCATCACTCACTCTCATTCGTCAGGAAAGGCACCAGGCGAGAATGCCCTTCTGGGCATGCAGCCGGTTCTCGGCCTCGTCCCACACCACCGACTGGGGGCCGTCGATCACCGAGTCGGTGACCTCGTCGCCGCGGTGCGCGGGCAGGCAGTGCATGAAGATGGCGTTCGGCTTGGCCAGGGCCATGACGCGGTCGTCGACCTGGTAGCCGCGCAGCAGGTTGTGCCGGCTCTCCCCGTCGTCGTCGCCCATGGAGACCCAGGTATCGGTCACCACCGCATCGGCGTCCTTCACCATGGCCTCGACATCGCCGGAGACGACGATCCTGCCGCCCTGGGACGCCGCCCAGTCCAGCACCTTCCGCGGCGGGCGCAGTTCCTCGGGGCAGGCCAGGCGCAGCTCGAACCTGAAGCGCACCGCGGCATGGATCCACGAGGTCGCCATGTTGTTGCCGTCCCCGCACCAGGTCACCACCTTGCCCTCGATGGGGCCCAGGTGCTCCTCGAAGGTCATGACGTCGGCCATCAGCTGGCAGGGATGCGTGACGTCGGTCAGCCCGTTGATCACCGGCACGGTGGCGTATTCCGCCAGCTCCAGCAGAATCGACTCCTTGGTGGTGCGGATCATGATGGCGTCGACATAGCGCGACAGCACCCGCGCGGTGTCGGCCACCGTCTCGCCGCGGCCGAGCTGCGTGCCGCTGGGCTCCAGCACCACGGCCTGGCCGCCCAGCTGGGCCGCCGCCACCTCGAAGGAGACGCGGGTCCGGGTCGAGGGCTTCTCGAAGATCATCGCCAGGGTCTTGCCCTGCAGGGGCAGATCCTTGCCGTTGGCCTCGCCGCGCTTCATGCGCGCGGCGTCGTCCAGCATGCCGCGCAGCTCGGCGCTGTCCAGCCGGTCGAGATCGAGGAAGTGCTTGGGGGCCTTGTTCTGCAACATGGTCATGTCAGGCCGCCTTCGCCCAGGCGCCGCAGGCCCGCTCGATGGCCTGCACGGCTTCGTCCACCTGGCGTTGTTCGATGATCAGCGGCGGCAGCAGGCGCACGACGTTCTCCGCCGCGCCCACGGTGAGCAGGCCTTCCTCGCGCAGCTTCGCCACCACCTCGGTGTTGGGGACGACGCACTTCAGGCCCAGCATGAGGCCCGCGCCGCGCACGCCCTCCAGCACCTGCGGAAAGCGCGCCGCCAGTTCCTCCAGCCGGCGGCGCAGCAGCTCGCCGGTGCGCTGCACGTGGGGCAGGAAGTCCGGCTCCAGCATCACGTCCAACACGGCGTTGCCGACAGCCATGGCCAGCGGGTTGCCGCCGAAGGTGGTGCCGTGGATACCCGGCACCATGCCCGCGGCCGCCTTTTCCGTCGCCAGGATGGCGCCGATCGGGAAGCCGCCGCCCAGGCCCTTGGCCAGCGCCATGACGTCCGGCGCGATGCCGGCCCATTCATAGGCGAAAAGCTTGCCGGTGCGCCCCATGCCGCACTGGATCTCGTCGAAGACCAGCAGCAGGCCGTACTCGTCGCAGACGTTGCGCAGGGCCTTCAGGTACTCCAGGTCGGCGGCGCGGATGCCGCCCTCGCCCTGGATCGGCTCCACCACCACGGCCGCCGTCTCCGGGCGGATGGCGTTGCGCAGCTCGTTCATGTTGCCGAAGGGCACGTTGTCGAAACCCTCGACCGCCGGGCCGCAGCCTTCCAGGTACTTGGGGTTGGCCGCCGCCGAGAGGGTGGTCAGGGTGCGCCCGTGGAAGGCGCCGGTGCAGGAGATGACGCGGACCTTCTCCGGGTGGCCGCCGGCGTAGTGGCAGCGGCGCGCCAGCTTCAGCGCGCCCTCCATGGCCTCGGCGCCGGAATTGCAGAAGAACACCTTGTCGGCGAAGGAATTGGCCACCAGCCGCTCGGCCAGGCGCCGGCCCTCCGGGATCTCGTAGAGATTGGAGACGTGCCACAGCTTGCCGGCCTGCTCCTGCAGGGTCTTCACAAGGTGGGGATGGCTGTGGCCCAGGGCGTTCACCGCGATGCCCGCCGCGAAGTCCAGGAATCGTCGCCCGTCGCCCGTGTAGAGATAGGGGCCTTCGCCGCGCTCGAAAGCGAGGTCGGCGCGCGCATAGGTATGCATCAAGGCGTCGCTCACGGACCGAACTCCTAGTACCTTCACCATAGGCCGCGGGGGCCTGAAAGGGGGCCCGCAGGCCCGAATAGGGGCCTGGAAAGGCCGGATTGCCTCATATTCTGGGGCGGGGACGGGTCTTCCTCGGGCCGGCCGTGGACCCTGTTCCCGGCCGGCGCATCCAGCTTACACGGCCAGGGGCCGGGGCTGAAGGGCCGACACTATTGGCGCAATGCCTGCAGCTGTCAACCAGACCGCTGGTTTTCCGGCGGAATCCCGGGGATTCCGCCGGAACACAGGCGCCCGTCAGTGCAGCCGGGTGACGGTGTAGCCGCGTTCCTCGAAAAGGCGCAGGACGCCCTCCTCACCGGGCAGGTGGGCCGCGCCCACCGCGATGAAGGTGGAAGCCTGGCGCATGTGCGGCAGGGCCCGCTCGACGAAGATGTGGTTGCGGTTGGTGAGGATACGGAACTCCAGCATCTCGGCAACATCCGGCGGGTAGCGCGACCACATGTCCTCGTCGATCGCCGCCAGCAGTGCCAGATCGCCGTCGACGTAGGCTTGCACGATGGGCGCCCCCTGGCGCTGCTGGTAGTAGTAGTCGACCAGCGCCGCCAGCATCTCGACCTGCTGGTCGATCGGGATGGTGTCGTACTTCACGAAGCCTTCCTCAACGCTCTCCAGCCCGACCACCGTCTTGCCCTCGCCGCGCGCCCGGTCCTGCAGCCAGCCATCCAGCACCACCGCGTCGCGCTCGGAATCATCGTCGTTGCGGTAGAAAGTACCCTTCGCGCCGCCGAAGATATCCCACATCACCCAGGGCTTCAGCTCGTTGTTCGGCCGCCAATAGCCGAGGCCTTTTATGACGTTCGTCAGGTCGCCCCAGACCTGGGGCCCGACAAGCCCCCGCAGCGTCGTCCCCTCGGGCAGCTTGTAGCGCTCCCGGTCGATGCGGTTCTCCTCTTCCTTGGCCGGATCGTAGTCGTACTCGAAGGCGGCGATCGGCGAGTTGACGAAGGCCGTCTCGACCGCGGGAGGGATGTCGAGAACCTTGGAATCGGCAATGTGGAAGGTGCCGAAGACATAGCTGGTGTAAATGCCCTCGCCCTCGACCTGCCAGATCCGGCCCTGGCCGTGGGGGATGTCCAGCGGTTCAGGCAGCGGCAGGGGCTCAGGCTTCGTGCAGGAAATCAGCAGCAGCAGCGGCCCGAGGACCGCGGCCGGCCTTCCCAGGCAGAGGAAAGGTTGGAAAAGCTTGGCGAATCGACCGTACATGGAGATCCCGCATCCCTCAGGTTTCACGTCGTCAGGCCGAGAATTGCATCCCCAGGACGAAGATTGAAGCTTGATATTTCAACCAAAGGGTTTTTCTGGCGACGGGTAGACGTGGCAGGGAGGCGGCGGCCGGCCTCAATAGACCCGTGTCACCCGGTAGCCCTGTTGGACGAGCAGGTTGAGAATGCCTTGCTCGCCGGGCAGGTGCAGGGCGCCCACGGCGACGAAGGCCCGCCCCTCTTCCAGCAGCGGCAGCATGCGCTGGGCCATGGTGCGGTTGCGGCCGTCGATCAGCCGCTCGCTCAGGCGCTCGGTCGCCGCGATGTCGCTGACGCCCGAATAGTCGTCGGCCACCGCCAGCAGGGCCGCGAGATCGCCCTTCAGGTAGGCACGGAACATGCGGTTGAACTGCGCGGTAATGTTGGCGTGGTCGTTCACCAGGTCGGCCACCATGGCGGCCTGTTCGGCCTCGCCCAGGCCGTCGAAGATCTCGAACTGCTCGGCGTAGCTTTCCAGGGCATGCAGGACCTTGCCGCGGCGCCGGGCTTCCTCCTGCAACCAGGAATCGAAGGCCGCCTTGCCCTGGGCCTGGCGGATCACCTCGAGGGGCGGGCGCGCCAGGTAGAAGGCGAGCGCCCAGGGCTTCATCTGCTGCAGGTTCTCCGGCGTGACGCCGAAATCCGCCACCGCCGCGGCCGTGCGGCGGAAGAGGTCGGGGCCGAGAATATCCTCCAGCTTGCGCCCCGGCGGCAGCCGCAGGGCCTGGGCCAGATCGGCCTCCCCGCTCTGCCCCTCGACGAGTTCGAAGGCGACGGTCCGGGACTGATCGAGCGCCTGGTCGATGGGCGCTGGCAGCTGCTGCAGGCGCGGGTCTGTGGTGTGCAGGGTGCCGAGAATGTGGCTGGCCGGAGCGCCACCCTTCTCCACCCGCCACAGCAGGCCCTGGCCGAAGGGGATGTCCTGGGCCGCGGCACCGCCCGGCAGCAGCGCGCCGAGGACCAGCAGGCCGGCCAGCGCCAGACCGAAAGAAGGCTTGAGAGAGGGCAGTCGCAGAAGTCGCGTCATGCTGTCCGATCCCCGTGGATTGCTGTCGCCCGGCCCGGGCGCCGCAGCGGCGCTCACGGCCGGATCTTGTAGCCCGCCGCAAAAAGACGCCAGGCCACCAGCCCCAGCGCAAGGTTCAGCCCGGCCAGCAGGCCCGCGCCCAGCGGCAGCGCGGTCTCGGACTGGCCGATGAGGCCGGCGCGGAAGCCGTCGACGGCGTAGAATACGGGATTGAAGTAGATCCAGTCCCGCACTGCCTCCGGCAGGCGCTCCACCGAGAAGAAGGTTCCCGACAGCAGCCCCAGCGGCACGATCAGGAAACCCTCGACGGCACCGTAATGGTCCCAGCGTTCGGCCCAAAGACCGACGATGCAGCCCGCCAGCGCGAACAACAGCGCCGCCAGCACGGCAAAGCCGAGCACAACCGTCACATCGAAGTATGAATAATCGACAAAGATCGCCGTGCCCGCCAGGACCAGCGTCCCGGACATCAGCCCGCAACTCGCCGCAGACAGCGCGAAGCCGGCCATGATCTCCAGCGGGCTGACCGGCGCCATCTGCACGTCGGCGAGGCTGCCTTCCATCTTGTCCATGACGATCATCGCCGCGGAATTCTGGAAGGCGGTGTAGACCACCGCGTAGAGCACGACGCCGGGGGCGATGAACTCCTTCAGGCCGACGCCCGGCAGCATCTCGCCCAGACCGCGCTGGCCGACCACGAAGACCAGCAGGAACAGCAGGCTGGAAACCAGCGGCCCCACCAGGGTTTCCAGGCCGAAGCGCAGGAAGCGCGAGACGCCGTAGCCGTAGTAGAGCGCCCAGAGGCCGCGCCAATTGCACCGCCGGAAGGCCAGCGGGCGCCAGGGGCGGAAGGCGAGGCGGCCGGAGGCGCCGCCGGTCATGGCTTCAGCCGGTAGCCGGTGGCAAACATGCGGTAGGTCACCGCACAGAGGAAGAGGTTAAAGACCGCCATGACCGCCAGGCCCAGCAGCAGGTTGCCGTCGGCATGGCCGATGAAGCCGTAGCGGAAGCCGTCGATCATGTAGAAGAAGGGATTGAAGTGGGCGACCACCTGCCAGGTCTCCGGCAGGCGCTCGATGGAATAGAAGGTGCCGGAAAGGAAGGAGAAGGGCGTGATGACGAAGTTGGTCACCGCGGCGATGTGGTCGAACTTCTCCGCCCAGATGCCGCCGATCATGCCCAGCAGCGCCAGCATCAGCGCCAGCGCCAGCACCACGCCGATGACCACGCGGTTGAGCGATTCCGGCTGCAGCCCCTCGTCGAAGGCGAGCCCGGCGGCGAGGCCCATCAGCACGAGCGTGCCGATCAGCGGCGACAGCGCAGTCGTCCAGGCGAGCCGGAACACCTCCCGGTCCCGGCCGGCGCCGCGCATTGAGGCGGAGCTCGGACTGGTGTTAACGAAGCGTTATCCATGCCGCGTTAGATCTGTGCGACAGTGGTTTTTCCCGGGAGGGACACGGCCCTCCTGCGATCTGAGGCGGAGCTGACAGTGGCGCGAATTCTGGTCGGATACGAACGCGGCGAAAACCTCGGCCACTACCGCCGCCTGGCACCGGTCGCCGAGGCCCTGGCGGCCGAGGGCCACCAGGTGACCTTCTTCCTGCGCAATCCCTACGACTGCCGCGCGCAGATCACCAGGAACCCCCTGCCCTTCATCCAGAGCCCCGACCTGGTGCCGCCCAATCCGGCCGAGCGGGTGCCGAAGAAGATGGGCGCCTACAGCGACATCATGGTCTACTGCGGCTTCAGCAACCTGGAATCGCTTTTCACCGCCACGCTGGCCTGGCGGACGGTCTTCGACCAGCTGCGCCCGGACCTCATCGTCTGCGACCACAGCCCGGTGATCTGCTTTGCCGCCTATGGCCGCATCCCCGTCATCCAGGTCGGCTCCGGCTTCACCATCCCGCCGGCTCAGGACGAGACCTTTCCCGGCTTTCAGCCCGGCAAGACCGCCAATGTTTCGCCCGCCGAGGTCGTCGCCCTGATGAACGAGGTGCAAAGCCGCCTGGGCGGACCGAAGGTTCCCAGCGTTACCGCGCCGCTGCGCACCACCGGCCGCCTGGTCTGCACGCTGAAGGGCCTCGACCCCTACAAGGACCAGCGCCAGGACCCGGTGGTGGGGCCGACCGAGGGCCTGCAGGCCCCCATGCCGCTGCCGGACAAGCCGGCGGTCTTCGCCTACCTCGGCATCGAGCACCGCATCACCCCGAAGATGCTGGCGGTGCTGAAGGAATCGACGCTGCCGGTGGAGGCCTACGTGCGCGGCATGACCCCGGCAACGGCGAAGAAGTACGCCCGTCCCGGCCTCACCTTTTACAAGTCGCCGCAGCCCATCGAGCAGGTGCTGTCGAGGGCGACGCTGGCCATCCACCACGGCGGCAGCGGCATGAGCCTCGCCTGCTGCAGCGCCGGGCGGCCGCAGATCGCCCTGCCGATCCACGAGGAGACGCTGCTCAACACCCGGGCGCTGCAGCGCATCGGCGTGGGCCGGCCCATGAGCGCCAAGGACCTGGAGAACGAGGGCGCCGCCGCCCTGGCCGAAGCCGAGGCCGATCCGCGCCGGCGCGAGCGCGCCGGCATCATCGCCGAGGAGATCGCCTCCGCCGGCCCCTTCCGGCCCATGGAACACATTCTCCAGGCCTGCCGCGCCTCGCTCGGCAAGGCCTGAGCGGGGATGCGAGCGGAAGGCCGGTCCCCATGGCGCATGTCCTCGTAGGCTACGAACTCGGCGCGGGCCACGGCCACGTCCACCGCCTGATGCCGGTGGTGCGGGCCCTGGAGAAGCGCGGCCACGAGGTCACCTTCTTCCTGCGCAACATCAAGGAAAACGCCGTCCTGCTGGCGCGCGAGCGACGGGCCATCCTGCCGGTGCCCGACCTGGTCGAGCGCATTCCCGGCGCCCCCACGCCGGCACCGATCGCCGGCTACCTGGACATCATGGCGCACTCCGGCTTCTACCGCCGCCAGACGCTGCACGCCGGCATCATGGCCTGGCGCACGCTGCTGAAGCAGGCCAGGCCGGACCTGGTGGTGGCCGACCACAGCCCGGTCCTGCTGCTGGCCTGCTTCCGGGAGATCCCGGTCGTGCAGGTGGCCGACGGCTTTACCCTGCCCCCGGCGCAGGATGCCGACTTCCCGGTCTACCGCGCGAGCCGCAAACCCATGATCAACCCGGCGCATGTGCTGCGTGTCATGCAGGACGTGCAGAAGCATCACGGCATGCCCATCCCGATGACGGTGACCGAGCCCTTCCGCACCGCGGGACGGCTGGTCTGCACCCTGCCGGAGCTCGACCCCTATCCCGCGCTGCGCCGCGACCCGGTCATCGGCCCGGTGGAGGGCCTGCAGGAACCGCAGCCGCTGCCCGCCGCCAAGGCGCCGCACTTCTTCGCCTACGTCAGCCTGGAGCACAAGAAGACCCGGCCCTTCCTGCGCGGCCTGCGCGCCAGCAAGGTGAGCGGCGAGATCTTCGCCCGCGGCATGACCGACGACATCGCCAAGAGCCTGGCGCGCCCCGGCCTGACGGTGCACCGCGAACCGCAGCCCATGGCCCAGATCCTCGCCCGCGCCAGCCTGATCATCCACCACGGCGGCAACGGCACCTGCTGCGCGGCGCTGAGCGGCGGACGCCCGCAGATGCTGCTGCCCACCCACATGGAAGCGCGGCTCAGCGCCGATGCCCTGGTGAACCTCGGCGTCGGCCGCCTGCTGGCCAACAAGGAGCTCGACCAGGACGCCCTGCCGGCCATCCTGGAAGCGGTGGCCGGCGATGACGGCATGGCCGAACGGGCCCAGGCCCTGTCCCGGGAGATCAAGGCCCGCGGCCCGCAGAAAACGGTAGAGAAGATCCTCGCGGCCTGCCTGGAAGCCCTCGGCGAGACACCGAAAACCCCCGATATTTCCGTCGCTTAGGTCTTACACGCCTCGCCGGGAATCAGCACGGTTCTGCAGGACAAAAGAGAAAGGGCCCGGCGGTTTCCCGCCGGGCCCCTTCTTGAGGTCTATGCCGCTCCGTCAGCTCGGATCGACATGGATGTTGTCGGTCAGATCGGCAACGTTCACGTTCTCGATCGTCACCGTCACACCCAGCGTCGGGGCGAGACCGGCAGCGCCGTCCAGGTCGACCGAGACATCCACGTCGCTGCCGTTCTGGGTCAGCGTGACGTAGCCGTCGGTGATCGCCTGGGCCAGCGTGGTGCCGGCGAAGTCGCCGTCGGCCAGCAGGTCGCCCAGGTCGAGGACGTCCCCACCACCGCTGACGGTGTCGCTGACATCGAAGCCGCTGATCGTGTCACCGATCTCGCTGGCGTCGCCGATGATGATGGTATCGGTCTCGCCATCGGCCGTGAGGTTGATGATATCGGCACCGTCGCCACCGATGATGATGTCCTCGCCGGTCCCGTCGAAGATGGTGTCGCTGCCACCCTCGCCTTCGAGCACGTCGTTGCCTTCATCACCGTAGATCAGGTCGTCGCTGCCGCCGGTTTCGATCACATCGTTGCCGAGACCGCCGTAGACGGTGTCCGCCCCGCTGTTGTTGCCGGCGTCGATGGTGTCGTCACCGCCCTCACCGTAGATCAGGTCGTTGCCGTTACCACCCAGGATGCTGTCACCACCGATGGTCTCGTCACCGCCGTAGATGGTGTCGGCACCGTTCTGGCCGTTGATGGAGTTCCCGAAGTCGTTGCCGATCAGGATGTTGTCCCCACCATTGCCAGTCAGCGAGGCCCCCAGGGCGTTCTGCGTGAGGGTGGCGTTCTCGACGTTGGAGAAGTCGTTCAGGTTCAGGCTGAACGCCCCGACGATGGTGTCGTTCCCCCCGCCGACGTTCTCCAGGATGTTGTCGGAGATGTCGATCAGGTAGAGGTCGTCACCGGCGCCGCCGATCATGCCGTCGCCACCGTCGCCGCCGGCCAGGGTGTCGTCGCCGTCACCACCCACCAGCATGTCGCTGCCGTCGCCGCCCTCCAGCAGGTCGCCGTCGGCGCCGCCGTACAGGGTGTCATCGCCCTCGCCGCCGGCCAGGGTGTCGGCACCGGCACCGCCGTAGACCAGATCTTCATCCGTGCCGCCGTCGATGTCGTCGTCACCACCACCGCCGTGCAGGGTGTCGTCGCCACCCTCGCCGAGGAGGACGTCGTCGTCGCCCGTCGACGGATCGGCATCGGTCGGATCGTCACCGTAGATCAGGTCGCCGCCGTTGCCGCCGTGGATGGTGTCCTTGTGGCCCGGGCCACCTTCGCCACCGTAGACGACGTCGGCCCCGCCATTGGCATAGATCATGTCGCTGCCCAGGCCGCCATCGATGGTGTCGTCACCGCTGTCGCCCGTGATGACCTGGCCCTCCGTCTCCGGATTGGCCGGGTATTCCAGCGCATCACCGACCAGGATGACGTTCTCGACGTTGGAGAGGTCGCCGGTGTAGCCCGACACGGAGATGTAGACCGTGTCGTTGCCTTCACCGGCCAGCTCCGTCACCACATCTTCAAGGGAGTCGATGTAGTAGACGTCGTCGCCGTCGCCGCCTTCCATGGTGTCGCCACCGGCGTTGTTGGTGCCGCCGTCGAGGGTGTCGTCCCCATCGCCGCCGACCAGGCTGTCGTTGTCGGCACCGCCCTCGAGCAGGTCGTTGCCGCCGTTGCCGATCAGGGTGTCGTTGCCGTCGTTGCCTTCCAGCCAGTCGTTACCCGCACCGCCTTCGATGTTGTTGTCATCGGCGTTGCCGATCACATGGGCACCGTCGGTACCGGTCACGATGACGTTCTCGATGCTGTTCAGGTTGTTCAGGTCGACGCCCGTGGCGGTGTAGACCGTGTCGCTGCCGTCACCACCGTCGACGCTGTCGTTGACCTCCACATCGTAGAAGAAGTCGTCGTCATCGCCGCCATAGAGGCTGTCGTTGCCGGAACCACCGAAGATGTGGTCGCTGCCGGCACCGCCGTCGATGGTGTCGTCGCCGCCACCGCCGTAGAGGGTGTCGTCACCCTCTCCGCCGTAGATCACGTCGTCACCGCCGTTGGTGTCGTTGACGTTGTTGGTGTCGCCGTAGACCACGTCGTCACCGATACCGGCGTTGATCGTGTCGTTGCCGACATCCTCGTCGTCGTCGACCTCCACGTCCGCCCCGCAGAGACCCAGGGCGTCACCGGCGATGACGTCGTTGCCGGCGCCACCGTTGATGGAGTCGTCGCCGGCACCGTTCACGGAGGCCAGGCCACCGGAACCGACCGCCAGGGCGTCACCCGCGATGGTGTCGTCACCGTCACCGGCATCGATCGTGTCGTTGCTGATGCTGGAGCCGAAGGGCGCGGAGTCCCCGTCGCTGGTGAGGGCCGCCGTGCCGCCGTTGAGCGCCAGGGCGTCACCGGAGATCAGGTCGTCCCCGCTACCCGAGGTGATCAGGTCGTTGCCGACGATCGCCAGGGCCGCGGCGTTGAGGTTGCCGGAGTTGTTGTTGACCGAGGCCAGACCGTTGCGGCCCGTCGAGAGGGCGTCACCCGCGATGACGTGACCACCGTCGCCGGCATCGATCGTGTCGTTGCCCGCTTCGTGCTCGCCGTCCTCGTTGCCGACCGCCAGAAGGGCCGTGTTGGTGACGAAGGCCTCGCCGTACTCCCCGGTCGCCAGCGCATCACCGGCGATGTAGGAGTTCGGCGCACCGGTGTCGCAGAGGCCTTCGCCGCCGTCACCACCGATGTCGATGTCCTCAGGATTGTCACCCACCTGGATCGAGTCGTTGCCCGCCGAGGCACCGGCGCCCGAGGCCAGGTTGATGGCCTCCGCGGTGCCGTACTCGCCCAGGGCAACGGCGTCGCCACCGATCCAGTGCGTCCCGTCGGCCGCGACGATGTTGTCGTCACCGGCGCCGGCGGAACCACCCTCGACCTCGACGGTCGCGGTATTCCTGGCCTCGGCGTTCGTCTCGTCCGCCACGGTCAGGGCATCACCGGCGATGGTGTCGTTCCCGGAGATGCCGGAGAACTGACCCGCGTAGCCGCCGAAGATTTCGTCGTTGCCGGCTTCGGCCTCGCCGTACTCGCCCGCCGACGTGGTCGCGGTGTTGTTGGCCGTGGCGTTGCCACCGTCCTCGTGAGAGGTCATGGCGTCACCCGAGACCAGGTCGTCATCGCCCTCGACGTCGTCGCCGGCGTAGATGTCGTCGTTGCCGGCCTCGGCCCCGGCCTCGCCGGTCGCCGTCGCCTCGTTGGTCGAGGTCGCCGTGCTGCCGTCGCCGCCGGAGGCCAGGGCGTCGCCCGCGACGATGTCCGCACCCCCGGAGGTGTAGATGACGTCACCGCCGGCATAGGCCGCGCCGTATTCGGACGCCGTGGCCGTGTTGACGATCACCGCCTCGCTGTCCCAGCCGGTGGCCAGAGCGCCGCCGGAGACCGTGTCGGCCTCGTCACCGGAGCGGATCGTGTCGCTGCCGGCTTCCGCAACGCCTTGGTCCGAAGCCTCTGCGGTGTTGGCCGCATCGGCCGTGCTGCCGTAGCCCAGGGTGAGGGATTCACCCGCGATCCGGCTGAAGACGGAGTCGTCGAGGTCGATGTCGTCGTTGCCGGCATCGGCCGAGGCATCTTCGGAGGCCGTGGCGGAGTTGTCGCTGTCCGCCAGGGAGAGACCGCCGTAGGTCAGGGCGTCACCGGCGACCACGTCGTAGCCCGTATCATAGAGCTCGATATCGTCGTTGCCGGCAGCGGCATAGCCTTCGGCGCCCTCGGCGGTGGCCGTGTTCTCGGCCGTCGCCGTGGTCTCCTGACCGTAGGTGAGCGCGTCACCCGCGATCATGTTGTAGCCGTCGGAGGCGACGATGGTGTCGTCACCCGCGTGGGCTTCGCCCTCGGCACCCTCGACGCTGGCCGTATTCGTGGCCGTGGCATCGCCGCTGAAGGAGTCGGTCGTCGCCGCATCACCGGAGAGAATGTTGCCGTTGGTGCCGCCGTCGATGAAGTCGTTGCCCGCGTCGGCCCAGAAGTAGGAGCCGTTGGAGCCGTCCTCGGCGGTCACGTTGACCGAGGCCGTGTTGCTGGCCGTGGCCGTGCCGTACTCCCCGATGGCCAGGGCGTCACCGGCGATCTCGTCGTAGCCTTCCTCGTCCACGAAGCCCTCGCCGCCCTCGGCGACGATGGTGTCGTTGCCGGCGCCGGAGATCATGTCGAGCTCGCTGTCGGCACCCAGGGTACCGGTCGTGCTCGCCACGTTGGTCGCCGCGGCAGCCGCCGCCACGCCCGCCGCCAGGGCACCACCGGAGATGGTGTCGCTGTCGTAGCCGTTGACGATGTAATCGCTGCCGGCTTCGGCCCAGGCCAGGGGATAGCCGTCCGACGGGGCGTCGCCGTGGCCGATCACCGTGCCGTAGTTGGACACCGTCGCGTCGCCGCCGTAGTCGTCGGAGGTCAGGGCGTCACCCGCGATCAGGTTGTTGCCCTCACCGGGATCGATGGCGTCGTTGCCGGCCGAGGAGGTCGCAGCCCCCTCGCCACCATCGAGCCCCGCCGTGGAGGCCTCGGTGGTCGCCCGGTTGGTGGTCGTCGCCACGCCGTCCTCGCCGGAGGCCAGGGCGTCACCGGAGATGGTGTCGTTCCCGGAGCCGCCGTTGACCAGCATGTCGGCGATGAAGGTCGTGAAGTCGAGGATATCCTCGGCGGTGCCGTATTCGGCACCCAGGCCGATGGCCACGTCGGCCAGCTGCTCGCCGTAAGGCGGCCGCATGCCGAAGGGACCCGAGAAACCACCGGTGGGGTAAGCCGTACCGAGGCCCAGCAGGCCGCCGAAGGGCAGACCGATCCCGTCGTCACCGGCCGAGGAGATCGCAGCCCCCTCGCCGCCGTCGACGGCGCTGTGCACCGTGGTCGCGGTGTTGTCCACCGTGGCCGTCGGGATCGAGCCGTAGTCACCGGCCGCCAGGGCGTCACCGGCAATCACGTTGTCGCCCTCACCCGCGTCGATGATATCGCCGCCGGAGACAGCCAGGTCCAGGCCCACGCCGCCGTCGACCGTGACACCGGCCGTGTTGTCGGTGTCCGCCGTGGCACCGTCGCCCAGGGCCAGGGAGCCGCCGGAGACCGTGTCGTTGGCGTTGCCGGTGGCGATCAGGTCGCTGCCGGCGATGGCCGCGTTGACGTAGGTGTTGCCCGTGTCGGTCACCGTGGCGGCGTTGTTGGCATAAGCCAGGCGGTCATCGCCGCCGCTCAGCGCCTCGCCGGCGACGAACTCGCCGAAGCCGCCGCCGACCACGTCGTCCTCGCCCAGCATGTCGCTGAGGATGACGTCGTTGCCCGCCAGGGCCACGGAGGCCCAGGAGTCGCCCTCGGCACCGGCCACGGAGGCCGTGTTGTTGGCCGTGGCGTCGGAGCCCTCGGAACCCGCATCACCGGCGATGATGTCGCTGGCGCGACCGGTCACGATGATGTCGTTGCCGGCCAGGGCGATGCCCACGCCGTCCGTGCCATCGGTGACCGAGGCCGTGTTGTCGGCCTGCGCGTCGCCGCTGTCCGAACCCAGGGCCAGGGCGTCGCCGGCGACCACATCGCCGTCATCGCTGCTGTCGGAGTTGCCCAGGATGACATCGTTGCCGGCCATCGCCAGGGAAGGATCGACGTCGTCGAGCACGTCGGCGACGTCCTCGATGAAATCACCCAGCTCGCCGCCGGCCAGGGCCGCCAGCTCGCCCAGGATGTCGGCGTCGCCGTTGGCGGAGCCCACGACAGCCGCCGTGTTCTCAGCCAGGGCCTCGCCGTAGTCACCCGTCGCCAGAGCGTCACCGGCCAGGACGTCGTCGCCGTCCTCGGAGGTGATGACGTCGTTGCCGGCGAGAGCGGCCCCGAAGGCACCGGTCACCGTGGCGTCGTTGTCGGCATGCGCCGTCCCGTTCGCACCGGTGGCCACCGCGTCGCCGCCCACGAAGTCCTCGCCGTAGTCGGCGGAGATGACGTCGTTGCCGGCCAGGGCCAGGGCCGCGCCCAGCTCGCCCTCGGCGGTCAGCTCGGCGTCGTTGTTGGCCAGAGCCGTGCCGTAGTCGCCCATGGTCAGGGCATCGCCCGCGGCCAGGTCGTCGCCGTAGCCGAGGGTGATGTCGTCGTTGCCGGACATCGCGATGCCGGCCCCGTACTCACCCTGCACCGCCGCGGCGCTATTGTTGGCCGTGGCGTCGCCCTCGTTGCCGAGGCCGCCACCCGGGCCGGCCGCCGCGTCGCCGGAGACGATGTCGTCGCCGAACTCGCTGTCGCTGTCGGCCTTGTCGGCCACCAGCAGGTCGTTGCCGGCCATGGCCACACCCAGGCCGTAGTCGCCCGCGGCCGCCGCCGAGGTGTTGTTCGCCGTGGCATCGCCACCGTTGGAGGTGTCGAAGACCAGGGCGTCGCCGGCGATGGCGTCATCGCCGGTGCCGGTGCGGACCTCGTCGTTGCCCGAGCGGGCCTCGCCGCCGAACTCGGAGACATCGGCGTCGTTGGTGAGAGTGGCACTGCCGGCATAGCTGCCGACGCCGCCGGACACCACGTTGTCGCCGTCACCGGCATCGATGGTGTCGTTGCCGGCATTGGCCGAACCGGCACCACCCGTGGTGCGGGAGGTGTTCTTGGCCTCGACGTCGCCCTGCGCACCGGCCTCGCCGACGATGATGTCGTCGCCGTCGCCGGTGGTGATCAGGTCGTCGCCGGAGTGGGACTCGCCCGCCCCCGCCAGGGCCTCGTTGGTCAGCGAGATGCCGCCGTTCAGCCCGGTTGCCAGGGCGTCGCCGGCCACCACGTTGTCGCCCTCGCCGGCAACGATCTCGTCGCTGCCCGCCGAAGCCGTGGAGCTGGCCGAGGAGCTGTTGCTCACGTCGGCCAGGCCATAGTCGCCCGTCGCCAGCGCGTCACCGGAGATGGTGTCGTCGCCGTCCTCGGCCGAGATGGTGTCGTTGCCCGCCGTGGCCGTGGCCCCCGCGGTCGCCGTCGCTGAGTTGTCGACGTCGGCGGTGCCGTACTCACCGCTGGCCAGGGCGTCGCCCGCCACCAGGTTGGCACCGTCACCGGCGTCGATCTCGTCGTCGCCGGCCGAAGCCACCGCCAGGTCGTTGCCGCCCGCGACCGCCGTGTTGGCGGCAGCGGCCAGGACGCCCGCGGCGATCCCCGCCGCCAGCGCGCCGCCGGAGATGGTGTCGTCGCCGTCACCCGCGTCGATCTCGTCGCTGCCGGCACTGGCCTCGTTGCCGTACTCGGCCGTGGCGTCGTTGCTCACCGTGGCGTTGCCGCCGTCCTCCGCGATGCTGGCGGCATCGCCGGCGATCAGGTCGCCGATGGCGTCGCCGGTCGCGTCGATCCGGTCATCGCCCGCCTTCGCAAGGCTGCCGTCACCGAGGGTCGCGGTGGCGTCATTGTCCGCCGTCGCCACCCCTGCGGTACCGGTCGCCAGGGCATCGCCCGAAATCGTGTCGGCCCCGGCCCCCGCATTGATGTAGTCGGAGTCCGCGGTCGCGAAACCACCATACTCCGCCTCCGCCGAGTTGGTCGCCGAAGCGGCGGCACCCGCACCGGCCGCCAGAGCGCCGCCGGAAAGGGTGTCGTCGCCGGCGCCGGCCAGGATCACGTCGTAACCGCTCCAGGCAGAGCCATCGTTGCTGGCGAAGGCCTCGTTGGTCGCCGTGGCGTTGCCGCCGTCCTCGGCGATGCTGGCGGCATCACCGGCCACCAGGTCGCCGCTGCTGCCCGTCGTGGCATCGATGTAGTCGACACCGCCGTAGGCGTAGGAACCGGCACCATCGGCATCGGCGTCGTTGGTCACCGAGGCCACACCGCCGGCACCGCTGGCCAGGGCGTCGCCCGCCAGGCTGTCCGCGCCGTCGCCTGCGTTGATGGTGTCGCTGCCGGCATAGGCGTCTGCGTTTGCCGTCGCCTCGGCCGTGTTGTCGGCCGTTGCCGTCGCCGAAGCGCCGGCCGCCAGGGCATCGCCCGCGACGGTGTCGTCGCCGTCGCCGGCATTCAGCGTGTCGCCGCCAGCCACTGCGTAGCCGCCGTCATCCGCGTCGGCGGTGTTGCCCGCCGTGGCGTTGCCGCCGTCCTCGCTGATGCTGGCCGCATCGCCGGCCAGTACGTCGCCGGTGCTGCCGGCCGTGGCATCGATGATGTCATTGCCCGCGCGGGCAGAAGACGTGATGCCCTCGGCCTCGGCATCGTTGGTCGCCGTCGCAGTGGCGTCGCTGCCTTTGGCCAGCGCGTCACCAGCCACCGCGTCGGCACCGTCGCCGGAGGTGATGGTGTCGTTGCCCGAAGAAGCCAGACCCAGCGCGGCCACGGCCTTGTTCCACATGGAAGCCAGGGCCGAGGAGCCGGAGGCAAAGGCGCCGCCGGAAACCGTGTCGTTGCCGTCGCCGGAGACGATCGAGTCGTCGCCCGAGGAAGCGCCGTCACCAGCGAGGTTCTGGCCGTAGGCCGAGGCCGTGCCGTACTCGCTGATCGCAGCCACGTCACCGGCCACCTCGTTGTCGCCGTCGCCGGCCAACAGGGTGTCGCTGCCGGTCTCGCCGCCGGCGATGGTCGCGTCGCCGGCCTCGTTGGTGCCGTTGAAGGACTTCGCGGTCACCGCGCCGTACTCGCCGATCGCCATGGCGTCGCCCGCCAGGACGTCGTTGCCCGCGCCGCCGCCGTCGTCACTGGAGATCCAGTCGTTGCCGGCCTCGCTGTCCACCCCGGCCAGGTTGGTCGTGGTGGCCTCGGCACCGGTGGCGCCGGAAGCCAGCGTGCCGCCGGAGATGGTGTCGTCGCCGCTGCCGGCCATGATGCTGTCGTTGCCGGCAACACCTTCGTTCAGGGCCGTGTTGTTGGCCACCGCGTTGGCCACGCCGGAGGAGATCTCCGCCGCGTCGCCGGCGCCCAGGTTGCCGTCGTCACCCGCGGTGACGGTGTCGTTGCCCGCCGAGGCGGCAGAGCCGTCGGCCG
>ENA-ORCZ01000317-ORCZ01000317.1-marine-metagenome-genome-assembly--contig:-NODE-317-length-25725-cov-4.257447_pt1 | contig 25725 bp, 20 predicted proteins | sample MGYA00237785_ERZ508519 | MGnify/ENA primary metagenome ERZ508519 (study PRJEB26189, sample SAMN06268790) | marine metagenome | isolation source: Bioluminescent Bay, La Paraguera, Puerto Rico | place...
GCACATGACCTCGTCCAGGATCAGCAGCACGCCATACCGGTCGCAGATTTCCCGGATTTTCCGGAAATATCCCGGTGCCGGTGTCAACGCGCCGCTGGTCGCGCCCACGACGGGCTCGGCGACGAAGGCCATGACCGTGTCTTCGCCGAGTTCCAGGATCTTGTCTTCCAGTTCCTGGGCCGCGCGCTGACCGTATTCCTCGATCGTTTCCCCGGCTTCCTGGTATCTGTAGGCATAGCAGGGCGAAATGTGATGGGTTTCGATGAGCAGCGGGCTGAACTGCACCCGCCGCCATTCATTGCCCCCGGCGGCCAGCGCTCCGAGCGTATTGCCGTGGTAGCTTTGCCGGCGCGCGATGACATGGCGGCGCTGGGGCCGGCCGGTTTCGACGAAATACTGTCGCGCCATCTTGAGGGCCGCCTCGACAGCCTCCGAGCCGCCGCTGACGAGGTAGACCTTGTCGATCCCCTCCGGCGCGTCACTGACGAGGCGATCGGCGAGTTTTTCCGCCACTTCTGTCGTGAAAAAACCGGTGTGGGCGTAGGCGATGGTATCCAGCTGCTCGTGGAGCGCCTTCAGTACGTCCGGGTGGCCGTGGCCAAGGCAGGAGACTGCGGCGCCGCCCGAGGCGTCGATATAGGATTTGCCGTTCTGGTCATAAAGTCGGATTCCCTCACCGCGGACGGCGACCGGAAGCGTTGACCGGATGGTACGGTGCAGAAGATGTGTCATTGGGGATCTTTCGAAGTTGCCGCCACGGGTGCGGGGCGCGTCGTGGCATACGTGCGGAGGCTGGCATGATAGTCGTCGGCTCGCCTCAGGGCCTCGAGCGCCTCCTCGCTTTCACGGCCGGCAACGAGGCCGGCCAGGATCTCCGCCAGCGCGAAGGCGGGCGTCATCGTGTGAAAGAAGGAGGAGCTTTCCGTCGAAGCAAGGATCGTTGCTGCGGTTTTTCTGGCGAGCGGAGAGACAGCGCTGTCGGTCAGGGCAATGACGGGAACACCCAGTGCATGCGCGTATTCCGCAATATCGAGCGTGACCCTTGTATAGGGCCGCACAGTGACGGCGAAGAGCACATCGTCCTTCGTCGCGAAGCGCAGCCTGTCCGCCCCGGTATCGGCGACGTCATCCAGCATGACCGTCTTTTCGCCGATGAGGGACAGGATATAGTGGAGCTGCCAGACAATGGGGTAGCTTGCCCTCAGGCCGACGCAGAAGACGCGCCTTGCGTTGACGATCAGAGCGGCAGCCTTGGTGAGCTGCTCCAGCCGCTCCGGTGAACCGAGCGCATCGATCTGGCGTTTCAGGGAGGCGATGATGTTGCCGGCCAGGGCATGGTCGCCGTCGAGAGCCTGGATGCGTCTTTGTCCCCGCGCCTTCTGCTCGAAATCGGACACCGGGAAACGCAAAGCTTCGGCATATGCTTCCCTGACGGCGTCATAGCCTTCGAGGCCAAGCTGTTTGGCCAGCCGGGTCATTGTCGAAGCCTGCACGCCGGCGCGCCGCGCTTGTTCGCGCATGGACAGAAGCGCCACATCGCTCGGATTGTCGATCACGAATTGCGCCGCCTTTTTCAACTCCTTCGAAAAGTCGTCGAAACTCTGGATAATCTGTTCGGCAAGCGTCGGTCTGAGCATGAGTTTGGTCCTGAGCGCTCATTCGCTGCTTGCAACATATGTTTCATTTTTGATAATAAGTCAACGAATGTATTATTTTGAAGGCTGACGGCATGAGCGGAACGCAGTCTGGGCACGTCGCTGTTGCGGTGGCCCCCAATGGCGGACGGAAGACCAAGGCGGATCATCCCGCCCTGCCTCTCGGCCCGGACGAACTGGCAAGGACGGCGGCGGCCTGCAGCGAGGCCGGAGCCGCGATGATCCACATCCATGTGCGGACGCCGGAGGGCAGGCACCTTCTTGATGCCGGCGCCTACCGAAGTGTGATCGAGGCCGTGCGCCGCTCGGTCGGCGAGGGTTTGCTGATACAGATCACCAGTGAAGCGCTGGGGCTTTACAGTCCTGCGGAGCAGATCGCCGTGGTGAAGGAAACGCGGCCCGAGGCCGTTTCGCTGGCCTTGAGGGAAATCGCGCCGACCCCGGACGACCTGCCGCCGTTTTTCGACCTGCTGGCCTGGATGAAGCGGGAGGCCGTCCTGCCGCAGATCATTCTCTACGAGCCGTCGGAAGCCGTCCGGCTGGCGGAGCTCCGCGACCGCGGCGACCTGCCTTTCGACGACATTCCGGTTCTCTATGTCCTGGGGCGCTACACGGCGGGCCAGACTTCGGTGCCGGCCGACCTGTTGCCGTTCCTGGAGGCAAGCCAGCCCCGCTTTTCAAACCGGATGGTCTGCGCCTTCGGCCGCCACGAGACCGCCAGCCTGACGGCCGCCGGGTTGCTGGATGCAAACCTGCGCACCGGTTTTGAGAACAACACCACCTTGCCGGACGGCCGCGAGGCGGCGGCGAACGAAGAGCTCGTGGCGAGCCTTGCCACAGCGCTCAAGGCCTGCGGGCGTGCTCTTGCCGATGCCGATGCCCTTCGTTCGCAGATGCTCCGCACGTTGGGGCAAACCTGACGGCGAGCCGCCATTCACCCAAGACTTCGCAGTCGCCCTTGCCGTCGGCGCGCCCATCTCGATCCGGAGCTCCCTGCATGCAGTTTTCAGCCAATCTCGGGTTCCTCTGGAACGACCGGCCTCTTGCCGACGCTGTCCGGACTGCGAAGGTTGCCGGCTTCGATGCCGTGGAATGTCATTGGCCCTATGAAGAGCCTGCCGATGATGTGATCGCCGCACTCGCAGAAACCGGCCTGCCGATGCTTGGGATCAACACCAGACGCGGCGATCCCGGCCGAGGCGACAACGGGTTGGCGGCCATCGCCGGCAGGGAAGAAGAGGCCCGGGCCGCAATCCTCGAGGCTGTCTCCTATGCGCAGGCGGTCGGCGCGAACAACATTCACGTCATGGCGGGAATTGCCGAAGGCGAACGGGCGCGGCGAAGCTTCGTCGACAATCTGGAATTTGCCTGCTCGCAGGCGGCACCTCACGGCCTGACGATCCTGATCGAGCCGCTGAACCGCTACGACGCCCCCGGTTATTTTCTGTCGACCACGGATCAGGCCGTCGGTGTGATGGAGGATGTCGGAGCGCGGAACCTGAAACTCATGTTCGACTGCTATCACGTCCAGCTGATGGAGGGCGACCTGACCCGCAGGCTGGAAAAGCTCATGCCGAGGATCGGACACATCCAGTTCGCCTCCGTACCCGACAGAGGCCCGCCGGACGAAGGCGAGGTCGCCTACCGGCATGTTTTCGATGTGATCGAACGGCTGGGTTATGCCGCGCCCCTTGGCGCCGAATACAGGCCGCGCGGCGCGGTCGAGGACAGCCTCGGCTGGATGACCCGGTACCGGTAATACCAACCTCAACAAATAGGAACCGATCTGACCGTGTTTGGGGATTGTTCGGCAAGGAGCGGGTTGCAGGGCGATATGGTTTATCGACCAAAACCTGCAACGCAGCAGAACAGTCCCCAAACGCGGCCCTCGGGTGGCCTGTTCCGGATCGCCGGACTGCGTTGCGCCGCTTGAACGGCCAGCCAGGCCGTCCTGCGCAACGCGCCTTGCCGGCAAACCGGAACAGCGCCATCAGATGCGTTCCTATTTGTTAAGGTTGGTATAAGCTGCTTCTCCCGCAGGAAGTTCGCTCAGATCCCGAACCGGTCCCGCATCCGGTAGACCAGCACCGAGGGGGCAAGAAACCACGGATTGCCGTGATAAAGCGGACGGGTTGGAAAGGGGATCTTTTCGAACGCCGAGGCTGTCTTTTCGAGGCCGGTCGCCTTTCGGCCGATCAGCATGCCGAGATAGCTCGCCATGCCGACGCCCGAGCCGCAGTAACCGCCGGCGAAAAAAAGGCCCCGGTCCTCACCCGCATGCGCGAGTGCATCGAAGGTGTAGCCGACGAAGCCCATCCAGCCATGCGTCATCTTCGAGCTCGCGAGTTCAGGAAAAAGCGCGGTCATGTCGGCGTGGAGACGCAGGGCGCTGTTGCGCGGATCGGTTTCGCTCAAGGAGACGCGGCCGCCGAAGAGCACCCGTTTGCGATCCGGTGAAAGCCGGTAGTAATAGACGAGCTTGCGGGTGTCGGAGAGCACCCGGTCCGTCGGAAACAGACGGTCGGCGAGGTCCTTCGGCAGCTCTTCCGTCGCAATGACATAGGAACCGATGGGGATGATCCGGCGCTGGTGCCAGGGTGACAGCGCACCGGAATAGCCGTTCGTGGCAAGGATCACCTTGCCCGCCGTCACCTGCCCCCCGGAAGTCAACGCCTTGAAACCGGTGCCGGTGCGTTCGAGCGACAGAACCCGGCAGCCGCCCTTCACCAGCGCGCCGGCTGCGAGCGCCGTCTTCAGAAGCGAGGGGTGATAGAGAGACACATCGATGCTGCAGTGATGCGGATAAATGATGCCGCCGTGATAGGCGTCGGTGCCGAGCTCCGCGGCCATGTCGGCTTTCGGAACCATGAACGTGTCCGTCTTCCAGACGGGGTGCCCCGCGGCGCTTTCCCGGGCGAGTTTCTCATAGAGGTGCGGCTTGTGGGCTCCGTGAAAGCGGCCGACTTCGCGCAGGTCCAGTTCGATGCCGTCTTCTTTTGCAAGGTCGTGCATATAGTCCAGCGACGCCTGTCCTTCGAGGCAGAGCTGAGTGGCGAGCTCCTTGCCGTAGCGGCGGGCGAGCTTGCCAAATGACGGCTTCAGGCTGGTGGAGAGCTGGCCGCCATTGCGCAGGCTGCACCCCCAGCCGGGGGCTTCCGCATCGAGCACCAGCGTCGCAAAGCCTTCGCGGGCGGTCTGCAGCGCCGCGTTGAGACCGGTGTAACCGGCACCGACGATGAGGACGTCGACCTCTTCCGGCAGGGCGACCTCCGGCAGGCTGACCTTGGGAGCATTCTCCTGCCAGTAGGGTGTGGTCTTGAAGCCGTCGACGAAGAGTGTTTCGCTCATGGTGTTCTCATGCGGCGCGCGTGTCTTCCAGGATCAGGTCGGCGCCCTTTTCGCCGACCATGATCGCCGGCGCATTGGTGTTGCCGGAAGTCACCGTCGGAAAGACCGAGGCATCGACGACGCGCAATCCGTCGACACCGTAGACGCGCAAGCGGCTGTCGACGACATTCTCGTTCCTGTCCGGTCCCATGCGGCAGGTGCTGACAGGATGGAAGACGGTCGATGAGCGGGCACGCACGTCTTCCAGCATCTCCTCGTCGGTCTGGACGGAGGGGCCGGGCGTGATTTCCTCTTCGATGACGGACTGCATGGCCGGGCTCTGCGCGATCCTGCGCATCAGCTTGCTGCCCTCGATCATTTCGGTGAGATCGCGGTTGGTGCTGAGCGAGTTGGGATGGATCTCCGGCGCATCGAAGGGATCGCTCGAGCGCAGGCCGATATGGCCACGGCTCGTCGGCCGCGTCGGCTGGAAACCGAGCAGGAAGCCGGGGAACGGGTCCGGATTCATCAGCGGCCGTTTGCCCTTCGGTGCCTTGGTGTAGCTGACGGGAGAAAAATAGAGCTGGATGTTGGGCCGCTCGCTCTCCGGACTGCCTTTGACGAAGCCGCCGCCCTGGTTGACGCTGAGCGACAAGGGGCCGCCGCGGGTCAGCACGTAGCGCAGCCCCTGTGCGAGCTTGCCCCACCATGGGTAAAGCTGCTGGTTCAACGTCGGCACCTTCGAGCGGTAGAGATAATCGAGACCGAGATGGTCCTGCAGGTTGCGGCCGACGGCGGGAGACTGAACCACCGGCGCGATGCCCTTGGCCTGCAGCACCTCGCCGTCGCCGATGCCCGACAGCATCAGGATCTGGGGCGAGTTGACGGCCCCTGCGCTCAGGATCACTTCCCGGCGCGCCGTCACCGTCTTTTCTTCGCCGCCTTGCACGTAGACGACCCCGGTCGCCCTGCCGTCCGTGAGGATCAGCCGTGTCGTATGGGCCTTTGTCCGGATCGAAACGTTGCGCCGTTTGCGGGCCTTCGACAGATAGGCCCGGGCGGTGGACACGCGAAAGCCGTTCTTCGCCGTGATCTGATAGAGGCCGACTCCTTCCTGGGTGGCGCCGTTGAAATCCGGGTTGCGACAAAAGCCCGCTTCCTCGCAGGCGGTCAGGAAATTCTCGCAAAGCGGGTGAACGTCCCTGTCCATGGAGGAGACATGGACCGGCCCGTTGCCGCCGCGATAGGCGTCGGCGCCGTTGCAGTTGGTTTCGGAGCGCTTGAAATAGGGCAAAACGTCCTCCCAGCCCCAGCCGGGGTTGCCCAAAGCCTTCCAGTCCTCGAAATCCGCATGCTGGCCGCGGATATAGACCATGGCGTTGATCGAACTGGAGCCACCCAGAACCTTGCCGCGCGGCCAGTAGCCGGAGCGGCCGTTGAGGCCGGGATCGGGCTCGGTCCGGTACATCCAGTTGATGTTCTTGTTGTAGAAGGCCTTGCCGTAGCCGATCGGCATCCAGATCCAGAAATTGAGATCTGAGCCGCCGGCCTCCAGCACGCAGACGCTGTACCGGCCGTCCTCGGACAGACGGTCGGCAAGGACCGCACCGGCGGATCCCGCGCCGACGATGACGAAGTCAAACTCTGACATGGCTTCTCCTATTGAGCCGACTTGTCGCGCTGGACGACGACGGTAAGCAGTGCCAGCAGCCCGGAGCCGACCATGAGAAAGAAGGAGACGGCATTCAGCACCGGAGTCGAGCCGATCTTGGCCATCCGGTCATACATGGTGATCGTCAGCGGCGCCTCGGACCCGACCAGGAACAGCGTGGTGTTGAAGTTCTCGAACGAGACCAGGAAGCCGACGATGCCGGCGGCAATCATCGCCGGGCGCAGGAAGGGCAGGGTGATCGTTCGCAAGACGCGTGCCCGGCTGGCGCCGAGATTGAAGGCCGCTTCCTCCATGGTGGCGTCGAATTTCTTCAATCGCGCCGTGATCACAAGCGAGGTGATGGTGGCGATGAAGGAGAACTGCCCGAGAACCACCAGAACAATGCCGGGCCTGAGAAACTCCAGCTCAAGGTCGAGCGTGTCTTCCAGGTAGTTCGCCGTGTCGCTGGCGAGCACCAGGATGGAGATGCCGAGGATCACGCCCGGGATCACCAGCGGCAGAACCATCAGGATGTAGAAGAAGTTCTTGGCCGGGAACTCGCCCCGCACGAACAGGAAGGCGTTGGTGGTGCCGACGAACACCGACAGCATCGCCACGAAGATGGCAATGACGAAGGAGTAGTAGAGCCCCTGAAGCAGGCGCCGGTCATGGAACATGCCGAGCTTCGGCTCGGTGTCCGAGAAGAACCAGTCCAGCGTGAACCCCTGCCAGGGCAGAGCCGGAAACAGGCTGTCGTTGAAGGCAAAGGCGCCGGCGGAAATCAGCGGGGCAGCCAGGAAGATGAAGAAGGCAGCCACGTAAAGCCGATAGCCGACGAGGAACGGCGAGGTCTTGTTGTTTGCAAGCATGGTCGATCCTCCTCAGCTCTTGGCCACGGTGTTGGCGAGGGTCTGACCGGAAAGCTTCAGGCCGAGCCAGATGACAAGTGACGTGAAGAGCAGCAGCAGCATGCCGAAGGCAGCGCCTCCCTCCCAGTTGAAACGGGTGATGAACTGGTTGTAGATCTGTTCGGTAAACCAGCTGGAATTCTTGCCGCCAAGCAGGATCGGCGTCAGGTAGGATCCCGCAGACAGCATGAAGGTCACGATGCAGCCGGCAACGATGCCGGGCATGGCATAGGGAATGATGATCCGCCGCAGGACGGTGAAGCCGTTGCCGCCGAGATTGTAGCCTGCCTCGATCATGGAATTGTCCATGCCGTCGAGCGTTGAGACCAGCGGCACGATCATGAACAGGATCACGGTATAGACGAGACCGATGATGACGGCGGCGTCGTTGTAGAGAAACTCGATCGGCTCTCCGGTCATGCCGGTCCAGAGCAGAAAATTGGAGATGACGCCGGTCTCGCGCAGCAGCAGGATCCAGCCGTAGGAGCGGATCAGGTCACTGACCCAGAGCGGGATAAGGCAAAGCAGGAACAGGCCGCCGCGGGCGCGCGGGCCGGCGATCTTGGCGATGTAATAGGCGATCGGAAAGCCGATCAGCAATGCTAGCGCCGTCACCAGCAGCGACATGGAACCGGTCCGCAGAAGCGTGTTCCAGTAGATGGGCTCATGCAGGAAGTCGAGATAGTTGGCGAAGCTGTACTGATAGACCCGCGGCGCGACCTTCTCCTTCAGCGACAGCACCACCATGCCGATATGCGGCAGGATGATCAGCAGCAGGATCCAGAGTGCAAAGGGCGAGAACAGCAGGATCAGCGAGAGTTTCTTGATGTCCTTGCTGTGCATCACGCCTGCTCCCCGCCGGCAAAGCACATGGCCTGGCGCGACGACCAGACAAGCCGGACGGCTTCGCCGGGTTTCAGGTCGTTGTCGCCGGTCAGCGTGACATCGGATTCGATCAGTTCGCCGCTGCCGGTGCGCACGAGGACACGGCTGTTGGCGCCGTTGAAGAGTAGACTGTCGATGGTGCCGTCCATGCGGTTGTCACCATCGCCATCGATGGCGTCGGCGTCGGCCGCCCGTACCGTTCGGATGAATTCGGGCCGGACAAAGATCTCGACCCTGTCGCCCTCGCCGATCGTCTGGCCGGCACCGGCCGAAAAGCTCATTGTCAGGCCCTGTTCGGTTTCCACCTTGCCGCCGGTCCCGTCGGCGGAACGGACTTTCCCGGACCAGCGGTTGCTGTCGCCGACGAAACCGGCGACGAAAGCGGTCCGCGGGCGGTGATAGAGTTCCTGCGGCGTGCCGATCTGCTCGAACTGCCCCTGGTTCATGATGGCGACATTGTCGGACATCACAAGCGCTTCGGACTGGTCGTGGGTGATGTAGATGAAGGTGGTGTTGAACTGATGCTGCAGCAGCTTCAGTTCGATCTTCATCGCCTCGCGCAGCTTCAGGTCGAGCGCGCCGAGCGGTTCGTCGAGCAGCAGCACGTCCGGATCGAGCACCATGCAGCGGGCAATTGCAATGCGCTGCTTCTGGCCGCCGGAAAGCTGGTGGATCTCACGCTCGGCGACATCCGGCAGGGCAATCCGCTCCAGAACGTCTTGCACCCTGCGCTTGATCTGGTCGTTGGAAACGCCGTTGCACCTGAGACCGTAGGCGATGTTCTCGTAGACATTCATCATCGGGAACAGGGCGAGGTGCTGGAACACCATTTTGACGTTGCGCCGGTTGGGCGGCACGCCGAGCACCGACTTGCCCTTGATGCGGATATCGCCGCCGCTTGGATCCTCAAAGCCGGCGATCATGCGCATGAGGGTTGTCTTGCCGCAGCCCGAAGGGCCGAGGATGGAGAAGAAGGAACCGCTCGGGATCTCGAAGGAGACGTCCTTGACGGCCCGGAAGGCGCCGAAGTTCTTGCAAAGGTCCTGGCACTGCAGATCGTAGGTCGGTGTGTTCTGTTTCATGAAGGCGCCAACTGGAATGAAGAAAGTTGGGGGGATACACGATCCTCGCCGTATCCCCCGAAAGGTCTTTTTGGAGATGCTCTGGAAGGGCGCTGCCGGAACGCGTCGGGACCCGGCAGCTTCAAGCCCGATCAGCCGCCGGTGGCTGCCTTGATCTTTTCCAGGGTCTTGCCTTCCATGTCTTCGACACCCGCCGGGATGTTTGCGAAGAACTTGAGGTTCTCGATGTCGGCGTCGGTGAAAGCCGCGTTCACGGCTGCCTTCTTGTCATCCGGTAGCAGGTCCTTGCCGCCCTTGACGGCGGCAATCGCACCGGTGCTGCCCGACATGATGGTCACGTTTTCCGGCCGCAGCACGAAGTTGATCCACTTGTAGGCGGCATCGTCCGCCTTGCCCTTGGCGGGCAGGGCGAAGGTGTCGATCCAGGCCAGAGCGCCTTCCTTCGGCGGAACGAAGACGATGTTCGGGTTCTGGTCATAGAGCTTGTAGGCCGTGGAATCCCAGGTTTCCGAACCGACGATCTCGCCGGAAAGCATCATCGCCGAAAGATCGTCGCCGCCCTGCCAATAGGCCTTGATGTTGTCCTTGCAGGTGATCAGCTTGTCGGCGACCTTGTCCAGGATGCCCTGATACTTTTCGAGGTCGGAATAGGCCGCGAACGGATCCTCGCCCATGGAAAAGGCGGTGCCGAGGAGGATGGTGCGCTTCAGGCGCATCGAGGTCTTGCCCTTGTAGGCGGGATCGCAGAGGTCTGCCCAGCTTTTCAGGTCCGGCGCCTTGGTCTTGTCGGCCATCAGGCCGGAAGTGCCCCACTGGTGCGGCACGGCATAGACCTCGCCCTCGATGGTGGTGTTGGCCTTCACGCCGTCCAGCAGCTTGGCTTCCATTACGTCGGTTTCGATCTTGGAAAGGTCCAGCGGCTTGTAGATGTCATATTCCAGCTGGGCTGCGTAGATGCGGTCATGGCTGGGCTGTGCCAGGTCGAAGCCGGCACCGCCGGTCGCGCGGAGTTTGGCGATCATTTCCTCGTTGTTGGAAAAGGTCACCTCCACATCGATGTCCGGATATTCAGCTTCGAACTTCTGCACCAGTTCATCGGGGGCGTACGAGCCCCAGGTGAGCAGGCGCAGGGTTTCCGCATGAGCGGATCCGGCGCCGGCGAGCATGGTGGCGGCCAACAGGCCAGTCAGGGTTGATTTCAGTTGCATGACGTCCTCCTGAAAACACACGGCAATCAAACCACAGAAAGCCTATGAGGGAATTGGCATGCCAAATATATCCATTGCGGATAATTTAGCAGTCCAATTAATCAACTGGACACTTCGCTGCTGCAGCATTCCGGCAGGATCGTCTTCAGGACCTTAACGCCCTTGCGAATGTCTTCCGTCGAGCAACTGCCGAAACCGAGTGCAAGCCCGTGTTGCCTGATGCGCCCGAGAGAATAGCGCGACAACGGTACCGTGGTAATGCCGTGTTCCGCTGCCCTGGCGACCACCGCCGCCTCGTCAAAGCGCGGCGCGAGCAGTGCGATGGAATGGAAACCGCTGCTGGTCGGCTGCAGGTCGAGGTCGCCCGCCAGACCGGCTGCTTCCGCCATCAGTGTGCCGTGACGGTGCCTGTAGAGCTGGCGCATCGTGCGGATATGGGTCGCAAACATGCCCTCGTCCATGAATTCCGCGACGATGGCCTGGGTCACGGTGGGAACGCCCGCGAGCCATGTCAGGCAGACGCGCTCGAAGCTCTCGACGAGGCCTTCGGGAACCAGCACGAAGCCGAGCCTCAGTGCCGGAAACAGCGATTTTGAAAAGGTGCCGACATAGATAACCCGCCCGTGGGTATCAATGCTCTTGAGGGTCGGTGGCGGCTGGTCGCCATAGTAGAATTCGCCGTCGTAATCGTCTTCCACGATGATGGCGTCGGCCTCGTTGGCGGCTTTCAGGAGAGCCAGCCGCCGGGAAAGGCTCATGACGTGGCCGAGAGGCTGCTGATGCGAGGGGGTGACGAAGGCGAGCCGGAAATAGGGGGCCTTGGCGAGGCCGTCTTCGACACAAAGTCCTTCCGCGTCGACATCGACGGCCACGGGCCTTGCGCCGATGGCGACGAAGGCGTTGCGGGCGCCGATGGCGCCGGGATTCTCGAACCAGATCGGCTCACCCGGATTGACCAGCATGCCGCCAACCAGCGAGAAGGCCCGCTGTGCGCCGTTGGTGATGAAGATCTGGTCCGGGTCGCACTTGATGCCGCGGGAGGCGTTGAGCTGGCGGGCGATCGCCCGGCGCAGCGGCATGTAGCCGAAGGGTTCTCCGTAACCGGCGATATGGTCCCGGTCCTTGCGCCAGTGGCGGGCCGACAGCTTGGCCCACTGCGCCATAGGAAAGGCGTCGAGGGCAGGCAGCGCGGTTACGAAGGCCTGGGACTTGTGCGGCAGGCGCGAGCGTAGCGTGAAGTCCGGAATGGCATGACGCGTGGCATGGGACAGCCGCGGCACGACAGCGACCGCATCGCTGGCCGTTTCCAGTGGCCTCGGTGCCAGGCGGGCATTGAGGGCTTCGCTGACGAAGGTCCCGGCACCGACACGGGCCTCCAGGAGGCCTTCGGAGATCAGCCGGTCGATGGCATCGATCACGGTGGTGCGCGATACGCCGATTTCCTGCGCAAGGGTGCGGGTGGCAGGCAGCCGGTCACCGGGTGTCAGTGCACCGGTCAGAAGCAGGTCGCGCAGCGCCATGTAGAGCTGGATCGAAATTTTCTTCTCGGCTGTCTTGTCGATCTTGATCGACGACAGCACCGCGCCAGCATGACGTTTCATCGCTTGCTCCCAAATTGGTATGAGAGTTTGCGCAAAACGGACCTGTAATCAAGTCCAATAGTAGATAGGTTCGTCGGCAGAGCCAACCACCTGCCTTAAGGCAGCCCTCTGGAAACGTCCCTCCCGGGGACCCGATAAGAACATGAAAATACAATCAATAGAAACATTTACCAATGAATTCGTCTGCTTTGTGTGCGTGACGGCGGAAAGCGGCGCCACAGGCTGGGGCCAGGTCGCACCCTATTACGCCGATATCACCGCAGAAGTGGTGCACCGGCAGGTCGCGCCCTACGCTCTGGGGCAGGACGCTTTCGATATCGAACATCTGATGGAAATCATCCCGGAGCGGGAGCACAAGTTTCCGGGCTCGTATCTCCGCAGGGCCATGGGCGGTCTCGATACTGCCCTTTTCGATCTGCGCGGCAAGCTGGAAGGCAAGCCGGTCTGCGAGCTTCTCGGCGGAACGCCGGGCAAGGTGCGGGCGTATGGTTCGTCGATGAAGCGGGACATTACCCCGGCGGACGAGGCAGCCAGGCTGAAGAAGCAGCAGGATCTCTACGGCTTCGGTGCCTTCAAGTTCCGCATCGGCGCGGAATGCGGCCGCGACCGGGACGAGTGGCCGGGGCGGACGGAAGAAATCGTGCCGACCATGCGCAAGGCCTTTGCGGACGATACCGCCCTGCTGGTCGATGCAAATTCCTGCTATTCGCCTGCCAGGGCCATAGAGGTCGGACGCTTTCTCGAAGCCAACGGCATTTCCCACTACGAGGAACCCTGCCCCTACTGGCACTACGATCAGACAAAGCAGGTCACCGACGCGCTCGATATCGATGTCACCGGCGGCGAACAGGACTGTTCGCTGGTCGACTGGAAACGCATGATCGACCAGCGCATCGTCGACATCATCCAGCCGGATATCTGCTATCTCGGCGGCATGGTGCGCACCATGAAGGTGGCGCAGATGGCACATGAAGCAGGGATCCCCTGCACGCCGCATGCGGCCAACCTGTCGCTGGTGACGCTCTTTACCATGCACCTTTTGCGGTCGATCCCGAACGCGGGCAAGTATCTGGAATTCTCCATCGAGGAAGCGGACTATTATCCGTGGCAGTACGACCTCTTCGTCTCTTCGCCCTATGACATCGTGGACGGCCACGCCACCGTGACCGACGCGCCCGGCTGGGGTGTCGAGATCAACCCGGACTGGCTTGCCAAATCCACCTACAAGATCAGCTCGCTGGGAGACTGACCCATGTTGGCCGCAACCGACCTGATTAGCGAATACAGAAACACCGGCACGCTGGCGGCGCTGCCGGCCGGCCACTTCATCGACGGCGGCTATATGACGCCCGCCCATGGCCGGACACTGGAAAGCTTCGATCCCGGCCGGGGCGAAGCGTTCGCCCGTTTCACGGCCGGAACGGCCGAGGATGTCGATCACGCGGTGCAATCGTCAAAGACGGCGTTCGAGAGTATCTGGCGCGACACGGCGCCTGCGGAAAGGTCCCGCATTTTGCAGAAGGCCTCGCAGCTGATCCTGCAGAATCTAGATCTTCTGGCCGTTACCGAAAGTCTCGACAGCGGCAAGCCGCTGCAGGAAGCGCTGGGCGACGTCCGCGGGGCGGCGCGGACGTTCGAATATTATGCCGGGGCCTGCGACAAGCTGCAGGGCGACAGTTTTCCACTCGGGCCCAATTATGTCGGCTACGCCATCCACGAGCCGGTTGGCGTCACCGCTCACATCATTCCGTGGAACTTCCCGATCTCGACGGCCGCACGCGGGTTCGCCCCGGCGCTTGCCGCCGGCTGCACGGTGGTGGCAAAGCCGGCCGAACAGACGCCCTTCACGGCGCTGCTCCTCGCAAAGATCCTCAGCGAGGCCGGTTTGCCGGACGGGGTCTGCAACGTGGTCACGGGAACAGGTGCGGAAACCGGCGCGCCGCTGACGGCGCATCCGCTGGTCGATCACATAACCTTCACCGGCTCGGTGGAGACCGGCAAGCGGGTGATGAAGACCGCGGCCGACGAGATCACCCGCGTCGTGCTGGAACTCGGCGGCAAATCTCCCGTGGTGGTGCTGGGGGATTGCGATCGCGAGCAGGCGCTTGCCGGCGTCCTTGGTGCGATCTACGAGAATGCCGGTCAGATCTGTTCGGCCGGCTCGCGGCTGGTGATCGAGAAGACCATCCATCAGGAGTTCGTCGCCGAACTGGTCAAAAGGACAAAGGCGCTGAAGCTCGGCCACGGCCTCGACCGGCCCGACGTCGGACCGGTCAATTCCTCCGAACATCTGGCGAAGGTGGCAGGCTTTGTCGAGCGGGCGCGGGTGCGCGGGGCGAACATTCTCACAGGCGGTGCCGTTGCGCAGGATCCGTCAACAGGCAAGGGCTGGTTCTACGAGCCGACCATTGTGGATGCAGTCAGCCCCCAGGATGAGCTGGCCCGTGAGGAGATCTTCGGTCCGGTGCTGACGGTGCAGGTGGCGGATGATGCCGATCATGCGCTGGCGCTCGCCAACGACTGCCAGTACGGCCTCGTTGCCGGCATCTACACGTCGAATTTTGCGACTGCACACAGGCTGGCGCGCGGGATCGATGCCGGTCAGATCTACATCAACGAATATTTCGCCGGCGGTATCGAAGTGCCTTTCGGCGGCAACAAGAAATCCGGTTTCGGCCGGGAAAAAGGTCTGGAAGGCCTGAAAAGCTATTGCAAGACCAAGAGCATCGCGGCCCGGATCGGCTGATCAGCTCAATCCAACCTCCCCTGGAAAGGCCGGTACGCTTCGTCGTGCCGGCCTGTTTTTTGCCGGCAAAGCCATGGGGCTGCCGGTCCTCCCTGGACATCGGACTGATCGGCGCTTTTCTCCCCTCATTGCCGCAGGAACATGCCTGCCGGGCCCGATGTAATCGGGATCGAGCAGCCATGGATACGTCTTCATGTGCGGTCATGCTGTCCGCACGGCGGTGACAACCGCCCGCTGCGGCCTCTGTCACATGTCGTGACCGGTCTTCTGCTCCTTGGTCTGCAGGTACTTGGCGGCGGCTTCGGTTCGGTTGGAAACGCCAAGCTTTGAAATGACATGATGAATGTGAAGCTTGATCGTATGCTCCGAAAGCGACAGCTTCTCGGCGATGCTCTTGTTCTGGTATCCCTCCGAAATAAGGCAGAGGACTTCCGTCTCGCGTTTGGTGAGCATGCCGAAGCGGCCTTTTGCGCGGCGGTACTGCTGGCGCTGGGTCAAAAGAGCGGCAGCGCTGGGAGGGCGGTCCTGTTCACAGTATTTCAGCGCATCGGCCGGCAGGTAATGTCCGCCATTCAACATGTGACGGATGGCGCCGAGCCAGAGGTCGATCCGCAGGTTCATCGGCAGGATGCTCCTGATCAGCCCCTCCTGAAAATAGTCCCGGATGATCGGGGGAAAGGAGTGATCATCGTTGATCAGCATGCAGAGATTCGCCTCGGGAAAATTCTCCCGCAGCCGCTCAACGGTATCCTTGCTGTCCGCGCTGAACGCTTCATCAATCAGGAACAGGCGTTTCGAGAACTCGGCGCTCGCTTCCCATCTGTCGAGATCGATCTTCTGACCGATCCGGACGAAATGCCCGTCCTCTATCTCACGTTCAATACATCCCTCGATTTCCTTGGGAAAGTTTTCGGAGGCGCCAAAATAATAAATAGGATTCCCTTTTTCGGAATCTGCGATAATCATTGCAATTACCCCTACTTCCCAAGATATAAACTTAAATAAATGCAGTAATATTCTGATTATCGAAAATGACGGAACATAAAATATGAAGTCTAAAAAGGTGACCTGGTTTCCTGTCTCGCACTTGCCCGATTTTCGGTCTAGATAGTAAGTAAATTCCGTATCTTCGATTCTGTTTTTGGCCGAAGTGCCAATTGGCGAGCCGGCAAATCATAGCTCCATCTGCCTTGGAAATATCAATATTTACAGAGGGCTATTAACATTCTCCCAAACGATGCTCATGAGCATCACGAGATCTATGTATATATGATAATTACGTTAGGTAACACTAATAATTCGATTTAGTTGTATGTATGGTTGTGCCTGGGGTCAGGACCTATTGATTTGGTTGAAATCGCGCAGTGAACGGCGATGAGCTGCAAGGAAAAGTGCGAAAAGCGGGCTTTCTGCCCGGTTGAACGGTTTGACACGGCAGATCGAAGCCGTTCTTGCGTCCCTTCCGGATAGGGTGAACTTGCCCGGCAACGTCATCGCAAGTCTCTGAAAAAAGAACGGTTTCTTGCAGCCTTGCGCCTCGTATCCGAACAAAACCATCCCTGCCATTTCGATCAAATTGATCGGTCGTGACCCTAGCCCTTTGCTCATGAAGAGCTTAGTTGCGACCGGACAGATGCCAATCGCTGTCTTTGGGAAGGTGGGGTTGCCAACTGTGGGCTTGTCTTGGCACGCCTTTATGCCAATGATGGAAAGGGATTTGCCTGGGCTGGGTCAAAGACGGGTACGGGTCTTTCATGCACTTGCGCCACATTCGAAACCGGATCGAACCGCACTTGCGGATCCTTGGTTTTGCCAAACAGTTCGCATGGCTGGTGGCCGTGCTGTTGCTGATGTCCGGCCATGCTGCAAATGCCTCGACCGATCCCTTCGCGGAACGGCGCATGGCGCTGGTCATCGGTGTCGGCGGTTATGAAAACGCGCCTGATCTGTCGAACACGACCAGAGACGGAAAACTGATCGCCGACACGTTGAATGAACTCAATTTCGAAGTTTCCGAGCATTTTGACATCAGCCTTGCCGAATTCAGGGGCCTGCTCGACCGCTTCGCCTTTGAGGCGGAGACCGCCGATGTCGCCCTGGTCTATTTCGCCGGTCATGGCATCGAGGTCGGCGGGCGCAATTTTCTGGTTCCAGCAGACGCCGCGTCCGGCAGCCGGCAGCAGGTTGCCGACAGTTCCGTGTCTCTTGACGATATCCTGGAAGCCGTCGACAAGGCGCGTCAGCTCCGTATCGTCATTCTTGATTCCTGCCGCAATGATCCTTTCGCCGACGAGAGCGGCAGGGAAACCCTCACGGTCGAAAAGGGAGCTTCCAGCCGCGGGCTTGCGCCGCCTTCTCCCGAACGCGGGACGCTGGTGGCCTATGCCGCCGAAGCCGGGGCGGTGGCCCTCGACGGTGCCGGCGATAACAGCCCTTTTGCCATGGCTCTTGCCCAGACACTGAAGACACAGGATCTCGAAATAGGCCTTGCCTTCCGGCAGGTCCGGGACCGCGTGCTGAAGGCCACGGCAAATGCCCAGGAGCCACACACCTACGGCTCTCTCTCCGGCAAACCCTATTTCCTCGCCGGGACCAGCCAGGAGGTCAACCGGCTGGAAGCTGCCGCCCGGCAGAATGCCTGGGGACGGCTCGAGGTCGATCAGGAAGCGCAGCTTCAGGTCGCCGCGAGGGAAGGGGATAGCCGTGCGCTCAAGGGCCTGGCCTACATGCGCCTCAACCCGAACGAGGAGCGCTACGATCCGGCGCGCGCCGCCGCGTTTCTGGAGAAGGCCGCTGAGGCGGGCGATCCTGAGGCCATGTTTGAACTTGCCCGAATGTACGAGCGCGGCATCGGTGTCGACCAGGACGTGGACAAGGCCCTCGCCCTTTTCCGGAAATCCGCCGACGAAGGTTTCGCCGATGCCATCAACGACCTCGGTTTTCTCTACTATCAGGGCGGTCTCGGCATCGTTCGCGACTCGAAAAAGGCGATCGAGCTTTTTGGCCAAGCCGCCGATCTCAGGCATCCGGAAGCCATGTTCAATTACGCGGCGCTGATCGACGACGGTATCGTGGACGGCAAAGAGGCGGACGACGCTGCCGAGTATCTTTATCGCGCCCTGAGGTCCGGCAACGAGGAAGTCCTGGGGCAGCTGTCGGACAATCCGAACATGTTCAAGGTTGCGACACGCAGGTCCTTGCAGCGCAAGCTGTCGGAGCGCTCCTTCTATACCGGCAGCATCGACGGCCAGTTCGGCCCGCAGACGCAGCGTGGGCTGCGGCAGGCCTATGGACTTTCCGAATAGGTCTGTCTTTCCCACGGCGCAAACGCCCAGGCTGAGGTATTTTTGGTGGGAGGCCGCTGACGTTGAGTTTCGGAGGGGGTTGTGATTTCCCCGTGTAATTTATAGACTGGGTTTGCTTCGACCTCGAGATAGTTTCGAAGTATTTATGTTGTTTTTTTGGTTGATTATTGTAATTTTGGTAGTCTGTACTCGATTAGAAATTTTTGAATTTGACGCAAGTGGCGTTCTGATGCCTGCGCCGCCTGTATTATTGGCGAGAATACTTTATTTCTGGCAGTGGCGGGGAATTTTCTTAGTAAATTGGAGGTGCTATGTTGAGTTCACGCATCATTAAAGGGAGCATTGTCGCGGTGCTTTCGGGCCAGTTCGCGTTTGCTGCTGTGGATCCCGTCCATGCGCTGCCCGTGCCGGCGTTGCCGCACGCGGCTTTAAACCAGGCCGCACCACAGGGTTTGCCTGAAGACTATCTTCTTGTGCAAAGCATACCCGATGATGATGAAGGGCAATTCGTCGAGCCGACCCCGTCCCCGAGTATCTACACGGATCCATATGCAGACGAGCGAGATCCGGGAATCAGCACCACTTACGACCTCGATGACCTCGTCACGCGAGGGGTCAGTGGGCTGATCGACAACGGCAGTTGGGAGTGCGCGCAATCGCTGCCGCCCGAATATCGCATCGATTGTCTGAGAAGCGTGCTGGCGCGTGCGGCATCGGTCATCGAGGGGCGGCCGGACTACCGGGAGGCCGCAAGGGAACTGAGAGCGCTGTCCCGCAAGCTGGACGATATCGTGGAGCGGTACAAGGACGAGACGGCACCGCGCGCCGCAGTGAAGCAGCGCAGTTATCGGGGGGTGTCGCAGGCAAATCTTGACGCGGCCACCCAAGAAGCCACCTCTGCCATCGAAGAAACCGCCACAAAACTGTTGCGGTCGGCCGGAAACTCGGAAAAGCGGAAGATCCACTATGCCCAGATCTCGCGCGCTGTCGGATCCACCAAGACACTCCTGCGGTCCTGAACAGCGCACCCGGACGAGGTCCGTTCGGAAGTTACTCCTGTGACGGCTGTACCGGTACCTGTTTGGGTTTGATGACTGGTGTCCTGCCGACATCCGGTGCCGGTTCGACAAGCTCCCTGTCGCCGACGGGTGCGGGATGCAGAACGCCGTCACACTCTGACAGGGTACCGGCTTCTTCCTTATTGCCGGCATCGTTCTCGTTTTTCGTGCCGGGCGAAACCTCGCATTCGGCCGGCTCTTCATTGGCAAATGCCATGGTGCCGGAGAAGGGAAGCGCCAGCGTCATCATCACCGCCGTCAGCCGGGCGGCCCGTGGTCGTAAGGGGCGAGGTGTCCATCGGAACATCATTTTCCTCCTTTGCCTCGTTCTCTCAAGAAAACGCCTGAGGAGCCGACAGGTTCACAAGGAAACAAAAAGGCACGCCTTCATCAGGAAGCCCTGGCGACTGCCCGGCCTGCCTCTTGCCGGCACTGAAGCCAGCGCGACAGGTCGAGGCTGGACCGCTGGCCGAGATCCTGCCGATGCTCCGTCAGGAACGTTTCTGCCGCCTGGCGGCCCTCCGCTCGCAGTTCTTCCAGGAATGGCCAGGCGGAATTGAGTTTCGACTGGCCGCTGCGGCCGTTCATGCCGGGGCTTGCAATGCGGTGGATCTTAAGGCCGGCAATCGAAGCGGCGGGGCTGTTGTCCAGTTTCCTTGGACCGCGCCCGGCAAGCCCGGAAAGCGGACCAGACCTTGAAGAGGGGGCGCTGCTCAGCGCCTGGTGCTGCAGTTCGGCCAATAGCCGCAATTCCTTGATCAAGGGGGCGTTGAAGGAGATTTCCTTTTCGCGGGCGGCGATGCCGCGGGCGTCCTGCGGCAGGCCGGATCGCTCGACCGGACTGGTCTGGACAAGGAGCAGGTCCGCCCTGCCCGCATCGCGGACGAGCGGCATCAGGCTGGGATTTCCGGTATAGCCGCCGTCCCAATAGGCTTCGCCGTCGATCTCGACGGCGTGAAACAGGGACGGAAGGCAGGCGGAGGCGAGCAGCACGTCGGGCGTGATCTCGGCGCCTGAGAAAATACGTGCCTCGCCGGTGCCGACATGGGTCGCCGTGACATGAAGCGCGATGGACCCGCGGGAGATGGCCGCGCAGTCGATGGTGGATTCTATGATCTCCCGCAACGGGTTGAAGCCCGCGGGATTGAGATCGTAGGGGGAGAGAAACTGCATGCCCGCGCCCAGAAACAGCGGCAGGGCCTCGAAATCGATGCCGAGGCCGCCGAGAACGGCTCTTGCGGTCGACAGATTGAAGGGGGTGAAGCGGGTGCTCTTGGAGACCTGCCGCCAGAATGCTTCCAGCGAAACGCGTGCCTCTTCCCTGCCGCCGCGCAGAAGGCCGGTCAGCAGCGCCGCGGCATTCATCGCCCCGGCCGAAGTGCCTGAAAGGGCATTGATTTCGAGCCGGTCCTCTTCCAGAAGCCGGTCAAGCACGCCCCAGGTAAAGGCGCCATGCGCGCCGCCGCCCTGAAGGGCGAGGTTGAGCCGGGTCCTGGAAGGCCTGGAACTTGCGCGACCGGAAGTCTCCGGCGAAACGGTTTCAGAAACGTCTTTTCTCAAGGTCCGGTTTCCTTTCCCTGATGCTGGGCTTTGCCCCGAAACGTTTCCTCCCGGTCTGTTGGATGCCACGGCCGGCTTGAAACTGGCAGCCTTGCCGCGATTAACCTCGATCAAGTTATGCTGCAATGCAGCAAAGTCAATGTGACCCGCGCAATCGTGATCGGGTGTTACAATGCCGCGTGGACAAGTGAAGTGGACAAAGGACCCTCAGCGCGCATTACCCTGATCAATCACGCCGTGTCACCCCTGACAAGCGTAGCGTAGATCCGGGGCCCATTCGCAGACCCATTGATCGAAACTCGAGATCCATCTTGAAGGTGCGCATTCCGTTCCAACTCTCTGGAAATGAGTGGACCCCGGATGTCACTGCGGTCGTCCGGGGAGACACCAGCATTTGCGGCGCATTCATAGTGGCTGCAAAGGTGAGGTTATAGAGAAAGGGGCAGCCGGGATCTTCCCGGTCTGCCCCCCTTTCTGGATACCGGCTTGCCGTTCCACTCAGCCGTGGGCAATCATCACATGCCGGACAGCGGTGTAGTCCTCGAGCGCGTAGTGGGACATGTCCTTGCCGTAGCCGGATTGTTTCAGCCCCCCATGGGGCATTTCATTGACCAGCATGAAATGGGTATTCACCCAGGTGCAGCCGTAGCGCAGCCTTGCCGAGGTCTGCATCGCGCGGGAGACGTCCCTCGTCCAAACAGAGGAGGCAAGACCGTAGTCGCTGTCATTGGCCCAGGCGACGGCGTCTTCCACTTCGCTGAAACGGGTGACGGAAACGACGGGACCAAAGACTTCTCGGCGGACGATCTCGTCGGATTGCAGCGCGCCGGCAATGACGGTCGGCTGGTAGTAGAAGCCGTTGCCGCCATGCACCTTGCCGCCGGTCGTCGCTTCCATGTGCGGCTGTTCCAGGGCCCGCTCGACGAAGCTCGAGACGCGGTCGCGCTGGCGCAGGGAAATGAGCGGTCCGATCTCGTTTTGCGTGTCGTCGTCAAGGGCATATTTGATGCCCGAGACGGCCGAGGAAAGCTCGGCGACGAACTTGTCGTAGATCTTTGCCCCGGCATAGATGCGGCAGGCGGCGGTGCAGTCCTGGCCGGCATTGTAATAGCCGAAGGCCTTGAGGCCGCCGACGACCGCCTCGAGATCCGCATCGTCGAAGACGATGACCGGGGCCTTGCCGCCAAGCTCCAGATGGGTGCGCTTCACGGTCTTGGACGCCGCCTGCAGGATCTTCTTGCCGGTCGCGACGTCCCCGGTGATGGAGATCATGTTGACCTTCGGATGGTTGATCAGCGCGTTGCCGACGCTCTCGCCCCGGCCGAGGACAACGTTGACGACGCCTTCCGGCAAGATGTCGGCAAGGATCTTCGCCAGTTTCAGCGCGGTCAGCGGCGTCTGTTCGGAGGGTTTGAAGATCACCGTGTTGCCGCCGGCGATTGCCGGCGCCAGTTTCCAGGCCATCATCATCAGTGGATAGTTCCAGGGCGCGATGGAGGCGACGATGCCGATCGGGTCGCGGCGGATCATCGACGTGTGGCCGGCCATGTATTCGCCTGCGGCCGACGCCGGGACGCAGCGGACGGCGCCGGCAAAGAAGCGATAGCAGTCGACGATGGCCGGGATCTCGTCACCCTTCGCCGCGTTGATCGGCTTGCCGCAGTTGAGCGCTTCCAGCGCGGCAAAACCGTCGGCTTCCGCCTCGATGCGGTCGGCGATCTTGAGGAGGTAGCCGGCGCGTTCCGCCGGTGTCGTCCGCGACCAGGTCTCGAAAGCTTTCGCGGCGGCTTCGACGGCGCGGGAGACCTGGTCCTGCGAGGCTTCCGGCAGGGTGACGATGGTTTCGCCCGTGCGCGGGTTGAGGATGGCTTCCTCGGTTTCGGTGCCGGCCTCGAAGGCGCCGCCGATCAGCATTTGCGTTTCCATTGAATTTCTCCCTCGTTTGTTCATTTCCCCTGGCCGGCGATCCGGTCGCCGTCGCGGGTGAGATAGTAGGCGCCGAGGATCGGCAGGAAGGTCACGAGCACGACCACCATCGCGACGACGTTGGTGACGGGCCTCTGGCGCGGGCGGACGAGTTCCTCCAGCATCCAGATCGGCAGGGTGGCCTGTTGCCCGGCGGTGAACGTGGTCACGATCACCTCGTCGAAGGACAGGGCGAAGGCGAGCATGCCGCCTGCCAGAAGCGCAGTGCCGATATTCGGCAGGATGATGTGGCGCAGGGTCTGGAAGCCGTTGGCGCCGAGGTCCATGGAAGCCTCGATCAGGGATGCGGACGTGCGCCGGAAGCGGGCGACCGCATTGTTGTAGACGACCACCACACAGAAGGTGGCGTGACCCAGGATGATGGTCCACATGGAATAGGGGATCTCACCGAGGCTGAAGGCTGAGCGCAGCGCGATGCCTGTGATGATGCCCGGCAGGGCAATCGGCAGGATCACCAGCAGCGAGATGGCCTCGCGGCCAAAGAACTGCGAGCGGGCCACCGCCGCCGCGCAGAGGCTACCGAGCACGATGGCAATCACGGTAGAGATCGCCGCCACCTGCAGCGAGAGATAGAGCGCCTCCCAGACGTCCGGACGGTTCCACGTCACCCCGAACCATTTCAGCGTGAAGCCGGGGGGCGGCCACTGATAGCTCTTTTCTTCCGTCGTGAAGGCATAGACGAAGATCAAAAGGATCGGCAGATGCAGGAAGAGAAGCCCGCCCACTGCCGCGATCTTCAGGCCCATCGGGGCTTTCGTGTTGCGCTCAGAGGGCATCGAAGGCTCCCATGCGTTTTGCACCCCAAAGGTAGAAGCCCATGATCACCACTGGCACGACGGTGAAGGCGGCGGCCAGCGGAATGTTGCCGGCCGTGCCCTGGTGGGCGTAGACGGCCTGGCCGATGAAAAGCCGGGACGAACCGATGATCTGCGGGATGATGTAGTCGCCGAGGGTAAGCGAGAAAGTGAAGATCGAGCCCGCAACGACACCCGGCAGGGCCAGCGGCAGCAGCACATGGCGCAGGGTCTGGGACGGAACGGCACCCTGGTCCGCCGAGGCCTCCAAGAGGCTCGCCGGCACGCGTTCCAGTGCTGCCTGCATCGGCAGGATCATGTAGGGCAGCCACACATAGACGAAGACAAGGAAGGTGCCGATGTAGCTGACGGAGAGCGAATTGCCACCGATGACGGGGATCGAAAGCACTGCGTCAAGCACAGGCATCAGGCCCACTTTGGCAAACGCCCAGGTGAGGATGCCTTCCTTGGCGAGGATCAGTTTCCAGGCGTAGACCTTGACGAGATAGCTCGACCAGAGCGGCAGCATGACGCCGAGATAGAAGAAGGCCTTCCAGCGTCCCCTCGCATAACGGGCCGCGTAGTAGGCGATCGGGAAGGCGACGATGGCGGAGGCGACGGTGACGCTGGCGGCCATCAGCAGCGTGCGCACGATGATGTCGAGGTTCGCCGGGTGAAACAGTTCGCCATAGGTCTTGAGCGTCAGCTGATAGCGGATCAGGCCGGAGAATTCGTCGATCGAAAAGAAACTCTGCGCCAGGAGGGCTGCGAGTGAGCCGAGATAAACGATGCCGAGCCAGAGAAGCGGTGGTCCGAGCAGCACGGCAAGCAGAACGGAAGGACGGCGCCAGAGGAGATCGGAGAACCTGGCGAGGAGGCCGGCTCTCGGCGGCAGGATTGCGGCGGCGGAGGTGACGGTGGCAGAGGTGATGGTGGCGCTCATGTGCTGCTCCGCGTCTCGGGCGCCATCAGGTGCAGCGCGTCGCTGTCCCAGCCGATGCCGACCTCTTCCCCCCTTGTTGGGACCGGCGTTCCAGCAGGGATCAGCACGGCAAGCTGCATGTCGCGAAAGGCAACGGAGGCCCGCGTCACGGGGCCCGTGTAGCTCAGGCCCGTCACCGTGGCGCGGTGGGGCTCGGCAGACCCGAGCCGGATCGCCTCGGGCCGCAGGCTGGCGGTTACTTCGCGCCCCGTCAGTTCCTTCACCATCACAGGCGGCAGCACGTTGGAGGATCCGACGAAATCGGCGACGAAAGGCGTATCCGGCCGCTGGTAGATGTCCTCCGGTGTGCCGACCTGCTGGATCCTTCCGTGATTGAAGACCGCCACCCGGTCCGCCATGGACAGGGCCTCGCCCTGGTCGTGGGTGACGAAGATGAAGGTGATGCCGAGGCTCTGCTGCAGGCTCTTCAGCTCTTCCTGCATCTGTTCGCGCAGTTTCAGGTCAAGCGCGCCGAGCGGTTCATCAAGCAGCAGCACCTTCGGCTGGTTGACGAGCGCCCGGGCGAGCGCGACGCGCTGGCGCTGGCCGCCGGAGAGGGCGCTCGGAGCCCGGTCGCCGTATCCGGGAAGACGTACGAGTTCCAGTGTTTCTTCCGCCTTCCGGTAGCGCTCCTTGCGGCCCATGCCGGCGATCATCAGGCCGTAGGAGACGTTGTCGCGCACGCTCATATGCGGAAAGAGGGCATAGTCCTGAAAGACGGTGTTCACGTTGCGCCTGTAGGGCGGAATGCCTTCGGCGGTTTCGCCGAAGATCTCGATATGCCCGGAGGTCGGCTGCTCGAAACCGGCGATGAGGCGCAGGCTCGTGGTCTTGCCGGAGCCGGAGGGGCCGAGCATGGCGAAGAACTCGCCCGCCCGCACGTCCAGATCAACGGCATCGACCGCGCGGACCGTGCCGTAGTGGCGGGACACGTTCTTGAAGAGGACGGCAGATTGCATGGTCACATGTTTTCCTTC
>ENA-ORCZ01000319-ORCZ01000319.1-marine-metagenome-genome-assembly--contig:-NODE-319-length-25482-cov-4.339461_pt1 | contig 25482 bp, 17 predicted proteins | sample MGYA00237785_ERZ508519 | MGnify/ENA primary metagenome ERZ508519 (study PRJEB26189, sample SAMN06268790) | marine metagenome | isolation source: Bioluminescent Bay, La Paraguera, Puerto Rico | place...
GGGAAGGGAAGTGAGCACAGTGTTTTTCAGTTTCTGGGTCATTGGTCAGCTCATCCAGTTGCCGCCATCGACGTTGTAGGTCTGCGCGAGGATGTAGTCCGCTTCGCTCGAGGCCAGGAAAACGGCCATGCCGGCAAGGTCGTCGGCCGTGCCCATGCGTCCGAAGGGGACGGCGGCGCCGACGGCTTTCTTCTTTTCGCCCGGCTGCAGGCCCTCGTATCTGGCAAAGAGCGAGTCCACGTGGTCCCAGTGCTCGCCTTCGACGACGCCGGGGGCGATGGCATTGACGTTGATGCCATGGGAGATAAGGTTCAGCCCCGCCGACTGGGTGAGGCTGATGACGGCCGCCTTGGTGGCGCAGTAAACGCCGACCAGGGCTTCGCCGCGCCGGCCGGCCTGGCTCGCCATGTTGATGATCTTGCCGCCCTTGCCGCGCCGGATCATGGATTTCGCGGCGGCCTGCATCATGAAGAGTGTGCCGGCGACGTTGATGTCGAAGAGCCGTGAATAGCTCTCGCGGGTGATCTCGACGATGGGTGCAAGGTCGAAGAGGGCGGCGTTGTTGACCAGGATGTCGAGGCCGCCGGTCTCTTCTTCGACGCGCGCGACGGCGGCATCGATGGAGGCCTGGTCGGTGACGTCGAGCCGCACCGCATAGGCGGCCGGGCCGATATCCGCAGCCGCGGCTTCGGCGCCTTCAAGGTTGATGTCGGCGATCGCAACGCGCGCGCCTTCTTCGGCGTAACGCGCAGCAAAGGCCTTGCCGATGCCCCGGGCCGAGCCCGTGATCAGCGCCGATTTTCCGGAAAGACGCCTCATGCGATCCTCAGGCCCTGATTGTCGAAGCGGTGGATCTTTTCAGCGTCCGGGGTCAGATAGATCGCATCGCCGTGCCGGAAGGCGATTTCGCCGGAAGCGCGCACGGTGATCGGGGTTTCGAGGCCGTCGATGTCGACATAAAGGAACGTGTCGGAACCCAGGTGCTCCGAAACGCCGACCTTGCCGGCCCATTTGCCGTCGGTCGCCGACACGGCAAGGTGTTCGGGCCTGACGCCGATGGTCGCCGCGTCATATTCGGCGGCATAAGATCCCATGAAGAAGTTCATCTTCGGCGAGCCGATGAAGCCGGCGACGAACTTGTTGCGGGGCTTGTGATAGAGCTCCAGCGGCGAGCCGACCTGCTCGATCCGGCCCGCATGCAGCACGACGATCTTGTCGGCCATGGTCATGGCTTCCACCTGGTCGTGGGTGACGTAGATCATCGTGGTCTTCAGCGTCTGGTGCAGTTCTGAAATTTCCAAGCGCATGTTGACGCGCAGCGCCGCATCGAGGTTCGACAGCGGTTCGTCGAAGAGGAATGCGGCGGGCTCGCGCACGATGGCCCGGCCGATGGCGACGCGCTGGCGCTGACCGCCCGAGAGCTGGCCCGGCTTGCGATCCAGGTAATCGGTGAGGTTCAGCACCTTGGCGGCGGCCGCGACCTTGGCATCCTGCGCGGGCTTGTCGAGGCCGGCCATGCGCAGCGGGAAGGCGATGTTCTTCCTGACCGACATATGCGGATAAAGCGCATAGGACTGGAACACCATGGCGAGGCCGCGCTTTGCAGGCGGGACTTCGGTCGCGTCCCTGCCGTCGATGGTGATCTGGCCGCTGGTAACGTCCTCGAGGCCTGCGATCAGGCGCAGCAGCGTGGACTTGCCGCAGCCGGACGGGCCGACGAAGACGACGAATTCACCGTCCTCGATGCGCAGATCCAGCGGCGGGATCACCTGGACGTCGCCGAAGCTCTTGGTAATCTGGTTGAGGGTGATCTGACCCATGGTCCGGGCTCCTATTTAACCGCGCCGAAGGTGAGGCCGCGAACAAGCTGTTTCTGGCTGAACCAGCCGATGATGAGGATCGGGGCGATCGCCATCGTCGAGGCAGCGCTGAGCTTTGCGTAGAACAGGCCTTCCGGGCTGGAATAGCTTGCGATGAAAGCGGTGAGGGGGGCGGCGTCGACCGCCGTCAGGTTCAGGGTCCAGAAGGCTTCGTTCCAGGACAGGATGATGTTGAGGAGCAGTGTCGAGGCGATGCCGGGAATGGCCATCGGCGTCAGCACATAGACGATCTCTTCCCAGAGCTCGGCCCCGTCCATCCGCGCCGCTTCCAGGATCTCGCCCGGAATTTCACGGAAATAGGTGAACAGCATCCAGATGATGATCGGCAGGTTGATGAGTGTGAGCACCAACACAAGTCCGATGCGGGTGTCCAGAAGGCCGCTGTCCCGGAAGAGCAGATAGATCGGGATCAGCACGCCTACCGGCGGCAGCATCTTGGTGGAGAGCATCCACATGAGCACGTCCTTGGTGCGCTTGCCCGGCACGAAGGCCATGGACCAGGCGGCGGGGATCGCGATCAGCAGCCCCAGGAGCGTCGAGCCGAAGGAAATGATCACCGAGTTGGCGAAGTGGCGGAAATAATCCGAACGCTCCTGGACCGTGCTGTAATTTTCCAGCGTCCAGTCGAAGAAGAGGAAGCTTGGAGGAGATGCAATGGCTTCCGCTTCCGTCTTGAAGCTGGTCAGCACGGTCCACAGGATCGGAAAGAAGATGGCGATGCCGATCGCCCAGGCACAGACGGTGACGAGGGCCTTGCGGCGGTTGGAGACTTCGCGTGCCATGGTTCAGGCCTCCAGGTTCTTGCCGATCATCCGCATCAGGAAGACCGCAACGATGTTGGCGAGAATGATGGCGACCACACCGCCGGCCGATCCGCCGCCGACGTCGAACTGCAGCAGCGACTGGGCGTAGATCAGGTAGGTGAGGTTGGTCGAGGCATAGCCGGGACCGCCATTGGTGGTGACGAGGATTTCGGCAAAGACCGACAGCAGGAAGATCGTCTGGATCAGGATCACGACGGTGATCGAGCGCGCCAGGTGCGGCACCATGATGAAGACGAAACGGTTGAGGAAACCGGCACCGTCCATCTCGGCCGCCTCCAGCTGTTCGCTGTCGAGAGACTGCAGGGCGGTCAGCAGGATGAGGGTCGCGAACGGCAGCCACTGCCAGGCGACGATCAGGATGATCGAGAACAGCGGCGCATGTGCCAGGAAATCGAAGGGCTGGAGCCCGAGGAACTTGGCGAAATACGCAAAGAGGCCGTTGACCGGGTTCATGAACATGTTCTTCCAGACGAGCGCGGAAACGGTCGGCATGACGAAGAACGGCGCGATCACCAGGATGCGCACGATGCCCTGGCCCCAGAAGGGCTGGTCGAGCAGCAGCGCCAGCAGCACACCGCCGACGATCGTGATCAGAAGGACACCGCCGACCAGGAGCAGCGTGTTCGTGAGGGCCGCGAAAAAGGCCGGGTCGGTCAGGAAGAATTCGTAGTTGGTGAAACCGGTCCACTCTTCCATACCCGGGATCAGCAGGTTGTAGCGCAGGAAGGAGAAGTAGAGGGTCATCGACAGCGGGATGATCATCCAGCCAAGCAGCAGCAGCACTGCCGGGGAGATCATGATACGGGCCGCCGCCCGAGAATGCTGGGTAGCCATGATGTGACCTTCGCTCGGTCGGAGTTCACGCGGAACAGAAAGGAGGAGACCGGCGGGACGGGCAGGCACCCGCCGGTCCGCGAAGGCTTCTACTTGAGGTAACCGGCCTTCTTCATTTCGCGTTCTGCCGTTGCCTGGGCCGCAGACAGGGCGGCGTCCGCATCCATGGAGCCGGCGAGGGCTGCAGAGAATGCCTGGCCGACGACGGTGGCCATGCCCTGGAATTCCGGAATGGCGACGAACTGGACGCCGACATACGGAACCGGGTCAACGGTCGGGTTCTGCGGATCAGCGGAGTTGATGCTGTCCAGGGTCATCTTGGCAAACGGAACCTTCTGGTATTCCGGGTTCTCATAAAGAGAGGTCCGCGTTCCCGGAGGCACGTTCGCCCAGCCTTCCTCGGCTGCGACGAGTTCCAGATATTCCTTGGACGTTGCCCATTCGATGAACTTCTTGGCAGCAGCCTCCTTCTGGGTGCCGGCCGGAATGGCCAGGGACCAGGCCCAGAGCCAGTTGCCGCGCTTGCCGAGGCCGTTGTCCGGAGCAAGTGCGAAACCGACCTTGTCGGCAACCTGGCTGTCGTTCGGGTTGGTCACGAAGGAGGCCGCCACGGTGGCGTCGATCCACATGCCGCACTTGCCGGTCTGGAAGAGGGCCAGGTTTTCGTTGAAGCCGTTGGAAGACGCGCCCGGAGGGCCCGCTTCGTTCATCACGTCCAGATAGGTCGTCAGGGTGTCTTTCCAGGGCTGCGTGTCGAATTGCGGTTTCCAGTCCATGTCGAACCAGCGCGCGCCGAAGGAGTTGGACATGGCGGTCAGGAAGGCCATGTTCTCGCCCCAGCCGGCCTTGCCGCGCAGGCAGATGCCGTAGACTTCGTTTTCCTTGTCGGTCATGGCCTTGGCGGCCTCGACGATGAAGTCCCAGGTCGGAGCTTCCGGCATTTCCAGGCCGGCCTTCTCCATCAGGTCCTTGCGGTACATCACCATGGAGCTTTCGCCGTAGAACGGTGCGGCATAAAGCTCGCCGTCAACGGTCAGGCCGCCGCGGATCGCCGGCAGGATGTCGTCGGCATCATAGCTTTCCGGCAGATCGTTCAGGGAAACGAGCCAGCCCTGCTTGCCCCAGATCGGGACTTCGTAGGTGCCGATGGTCATGACGTCGAACTGACCGCCCTTGGTGGCAACGTCGGTGGTGACGCGCTGGCGCAGGACGTTTTCTTCCATCGTCAGCCATTTGACTTCGATGTCGGGGTTCTTGTCGGTGAAGTCTTTCGTCAACTCCTGCATGCGGATCATGTCGCCGTTGTTCACGGTCGCGATGGTGATCGTTTCTGCAGATGCGGATGCGCACAGAGCTGCGAGAGCACATGCGCTGATAAGCGCACGGGTATGAAATGCCATATTTTCCTCCCAAGCGAGATTGGGCATTTGCCATTCTTGCGAGCAAATATTCGCTCGAAATTTAGGCTTGTGTCAAGCCGTGAATCGCCTGAAATAAAAGAGGCTTCTCGCTGCAGTGCGAAAAGCCTTTTAAAATCAGCTTGTTATCTATAGTGGGAAATAGCTCAGCGCTTGAGCAATTGCTCAGCGGTGGTCTCGTTGGTGATCAGGCAGTTGATCAATTTGCCGTTCAACGCTCCCAGCATGGCAGGAACCTTGCCTTCTCCGGCAGCGACCCCGTAGACCGGTTTGTCGCTTGCCGGCCTGAGCGGCGCACTGGCCACCAGGTCGTTGGTAAGTCCTTCAATGAGAACGCCGTTCCTGTCATAGACCCAGCTGGTGATCTCGCCGGTCGCACCGGCGTTTTCCAGGGCGCGCATTTCGTCGTGGCTGACGAAACCGTCGACGGTGAGCGGAGCCGTCGGCCCCATGTTGCCGATGCCGACGAAAGTGGCGTCCGCCTGACGGATAAGATCGAGGATATTGTGCACCGCTTCCTGATTGTGCAGCAGCTGCAGCTCCTCGCGCGAGCGGGCGAAGACCGGCAGCGGCATCGGGTAGTGGCGGGCATTGATCCGGTCGGCGAGCCGGATGATGACGTTATAGGCCGAGGCCGAACCGTCGGACATCATGTTGCCCAGGAGAGAGACGACCCGGTGCTGCGGGCAGTCCATCGCCGGCAACTGATCGACGGAGGCGCGCAGCGAGCGTCCCGTGCCATAGGCGATGATCCGGGGCTGGGCGGAGCGGAAATGGCGTTCCATCTCGGCGGCCGCCGCAATGGCGATGCCGACGGTCGAGGAAGGCGCATCGGGGTCGCTCGGCACGATTTCGCAGCTCTTGAGGCCGAAGCGTTCGGTCAGCCGCGCGCTCAGCTCCATGCAATGGGCAATCGGGTGATCGAGCCGGACCTTCACCAGCCGCTCGCTGACGGCCAGCGACACAAGGCGCTGCGCCGACTGGCGCGAGACGCCCAGCTTGCGGGCAATCTCGTCCTGGGTGTTTCCGGCAACGTAGTATAACCAGCCGGCCCGGGCGGCGTCGTCGAGACGTGACGCCTCGGCAGGGATTTTCTGTTTCATTTCAGCTGCCGTTACTTCTTCTGCAAGTCGGGTCTAAGCTGAAAGAATTCTTCGAAAGATGCAAATACTTGCGCGGCACCTGCCGCCGCATCCCCGGATTTCACGAGTTCTTTCAGGTGCGAGCCGCCGGTGAAGCGGAATACCTGCATGCCGGCCGCCAACCCTGCCTTGATGCCGTTTTCACTGTCCTCGATCACCAGGCAGCGGTCCGGCGCGGCACCGCGTTTTTCCGCGGCCAGCAGGAACAGGTCCGGCGCCGGCTTGCCGTGGGCAACTTCCGAGGCCGTGGTCGTCCGGCCCGCAAAAAGATCCGTCAGGCCCGTGATTTCCAGCGACTTGGCAAGACGCGGCGGGCTGGAACTCGTCGCAAGGCAATAGTCGGCGGCAAGCTTTTCGATGACCTGGCGAACACCTTCGACCGGCTTCAACTCGCTCTCGAAGGCGGCGAGCAGGCTGGCGCGATAGGCGGTTTCGAATTCCGGCGGCAGGTCGACACCGAATTCCTTGCGGATCTGCTGCAGGACGACCGGATAGCTGCGGCCGAGAAAATGATGGGCGACGTAGTCCATGGTGATCTGGACGTTGCGCGTCGCCAGTTCAGCCACCAGCATGCGGGCGCTGATGACCTCGCTGTCGATCAGCACGCCGTCGCAGTCGAAGATGACAAGGTCTATGGGCTGGCTCACGCTTCGGGGATCCTGAAAAAGACTCGTATTTCCGGCATCTCAATTCAATTCGCCCTCATCCTGAGGAGGACCGTCAGGTCCGTCTCGAAGGATGGGCCGCTTGCTCCGGGTATGCCGCCCATCCTTCGAGACAGCGCTGAAGCGCTTCCTCAGGATGAGGGGGTGGGGTGGGTATGCGCCACATGCCTGACATTGTATCCCATTCCGTCATCCGAACCAGCGCTTCAGCCAGCGGCGGAAGCCGCTGCTGGCGGCGCTGGTGTGCCGGTGGGCATGGGCGCGGACCTGCTCGGCATTTTCGCCGACATCGTCCATGAAATCGTCGATGCTGTCGACGACGGGATCGATGCGCCGCTTCTTGAAGGCGCTCATGATGCGCAAGACCAGTAGTCCCAGGGCGCAGAGCACTGCGATGAAAAGGATGTTGAACCAGGGGATCAGGAACACGTCCGGGCCCTCGACCACTTCCATGCTGATCGCGTTCGGAAAGATGGTGAACAGCTCGACGCGCCAGCCGTAATGGGTGACGGCCACCCAGACGTCGTCCTGCTTCTTGGCCAGATCCTGGGCCTGCGCGGTGATGTTGCTGCTGTCGAACTTGAAATAGGGCGGCCAGCCCCAGTCCGTGTCTTCGTTGCGGTAGACGCGCGGCTTGCCATTCGGCCAGACGGTGCTGATGAAGCGCACGTCCCGGGTCCAGTTGGGGTTGGTGCCCGCGTCAGGTGCGGCCCAGAACAGCGACGATGTGCCGATGTCCATGCGCTTGACGTCGGTGCCGACGATGCGGACCACGTCGCGGCCCGGCAGCGTGTAGTGGAGGAACGCCACCACGATCAGCAGAAGCGGTATGCCGATGATCCATTTGAGATATTTCATCGGGCTCGGTCCTCGTCGTCGTCATCGTTATCGCGCGGTATGGCGCCCCAGGGGCCCATGTTGCGACCGAAACCGTAGTCGATCTCGTCGTCTTCGGCCATGCCGGGTTCCGGGCCGAACAGTTCCAGTCGGGTTCCGACCTTGTCGACCACATATTCCTCGGCCAGGAACTGCGACGTGTATTCCTTCTTGCCTTCGCTCCAGGTGCGGTAATGGCTGTAGAAGCAGTCCTTGTGGCAGATGAACAGCTGGCGGAAATCGAGGGGTGTCACCTCGGCCAGGAGCATGTTGACCAGGGCCTTGTCGCGGTGGTTGCGCGACCTCAGGAGATAAAAGAAAGCCGGATTGTCGGCATCGACCCGCAGGCTCTCGCCGTGTTGCTCCAGGCGCCGGACGACATCTTCGAGCGCGTGATACTCTGCCGGAAGCTGGCTGTGATATTTCCGCTTCAAGGCCCTGAGATCCCGGCGGGAGACATCGGTCAAATCCTCGCCGTTGCTGGCGGCGGTGTCGATCACGATGAAGTCGAGCTTCTGCTTTAGCAGCCCCTTGGCGATGCCGCCGCCGGCGTCGAAGACCGGTTCGACCAGCTGGTTGCGATTGAGAAAGTCGGCGAGCTCCTGGCGGTCATCCAGGGAAAAGACGTGTTTCACCGGCAGATCGACGACGATGTCCGACCGCCTGGCGGTGATGCAGGCCGTTTCCCCAACTTCGCGGAAGACATAGAGGCCGCCGAAATGGGAGGTGTAGAAATTGCCCTGTTCATAGCTCCTGGAACGCAGCGACAGCGGCGTGCGGATGATGTCGCCGGTATGCTTGGAAAGCTCGATCATGTCGGCGACCAGCACATCGTCCCACCACGCATCCGGCTCGCGCATGAAGGTCTCGATCTTTTGCGCCAGTTCCTCGCCCGCTTCCGAATGGCCGCCGACCGTATCGGCCTCCACTTCGATGCCGCGGATGTAGAAGAGGTCCTGCGGCGAGGAAACCGAATAGATCGAGTTCACCAGTTCGCCGACGACGCAGTCGAGGATCGACAGTGCGAAGAGCTGTTCCTCGTTGTCCTCGATGAAGCGCTTCAGGATCGAGCGCGAGGTGGAGAAGCGCGCATTGAGCAGCGGGCAGGTCTTCTGTTCCACCGACAGCAGGATGAATTGGCGGTTGCAGCCATGCGGGTTGAGATAGTGAATGTCGCCAAGCTCGTCGCCGACCTCCGGCGAAAAGCCGGAAATGTCGACGTGAAAGGCGTCGAGGGCGGTCGTCTTGCCGGTGAGGTGCTCGAGCGCTCGGTTGTAGCGGGCCACCATGGAGGGCGAGGAAACCTCGTAGAGATTGCCGAACATCAGTCCATGTCTGACGAGCCTCATCATGGGCGGCCGGCTTCCATGTAGCGGCGCTTGGCCTCTTCCATCCGCTGCATCTCGCGGACGGCATTTTCGATCGCAACCTCGTCCGACTTGTCGGCATAGCGGAATTCACTGTCCGCGTAACGGTTGATCTCCTGGATGACCATGTCGACCGTGATCGGCTGGGCAAGGTCGGCGATCATCGCCTTCTTGGTCTCGTAGTTCTTGAAGAGGAACAGGTCCGGATCTTCCATCCATTCGTCCGGCAGCTCGAAATCCATCGCCCGCACCTTTATGGCATCGGTAATGTTCTTGATCGCCCGGCCCGTGAAACGCTCGTCCGCTTCCTGGATTGCTTTCAGGTAGGTGCCAAGCTTGGCGATTGTGTCGAGTGAGCCGATCTGGTTGCGCACCTTGTCGAACACCCGGATCAGCGCGTCCTCCTGCGGCCGGGAGTGGCGGTCGTAAGAGGCGGCGACGGCCTTCTTCAACGCCTGCGCCTCGAAGAGCGCATGGTCGCCGACCGGGATCGCGTGGTTCTTGCCCATCAAGAGGTGGAGGATGTCGATATAGTCCTCGCGGCTCTGCGGCCCGTCGACGAGAAAACGGGCACCGGCGCGCTGGCGCAGGGCGTCGTCGACATTTTCCGGATAGTTGGAAAACATGCCGAAGGTGCAGTTGCCGCGCACCACCGTGTTGGCACCGGCGAAGCTTTCCATCAGGACGGCGGTGATTTCCAGCTGCCCGGCGGAAGACTGTCGATCGCCGCGCTTGCCGGCGAGCTGGTCGATGTCGTCGATGGTGCCGAAACCGATGACATTCGGATCGGTGACGTTGCGGATAAAGGCCTTGGCGTTCTGGGCCGACTTGCCCTGGTAGCTGTCGATGCTTTCGGTCGAAAGGTTCTGGTAGCGGAAAGGATAACCGGCGACCTGGCAATAGTCGTTGACCATGCCGGCCATCATCTGGATCAGCGTCGTCTTGCCGGTGCCCGGCTTGCCGTCGCCCATGAAGGTGAAGATGAAGCCGCCGAGTTCGGCAAACGGGTTCAGCTTGCGCTCGAAATCATAGGCCATCAGCATCTTGGCCAGTTTCATCGACTGGTACTTGGCGATGTGGTTGCCGACCACCTCCTCCGGCTTCTTGAAGGCCATGGCAAGCGTCGTCGAATGAACGCGCGCCGACGGTGTGAAGCCGGTGATCTCGAAATTGTCCGCCTCAACCCGGTAGCGGCTTTCGGAGAACGGTGCCAGCAGGCTGTTGCCCTCCGCCCGCAGCGTCACCTTTTCCATCAGCTGTTCGCAGAAGGAGGTGACGAGGCCGATCAGATGGGCATCGCCGGCAATGGCGGCCGCTGCGATTTCCTGGTCCAGCTCCCACAGCACGCCGTGCAGCGCCAGCTGGTCGTTGTCGAGCACGATCTCCTCGACCTCGCCGCACTGGATGTCGCTCTCGCCCGTTTCGGCGGACAGACCGGAGAGCAGGAAATCTGTCATGTTGGCAAAGACATGCAGCGCGATGATCGCCGTTGCCGAGAGCAGGTCCTGGAAGCGGACCTTCTGCGAAGGATCGAGCGTGCCGGCGAGATTGGCGCGTTTCAGGTCCGCAAGGCCGGTCTGGTCGGCGAACTGGTCGGCGGTGACCTGGGCGACCGCAATCGCGCGGCGCAGGGCGCGCAACACGCTTGCCTGCAGCGGCGTCGTCAGCGCATCGTCGTCGCACTCCTCGATGCGGGCGGCCAGCTGCACGCCCTCGGGGCGGGCGGTGGACCTTGTGACGAGACCGGGCGTCGTGGAGCGGAAGCGACGGCGTGCGCCAAGACCGGGCGAACGTTCCTGGGCAACAGGCGCTTCGCTCTTTTTGGCGATGCGCGGCGTGTGGTCGAAACCCTGCAGCATCGCTTCCGCGAAGGGATATTTTTCGCGGATCTTGTCTTCTTTCAGTTCCATGAGGTCGTTGGAAAGGGTCACGCGAAAAGGCCTATCTGTAACTGAGGATCTTGCCCGCCGGGCTGACGGCGTATTTGCGGATGGTGCCGAAGCCGGGCGGATCCAGCTCTTCCAGGATCTGGTAGGGGCGCTGCGGCAGGATCAGCGAGCGCTGCTGGTGGGTATGTCCCTTGGCATCTTCCGTCGTATCTCCTTGCGCGGAGAACGGATCGAGATCGTAGATCTGCCGTTCGACAGAAGAGAAGAAACCGGCGGCTTCATACTCGAAACCGGAGGCGACCAGCGTCTCCGTCGTCCAGGCCAGCGCCCAGTCCTCACCCGGCCGGCCATGGGCCTCGGCCAGGACATCGCGCAAGGGACCGGACTGCTGGGTGAAGGCGTGGCTGTACATCGGCCCGATGAAAAAACGCCGCAGGCGCTTGGGATGGAGGTCGTCGAAATCGCGGTCGAAGCCGCGGGCAATCGTCACCAGCTTGAGCGAGGCGGAGGACTGCGCCGTCAGATGGCTCTGAACGCGCGGCCAGCGGCGCTCGTCCCGGGCCAGCGGCCGCTTGCCGCTGTCCTCAAGATCGAGAATGTAGATCAGCGGAATGTTCTGCTGACTGTCATAGACCGCCCAGTGCAGGCGGTAGGAGCGCCGGCTGTCCGAAACGTTGCCGGTCCAGGCCAGACGCGGGTCATTGCGCGCCCAGAAGAGGTTTCCCTTGGCGAGTTCCTCGTAATACTGGCGCTGCGAGGCGGCGAACTGCAGGTTCACCGGCACCGACTGCTCCCGCAGGATGTGGTTCACCATGGCGAGTTTCAGATCGCGCATGGCCGGCAGCGAACGCAGGTGATTGTCGACCTGCATGGTGTCGTTCGCCATCTGCAGCAGTTCCTGATAGATCGGGAAACCGCTGTCCTGCCGGTCGATGTTGAGGAGCGAGGGCAGCATCGCCGAGACACGGCCCGCCAGCAGATACTTGTAGGAAAGCGCGGTGAACGTGCCAGCCAGCGCCTCCAGGTATTCCCGCAGGATCGGGATTTCGCTGGACAGCGCCGTGTTTTCGCTGACGACGCTCTCCGCCACTCCCTTGAGGTGCGTGATGATGCGCTCGAACTTGGCGAAGTAGCGCCGTGTTTCATGCGCTTCTTCCAGGGTTCTGTGGTCCAGGGTCAGATCCACCGGTCAGGCCCTCAGGCGCCGTAGGCGTTCTTGTCGTGCTTCTCGACGATCTTCTGGAAACGGCGGGCAAAGCGCTCGTCCGACTTGGCCTTTTCCTCCAGCACCTTGCGGGCGAAGACCATGTGGTCCTCATGGGCTTCCATCATGTCGGCCATGCGCTGGTTCGTGGCCGAGCCGATGGCGGCCATGGCGGACTGGGCTTCCTTGTCGGTGGCAACGCCGATCTCGTTGATCTTGTGCGCCACGTCCTGCTGCTGCGCGGTCTTCAGGGACTTCACCAGGGCATCGTAAAGGACCACGCGTTGCTTGGTGTCCGTCTGCAGCTTGTTGATCAGGACCATCTGGGTCGCGGCCTGGTTCTGCAGGCTGTCCACCCAGGTCTTGCCCTTCTCGATGTAGCGCTCCAGCGTCTGGCTTTCGGCAAGCTTGACCTGCTCTTCCTGGGCGAGGCGGTTATATTCGGCATTCAGCTCCGCCAGCTGGCTTTCCAGCTTGGTGCGGGCGGCCGCGTCCGTTTCCATGGAGATCTTGTTTTCCAGGGCGATGATGTCCGGATCCATCGCCAGGATCTTCGCCTTGATCGCCTCGAGAGCGCCCACGGCCTCTTCGCGCTGGGCAAGCGTCGCGCTGAGGTTGGTCTCGACGCGCTTGGAGTGGTCATTCAGCGTGTTGAGCTGGTCTTGCAATAACTGGCCGATGACGTTGGACTTGGAGATGAGGTCCTGCAGCTTGTCGTCGATGCTGGCGGTGCGCATGCGTTCCTGACGGATGCTGTCGGAGCGCTGCTTGGAGAAGAAGCCGACAAAGGTCTCCCAGCCGGTCTTCGATCGCATGGAATCGAAGTCCTTGGAAAAGTTCGCGGTGACATCGTCGAGACCCATGATCAGCTCGGCGATGTTGGCGCCCATCAGCTCCGTGTGCTTGTGGACGTCGTCGAGGGTGGCGTTCTCGATGTCGATTGAAATGTCCTGGCCGGCGTCCATCTTGGAGCGCGCGGTTTCAATCCTTGCGGTGAGTTCGCTGATCTTCTGCTGAGCTGCAGCCACTTCCCGTTTCGAATTCTCAATCTGGGCGCTGAAATCCGCCATCGACCCCTCCAAAAAAACTTCAATATCGCGCTTCTTATTTAGCAAGTCTTCTTGGAAATACAATCGAGAGATGCCGATCGGCGGCGATGCCGAGCACGACAGACGCCGATCGGGGGACCGGTTCGTAACAGGATGTGTCAAGCGCCGGATTTAGGGGTTGGCGCGAGGCAGCGGTGCCGTGAGCGCGCGCCGATGATTTCATCCGGGAGGTCGGGAAGATGCCGCGGCTTTCAGGCCCTTTTCAGGGTCACCTCAGAACGGCGCCTGCGGAAGCAGGGATCGTCACCTTCACGCGCGCCGTGTGCTGTGGCCGCGCGAGCGTGCGGCCCGTTGCGATCGACTTCACGTCGAGTTCGCTTTTCTCCATTGCCGGTGCCGGTGCCGGTCCGAGGTCGGTCGGGACCATGCCCGCCAGTCCCGGAGTTTCATCGGAGGCGCCGGATGCGGGAATATCCTTCCACTCGACGGGGGCAAAGTCGGGCATCTCCACGAAACGCACCTGAAAATCCTGGCTCTCTTTTTCCGGCACGGCTGCTGCGTGGCCATGACCCTTGCCGGCGCAATCAAGCTCCGGCCAGGTTGCTCCGTCTGTTCGGGCCTCGGGAAAGGCTTCCGCATATGTCCAGGAAAACTGCGTTGGATCGGCTGCGACAAGCTGCGGTTCGAACAGCATTTGCGAGAGGTCTTCGCGTATCTTGAAGGAAGCATCTGCCTGAAGCACGCAGTCGGCGGACGCCGCTGTCGCGATGCTCCCCGTAAGGGTCAGTGTCATAAGCAGATGTCGCAACATGGCGCGCGCTCCAGCATATCAATGCCCGGCAACGCGAAGTTGATTCTTGGTCGAACGAGAATGGGCGATCGCGGCGGGTCTGAAGAGTTAACCGGCCGCGGACGCATTTGGTTCCGCGGACCGCCGGAAAAAGCGCCTCGCGCGGACCGGCAACTCCGAGGCAGCCACAAGCTATGCCGGGCTATTTTGAAGGAAACGCGGCATTTCCGGCTTTTTTGGTCGAGTGACTGCCAAGTCGGTCTGAAGGGATCAGGCAATTCCCAGATAGTCGAGAAACCTGCGGCTGGCGAGCGGGCGGGCGTCGTGGCGTTCGGCGAGCCGGCTGTTCCAGAAGGCACGATAATCGGGTACCGCCAGCATGTCGGTGGTTTCGTGGTCGATGGCGGCGCCGACGTCGAGCAGGGCATCCAGATCGTCCAGCCGCGGTTTCGGCAGCGGTCCGCCCTGGCAGTCCTGCCACATCCGGTCATAGAGGTCTTCCAGGCCGGAAACGAGCAGGGGGGTGTCGAAGAGCGTGCAGCTGTCGCGGTTTGCGGTCAGTTTCAGCCGCAGTTTCTCAAGGGCGTCCCTGTTGCGGCCGAGGTCGATGGCAAGGGCGACATAGGCGTCCGGACTGGCACAGACCAGTTCCTCAACCCCGGCAGCCGTGACGAGGCTGGCGCAGACCCGCGCCGCGAAGCATTTGCCGGCAACCGTCAGCACCGGTACGCCCATCCAGAGCGCGTCGGACGCGGTGGTGTGGGCACCATAAGGCGAGGTGTCGAGGAAAAGGTCCGCGAGGGGATAGCGGGCGAGATGATCGGCATTTCCGATCTTGGGCGCAAAAACCAACCGGTCGGGAGAAAGACCTGCGTCTTCGGCAAGACCTCCGAGGCGCCTGTCCGTTTCTTCGCCGCCCGTCAGCAGCCACAACACGCTGCCGGGAACCTTCTTCAATATGGCGAACCAGCGCTCCAGGAAGAAGCGCGTGATCTTGTGGCTGCCGTTGAAGCAGCAGAACACCGTGCCATCTTCCGGCAGGTCGAAGTCGCTGCGGGTGAAATTGCGGTCCGACACCACCCGCTGGCGGTTGTTCGGCTGGTAGCAGGGCAGGCGAAGCACTTTTTCCGAATAGTAGATCTCGTGATCGTCTGGAATGATGATGCCGTCGGCGACGATATAGTTATGGAACGGGCTGGCGGTGGTACCCGGATAACCGAGCCAGTTGACGATGACGGGGGCGGGTCTGTGCGCGACCAGCCTCGTGCGGCCCTCGCGGGTGTAGCCGTTGACATCAATCAGGATCTGGACGCCGTCTTCGGCTATCATCCTTGCGGCGGTTTCGTCATCGACGCCGGTGATCGTCCGCCAGCGGTCGGCGGTCGCGCGGAAATTGCGGCTGAGGGGATCGTCGGCCGGCACGCCGCAGTCATACGCCAGGACCTCGACGCGGCTGCGGTCGTGCAAGGCAAAGACCTCGGCCATCAGGTGGCCGACCGCATGTTCACGCAAGTCCGACGACAGGTAGCCGATGCGCAGCGGACCTTCGTGGTCCTTCGCCTTCGGCCAGGCCTTCAGGGGCGCCGCAGGCAGGCCGACATCCTTGCGGCTGTAATCGGCAGCAAGGCCCAGTTGAAAGAGCGGGTCGTCGCTGTAGGCGGCGGCCGATAGAGGGGACATGGCACGCACCTGATCCACGGCCGGCACACGCTCCAGCGGCTGCGCCACCGGCCATTCGCACTGGCGCTGGCGCAGGGCAATGAAATGCTGCGCGACCTCGCGCTGGCGCGGGTCGAGTTCCAGGCTCTGGCGCAGCATGGATTCGGCGAGCACGTCCTGGTTCGCCGCTTCCAGCGTGCGGGCGATCTGGTTGAGCGCCGTCAGGCGCGAGGCCAGCAGCGCCGGCGTCACGGCAAGCGTCTGTTCCAGCACCTTGTTCCACTGGCCGACGGCTCCTCCGATATCGCCTTCCTGCTCCAGCACGCGGCCGAGGTTGATATGGCCGGCATGAAAGTCCGGATTGAGCGAAAGCGCCCGTTGCAACGTTTCGCGGGCCGCGGCCAGTTTGCCGGTTTCCGAAAAGAGGACGGACTGATTGAAAAGTACCGCATAGAGCAGCGGATCGTCCGGGTTCTGCGCGATCCACGTTCCGTAGAGCACTTCCGCCGCCCCGTGGGAACCGTTGGTCTTCAGGGCCTCTGCCGCACTGATGAGTTCGAGAATGGTCAGTGACGTTTCGTTGGCCATCTGGTGGCACGCTCCTGAGGGAAAAATTGCTCGCTGAGTCGGGATGATGGCGCAAAGATCAGGCGACCGCCACAGCCATTGCTGCGATTTGCTCAGCTGTCATGCCGGCGATCTGCGTCTCGGTGAAATGGCTGATCTGGCCGGGCTCGAGCGCCTCGATCGCCTGCGGCGTCAGAGCGCCGATCGCTTCGGAGCCGAGCGATCCGATCTGCGTGCCCGTCAGGCCGGAGAGCTGAGCGTAGGTCATCGAGGCGAAACGTTCCGGCTGCAGAGCGCCAAGCTGGGTGACTGTCAGCGCCCCGATCTGCCGGGACGTCAGCGCCTGGAACTGTGCGGAGGAGAGGATCGAGATCTCGCCGCTGGTGAGGTTAGAAACCTGGTTGGCGCTGAGCGAGGCGATCTGGCTGGCCGTCAGGGCCGAGAACTGGGCATTGGAGAGCGCGCGCAGCTGCACGCGCACCAGACCGGCCAGCTGAGTTCCCGTCATCTCGGCGATCTCGTCCGGCGACAGGCCGGCCAGCGCTGAGGTCGAGATCGAACCGACCTGGGCGGCACTCAGGCCGCCGATCTGGGTCAGCGTCAGCGCTTCGATCTGGTTTTCGGTAAGGCCGGCGATGGTGGCGGGCGACAGCGCGCCGATCATGGTCGAAGTGAAGGCCTCGAACTGGGATGGCGACAGGGCGCCGATCTGCGTTGCGGAGAAGCCGCCAATGGCATCTTCGGAAAATGACAGAAGTTGCATCGACGACAGTGCGCCGAGCTGATCGGCGTTCAGGCCGGAGAGCGCTGTGGCGCCGAAGCCCGCAATCTGAGCAAGGTTGAAGGATCCGATCTGCGTTTGCGTCAGGCCGGCGGCTGCGGACGCGGAGAGCATTCCGAGACTTTCCGGCGAAAGAGCGCCGATCTGGGATGTGCCGAATGCAGCCACTTGTGCCGCAGTCAGACCCTTCAGGCCGGCGGCGGAGAGCCCGGAGATTTGTGCCGGCCTGAAAGCCGCGACCTGATCGGCCGACAGGCTGGCGACCTGCGCCGAGGTAAGGCCGCTGACGGCCGCCGGTGTCAGCAGGCCGAGCCGCGTCGTTGTCAGCGATGCCAGCTGGCCGGTGGTGAGGCCGCCGATCGCGGTGGCGGCGAGTGCGCTGAACTGCTGGTCGGACAGGGAAGAAAGGGTCGTCGTGGAGAGGCCGCCAAGCGCTGTCCCGGTCAGTCCCTCGATCTGCCTGGTGGTGACCGCTTCGAGCTGGTCGCTGGACAAGGACATGACCTGCGCGGCGCTCATGCCGGAGACTGCCGTCTTCGAAAGCGCTGCCACCTGCGATGTCCCAAGTGCGGCCAGCTGCGACGCGGAAAGGGTGCCCGCTGCGGTACTCGACAGGCCGCCGATCTCCGTGGTCGTCATCAAGGCGAGGCGCGATGCGGAGAGCGCGCCGATCTGCGTCGCCGTCAAGGCGGCCGTCTGGGTGGCGGTGAAACTGGTCCACTGGCCGTTGGTGAAGGCGGCAAGACTGCCGGAGCTGAGCGTCGCGATGGTCCCCGCCGAAAGACTTCCCACCTGCTTTGACGTGAGTGCACCGAGCTGTGTTGTCGACATCCAGGAAATCTGGTCGGCGCTGAGGCCGGCGATGCCCGTAGCCGACAGCGCCGCGACCTGCCGTGTGCCGAGCGCACCGATCTGATCCTGAGTCAGCGCGGAAACTTGCGACGACGACAGGCCGTTCAGCTGGTTTGTCGTCAGCTGGGCGAGCTGGGTGCCGCCGAGGCTTGCGACCTGTTCCGGCTTCAGCGAGGCCATTTGAGCTGTGGTCAGGGCGGCAAGCTGGTCCTGGGAGAGGCGGGACAGGACTGCCGTGCCGCTTTGCGACAGGGCCGCGGTGGAAATTGCCGCGACCTGATCCGGATCGAGGCGCGACAGCCGGTCCTGGGACAGGCCGGAAAGCGCGGTCGCGGTGAGGCCGCTGACCCCGCTGCTCGACAGTGCGGCGATCTGATCGCCGCTCATGGCCGCGACCTGCGTGCTTGTCAGTGCACCTGTCTGCCGGGCGCTGAGCGCTCGGACCTGATGGGTGGAAAGTCCGGCGACCGTCTCGGTCGGGAGCGAAGACAGGACGGTGGTCGAGAGGCCTGCAACCTGATCCGACGTTAGCGACAAGAGCGTCTGCGCGCCGAGATGTCCCGCCTGTTCGGCGGTCAGGCCCGCCAGCGTCTTGGCGCTGAGGCCGGATATCTGTTTGTCACTCAGGGCGCCGAGTTGTTCGGCGCTCATGGCGCCGAGGCCCGTGGCGGAAAGCCGCTGGATCTGGGATTTCGACAGGACCTCGATCTGCGTGGTCGACAATTGGGCGATCTGGTCCGGTCCCAAGAGGCCGATCGTGACGGGGGCAAGGTGTGTCAGATGGGTCTGCGACAGCGCGCCGACGGCTGCAGGTGTCAGTCCCTTCCAGGCCGCGGCCGACAGGGCATTCAGTTGGGTGGTCGACATCGCGGCAAGCGATGCCTGGGTCAGGCCTTCCGCGCCGTCGCCGGATATGCCGGCGATCTGCGTGGTCGTCATCTTGCCGATCTGGAGGGCCGTCAGGGCACCAATCTGTTCGCCCGACAGGGAGCCGATCTGCGATGCGCTGAGACCGGTGATCTGGCTGATCGACAGGGAAGCTGTCTGCGTGGCGGTCAATCCGTCGAGGCCGGTTGCCGTCAGGCTGCCGATCTGGGTTCGCGACAGGGAAGCAAGTTGCGTCGTTGAAAAGGCTTCCAGCGCTTCGTCGGACAGACCGGCCAATTGCGTCGCGCTCAGGGCGGCAAGCTGGTCGCCCGTAAGGACCGCGATCTGGGTGGACTTCAACGCACCGATCGCGCCGGCGGTGAGACCCTTGACCTGGGTTGTGGTCAGGCCTGCAACCTGATCAGTGCCGAGTGCCTGGATCTGGCTGCTGGCGAGACCGGCGAGGGTCGTGCTGGTCAAAGCAGCAAACTGGGTATTGCTCAGTGCGGCGATCGCTGTGCGGGTCAGCCCCTTGGCTCCGGCGGCAGAGAGGGCCGAAACCTGCGAGGTCGTCATCGCCGCGAGCTGGGAGGTCGTGAGATGTGCGACCTGGGCTGCGCCGAGGCTGGTAATCTGAGACGCTGTAAAGGCGGCAATCTGTTCGGGCGCGAGCGCTTCGAACTGGGTTGCGTTCAGCGCGCGCAACTGGCCGCCGCCAAGGCCTTGCAGCTGGGTGTTGGTGAAACGCGCCAGCGCGGTGCCCGAAAGGCCCGCCAGGGCCGTCGTGGTCAAAGCGCCGACCTGCTTGTCGCTGAGCGCTGAAATCTGCTCGAGCGTGAGCGCAGCGACCTGATCCTCGCTCAGGCCCGTGATCTGCGTTGACGTGAGCGTTTGGAGCTGCGTGCTCGACAGTGTCGCGACGGTTTCCTCACTCAAGCCGCCGATGGCCTTTGCGGTGAGTTCGGCGAACTGCTTCGACGACAGGCTCTGCAGCATGGTGGCCGTGACGGACTGCGCTTGCGACTGTGTCAAGGCACGCAGCTGGACGGCGCTGAAGAGGCCGAGCTGCTCGGGCGAAAGTGCGGAAACCTGATCGGCACTCAGCGCGGCGACCTGCGAGGCCGCCAGACCGGCGATCTGGGTCTTCTGCAGGGCGGACATGATCTCGCTCGTCAGACCGGAGAGGCCTGTCGCGGAGAGGGACCCGACCTGCTTGGCGGAAAGTGCCTGAACCTGGTCGGTCGAGAGCGCCGCGGTCTGCGTTGTCTCGAGCGCGGTCAGCGCAACAGGCGCGAGAACGGCAACCTGTGTTGTCGAGAGGGAGGAGACCTGGTTCGCCGTCAGGCCCCTGGCCTGATTGGCGACAAGCGCTGCAATCTGTGTTGTCGTGAACGCGTCGAACTGGGCAGGGCTCAGGTTGCCGACTGCCGTGCTTGACAGGGACTTGACCTGAGCTGCGCTGAACGTCGCAATCTGTTCCGACGACAGAGCTGCGATCTGTTCCGTCTGCAGGGAAGCGATGCCTGCCGCGGACAGGGCAGTCAGGCGCTCTCCCTGAAGCGCGGCGAGTTGCGTTTCGGTGAGGCCGGCCACGTTGGCGGAAAGGCCGGACAACTGTGTCGTTGTGAGCGCCTGGAACTGCTCCGCAGACAGGGCCGCGATCACGGTCTTCGACAGGCTCTTCATGTGGCCGACGCTGAAGGCCGAAATCTGGGTCAGCGATAGTGCGCCCATCTGCTCTGTCGTCAGACCTGAAATGCCGGCTGCGCTCAGGCCTGAGATCTGGGTCTCGGTCAGCTGGCCAAGCTGATCGGTCTTGAAGGCGCTGACCTGGGTCGCCGTCAGGCCGGACAGGGCGGTCGTCGTCAGGGCGGCGAGGCGGTCCGGCGTCAGGGCTGCAATATGGTCTTCCGTAAGTCCGCGCAGCTGCTGTGTCGTCAGGTTCGCCAGTTGGGTCGTGCCGAGCGCATTGAACTGGTCGACGCTCAGGCTCGACACGGCGGTCTGTGTCAGACTGCGCAGCTGGGTCGCGGTCAGGGCAGCGAGGAAAGCATGCGAAACGGCTTCGATCTCGGTTGCGCCCAATGAGGCTATCGTGCTGGTCGACAGACCCGATGCGGCCGTGCTCGAGAATGCCGACAGCTGTTCGCTTGAAAGCAGCTTGAGTGTCGTGCCGTCGAAGCCTGCTCCCTGGGGATACCCCATCGCGCCAAGCTGCTCGGTCGTAAGGGCTCCCAGTTGTTCGGCTGAAAAGGCACGGATCAATGCTGCCGAAAGACCCTGGACCTGCGTGGTGGCGAAGGCGCTGATCTGGTTCTCGCCGAGGCCCGAAATCCAGGTCCCCGTGAGGGCGCGTATCTGCTTGCCGTTGAGGCTGCTGATCTGCTCCCCGGAGAAATAGGAAACCTGTGCCTTGGTAATGCCTGATATCGCGGACGTCGACAGGGCGTTGAGGCGCGTATCGGTCAACAGCGCGATCTGGGTCTCCTTGAGGGCCTTGACCTGAGTGGAGGAAAGCGACGACAGCTGTGTTTCCGTCAGAGCCCTGAACTGGTTCTCCGAAAACAGCGCAAAATCGCCAGACGTGAGGCCAGGCAACTGTGTCGACGTCAGCCCGGATATCCGGGTCTCGCTGAGGCTCGAAATGGCCGCATTGGACAAGGCTGTAATCTGCGTGGACGACAGCGAGGCGAACTGGTCCGCCGACAGGTGAGCGATCTGATCTCCGCTCAGCGCTGCCAGCGAGGTCCCCGTCAGCAGTCCGATCTGCGCCAGACTCAGCGCGCCGAGCTGTGTCTCGCTCAGGCTGCTTGTCTGGGTCATTGTCAGGCTTTGGAGCTGCGCCTTGCTCATATTGGCGATATGGGCTGCGCTGAAAGCGCCGATCTGCGTGGTCGAAAGGGCGCCGATGGCAGTTCCGGAAAGGTAGCGAATCTGCGAGGGGCTAAAGGACTGCAGTTGTTCCGAAGTCAGAGCTTGAGCCTGCCTGGACGAAAAGACGGAGACCTGGGAGGGGCTCAGGCCGGAAAGCTGGGTAGCGGAGAGCGCTGCAATTTCCGTCGCCACGAGCCCCTTCACCTGCGTCGATGTCAGCAAGCCGATATGGGTCGAAGTCAGGGCTTCGAATTGGGTCGGTGTCAGGGCCGCTATGGCTTGACTGGTCAGCGCCCGGAACTGGGTACTGGAGAGAGACAGCAATGTATTCGGTTCGAGCGCCTTTACCTGAACCGTAAGCAACCCGCCGACCTGCGTCGTCGTCAACTGACTGGCCTGATCCACGGTCAGCGAAGCCAACTGGGTCGTCGTCAAAGCCATGAACTGCTTGACGCTGAGTGAGCTTAACTGGCCGCTGGAAAGGCCGGCAAACTGGTCGAGGCTGAGCTTTGACAGCCTGGTGCCGGTCAGGGTCTTAACCTGATGCGTGGACAGAGCGCCGATATCATCGGTTCCGAAATGCTGGAACTGGCTTTCGGAGAAACCCGCGAGCACGGAGGGCGAGAAGCTCTTGATCTGACCCGGAAGGAAGGCCTCGATCTGTGATCCGGAGAGACCCTGCATCTGCGTGGCGGCAAGTGCGGCGATCTGGGGTGCCGTCAGGGCCTTCAATTCCGTATCCGAAAAGGCCGCAAACTGTTCTGCCGTCAGTTGCTTGATCTGGGTCGTCGTCAGCGACGTGATGTGGTCGACGCTCTGACCGGAAAGCTCCTGGAAGGCGAGCGCGTCATAGTTGGCCAGGTACAACGACGAAGTGAGCTGCGCCGAACCTGTGCCGGAGGAGGATTGCGGGGCACTTGTCTGGGAAGAATCCTCCTCCGTGGCCGGAGGTGCCGACGTGCTGGTGGAAGAGACATATGGCGATGCCACGCTCGGCGTGGCGATGATTGTCGTCAATTCAGGAGGTTCCAGACAGCTCCAGCTTGAAGCCGCAATGGGCACAGCAACTTTCGTGCCATGGCCGGTCGGTCGCGGAATGGCTGTGTTCTCAAGCAGAACAATGTTACCGGAGGCCGGCCCGGAAACACTTACCCGCCGGGATGCGGCAATTTTTGCCGGTCTGGTTGAATTTGGATCGGCAGTTTTTGCCGGGTCGCCATTTGCCGGCGGTGCAGGGCACAGGTCCAGTGAGATGCCTGCTTGCGCTTTTTCCGCGCTGAAGCGCGAAAGAGGCCTGACATGAAGATGCCGGGTTTTATCGAGCGTTGCGTCTGCCGGGGATTGGCACGAAGCATGCTTGGCGCGTGGCAACGGTTGAGCGGGTAGGCGACCGGGCTTTCTTGGCTATCCCCTTGGCTACCCTGGATACTACAACACCATGTCCCTTCCCATTCTGGTCACCGGCAGTTCCGGTCTTGTCGGTGCAGCGCTCGTCGAACGGCTGACGGCGCTCGGACAGCCGGTACGCGGCTACGACATTGCGGCCGGACCGCAGGACACGCAGGATACGGGCGCCCTGCAGGCAGCCGTTCACGGCTGTGGCGGTATCATTCATCTCGCCGCCGTCTCCAGGGTCTTGTGGGGCGAGCACAATCCGGGCCTTTGCCGCCGGGTGAATGTCGGCGGAACCCGCAATGTCCTGGAAGCCGCCCGTCACAGCTCGGTGCGCCCGTGGATGCTGTTCGGCAGCAGCCGCGAAGCCTACGGACCGGTTTCGGTGTTTCCGGCCGACGAGGATACAGAACGCAAACCGATGAATGTCTACGGCCGCTCCAAGCTGGCGGGCGAAAGACTGGTGGAGGCCGCCCAGTCGGCAGGCCTCAAGGCGGCGATCCTGCGGTTTTCCAATGTCTATGGCCGTGTTTCCGATCATGCCGACCGGGTCGTACCCGCCTTCGCCCGTGCCGCCGCCGAAGGCCGCATGCTGCGGGTGGAGGGCCGCGATCATGTCTTTGATTTCAACTATCTCGACGATGTCGTCGACGGCATCCTCAAGATGGCCTGTTTCATCGAGGCGGAGAAAACTTCGCCGCCGCCGGTTCAGTTCGTTACCGGTGTCGGCACGACGCTTACCGAACTCGCTGAAGCCAGTGTGCGCATTGCGGGCACCGGCTCGGAAATCCGCCATGTCGGCCCCAGAAGTTTCGACGTTAACGGCTTTGTCGGTTCACCCGGGCGGGCGCATCGGCTCCTCGGCTGGCAGCCGAAAGTCGGTGTCGAGGAGGGGCTGACGCGAATGATCGAGGCCTACCGGGCCGCCGCGGGAACCGAGGCTTCCATCGAGCTTTTTAAGCCGGGCGGCGAAGCGTTTGCAGGAACGATACCAGCCTCCGGCCTGTCTGACCCCGCCGGAACCTGATCTTGAGAGTGCTTTCCAGCAAGGCCCCAGCTCCCTTGGAGCCCTGGTGAGGGATCGTGTTGCCTCTCTCGCGGCAGGGGGCTGGAAAACAGAGGTGGTCGGGCCGCACTTGCCGGTCCTGCTGAATCGGCTTAAACCGCGATCTTGAACCCTCTTGTTACGCCGCCTCAGGGATTTGCCGGCAAAAATGCCGGAAATGCCTGAGAATTCACAGGCTTCGTCAGAGCAGCTCAGACGTCACCGGATTTCTGATTGACGTATGTCAGAAAGCTGCGCGACAGTTGCCTCCACGAGGAGAAGCGATGGTGAAGCCAACCGTCCATGATATCGCGCGCGAGGCCGGGGTCAGCCTGTCCACCGTCGACAGGGTGCTCAACGGACGCGCGGATGTCCGGCCGAAGAATGCCGAGCGGGTCAAGGCGGCGGTCAAGAAGCTGGGCTATGTACGCGATACCCATGCGGCGAACCTGGCCAGGCAACGGCTCTACCGGTTTGTCTTCGTGCTGCCGGATGGTCCCAATCATTTTATTGAAACCATTGTGACGGCCGTGCGGGAAGCGTCGGGATCGCATCTTGCGGATCGGGCGCAGGTGGAAGTGATGCTCGTCAATGCGGGGGATCCGCATGCGGTGGTGGAGCGGCTGAAGGCACTGGATCTTGAGACGCTGGACGGCGTGGCCATCATGGTGCCCGAAACGCCGCAAGTGCGCGATGCGATCGCGCATATCAAGAGTGCCGGAACCTATGTCGTTGCAATCGTTTCGGATCTGCCGAACTCCAGATGCCATCACTTCGTTGGGATCGACAATTTCTCCGCCGGTCAGACGGCAGGCGCACTGCTTGGCAAGTTCTTGCGCAACGAGACGGGATCGGTTCTGGTCGTCACGAATTCCATGGTGTCGCGCGACAGCATCGAGCGGCGCTACGGGCTGGACGAGGTCATTGCCCGCGATTATCCGTACTTGAAGACCCTGCCGACCATCGAGTTCTACGACGATCCGGACCGGATTCATGAAACTCTGAAGCACGCGGTGAAAGCCCATCCCGATCTCAAGGCTGTCTATTCCATGGGAACGGGTAACGAGGCCATGCTGGAGGCACTGCGGGAGACTGCCAGCCTCAAGGATCTGGTCGTGATTGCTCATGACCTGACGTCGGTTACGCGCAATGCCCTGGTCGACGGGGAAATCGATGCCCTCATTGCCCAGAACGTAGGCCATCTCGTCAGGAGCGCGATAAGGGTGCTGCGGGCCAAGTGTGACGGCACCGGCATCATCGAGACGCAGGAAAAGATCCGCATCGAGATCCTGATGCGGGAAAATCTCACGTAGAGATCCAAGTTTCGCGCGCTTGGGTGACTGACCAAAAAAATTCTTAATTTCAAATGAGTAGCGGGACTTGACGTTCCCTTGTGCCGCTTCTGACGGCAGAAAAGAAAGACGTATGTCAGTTTGTTTGTTGACTAGACATACGTATGTCAATTATCGTCAGCCCTGCACTTGGAGGAGTGCGCTGTCCCGGCAGG
>ENA-ORCZ01000320-ORCZ01000320.1-marine-metagenome-genome-assembly--contig:-NODE-320-length-25256-cov-4.334803_pt1 | contig 25256 bp, 18 predicted proteins | sample MGYA00237785_ERZ508519 | MGnify/ENA primary metagenome ERZ508519 (study PRJEB26189, sample SAMN06268790) | marine metagenome | isolation source: Bioluminescent Bay, La Paraguera, Puerto Rico | place...
TGTGAGGCTCCGTTCTGTTAGCGCAAAAACGGAATCACACCGACCGGGATCACTCAATACTTTTCGGGCCAGTCTCTGAGGAAGCGCTTCAGCGCTGTCTCGAAGTATAGGCGGCATTCTCGGGAGCAAGTGGCCCACCCCTGGAGACGGACCTGGCGGTCCTCCTCAGGGCGAGGTTGGAGCAGGGCGCATTGAGGCCTTAAATCGGCAGATCGCGCGCGTCCGCGATCGCCTCCATGGTCATGTACGAAGTGACCGTGTCCAGATCCACTTTCTCGATCAGACGCTGGTACACCCGGTCGAAGGCGTTCATGTCTTCGGCGACCACCTTCAGCATGTAGTCGTAGTCCCCGGCGATGCGGTAGAAATCGATCACGTTCGAAATGGCGACAACCTCTCCGCGGAACCGTTCCAGCCAGTCCTTGGAATGGTGGCGTGTGCGGATCATCACGAAGACGGTGAGATTGAGCCCGAGGCTCGCCGGATCAAGACGGATGGTGTGTCCCTCGATCAGCCCGCTTTCGTAAAGCGCCTTCAGTCGTCGCCAACAGGCATTTTGCGACAGGCCAACTTTTTCGCCGAGATCGCGCTGCGAGAGACGGGCGTCCTGCTGCAGGGCGCGCAATAGGGCGCGGTCTATATGATCGAATTTTTTCTCCATACACGATCAAATGACACAAAGTTCTCTTGAGCTCAATCGAAAGAGGTAACGAAGTCTCCATGCGAGTGGTCGTATGATCCATCGAGACAAAATTCGGAGCGAACATGACTTCAAGAACCGGCACGGCTCTCGATCATTTCATCGACAGCCTCAAGGGCCCGAATCTGGTTGAGCGCCTGCGCGCCGGCCTGATCGGCGAGGGCGCTGCCATTTCCGGGCCTTTCGGCGAGCGGGAACTGATCTATGCCGATTACGTCGCCTCGGGGCGTGCGCTGCGCCAGATCGAGGATTTCGTGCTGGAGGAGGTGCTGCCCGTCTACGCCAACAGCCACACGGAGGCCTCCTATTGCGGCAGCGCCATGACCCGGATGCGCGAAGCTGCGCGCGCCGTGATCGCCCGGATCTGCGGCGCGGATGAGAATTACGCCACTATCTTTTGCGGTTCCGGTGCAACGGCGGGCCTCAATCGGCTGGTGCATCTGCTGGGTGTTTCCGGTGCGGCAGAGCGCGGCGAAAACCCGCTCGTGATCCTCGGCCCCTACGAGCATCATTCCGATATCCTGCCCTGGCGGGAGAGCGGTGCGGAGGTGATAGAGATCGGCGAAGCCGGAGACGGTGGGCCGAATCTTTGCGAGCTGGAGCAGGTCTTGAGAGATGCTGGCCGCGGACGGCTGATTGTCGGCGCCTTTTCGCTGATGTCCAACGTCACCGGCATTGTCACCGATGAGGATCAGGTCACCGGGCTGCTGAAACGTTATGGTGCGCTGAGTGTCTGGGATTGTGCGGGATCGGGACCGTACCTTCCGATTGACATGAAGGCGGGCTCACCGGTGCAGAAGGATGCGGTCGTCGTCTCACCGCACAAGTTCATCGGCGGTCCGGCCGCCTCCGGCGTCATGATCGTGCAAAAAGAAGCCGTTCAGACGGATACGCCGGTTTTTCCCGGCGGTGGAACCGTCCGGTTCGTTTCGCCCTGGAGCCATGATTACACCGGCAACCTGGCCGCCCGTGAAGAGGCAGGCACGCCCAACGTCATCGGCGACATTCGCGCGGCGCTGGCTTTCCTCGTCAAGGAGGCGATTGGCCAGAAAGAGATGGACGCCCGCAACGCCGACTGGCGCGAGAAGGCACTGGCCGTCTGGAAAACTGTTCCGTCCCTCGAGATCCTGGGCAATGCCGGGGCGCGGCGCGTGCTGCCGGTCTTCTCTTTCCGCGTTCGCGACCTGGAAAGGGGAGGCTACATCCACCAGCAGTTGGTGACGCGCATGCTGTCGGATCTCTACGGGATTCAGGCCCGCGGCGGCTGCGCCTGCGCCGGGCCCTATGCCCACCGGCTCCTCGGAATTGACAAGGACCGGTCCGATGCGCTGCGGCAGGGAATTCTTTCCGGTGAAGAACTGAAGAAACCCGGCTGGACACGGCTCAATTTTTCGGTGCTCATGACGGAGGAGAAGGCGGACAGGATCATAGCTGCCGTGGAGGATCTGGCGCTGCATCCCTATCCCGCCGCCGACATCTACTCATGCGACGAGACGACGGCCCGGTTCAAGGCCATGCAGAACGCTGCTTGAAGGAAACACTGAGAAAATGTGCCGTTGGGCTGCCTGGAGCGGGGCTCCGAAATATCTGGAAGAAGTCATCTGTGACCCGGCACATTCGCTGATCGACCAGAGCCGCAATGCCCTGTCCTGCAAGACTTCGGTCAACGCGGACGGTTTCGGGGTTGCCTGGTACGGCGACCGGGAGACGCCCTGCGTCTACAAGGATGTTCGCCCGGCCTGGTCGGATCCGAACCTGCTTCAGATCGCGACCCATATCCGTTCCGGCCATTTTCTCGCCCATGTGCGCGCGTCCACCGGCACCGCGACGACACGCGACAACTGCCATCCTTTTACCTTCGAGCGCTGGACCTTCATGCATAACGGCCAGGTCGGCGGCTACGACAAGGTGCGCCGGCGGCTCGACAACATGATCCCGGACGATCTATACCGCGGCCGCATCGGCGGCACCGACAGCGAGAGCCTGTTCCTGGTGGCGATGGCCTACGGCCTGAAGCAGCACCCGCGCGCGGCCATGGCTCGGGCGGTGTTTGAGGCAGAGGCGCTTTCCAGATACGCGGGCTCCACCCCGCACATGCGCTTTGCCGCCGGCTGGTCCGACGGCGAAACGCTTTATGCCGCCCGCTATGCGTCCGACAATCTGGCGCCAACGCTTTACTATCGTATCTATGACGATGGCGTGATGGTGGTCTCCGAGCCGCTGGACGAGGCGCGAGACTGCTGGATGGAAGTGCCCCAGGGCCAGATGATCGAGGTCAGGGCCGGCAAGGTCACTCAGGTCGCCTTTCACAGCGAACAACAACTTGCCGCTGAGTGAGGCTTGGGTTCGGAGCTAGCCCGAATGTGACCGCGTGAACGCGGTGCGCGGCGCCCGCTTTGGAGAATTCACCTGACAAGCAGTGCGCTGCAGGGCTCGACGCCTGCGGCAAGCCTTCCATATGATACTGGCGGTACCAATGGAATGTGCATTGCCTACTTCTGCTCCCGGCCACATGAAACATTCGGCAGGCTCAAGCGTTTAAATGGCATGCAGCGCACTGCGCGACCGCTCTGGAGCCTTGGATGACCGACGCTTTCATCAATCGCATCGCCACGGCGGTGCCCGATTTTGAAGTTCACGACTATTTTCTTCAATTCGCCGCAGCAAATCTCGAACATGAGCCGAAGAAGCAGACCCTTTTCCGAAAAATGGCGGACCGGGCCGGCATCGAGCATCGCTTCTCCTGTCTGGCACCCGCCAATGACGCGACTGGGCCGGTAATCGACAAGGGCGGAATGTTTCGCAGGGGCGGATTTCCGGGGACGTCCGCGAGAATGGATATTTACGAGAGCAAAGCTGCCGACCTGGCGATGCGGGCGGTCGAAAAGCTTGATCTCGGCGCTGAATCTGAAGAGATCACCCATCTGATCGTCGCGAGCTGCACAGGCTTTTCGGCGCCCGGCCTCGATCTGGAGATCGTTGCCCGTGCCGGCCTGAAGCCTTCTGTCGAGCGCACTTTGGTGGGCTTCATGGGGTGCTACGCCGCGATCAACGCCCTGAAGCTTGCCTATCACGTCGTCCGTTCGGAGCCGGAGGCCAGGGTCCTCGTGGTCAATTGCGAGCTGACGACGCTGCACCTCAAGGACACCGGGGATCTGGAGCAGCTTCTCACCTTTTGCCTGTGGGGCGACGGCTGCTCCGCAGCGCTTGTGACCGCCCGGGAAGCGGGCATCCGGCTTGACCGGTTCAAGGCGCTGCTGGCTCCGGATGCGCGAGATCTCATGACTTGGCACGTGCGCGATGACGGGTTCGAAATGGTGCTGTCGGGTCAGGTACCGGCGACGATCCATACAGTGCTCGCGGGCAACATCGAAACAATTCTTCATGGCGACACGGTCGACGACATCGATCTCTGGGCCGTGCATCCCGGCGGCCGGTCGGTGCTGGATGCCGTGCAACGGACCTTGAACCTTGCATCCGAGGCACTGGAACCATCGCGCGAAGTGCTTCGCGACTACGGCAACATGTCCTCCGCGACGGTGATGTTCGTGCTGGCAAAAATGCTGGATACGGCAGAAGCCGGCCAGAAGGGATGCGGCATGGCCTTCGGGCCGGGACTGACGGCTGAAACGATGACGTTCAGGATAGCTTCATGACGAGCCTTCGCGATGCGCGCACCGTCGAACCGGAGATGCTCGACATCCTGCCTTCCGGAGACAGCGCGGCAATCGCTTCGCGCAGGGACTTGCGGCGCATCAACGCCCTGATGTTCCACACCTCCATCATGGCGGGCCTTCTGCGAAGATATGTCCCTGAACCGCCACGCCGGATCGTCGAAATCGGCTGTGGCGACGGCCATGGAACACTTGCACTGGCCCGCAAGATGGCGCCGGCCTGGCAGGGCGTTGCACTGACGCTGGTAGATCAGCAGGACCTCGTGACGGATGACGTGCGTGACGAGTTGATGAGGCTCGGCTGGTCGGTGGAGATCGTGACCGCGGACGTATTCGACTGGCTGCGACGGGCTGAGTGGCAGGATCTCGCGCTCGCCAATCTCTTCCTTCATCACTTTCGACAAGAACATCTGGAGGACCTGCTTCAAGGCCTCGCAGGCCTTACCAGCAATTTCGTCGCCACGGAGCCCCGCCGCTCCCGGTTTGCCTTGCTGGCGTCGGGTGCCCTTGGAGCGATCGGTGCCAATGCCGTTACACGCCACGACGCGCCGGTAAGTGTCAGGGCGGGTTTCACGAGGAGGGAATTGTCAGACCTCTGGCCAGGAGGCGCGGAAAACGTGTTTTGTGAGCGGCCAATCGGGCCGTTTACGCATGCATTTGCGGCGCGCGGAGCCAACACGGCATGAGCCATGACGTGATCATCATCGGCGCCGGGCCGGCCGGATCGACCGCCGCGATCGAGTTCGCGCGACAGGGGCGCCTCGTCGCTCTTGTCGAAAAGGAAGAATTTCCACGCCGGAAGGTCTGTGGCGAATTCATCTCTGCGGCCAATATTCCGATCTTGCGCCGCCTCGGCATCGAGAACGACTGGCGATCCCGGGCGGGGCCGGAGATCCACAAGGTTGCGCTTTATGCCGGCGACCGCATGATCACGGCACCGATGCCGGGTCGCGACAGCTTCGGCAGGGCGATGGGGCGTGATGTCTTCGACACGCTTCTTCGCGATGCAGCGAAGCGGGAAGGTGCCGATATTCAGCAGCCCTTCCGCGCCGCCGCGCTCAGGCGGACGGCGGATGGCCACGAACTTGCACTGGAAGCCGCCGATGGCGCCAGGAAAGTGCTTTCCGCACCTGTCGTCATAGCCGCGCATGGTTCATGGGAGCGGACGACGCTTTCGACCGGACTGCCGAAAAGCGCAGGCACAAGAGATCTTCTGGGTTTCAAAGCCCATTTTTGCAACGCCACCCTTTCGGAAGACACAATGCCCTTGCTTGCCTTTCCCGGCGGCTACGGGGGGATGGTCTGGGCAGATGCAGGACGGCTGTCGCTCTCCTGCTGTATCCGCGGCGAAGCCCTTGCCGGCTTGCGGCAACAGCATAGCGGTTCCGCAGCCGAAGTGGTGCAGGCGCACATGCTTTCCTCCTGCCGCGGCGTCCGGGAAGTGCTGGACGGGGCAGAGCTGTCGGGCGCCTGGCTGGCGACGGGTTCCGTCCGTCCGGCGGTCCGGGCACGCTACCAGGATCAGATTTATCGTGTCGGCAACCTAGCGGGTGAGGCCCATCCCGTGATTGCGGAGGGCATTTCGATGGCAATCCAGTCCGCGTCCCTGCTTGCCGCTCTCCTTGACGGTGTCGACATTTACGATGCCGCCGCCCGGGACGCCGCCGGACATCGATACGCCGCCGCCTGGCTGCGTCGCTTCGGACCGCGCCTGCATGTTTCCCGGTCCGTTGCCTGGATGGCCTCCCGGCCGAAAGCCTTCAGCGGCATCGCCGCACTCGTTGAAGCCGTCCCGGGCCTGTTGACCGTCGGCGCAGGACTGAGCGGCAAGGCGTAGGCGATGTGACGATCAGGGGCGATGTGACGATCAGGCGGACCGCGTGCGGGCTTCCATCATCAGGTCCCGGGTCCACGCGTCAGCGATCGCGCGAATCTGCCGGGTAAGGGCAAAGGCATCTGTCCGGTCCCGTCCGTAACCGAGGTTGAAAGCGTAGAAATCGGCGTCCCGCCTTGGCATGAGCACGTGCTGGAGCATCGTTTCCAGCTTGTCGAAGGCCTTGGCGATCCGGGCTTCCTGCGTCATTGCCTCGGCATATTCGTCCCACAGAGCCAGCAGCTTTTCGGAAATGTCGTGGGGCAGGACTTCGCAAAGTGTGCGGAAATCCCGCCGCTCCCGTTTCTGGCGGTCATCCCCGGGAGTCTGCAACGGCGCAGGAACATCGCCGGAAATGGCTTCGCCGAGGTCGTGGACCAGGCAAAGCTTCAGGAGCTTGGTGACGTCGATGCCTTCCGCGTCCAGTTCCCGATCGAGAACAAGAACCATCAGCGCCAGCCGCCAGCTGTGTTCGGCGGTGCTTTCCGGCCGGCCGGCGCGGGTTGCGCCGGAGCGCAAGGTGTCCTTGAGCTGCTCCGCCGCCTGCACGAAGGCAAGGATGCCTGCGAGGCGGCCGGGATCGATTGCGGGAAGATCGGGAAATCTAGAAGTGTCGGTCATGTTCCCATGCCTAACCGGCCAGGGCGACCGCGGCGAGGGCACGCATAATTTATGCGGCTGCTTGCAGCTCCTCGCGCACCAGCCGGGCAAAGCGGCCGTCGGAAAGCGGCAGGCGGGTGATGCGGATGGTACTCTTCGGGATAGTCATCTCCGGATAATCGACCTGTTCCGTGCGGTAGACGATGTCCGGTGCCGTCTGTTCGAACCAGCCGAAATCAACAAGCCTTTCTTCCGTTGCCCGGATGCCTTCGGAAGCAAAGCGCCACAGCGGACGGTTGAGGAATTCGCTCACAGGCGCGCGCCATTCCAGGGCCCGCGGTCCGGACATCGCAAGCAATCTGTGAGTGAGGTCGCAGACGAGATGCACAGGCGAGGAGGAATGGCTCACCAGGTCGAGCAGGGCCCTGTCGGCGGCACTGTCCGGCCGCGTCCGCAAGAGCCGGGCAATCTTCTGCCGGTTGGCCTCGTCCGGCTGCGTTTGGCCACTTTCCCAGCGAGAGATGCGCGTCTGCGAAACACCGAACTCTCGCGCCAGAGCGTCCTGCTTGACACGGTTCAGCACCCGCCACCTGCGCAGCGACGGGCCCAGACTGGTTTGAAGGACAGCGGTTTCGCTTGCCATGACGCCATTCTAACGGGTCCATCTTTGCTTGGCACCGGAAAAGTCGCAGCCGTTCGGGAGACCCATTCCGAGGTTAGTTTGGGTTTTACCGATACTTCTCGATAAACGCATCAATCGGCAGGTTGCGGAAGTCCGGCAGGCGATCCTTCAGCTCCGCATGGGTCCAGTCCCACCAGCAAATGTCCATCAGGGCCTGTTCCTGCGCAATCGTGAAACGCCGCTTGATTTCCTGCGCAGCGACGCCTCCGACCACCGTATAGGGTGCGACATCCTTGGAAACGACGGCCCCTGCGGCAATGATTGCGCCGGTGCCGATGGTAACACCGGCCAGCACCGTCACGTTGTGGCCGATCCAGACGTCGTGGCCGATGGTCACCCAGTCGTCCTTGCGCCACTGAAAGAAGCCGGCATCGTCGTCACCCAGACCATAGGCGGCGGCACGATAGGTGAAATGATGCTGCGAGGCCCGCCAGGTGGCGTGGTTGCCCGGATTGATGCGCACGCGCCGGGCGATGGAACAGAACTTGCCGATGGTCGTCCAGACGACGTCGCCTTCCTGGACGATGTAGGAATAGTCATCCATGCGGCTCTCGCGCATCTCGGTGCGCGCTCCCACTTCCGTCCAGATGCCGAGCTCGCAATTCAGCACATTGGCGTCGGGATGAATGTTCGGGGCTTCGCTCAAGGCGGGTTTCTGGTGGGGGGCGGACATGAGGGCTCCATGGGCGGGACAGAATGCGTTCCGGGTTGTACCCGCCTGCGAGACTATGCAGGTGACACTATGATGACAGTGCCATGACCGTTTCCACAATTCTCGGGGCCGGACCAGGACGAACGACAATGCAACTCCCGGTCAATCGTTGATGGGGATTGCAAGCTGACCCGGCGAAATTCTCCCGGACAAGCTCTCCCCGCGCCCATCACCGGGGAACGTTCTGAGGCCGTTGGGAAATTCGGTTCCCGCGACGGGATCGCGACGTGTTTAGTGCCGCGATGTCATTGATTTGTCATAAATTTTTGACGCTGCCGACAATGGAGTGTCATCTTTCTGTAATCGTCCGATGGCTCTTGTCGCCCAGCACCACGAACAAAACGAACAGGGCTGGCGCGTGATTCAGTTTCAGGAAGTCACCAAGACCTTCGGGTCTCGGACTGCGGTCAACAAGGTCAGTTTTGATATCGACCGCCCGCAGATGGTTGGCATTATCGGCCGTTCCGGTGCCGGCAAATCAACCTTGCTGCGCATGATCAACCGGCTGACGCCGGCAAGTGCCGGCCGTATCCTTTTCGACGGTCGGGATATCCTCAGCCTCAAGGGCGGCATGATGCGCCGCTGGCAGCGCGACTGCGCCATGGTGTTCCAGCAGTTCAACCTCGTGCCGCGCCTCGATGTCGTCACCAACGTGATGCTCGGCCGCCTCAACGGCCACGGCACTTTGAAAAGCCTTTTCAACGTTTTCAGCGCCGAAGATGTCAATACGGCTCTGGCCGCGCTTGACCGGCTGGGCATCGCCCAGGAAGCCACCAAGCGCGCCGAGGAATTGTCCGGCGGCCAGCAGCAGCGCGTCGCGATCGCCCGTGCGCTGATGCAGGATCCGCACATGATTCTGGCGGACGAACCGATCGCCTCGCTCGATCCGATGAACGCAAAGATCGTCATGGATGCCTTGAGGCAGATCCATGAGCGCGACAACAAGATCGTCCTCTGCAACCTGCACACGCTCGACACGGCGCGCAGCTATTGCGACCGCGTCATCGGCATGCGCGACGGCTTTATCGTCTTCGACGGCGCACCCGAAGAACTGACGACAGCAGCCGCACGCGAGATCTACGGCGCAGACGAAAGCTTCAACGAGGCGGCGACATCCACCGCCATCGATGCCGGCCGTGCCGGCGAAAGAGAATCCGCCGGTGCGATGACCCCGGCGGCAGCAGCGGTCTGAACCGGCTGCGCACGTCATATCGTCATCATGATCGAGAACTCTCGGGGAGTGTCCCACATGAAAATCGTTGCTAAAGTTGCTGCGCTTGCCGCCGTCAGCATGTTCGCCCTCAATGCGTCTGCTGCCGGCGCCCAGGAAATCACAGAATTCCGCATCGGTCTGCTCGGCGGCGAAAACGCTTCCGACCGCCTGCGTGCCAACGAATGCCTGCGCGAAATGACCGAGGAACTTCTCGGCGTTCCGACCAAGCTCTTCGCACCGGCCGACTATAACGGCGTCATCGAAGGTCTGCTCGGCGGCAACCTCGACATGGCCTGGCTCGGTGCTTCCGGTTATGCCAAGGTCTTCCTCACCGACCCGGAAGCCGTAGAACCGGTTCTCGTCAAGGTCAACAACGACGGCAGCTACGGCTATTATTCCATCGGCTTTGCCCGCGTCGACAGCGAAATCAACAGCCTCGACGACATGAAGGACAAGACCTTCGGCTTCGGCGACCCAAACTCCACCTCCGGTTACCTGATCCCGTCGATCGAGATCCCGAAACTCGGCTATTCCATGAAGCCGGGCGAGTATTTCTCTGACGTCGTCTTCACCGGCGGCCATGAGCAGACGATCGTTGCCGTGTTCAATGGCGACATCGCCGGCGGCGTGACCTGGGCCGACGGTCTTGGCGAATGGGAAGACGGCTACAATTCCGGTGCCCTGCGCAAGGCAACCGACGCCGGCCTCGTCGACATGACCGAGATCAAGGAAATCTGGCGCTCGCCGGTGATCCCGGAAGGCCCGATCGTCCTGTCCAAGAAGCTGCCGGCTGACGTCAAGGAAAAGATGACAACCCTGATGGCGAACCTGGTCAAGGACGATCAGGAATGCGCCTACGGCGTGATGGCCGGTGAGGCACGCGGCTTCGAGCCGATCACCCACGAGGCCTACAACTCGATCATCGAAGCCCGCAAGTCCGTGAACGATTAACCGAAACTTGGAAAACCATGCGCGGGCCGGTCTCCGGCCCGCGTTTTTCTGTGAAGTCCCCCTAAGGAACAAAATGATGGCCATTGCTGCTCTCGAGCAGGAAATCCTGTCCATGCGCAAGCGCCGCCAGCTTTATTCGCTGATAGGGCTACTGCTGGTTGTCGCCGTTCTGGTCTCCGGATACTCAAAATCCAACGCGATGAATTCCGGCGGATTTCTGCAGGGCCTGTCCAAGTTCTTCGACTATCCCGGCGAGATCGTTAGCGAAGCCATTGCCGCCGGTCCCGACTTCCTCGCGCTGATCCTGCAATATGTTCCGGCGATGCTGGAGACGCTGAATATTGCCGCCGTCGCCACGCTCCTCGGCGGCGCCATGGCCGTCGTGCTGGCCATGGCTTCGACCCGCAACGTCGACAGCTGGGGTCCGCTCATTCCGGTCGTGCGCCGCGTGATGGACATCATGCGCGCCTTTCCGGAACTCATCATTGCGCTCTTCCTGATCTTCGTGCTCGGCTCCAGCCCCGTTCCAGCCATGATCGCGGTCGCCTTTCATACCGCAGGTGCGCTCGGCAAACTGTTTTCCGAGGTGAACGAGAACATCGACCGCAAGCCGATCGAGGGCCTGTCCGCCTGCGGTGCCAGCTGGCTGCAGCGCATCCGCTTCGCCGTTATGCCGCAGGTCGCGCCGAACTATCTCAGCTACTTCCTGCTGCGGCTTGAAATCAACGTGCGCGCATCGGCGATCCTCGGCTTCGTCGGCGCGGGCGGTATCGGCCAGGAGCTGCGCCGCACCATCGGCTGGGGCCAGGGAGCGGGCGACGAGACCGCCGCGATCTTCGTGCTTCTTTTTGCAACCATCATGATGATCGATCAGCTGTCGTCCTATCTGCGCGGCAGGCTCGTCGGCTCCGGCCGGGCGCACTGAAGGAAACGACCATGACAATCGCAACTCTCGAACCGGTCGTGACCCAGGACGTCGTGTGGCAGAAGGTGCGACGTCGGGCCCTTTTGACCGTCCTCGTCCCGCTCTCGATCCTGGCATATCTCGTCTACACCTGGTTTGCCTTCGGAGTGCCGGGACTGCTGGCAAAAGCCCAACCTGACCGGGCGGTCATCCTGGCGACGGACTCCGTTGCCTACAAGGTCCACGTCGCCAAGAGTTTCCGCGACAATTCATTCGAGGTCGCGATCGAAGGCGAGCGCACCGCCACATATGACAATGCCAATGTGCCCGACTGGGTCGAGCTCGACGGCGAGAACGCTCTGGTGGATCTCGGCGACGGCTATACCGTGGAAATCGTCGGGCGTATGGCGCTGTTCACCATCCCGGGCTATGGAGTGGTCGAGGGCAGGGCAACCGAAACCGGCGTCGATACGGTGCTGCCTCCGGGCGAGGCGCCGGACTGGGTCAAGGTGGACCCGCGCAAGCTGGACGTGCGTCCGACCCTCGACCGGCGCCTTCAGATCACCAAGACCAAGATCGAGGTACACAACTATTTCGGCGGTTGGGAAAACTTCTGGTTCCCCTTCCGCTCGCCACTCTGGGGCTTGTCCTTCAGCGAACTCTATGCCCTTGCGCTGAGCGCGGACCGGATGGATCCGGATTATTCCAACCTCTGGTTCATCGTGAACGAATTCCTGGAGAACCCCGACTGGCAGCACGGAGATGTGTTCGTCGCCCTTTTCGAGACCATCATGATGGCCGTGCTCGGGACGCTGACCGCCGCCTTCTTCGGCTTGCCCCTGGCTTTTCTGGCGGCCCGCAACTTCACCCCGTCCGCTGTTCTGCGTTTCGGCACCAGGCGCCTGTTCGATTTCCTGCGCGGTATCGACATGCTCATCTGGTCGCTGATTTTCATTCGCGCTTTCGGCCTCGGCCCGCTCACCGGCGCGCTGGCGATCGCCTTTACCGACACCGGCTCGCTCGGCAAGCTCTTTTCCGAGGCATTGGAAAACATCGACAACAAGCAGGTGGAAGGCGTGCGCGCCACGGGTGCGAGCCAGATTCAGCGCTACCGATTCGGCGTCATCCCGCAGATCCTTCCGGTTTTCGTCTCCCAGGTGCTTTATTACCTGGAATCCAACACCCGCTCGGCAACCGTCATCGGCGCGCTCGGAGCAGGGGGCATCGGTCTGCTTCTGGTGGAGACCATGAAGACCTCGCGTGACTGGGAAAACACCAGCTACATCATCATCCTGACCATCCTGGTGGTGATCGCCATGGACCAGGCTTCCAGCTGGCTGCGGCGCAAGCTGATCGAAGGCAAGTAAGTCGTCTTGAACGAAACGGTGAAATCCCGGCCATAAACGAGCCGGGTTTTTCTTTGATAAGTCTGGCCACCCCCTTCCTGCCGCATTTCCGTCGCGCTAGCGTGGCAACGTATTCGAGGTGCTTCGATGCGGAGGGGGCTGTGCGACCAGGCATGCAGAAATATCTGTCGACTGTTGTAATCGGAGCCGGGCTTGTACTGGCGGGACTGACCGGAACTGCACAAGCCATCGAAAGCTGCGTCGCTTCGCTGAAGAAAGAGGCGATTGCCGCCGGGGTCAGGCCGGAAGTTGCCGAGCGCATGCTCGCCGGTGCGGCCTATGACGAGAAGGTCATCCGTTTCTCCACCTCGCAGCCTGAATACAAGACCGATATCTGGGACTACATGGCTTTCCTGGTCGATCCCGAGCGGATCCGGGATGGCAAGGCAAACCTGAAGACCCATAGCCGCACGCTTGCGGCGATCGAAAAGCGTTACGACGTCGACCGCCATGTCGTGCTGGCCGTCTGGGGCATCGAAAGCGACTTCGGCGAGTTCAAGGGTGACTTCTACACTCCTCATGCGCTGGCGAACCTTGTCTGTGCCGGCAAGCGCCGGCAGAAATATTTCCAGGGAGAGCTGATCAAGACGCTGCAGATTGCCTCACGCGGAGACGTTCCCGCGTCCGACTTCGTCGGTTCCTGGGCCGGCGCTTTCGGCCAGACCCAGTTCATGCCCAGCACCTTTGTCAGTCTGGCGGTCGATTTCGACGGTGACGGCCGCAAGGACCTGGTCAATTCGGTTCCGGACGCGCTTGCCTCGACGGCGAATTTCCTGAAAAACGCCGGCTGGAGAAACAGCCGACCCTGGGGCTACGAGGTCAAGGCGCCGAACGGTTATAGCGGACCTTCCGGGCTCAAGAACTTTTCCTCGCTCTCAACCTGGTCCAAGAGAGGCTTCACGCTCGTCAATGGCGGCGGGCTCTCGGGCAACCTGGAGGCCGCCCTGCTGCAGCCGGCCGGCCCGGACGGGCCGTCCTTTCTGGTGACGCACAATTTCAGGGCGCTGAGATCCTATAACGCCTCTACCTCCTATGGCCTGGCAATCGCACTTCTGTCCGAACTCGTATCCGGCGGGGAACCTTTCAAGACGCCCTGGCCGACGGACAATCCCGGACTGTCGCGCGCGCAAAGGTTTGAACTGCAGAAGCTGCTTAACCAGAACGGCTTCAACGTCGGTGAGCCGGATGGCAAGGTCGGCCCGGCGACACGTGAAGGTATCCGCCAGGCGGAAGCAAAATACGGCTTGCCCGTCACAGGCCGGCCGTCCTGGAAGGTATACACCGCCCTCGGCGGAAAATAGGAAAGCCGGAAGGGCGGGCGAGCCCCTCGATGCGCGGTCAGGACACGTCCCGCGCCTGCGAACCGTCCGGGCTGGTATCGAGGCTGCTTCTGTTCCGGCCGGTCTGCTTGGCTTCGTACATGGCTTCGTCGGCCGCACGAAGCAGTTCGATTTCCAATCCGGGTCCGGCCGGGCGAACGGCCGCCCCGATGCTTGCACCGATGGACCTGGCCTGACCATCGAGCACGGACATCGGCTGGTTGATGTCGCGGATCGCTCTCTCCGCCAGTGCGGCAAGGGTTTCCCGGCAGGTGCGGCGGATAGACAGGACAAGAAACTCGTCGCCGCCCATCCGGATCAGCATTTCATCGTCTTGCAGCAGGACGGACAGCCGGTTCGCGACCGTCTGGATCACATGGTCGCCCGCTGCGTGGCCGAGATGGTCGTTGACACTCTTGAACCGGTCAAGGTCGATCAGGACGGCGGCAACCTCGGTTCCAGGTTGCAGGTCTGTCCTGGCGGTTTCGAAGAACCGCGCCATCATGCGCCGGTTGCCGACACCGGTCAGCGCGTCATGCAGGGCGTTGTGCTCGATCTGGGCATTGAGGTCGCGCAAGGCCCTGTTGGCTTCGCTGAGATCCCTGTTGAGCCGCTCGGTTTTTGTTCGCATCTGCCGTTTATGAGCAGCCTTGCTGCGCGCGAGACGGAACTCGAGGCGGTTGCGGAAATCGTTGCTCTGACGTTCGCTTTCTTCGGTGAACATCTTCTTCTGCAGTTTCACATAGGCCTTCAGATACATCAGCGCACTGCGGTGTTCCTCCAGAGCTTCGTGGGTCTGGGAAAGCTTGTCGTAAAAATTTCGCGTCCAGTGGTGATAGTCGGCCGCAGTGGCATTCAGCAGGCCGTGTTCAAGCTCCGCGCGCGCCTCGTCATAGCGCTTTTCTTCGTAGAGACTGTTGCCGAGAACGTAGTGGAGGTGGCACGCAACGCGCTGGTCCTGACTGAATTGGGCCGCCTCCAGACCTTTTTTCGCACTATCGCGCGCCTGTTTCAGGTCGCCCGTCTCGACGAGCGCCGCGCCGAGCACTTCATAGGCATAGGGCAGGTTGACCGCGTTGCGGTGCCTGAGTGCATCTTCCAGGCATGAGCGGGCTGCGGTCATGGCAGCGTCGACAGAGCCGCAGCGCAATTCCGTCCGCGACAAGGTCTGCAGGATATGCGCACGCTCAAAGATCAGCCCGAGCTTGTCGGCAATTGCCATGGCCTCGTCCAGCTTGGACCGCGCCTTCTCGTAGTCGTGGTAGTAGGCGCACATGTTGGCCAGAACGGTCAGCGGCTCTATCCCGGCTCTGCCGTGCGCCGCTGGACCCAGGATCTCCAGGCTCTCCCCCAGAATCTCGTCCGCAAGGCTGATTTCGCCAAGGCTGTAGACGCAGACGGACTTGATAACGAGAAGTTCGGACCAGCCCTCCGGATCGGTCTTGTGGTCCATCAGCCGGAAGGCTTCGTCGGCCAGCCTTGCGGCAGCATCGAAATTTCCGGCCCATCGTTCAAGCCAGGCGAGATTGAACTGCAGCGGTCGACCGCCGGATACACTGCCGGGAGCGTGTTTCAGAGCACCGTATAAAAGGGGTTTGCAGAAGGCCGGGTTGCGCCAGCGCAATGTCCAGCTTCGCTCTTGCAATTCCTGCAGCTCCGCCTCCTATAACGGCTACAGACCAAATTTATCAGTGATGATCATAACCATATTTACTGAAGGGGACCGGAAATACATTGGGATAAGTCGTAGAATTACAGCGCTGCGAGAATTCGCGGCGCTGTTCAAGAGTCGTTTTGACAGGCCCTTGCCGATTGCCGCAGGCCGGCAATGCGGTGGGGCTCGACTGTGCTTCGCGCCCGCGTTGAACACCGTATCGCAGCAGGTTCAGAAAGCTTTGTTGCGTTGCGGTAGAAGGCAGCGCAATATGACGGCGCAATTTCTGGAGGTTTGGCATGTCCGGTCGGATACTGACTGTCGCACAGCAAAAAGGCGGGTCTGGCAAGACGACCCTGGCGGCGCACCTGGCCGTCGCGCTTGCAAGACAGTCCGGCGAACCGGTCGCGATCCTGGATGTCGATCCGCAAGGATCGCTCGGCACCTGGTTCGAAGCGCGCGAGGACAGTCTGGGTGAGGGGGGCACCGGTCTTGAATTCCGCACCGCCTCCGGCTGGGGGGCCCGGCGCGAAGCCCGCGCGCTGGCAAAGTCGCACGGCTATGTCATCATCGATACCCCGCCGAAGACCGACAGCGACGCCAAGCCTGCGATCGATGCCGCGGATTTTGTGATCGTGCCCATCCAGCCGACCCCCGTCGACCTCTGGGCGACGTCTCAGACGATCGAGATGGCCGCCCGTGAGGATACGCCCGCACTGCTGGTTCTCAACCGCGTTCCGCCTCGGGCCTCGCTGACGGGTGAAATGGCCGATGCCATAGCCGCTTCCGGCTATAACGCCCTGAACGCAAGGCTCGGAAACCGTACCGTTTTCGCGGCCGCGATGGGCAGGGGCTTTGCCGTTACCGAGGAAGCGCCGGCCAGCAAGGCAGCCCAGGAAGTGGGCTCGCTGGTCGAGGAGTTGATCGCCAGGATCGGATAGAATGTGACATTCCCGGCGTCAGGAGAGTTGCACCTGAAATAAAATTTGCCTTGTCCTCGTCACGATCCGGTGTCTTGATTGGAACTATTCCCGTCCCCGGAGGATTGGCCATGTTTGATTTATCGTTTTTTTCCAAGACCGTACATGAGAGTCTTACGCATCACATGAAGTCTGTTTTTAGGCCCGCGCTGAACGGGTTGGCCGCTGCTGCCACCGTTGTTTGCCTCGCTTCCACTGCCAGCGCTCAGGATCGGCGCATCGTTACTGTCGATGACGCCGATTTCTTCGGCGGCGACTATCGCACTGTCAAAGATGTTGATCTGGAAGGCTGCAAGGCTGTCTGTCTGGGAGAGAGCCAGTGCCGTGCGTTCACGTTCAACACTTCTGCCGGCTGGTGTTTCCTGAAGACGGATTTCGGCGAATTGCAGAGCTTTGTCGGCGCAATCGCGGGACGGGTGGTCGAGGTCAAGGCGCCACGTGCGGACGAGAGCGCCGACCGGAAGGCGGAACTTGTTTTCCTGCCCAAGTCGCAGCTGGAAAGCGCGGAAACCTACTCACTCAGCATCGCCAACACGGTTCGTCCCTCCGGCCAAACCGTGGATCAGTTGCGCCAGAGCGGCCTTCTGGAACTCGGCCGGCACAACGGAACACCTGCCGAAGCCGATTTCCTGCAACTGATCAAGCTGGAACCGGGCGACTACGAGGCATGGACCCAGTTGGCGACCGCGCTTCTGATGCAGAATCCAGACGACTGGCGGGAACGCGAAACCAAGCGCAAGAACGCTGTCTCGGCCTCGATCAATGCCTATCTTCGTTCCGTCAGCGACACGGAGCGGGCCCTGGCACTGGAGCTTGTCGGCAGGTCGCTGGCGCGTCGGAGCGAATACAAGACCGCCATCAAGGCCTATCGCGCCTCGCTCGCGGTCGAGGAAAACAGCAGTGTTCGCCGGCAGTATGACGATCTCGTTGCCGAACACGGCTTCCGCATCGTTGATCATGTGGTCGATTCCGATAGCGCCGCCCCGCGCATTTGCCTGGTTTTCTCGCAGAACCTGCCGATCGGTGAGGACATGAGCCCTTATGTGAGCGTTCAGGGGGAAGGTACCTTCGCCATCGAGGCGGAAGGCAACCAGATCTGCGCCGACGGGCTGAGTCATGGCGGTCGCTACCAGGTCACGGCGCGCAGCGGGCTGCCGGCCTCAGATGGCGAAAAGCTCGAGAAATCCGCCGAGATTTCGGTCTATGTGAAGGACCGTTCGCCTTCGGTGAATTTCCTCAGCCGGTCTTACGTGCTGCCCTCCGGCGGCAATCCGACCATTCCGATCGTCTCGGTCAACACCAGCGAGGTTGAGGCCACGATCTACCGCGTCGGCAATCGCTCCGTCGCCGATATTCTGCGTGACAACCGTTTCCTGCGTCAGCTGGACAGCTGGCAGGCCGAGCAGATCGAGGATGAACTCGGTGAGAAGGTCTGGCAGGGCGTCGTCGAGACCGGAAACGAGCTGAACCAGGACATTACCACCGCTATCCCGGTCTCCGAGACCGGCATCGAAATGAAGCCTGGCATTTATGCGATGACCGCGCGCTCCAGGCTCGATCAGCAGAACCGCTGGGGTGCGCTGGCAACCCAGTGGTTCCTGGTTTCCGACCTCGGCCTGACGGCCCTTTCGGGTGACAACGGCATCGTCGCCAATATCCGTTCGCTGACGAGTGCCGAGGCGATCGAGGGTGTCTCCGTGCGGCTGCTGGCGGTCAATAACGACATTCTCGGAGAAGCCAGTACGAATGCTGACGGGTTTGCGGAATTCGCCGTCGGTCTCACCCGTGGCCGCGGCGGCAAGGCACCCGGCATCCTTGTGGCGGAAACCGGGGAAGGGGACTATTCCTTCCTCGACCTGCGCAAACCTGCCTTCGATTTGTCCGACCGCGGTGTCGAGGGCCGACCTGCACCCGGACCGCTTGATGTTTTCGCCTGGACCGATCGCGGGATCTACAAGGCTGGTGAAACCGTGCACGCTCAGGCGCTGCTTCGCAATGCGGCCGCCGTCGCGCAAGAAGACTTTCCGCTGACCTTCATCTTCAACCGGCCGGACGGCGTCGAACACGCCCGCTTCACCGTCAATGACGGTGGTCTCGGCGGTCATCTGCAAGACCTGACGCTCAACGCGTCCGCCCAGCAGGGCATCTGGTCGTGGCAGGTTTTTGCCGACCCGAAGGGCACGGCGCTGACGGAGCAGACCTTCCTGGTGGAGGATTACCAGCCCGAACGCGTCGATTTCGAACTTGAAACCGGTGCCGAGGTCTTCCGCCGCACCGGGCCGACGGAAATCTCCCTGGAAGCAAAATTCCTCTATGGATCTCCTGCCAGCGGCCAGACCCTGGAAGGCGACGTGATCGTCCGCCCGGTTCGCGCGCTTGCCGCGTATCCGGGATACCAATTCGGTGTTCCCGAATCCGACGCTTATTCCGAGCGCGGATCGATATCTTCCGGCCTCCGGACCGATGACGAAGGCAAGCTCACCTTCGAAGTGACGATGCCGGACCTGCCGAACACGACGATGCTTTATGACGGCGAGCTGATCACCCGACTTGTGGAAGCAGGCGGCCGCTACGTCGAGCGCGACCTGAAACTGCCCGTGGCGCTTGACGGTCAGCGCATCGGCGTCAAACCCGCCTTTGATGGCGGCGTCGACGAAGGCGGTCCGGCGAATTTCTCGGTAATCGTCGTCGACGCCGACGGCCAACAGACAGACGCGCAGAACGTCGGCTGGACCCTGTCCAGGGTCGACCGCCGCTACCAGTGGTACCGCTCCGACGGCAACTGGTCCTATGAACCGATCACGACCACGCGCCGGGTTGCAACAGGCAAGATCGATGTGACAGCCGGACAGCCGGCGCAGCTCTCGCTACCGGTCGAGTGGGGCGAATACCGTCTCGACGTGGAAGGCATCGGCGATCTGCAGACCGCGACCCGCGTCAGTTTCGACGCCGGCTGGTACTCGGCCGACGCCACGTCCGATACACCGGACTATCTCGATGTGGGTCTGGACAAGGCCAGCTACCGGCCCGGCGATACGGCGAAACTGCGGCTGAAGCCGCAAATGGCGGGCGTTGCAGTTGTCAATGTCGTTTCCGGCGGTTTTGTCAGCAGCAAGGCGGTGGAAGTCTCGGCTGAAGAGACCGAAGTCGAGATTCCGGTCAGCGATGACTGGGGGGCGGGCGCCTATATTACGGCGAGCCTCTACAGGCCGATGGATCTGGAGCAGAAACGCATGCCCTCGCGGGCAATCGGCCTCTCCTGGCTCCAGGTTGATCCGGGCGCGCGCAAGCTGAATGTCGAAATTTCCGCGCCGGCGCAAATCCTGCCGGAGACAACGCTTGAGGTTCCGGTGAAGCTCGCCGGCCTTGAAGCCGGGACGGAAGCTTTCCTTACGGTCGCGGCCGTCGACGTCGGCATTCTCAACTTGACCGGCTTTGAGACGCCCGACCCGGACAGCTGGTACTTCGGCCAGCGCCGTCTCGGAACGGATATCCGCGATCTCTACGGCCAGTTGATCGACCGCACTGCCGGGACACTCGGACGGGTGCGTTCCGGAGGAGATGCCGCAGGCATGCGGCTCGATGCACCTCCCCCGGATGAAGAACCTTTGGCACTGTTCTCCGGCCTCGTCACGGTCGACGACAATGGCGAGGCGGCTGTCGCGTTTGACATTCCGGCCTTCAACGGTGCCGTCAAGCTGATGGCGGTCGCCTGGACCAGGGACGGGGTCGGTCACGGCGACCAGGAGGTCCAGGTTCGCTCGCCTGTGGTCATGACCGTGAGTGCGCCTTCTTTCCTGGCACCCCGTGACGAATCGCGGATTGCCCTTGAGATCGACAATGTCGACGGCGCTGCGGGCACCTATCAGCTTGAAGTCTCGGCAGCCGAAGGTCTGAGCCTTCAGGACGGTACGGCCAGCCAGACCCGGTCGATCGACCTTGCAAAGGGCGAGAAGGAACTTGTCCTGATGAGCGTGAACGCGGGCGGCCTTCTGACCAGATCCGAAGTCGTCGCATCCCTCACCGGTCCGGAGGGCAAGTCTTATGTCAAGAGGTTCAGCCTTGAGGTTGACGACACCCAGCCGGAGGTCGTGCGCCGCTCGACCTTCTCGCTCGCTTCCGGGGACAGCCTGTCGCTGAGTGCCGATACCTTTGATGGCCTGAGGGCCGATTCGGTCGACATCACGCTGTCGGCCGGGGGGGCTGCGAGCATCGATATCGCCGGCCTCCTGGCTGCGCTCGACCGCTATCCCTATGGCTGCACCGAGCAAACAACCAGCCGGGCTCTGCCGTTACTCTATCTGAGCGAAGTGGCGGAGGCCGCCGGGCTGGGCGGCGACGATGCCATTCGTGAACGGGTGGTCAAGGCAATTGGCCGCGTCCTGGCCAACCAGTCCTCGTCGGGCGATTTCGGCCTCTGGAGCAGCTATGGCAATGGCGACACCTGGCTCGATGCCTATGTGAGCGATTTCCTGACACGCGCACGGGAAAAGGGCTACCAGGTGCCCGATCTCGCCTTCACTAGCGCACTCGACAATCTTGAGAACCGGATTGCCTATGCGTCCGACTTCCAGGATGGCGGCGAAGGCGTTGCCTACGCGCTTTATGTGCTCGCCCGCAACGGCCGCGCCTCCATGGGCGACCTTCGCTACTACCTCGATGCCAAGCTGCAGAATTTTGCGACGCCTCTGGCCAAGGCACAGGTTGCAGCCGGTCTTGCCCTATATGGCGAAAGAGAGCGGGCAACGATCGGTTTCCGCGCGGCGCTCGCCGCCCTGCCGCTGGAAAAGCCGTCTTACTACCGGGACGATTACGGCTCGATCCTGCGCGACAGTGCCGGTATCACCGACTATGTCGCTTCAGCCTCCATGGAGGACAGTCTCAAGGACGAGGCAGTGGATTTCCTCAAATCGGCACAGGATGCCAAGCCCTACCGTTCCACCCAGGAAATGGCGTGGATGCTGCTCGCGGCCAATGCGCTCAACGCATCGGCGCAGGATGCGCGCATTTCGGTCCGCGGCGAAGTCACGCCCGGTCGTCTTGCCTGGTCGCTGGAAGGCGAGGAAGTCGCCGCCTATCCGGCGGAGATCAGGAACAACGGCTCGGCGGCGACGGAACTGCTGGTCTCCGTCGCCGGACAGCCGCTGGTGCCTGAACCGGCAGGCGGCAAGGACTATGCGATCGAGCGTACGGTCTACGATCTTGACGGCAATCCTGTCGACGCGTCCGCCGTGCCCGTCAACACGCGCCTTGCCGTCGTGGTGACGGTACGGGCTCTCACCGAACATCCAGGACGGCTGATGGTGGTCGACCGGCTGCCGGCAGGACTTGTCATCGACAACCCGCGTCTCGTGCGTTCCGGCGATCTGGGCGGCCTGTCCTTCCTTGCCACCGTCGATGAGCCCGATCACTCATCCTTCTATCGCGACCGCTTCGAGGTCGCCGTGGATCAGACCAGATGGAGTGCCAGGGAGCTGACCTTCGCCTATCTCGCACGCGCTGCGACACCCGGCAGCTACAGCCATCCCCCGGCCTCCGTCGAGGACATGTACCGCCCCGATCGCCGCGCCATATCGGAGACCGGTCGCTTCGTCGTGCTGGGGCCGACCCGGTAAAGGCGCGTCATGGATCTGCGGCGCCATGACCGGCACTTGATCCGGCGGTGGGCAACCGCCGCCGGGTTGGGGCTGGTCGTCCTGTTCCTGTGTGTGGTCCTGAAGGTTGGCCACGACTACAACAGGCTGCCCCAGCCGCCGCAGGTTTCCGACCTGTCGCTTTCCGTCGTGGTGCTTGACAGACACGAGCGGCTCTTGAGAGCTTTTACCAGCGCGGACGACAAGTGGCGCCTCCCGGTCGAACCCGATCAGATAGATCCGCTCTACTTCCGCATGCTGCTGGCTTTCGAGGACAAGCGCTTCTACGACCATGGCGGCTTCGACGTGCGGGCAATCCTGCGTTCGGTTTACCAGAGCCTGCGGCATGGCCGGATCGTGTCCGGTGGCTCGACCCTGACCATGCAGGTGGCACGGCTCATCGAGGAAACGCCGACCAGGTCGCTGCAACGCAAATACGAGCAACTCCTCAGGGCCAGACAGCTCGAGAACACATTTTCAAAAGAGGATATCTTGAGGTTCTACGCGCTCCGGGCGCCGTTCGGCGGTAACCTGGAAGGTGTTCGCGCCGCCTCTCTGACCTGGTTCGGCAAGGAGCCGGGTCGACTGACACCGGCGGAAGCGGCACTCCTTGTGGCTCTGCCTCAGAGCCCGGAGGCAAGGCGGCCGGACCGGTTTCCGGCGGAAGCGAAAGTTGCGCGCAATCGTGTTCTGGCGCGAGCGGTCTCGGCAGGCGTTCTGGGCGAGGAGGATGCAGCGTCTGCGGCGGAGGAACCGGTTCGTTCGCAGCGGTATGCCATGCCGTTCCTGGCACCCCATGAGAGCCGCCAGGCCAAGGTGGACGCTCCGGAAGAGCCGGTTCATCGCCTGACCCTCGACCGCGACCTGCAGGCAACGCTCGAAACGCTTGCGAAGCGCAAGGCATCTGCGATGCCGGCGCCGGTTTCGATGGCCCTCATCGTCGCCGATCACCAGACCGGAGAACTGCTGGCCAGCGTCGGTGCGCCCGACCTTCTGGACGATGCCCGCCAGGGCCATGTCGACATGACCCGGGCCGTCCGCTCGCCGGGCTCGACGCTCAAGCCCTTTATCTACGGGCTGGCGTTCGAGGAGGGGATCGGACTGCCGGGCAGCTATATCGAGGACAGGGCGACGGATATCGGCGGATACCAGCCGACCAACTTCGACCAGGCCTACCAGGGAACGGTCACCTTGCGCGAAGCGCTGCAGCTATCCTTGAATACGCCGGCTGTGAAGCTTCTGGAGGCCGTCGGACCTGCAAGGCTGATCGCACGCCTGAAACGGGCTGGGGTAAAGCCGGTTCTGGAAAAGGGCATTGCGCCCGGCCTTGCGATCAGCCTCGGCGGTCTCGGCATGTCCTTAAGAGATCTGACGCAGTCCTATTCTGCTCTGGCGCGGGGCGGGAGACCCGTTTCGCTTACAGCCTGCCGCAGCGGCTGTGCTCAAGTGAACGATCCAGGCCAAACGCAGCCCGTCCTCAGTGAAAAGGCGGCCTGGCTTGTCGGCGATATTCTGTCGGGCCTGCCGCAGCCCCAGAGTTCTGAAACCTTCCATGTCGCTTACAAGACCGGAACGGCCTACGGTTATCGCGATGCCTGGGCCGTCGGCTATGACGGCCGCCACGTTGTTGCGGTCTGGTCCGGGCGTCCTGACGGAACGCCTGTTCCGGGCGCAACGGGAGCAAGCGTCGCGGTGCCGATGCTCTTCGAAGTGTTTCAGGCGCTGGGGCCAAAAAGGGTGCCCCTGCCGGACGGGCCGGCAGAAGCTGTCGCGATGGCGGAACTGAAAGTTCCGCCCCCGTTGCGTTACGCCAGGCTGCCACACCGCATTGTGACCTCGCGAAGAGGCAATGACCTGCAGATTTCCTATCCGCCCGATGGGGCCGAACTTGAACTCGGCTTCAAGCCGGATAGCGATGCCGCTTTGGCGACGCAGCCGCTGGTCGTCAAATTCAAGGGTGGCGAAGGACCTTTTGCCTTCCTGATCAACGGCAGACCTCTTGAAACCGCTGAGCGCGAGCGACAGCTCGTCTGGCAGCCCGAAGCGCCAGGCTTCACGGATGTGACCATCGTTGATGCGCACGGCAACAGTGCAGGTATCACGGTCCTCTTGCGCTAAGGTACCGGCGGAACTTCCACCCTACTTCCTGACCCGGCTACTTGCACCTTCCTTGTGCTGGCCTTGTGCTGGCCTTGTGCCGGAACGAAACGCTCAGGATTGGGATATCAGCTCCTCGATCACCTCGTATTGCGCGAATCAGTTCGCGAATCGCTCGCCGTGGCGCTCGCAGACAGTGATTGATATTGGCTGGTCACGCACGATCAGCGGCTCTCAGGGCATCTAATGCGTCATTTCAGGCGACGCAGCTGATGACCCAGGGGAACTTGTGAGAATTGCCGGAAATTCACGATTAAGCAGACTCCAAGGTCGAAATCCAGAGTCTGATGGTTAACGGATCGAGTCAAAAAATTAACCAATTAAATAACATGGAACCACGAATTTGGACGAATTTAGACTTGAGAGTATGTGGATTCATCTTTGTGTGAGTGCGCACAACGTAAAATACATGGATTCCTCAAGGTCACCCCGTGGTTTAGTGTAGCTTGTTGGAGTTGCAACCTGAAGGTTGACCAAGGGTGAGGAAAAATTGTTGAGAAACAGGATGTTGCAGAAAAAACACACAGCGGTTCGACAGTTCTTTGCAAGGCCAGATTGCGCTTGCTGTGACTCACCGAGTTTGGTTCTTAGGTTTTGCGACGGCGAGTAATCGCCAGAAAAAAATGGTTCGGCCAAGAAGTACTGAATCGTTTTTGTACGAAATCGCGGGGATGGAGCTCGTTCAACCACGTGGTTGGAGGGCTTCAGTGAAAATTGACTTTTGGAGGTCAGATATGAAACTCAAGAGCTTGATGCTCGGCGCTGCAGCTGCAGCCGCTGCCACCACCGCCCAGGCTG
>ENA-ORCZ01000321-ORCZ01000321.1-marine-metagenome-genome-assembly--contig:-NODE-321-length-25198-cov-5.122169_pt1 | contig 25198 bp, 16 predicted proteins | sample MGYA00237785_ERZ508519 | MGnify/ENA primary metagenome ERZ508519 (study PRJEB26189, sample SAMN06268790) | marine metagenome | isolation source: Bioluminescent Bay, La Paraguera, Puerto Rico | place...
TCAAAGGCATGGGAATTGTGCTTGTAGAATTCCTTGTATTGTTCTTCGGTGATTTCGCTTTTCGGGCGGGTCCAGAGTGCGGACGCCTCGTTAAGCGTTTCGTCACCGTCGCCCTTCATCAGGACCACCGGAATGCCAATATGGTCGGAATAGGTTTTGACGATATGACGCAGACGATGTTCGTCTGTGAATTCCTTGTTGTCATCGGTCAGATGCAGGGTGATCTGCGTGCCGCGGCCTTCCATTTCGGCCTCGGCAATCGTGTATTCACCCTTGCCGTCAGACGACCATTTCCATGCCTGATCATCGCCGGCCTTGCGGCTGACGACTTCGACCTTGTTGGCAACCATGAAGGCGGAATAGAAACCGACCCCGAACTGACCGATCAGGTCGACATCCTTGGCGTTATCGGATTTCGATACGGCATCAAGGAACTTGGCGGTGCCGGAATTGGCGATGGTGCCCAGGTTTTCGACCAGATCTTCCTTGTTCATCCCGATCCCGTTATCGGCAATCGTCAGAACATTACGGACATTATCTGTCAGCAGGCGCACCTTGAAGTCGGCATCACCAGCGAGCAAATCCGGTTTGGCAATCGCTTCATAGCGCAGCTTGTCGCAGGCATCCGAAGCGTTGGAGATCAGCTCGCGCAGGAAGATGTCCTTGTTGGAATAAAGCGAATGGACAACGATATCGAGCAGTCGGCTGACTTCGGCCTCGAACCGCATTTTTTCTTCCGTCATGACCTCTTTTTTCTCCTTTGTTTCAAGCGTCTGTCAGTCTCCTCCGATATTGGCAGAAGAACCGACACCTCAACGGGGTTTAGTTTAAACCGAGCTTGATATGCGTCAACGCATCTTGCAGCGCAAGTCTTGTATCCTAAGTATATAGAAAGACGGTTTTATAACAGGGACGCACACAGCAGTTTGGAAGCGTTCCTGACAGTTCCCGGGCCGCAAAAGTGCCGGGTTAATCAGCAGGGTGCAATGCCCTGTCTTGCGTCCAAGGCTTTACACAGGAGGCCATACCATGAAGGTTCCCGTTCAAATCACCTATCGTGATGTTGATCAGTCTGATGCGCTGGATGAGCGCATCCGTTTCAAGGTGGAAAAACTGGAAGAAACCTTCGACCGCATGACCAGTTGTCATGTCGTGGTGGAACGCCCGCAGGCATCTCATAACCATGGAAACCGTTTCGCCGTGCACTTTGGCATCCATGTGCCGGGCAAGGAAATCATGGTGAAGCGCGACAGCGCCGATCATGCCCATGAAGACGTTTATATCGCGCTGAAAAACAGTTTTCAGGCCGCGCGTCGGCAGCTCAAGGAATACGCAGACAAGATGCGCAACCACTAAGGTTCGCAAACATGTTTGAAAAGGCAGGCGGGGCGACCGGATGGTCGCCCCGCTTTTTCGTGTGGTGGCACGAGGTGGTTGGAAAGATGTATCAGTCCGACGCCGTCAGGGTTGGGGGGATTTAAGCCGTACCGGACTGATACAGGGTGTTGAAACAGCTTGGGGGAGCCACTTCAATCAAGGGGACGTGGGCTATGCAATTGCCTCAAGGAGTTGCTGATTGTTTTGCGGATATCGCGCATCACGCAGCGCGGCAGCCCACCATTTGAAATCGGTCATCATGTGACGAAGGGCATTATTGGTGCCTTCGAGGTCTATTGGGCGACCGGTATCATCGAACTTGTCCCAGGCTTGGGCAAAGCTGACGACATCGCGCATGGTCACCGCATGCAATTCGGCAAAGACAAGACGCAATTGTTCAACAGCGCGCAGGCCACCTGACATTCCGCCATAGGATACAAACCCGACGGGTTTACGTTTCCATTGTTGCTTAGCGGCATCGATCAGAAGCTTTAGCTCGCCGGTAAAGCTGTGATTGTATTCCGGGGTAACGACGATGAAACCATCGGCCTCCGTCAAGGCAGTATGAAGGTGCGCGACCGCAGGGTGATCAGAGCCAACATGGGCCGCCGGCAGGTTCAAAACAGCGGGATCAATCGTATCAACCGAAAGGTCCTGATCGGATTTTAGGGTTTCAACGACCCAGGTCCCAACCGTGTCACAAAAGCGACCTTCACGCGCACTACCAAAGATGACGGCGATATTAAATGTCTCTTTCACGGCGTTCTCTCCTTGCCAATTTCGCTTCAATGAGTAAGGTTCTAAAACCTTAACTAATGTTAAGGTCAAGCGTGTTTTGGAACTTTTTCAAAGCTGGCAAGGGGAGCAGGGAAAATGGCAGAAAAAGGCGTGTTGCAGCGCTATCTGAGCGTCGGAGAAGTCGCAAGCCGTTGCGGCATTGCCGTTTCGGCGGTGCATTTTTATGAGCGCAAGGGCCTGATCAGTTCGATCCGGACCGATGGCAATCAGCGGCGTTTTCATCGCGGTGTCTTGCGCAAGCTTGCCATTATCAAGGTCGCGCAGAAAACCGGGATTCCGCTGTCGGAAATCGGCGCGGCCTTGGACGAACTGCCGCGCAACACCGTGCCGACGGCCAAGGACTGGGAGCAGCTTTCATCGCAATGGCGTGATGACCTTAATGAGCGGATCGAACAATTGACCCGTTTGCGCGATCAGTTGGGGAAATGCATTGGGTGTGGGTGTTTGTCGATTGCAGCGTGCCCTCTGTATAACCCCGATGACACGCTTGGGGGGGATGGTCCGGGGGCCAGGTTGCTCGAACTCGAAGAGGAATAGGCGGCTTTTCTGCCCACCCGGCGTTTTGGCCTTTTGGAGCCAGCTTGATAGGGCGGGTGATAGCAGGCAGAAAGCTTGACAGGGTGCCGGATCGCGTGTTGAAAGGCCCATTGATTGCGATGGCCCGGATCATTGGGCTGTCGATTGGAAAAGTTTGATGCAGATTTCAACCCGAACCGGTCCTCGTATCCTTGCCATATTGGGGCCGACCAACACCGGCAAGACCCATCTCGCCATGGAACGGATGTTGGCACATACGACCGGGATGATCGGGTTCCCGCTTCGACTTCTGGCGCGCGAAAATTATGACCGCGCAGTCGCCAAGGTCGGTAAGGGTGCGGTGGCATTGATCACCGGTGAAGAGCGTATCCTTCCAAAAACAGCCCGCTATTTCCTGTGCACGGTCGAGGCCATGCCGGTCGCCAAGCAGGTCGACTTCCTGGCGATTGATGAAATCCAGATGTGTGCCGATCCGGAACGCGGCCATGTCTTTACCGACCGGCTTTTGCATGCGCGCGGACGCCATGAAACCATGTTCATGGGGGCGGAAACCATTCGCCCGGTGATCCGCAAGCTGGTCGATAATGTGGAATTTGATCGCCGGGAGCGGTTTTCGACTCTGACCTATAACGGGGCCAAGAAAATCCAGCGCCTGCCCGCCCAGTCGGCGGTGGTGACGTTTTCAGCGCAGGAAGTTTATGCCGTTGCCGAACTGGTGCGCCGTCAGAAGGGCGGGGCAGCCGTGGTGCTTGGTGCGCTGAGCCCGCGCACGCGTAACGCCCAGGTCGAGATGTTCCAGAATGGTGAGGTCGAACACCTGATTGCGACCGATGCAATCGGCATGGGCTTGAACCTTGACCTCAATCACGTTGCCTTTGCTGCGATGACCAAGTTTGACGGCAAGTTCAATCGTGGCCTGACCGCGGCTGAAACAGCGCAGATTGCCGGCCGCGCCGGGCGGCACATGAATGATGGCACGTTCGGGGTAACGGGGAACCTTTCGGGGATTGATCCCGACATTATCGAGCAGATCGAAGAACACGAGTTCGAGCCGCTTGCAAAAGTGTTCTGGCGCAACGCGCGACTTGATTTTCGCACGGTGGATGCGCTGCAGAAATCGCTGCGTCGGCGGTCGGATGACCCGACCCTTATTTTGGCGCGCGAACCGGTTGATGAAATCATGCTCGATCATCTGGCGCGCAACGAGGATGTCGCGCGCATCGCAACCGCCCCGGATCGGGTACAGTTATTGTGGGAAATCTGCCAGATTCCCGACTTCAGAAATATCCATACCGATGCCCATCCGAGGCTGCTAACATCTATCTATCGCTATCTTGCGAAACCCGGAAGCAAACTGCCCATTGACTGGTTGGGCGAACAAATCTTGCGTCTGGATCGTTATGATGGTGATATTGACCAGTTGTCATCACGTTTGGCAGGTATTCGCGTCTGGACATATGTATCGCATAAGCATCACTGGCTCGAAGATGCCAATCATTGGCAGGAACGTACGCGGGCCATTGAGGACAAGCTCTCAGATGTGCTACATGAACGCCTGACCCAAAGGTTCGTTGACAGACGGACCTCGGTTTTATTGAAAAGTCTCAAGGACAAGTCTGAACTCATGTCTACCATCACTGCGAATGGTGAAGTACAGGTCGAAGGTGAATTCGTCGGCCGTCTTGACGGATTCCGTTTCATTGCTGATGAAACCGATGCTGCTTTTGAAGGCAAGGCGATTGCCAGTGCCGCACGTCGCGCGTTGACCGGCGAAATCGCCCAACGTGTCAAACAACTTGAAACTGACGAAGACGACAAGTTCGCAGTAAACGGCCAGCTTCAGGTGCTGTGGAACGGTTCGCCGGTTGGTGTGCTGAAAAAAGGGGACACGGTTCTGTCGCCCGAAGTTCAGGTCATCGACAGCGAGTTCTTTGACGGTCCGACCCGTGAACGGGTACGCACACGTTTGCAGAATTTCATCAATGCCCATATTGAAACGCGCCTGAAAATGCTGACGCGCCTGCGCGATTGTCAGCTGTCGGGGCCGATTCGGGGGCTTTTGTTCCAGTTGAACGAAGGTCTGGGCTGTGTGCCGCGTTCGGAACTCGAAAGTCTGGTCAAGGACCTGTCGGACGAAGACCGCAAGGCGCTTGCCAAGCTCGGCGTGCGTCTGGGTGTTGAAACTGTCCATGTGCTTGATGCGCTCAAACCCGATCCGGTTGAGCTGCGCGGTATTCTTTGGGCGGTCGCACGCGAACTTGATGCGCTGCCGGAACTGCCGCCAGCTGGTCGAACCTCGGTCCCCAATGACCGTGCGAATTCCAAGGGTTTCTATCTGGCGGCCGGTTACATGCCGGTTGGCCCGCTTGCAGCCCGTGTTGATATGCTTGAACGTTTTGCCGCCCTTCTGCGTCAGAAGGCACGTGAAAACGATGGCAAGGTACGCCCGGATCCTGATCTGCTGTCGCTTTTGGGCTGCACGGTCGAACAGGCTGAAGGCGTGTTTACCGCACTTGGCTGGCGTGCCGAGGTAACCAAGGTCAAGAAATCCGAACTTGAAGCCAAGGAAGCCGAGAAAAAGGCCGAAGAAGCTGCCAAGGCCGCCAAGCCTGAAGCCGACAAAGCCGCAGCTGAACCGGCAGAGGCATCTGAAGCCGCTGCAACCGAAGCCAAGGCTGATGCCCCGGCCGAGGAAGCTGCACCAGCTGAAGCAAAGGCAGAACCGGCAGAGGTTGCTGCGAATGCGTCTGCAGAAGCAACTTCGGAAACGCCAGCGGTTGAAACCGATGCCGATGGTGACGAACTGGTCGAAGTGAAATACTTCGTCCGTGTTGATCGTCGCAAGCGTGGTGGCGGACAGAACCGTGGCCAGCGCGGTGGCCCGCGTCAGGAAGCCCGCGGTGGCGGCAAAGGTGGCCCGAAAGGAAAGGGCGGCAATCGTCCGAACCAGGGCGGCAAAGGTGGCCGTGGTGGCAAGCCGGGCGGTGGTCGCAATCAGGCGCCGGAAAAAGCCAACCAGATCAATGAAGATTCGCCGTTTGCCAAGCTTAAGGAAATGCTTGAAGCGAAGGGCTGATCGTTTCAGATATCATGTATCGAGCGGCGACCCTTGTGGGTCGCCGTTCTGCTTTCCAACTGTATAATATCCCGTTGATTTCAGGAAATCGGTGGCCGTGAAGGAACAGGCAGAGAAGCTTCGTATTGATAAATGGCTTTGGCATGCGCGGTTTTACAAAACCAGATCGCTTGCCAGCAAGGCATGCCAAGCCGGGCATATTGTTCTGAATGGTCAGTCGGTTTCCAAGGCCAGCGTCACGGTGGTTGCCGGTGATCGCCTGCAATTCTTTCAGGGGCCGCACCTGCGCGTGGTCGAGGTTGTCGCCCTTGGTGAACGACGTGGCCCAGCGCCCGAGGCCCAGACGCTTTATGCCGATCATTCTCCGCCACGAACAGCCAAAAAAGAAGTGGCTTCGGATATCCGTACCGCACCGGTAGCCGAACGCGAAGCAGGGGCAGGGCGCCCGACAAAGGCTGAGCGACGGGCATTGGATCGCTTGCGCGGTGATGGCAGCAATGAATAGTATCTGCTGGTATCGTTAATATGTATCCCATAACTGACCCATGCTCGTTTACACGGGGTGGAATGGATCACATCAGGTTGTAATCTCGGCACGATTTTCTTGCTTTGGCAGGGGCGATCCGGTATGTATCCTATCTTATTGTATATATCCCATTCTTTGGGGTAGTAGGTTTTGTGAAAATCTGGAGCTCGCCTGCGTGATGAGACGTCGGTCTCGATTGAATATCGGTACATTGTCGCACCTGCGCACGGGCCGTTTCGCGCTGTTGATCACGGCTTTGGTGATCAACCTGCTGACGCTTGCCTTGCCGATCACACTTTTGCAGGTCTATGACCGGGTCCTGCCGCACAGTTCCATCCCGACGTTGACGCTTCTGATTCTTGGCGTTCTGGGCGCGCTTGTGCTTGAGGCGATCCTGCGTCTTGGGCGGGCATATGTTTCCTCGCTTTCAGCTGCGAAGTTCGAGCATCACAGTTCTCAACAGGCAGTGGGACACTTGCTGTCTACGAGTTTGACCGACTATGGCAAAATCGCGCCGGGCCTGCATTTACAGCGCCTCAACAGCCTGAACATGCTGCGCGATTTCTATTCCGGGCAGGCGATTGGTGCGGTGGTTGACCTGCCATTCATCATTCTGTTTCTGGCGCTGATTGCCGTGATTGGCGGGCAGTTGGTCTTTGTTCCACTGGCAATTCTTGTGGCCTTCCTTTTGACGGCGATGTTTTTGGGGCGCCAGTTGCGCGCCGCCCTTGATGACCGAAGCCAGTCGGACGAACGGCGTTACAACTTCATTATTGAAACCCTGACGGGCATTCACACCATCAAGTCGATGGCGATGGAAAATCTGATGATCCGTCGTCACGACCAGTTGCAAACACAGTGTGCCGGTGATGACCTTCGTGCCGCGCGCTCGGCCCACGCAGCCGTCAATGCCAGCGCAACTTTTTCAATGCTGACCATGGTGCTGGTAGCTTCGGTCGGTAGTGTTTTTGTGATTAACGGCACTTTGACGGTGGGGGGGCTTGCGGCCTGCACGATGTTGTCGGGTCGTTCGATCCAGCCACTTCAGCGTGCAATGACCCTGTGGACGCAATTCCAGAACATTCGCGTTGCGCGCCAGCGGGTGAACGAGTTGTTTGAAATCGAAGAAGAAGACGCGTTGGGTACATCGGATATGCCGTTGCTTGATGGCAAGATCGAGTTGCGCAACGTCGCCTTTTCCCATGCGGATGGCAAAAAGATCTTTGAAAACCTTGATCTGGTGGTGGAGGCGGGAGATTCCATCGCCATTACCGGCGACAACGGCACCGGCAAAACCACACTTTTGTGGCTTCTGATGGGGGCCTTGCGTCCGGATCGGGGTGAAGTGCTTCTGGATGGCAAGGACCCGGCGGATTACACAGCCGAATCTACCCGTCGTCAGGTCGCCTATTTGCCGCAGCATGGCGTGATGTTCAAAGGCACGATCCTTGAAAACATCAGTGGATTCCGCAAGGAAATCGGCGTCGACCGCGTGATCGAAATTTCGCGGCGTCTGGGGCTTGATGATATCGTCATGCGCATGCCCGAAGGCTATGACACGGAAGTTGGTGGTCAGGCGTCCGAGACCTTGCCGCGCGGTGTAAAACAGCGCATTGCGGTTGCCCGCGCCCTGATCGATTACCCCCGCATTGTCCTGTTTGACGAAGCCAACAGTTCGCTTGATATGGCGGGCGACAACATCATGACCAGCCTGATGGTGGAGCTTAAAAAGCACTGCACGCTGGTGATGGTGTCTCATCGCCCGTCGCTTATTGCCATGGCCAACAAGCAATATCGCCTGATCGACAAACATCTTGTGCCTGTTCTGCGTCGTACAAACCGAACTGCCAAGGCCGCCGAAAATACCCGCACCCCTGCAGCAGCGGGGTCGAAGGCATGATGAAAAAGCTCGAAAACATGGACTATGCGATGAACTATCGGATGGGGCTGGAAAGCACCGATGCGCTGTCCGATTTCGACTCATGTGTCTGGCCGCTGCTTCAGGCCTTGGGATGGCGCGGATTGCCGCGTCAGGTCGCCGAGGCCCTGCCGCATATGGATCAGGCACTTGATTTGACCGATTTCCGCAATGTCATGGCGCATCTGAACTATCAGTCACGCGAAATAGACGCGACGCTTGATCAGATCGACGAACGCCTGATGCCGTGCCTGTTTGTTCCGGACGATGGAACGGCCCTTGTCGTGATCCGGCCCGAAGAAAATGGTGTGCGCGTCTTTGATGGCGGCACGGATCGGGAAATGGTCATTAAGCTATCGACCCTTCCGGGCAAGATCTATCAGTTCTCGGCGGCGGACCGTCGTGAACGTTATCTGGAAGATGATAAGCGCGGCTGGTTTGGGGGGATTGCCGACCGGTTTTCGGGGCTGCTTCATCAGTTGCTGGCGATGACGTTTGTTTTGAACATCCTGGCGCTGGCAACCCCGATCTTCGTCATGGGTATCTATGACCGTGTGATCGGCACACGCTCAATCCCGATGTTGATCCAGTTTGCCATCGGGATTGGCATCGTCCTGATCCTGAGCTGGGTTTTGCGCGCCTTGCGCAGTCAGATCGTCAGTCACTTCGGTGCGCGCCTCGATACGCTTGTCAGTGGTGCCATTTTCGAACGGCTGTTGTCCTTGCCACCGGCCTTCACCGAACGTGCGCCAGTAGGTGTACAGATTTCGCGTATTCGCGACTTTGAAAGCGTGCGTGAATTCTTTACCGGGCCGATGGCCCTCGTGATGATGGAAATGCCGTTCGTGCCGCTGTTCCTGATTGTCATGTTCTATCTTGGCGGCTGGCTGGCATTGATCCCGATTGCATTGATCGGTGTGTTCGCACTGATCGGCATCGTTGCATTTCCAATTGTCGCGCGCCGCGTTTCCGAACTTGGTCGTCATGGTGCCAACCGTCAGGAATTCCTGGTCGAGACCGTCGGCAAGATGTCGGCGCTGAAATACACCGCATCCGAGCAACGCTGGTTGGCACGCTTTCGCGATATTTCCGCTGATACGGCCTATGCCGGTTATCGTGTGGCGATGGTCAATAACGTCATCAACACATCGGCCCAGGTTCTGATGATCACGTCCGGTGCCCTTGTGCTGGCCTTTGGCGCGCAGCGGGTGATGGAAGCCCAAATGAGTGTCGGTGCATTGGTGGCATCCATGATGCTGGCCTGGCGGGTTCTTGGCCCGATCAATCAGGCGTTTCTGGGCATGCCACGGCTGGCGCAGTTGCGCGGCAGTGTGCGCCAGATCAATCGCCTGATGACCATTGCGCCCGAAGGGGACCTTGTCCCGCGTTCGGTCGAGCAACATCGTTTTGACGGTGCCGTGACATTTTCACGTGTCAGTTTCCGCTATAGTGCGGATTCCGATCCGGCCTTGGTCGGGGTCAATTTTGATATTAAACCGGGCCAGGTGGTTGCCGTGGTCGGTGCGAACGGAGCGGGGAAATCATCGCTGATCAAACTGATTGCGGGCATGTATCAGCCGCAGGCGGGGGCCGTTTTGATTGATGGTGCGGACATCCGCCAGATGGATCCGCAGACCCTGCGTCAGGCCATTTCCTATGTGCCGCAGGATATCGAGTTTTTCCGTGGATCGATTGCGCAAAACCTGCGTCTGGCCAATCCGGTCGCAACCGATGATGATCTGCGCATGGCCTGTATGGCGGCAGGTATTCTTGATGAAATTGAATCACTTCCGAACGGGTTCAAGACCCGCGTTGGTGATCAGCACTCATCACGCTTTTCGGCCAGTTTCCTGCAACGGCTGGCACTTGCCCGGGCATTTGTGCGCGAAGCGCCAATTATTCTGTTTGATGAACCCACCAATGGTCTGGACCAGCGCGCCGACCGTGCCTTCCAAAGCACGATCAATCGTCTGCGTGGTGGTTCGACCATTTTCCTGATTACCCATCGACCAAGTCATCTGGATTTGGCGGACCGCATTCTTGTGCTTGAAGGCGGCCAGTTGCGCGGCGACGGGCCGCCCGAACGGATCAAGCAGCAAGTGATAGACGGAGGCTACCTATGAGTGAAGCAGCAGTTCAGGATACTGCGATCCAGCGGTTCCGGCGCTCCCGGCGCATGGCGCGGTATTTGTCGCATGCGGTCCTGCTTGAAGAAGGTGGCATTTCCGTCTTTGTGCGCTCAGCCATGGTGATGCTCTCGGTCGGCTTCCTTGCCCTGATTGCTTGGTCGGCGACAACCGAAATCAAGGAAACTGCGATCACATTCGGGCAGGTCATGCCGACCAGTGCGGTCAACAAGATCCAGCATCTTGAAGGCGGTATTATCGAGCAGATCATGGTGCGCGATGGTGATCTGGTTGAGCAGGGACAGGTTCTGATCAGGCTCAAGGCTGACGGGGCGCAGGCGGAACTGTCCCAAACCGAAACACGTCTTGGCAACCTGCAGCTTGAAGCCGAACGCTACCGCGCGCTTGCAGAGGGGCGCGAACCGGATTTCACAACCCTGATGGTGCAATATCCTGAACTGGCGCAAAATCAGGATGAGATTTATCGCATCCAGACCGAGCTTGATGCCAATCAAAGCGAAATCCTTCAGGTCCAGATCAAGGAACGCAATGCCGAACTGGCCCAACTGAGCGAACAGGAAGCAACCCTTCGCAAATCCGTTGATCTGCTGAGCCAGGAAGTCACCATGCGCCGTTCGCTCTATGAGCAGGGGCTGAATTCCAAGGTGTTGTTCCTCAATATCCAGCGCGAACTGAACGAAGCCCAAGGTAACCTCTCGGGCGTGATTGCCGAAAAGGCGCGCGCACGTGAAACCATCGCCGAGGCAAACTTGCGCCTGAATGAACTTGATAAAAGTCAGCGTGAAGAAGCGATTACCGAACTTGGCCGTCTGGGCGGCGAAATTGCCCAGGCCCGCGAGGCCCTGCGCAAACTGCGGGACCGCGTGAACCGACTTGAAATCATTGCGCCCACGCGGGGCTATATCAAAGGCCTGCAGTTCACCACCATTGGCGGGGTAATTGCGCCTGCACAGGTGGTGATGGAACTGGTACCGGTTGATGATGTTTTGATCGCCGAAACCCGCATTTCGACCGAGGATATCGGCCATGTCCATCTTGGGCAGCCGGTCACGGTCAAGGTCAGTGCGTTTGATTTCATTCGCTATGGCGGAATTCAGGGTGAATTGGTATCGATATCAGCCTCTACTTTTGTTGATGAAGATGGACGTCCGTATTATAAGGGCAAGGTTGCGCTGGAAGCCGATGCTGTCGGCGAAGGTGCTTCAGCTCAGAAGATCATACCCGGTATGACGGTTCAGGCCGATATCCAGACCGGGGAGCGTACCCTTCTTCAATATCTGTTGAAGCCGGTCTATGTTTCGCTTGATCAAGCGTTTAGCGAACGCTGAGCAATTATCTGGTCCCGCTGGAAATGGTCCCCATTTCTACTGCCTGGCCGTACATTTCGCTGGTTATTACCAGTGAATCTATACTATAGTATAGAAGTGTGGGGTGGGCCTATCCTGTCCTGCACTTTACGGAGAATGGGTTAGATGGCGGACGACGCGCGCGATAATGAAAATTCCCGCTCTGACGATGGTCGGGGTGATCTTGACCACCAGGCCTCAACAGAGGATCTGGAGCGTTCGCTTGGTCAGGATAGCGAAGGTGATGAACTGGTCGAATTGCATGACGATCAGGACAGTTCCGCGCGTCCGCAGGAACAGGAACTGGGATCGGTTCATTACGGTACCCAGATCCGAAATCCGCAAGGCGAAGAACAGCAAGCTTTCCAGCGCCAGAATGCCGCGGCCCAGCGTCAGGAACGTGCGCAGGCCAGAGAGGCCACCGAACAGCAGACCATTTCCCTGAATGAAACGGCCGAGATCGAAAACAATCTCGATACCGGCGCTGACACATTCCAAAGCAATCCTGGATCAGACGGGGCAGACGACCTGTCTCTGCAATCGGAACCGAGCACGGTTGATTTGCCGGAAATTCCGCTTGCGACCAATGATACCAATGCGTTGCGCGGTGACCGCGAAGAACCTGGCCCGGGCACGGACGAAGGTCTTCGTCCCGATTTCATTCCCCCAGTTGAACAAGCTCCAGCGCCAGAAGCCGCGGTTGCCGAAGATGAGCTTGAAGAAGACGAGCTTCTTCTTGAGGATGAACTTGATACCGAGGACGAGCTTGAGGCAGAAGACCCCAAGGTCGCGGACGCGCCCTCTCTGGGTGCCGATGATGTCACCGGTGCCGAAGACAGTGCCATTGCCCTTGATCTGTCGGCATCGCTTAATGATCTTGATGGCGGCAGTGAAACGCTCACCATCACGATATCCGGTTTGCCCGACGGGGCTATTCTTTCGGCTGGTACCGATAATGGCGATGGTACCTGGACCCTCACGCCGGGACAGCTGAGCGGTTTGACCCTGACGCCGCCGGACAATTTCAGCGGATCGATTGATCTTGATATATCGGCTACCAGTCGCGAAGCCAATGGCAGTGTTGCGACAACAAATGCCAGCTTTACCGTTGACGTCACCGGGGTTGCGGACGGTGCAACGCTTGATGTTTCCGACGCCAGTGGCGCGGAAGACAGCGCGATCGCGCTTGATATCGATACCGAACTTCTGGATGGCAGTGAAAACCTCGCGATTACCATTGAAGGTGTCCCGGATGGCGCAACCCTCTCTGCCGGGACGAATAATGGTGATGGCACCTGGACGCTGAGTTCGGATCAGCTCGAAGGCCTGAGCATCACGCCTGCGGAAAACTTCAGCGGCGAAATTGATCTTTCGGTTCTGGTTTCGACCACTGATGGCGATGATACCGCCGTCGTGATGCAAAACCTCACTGTTGACGTCGAAGGCGTCGCCGATACGCCGGCGCTGGATATCAGCGATGCATCCGGCAAAGAAGATTCAGCGATTGCGCTTAATATTGATGCGGGTCTGACTGACACTTCCGAAACACTCAACATCACAATAAGCGGCGTTCCGGATGGTGCTTCGCTGTCTGCCGGGACTGACAACGGTGACGGGACATGGACGCTAAGCTCTGAGCAGCTTGCAGGTTTGACGATTACGTCGGCGGATGACTTCAGCGGGTCGTTTGACCTCGGCGTGACGGCGACGTCTGCTGATGGCTCCGATGTTGCGACGACGACCGACAATATCACGGTTGATGTTGCTGGTGTCGCCGATGTGCCAACACTCGATGTGAGTGATGCAAGTGGCAACGAAGATTCGGCCATCGCACTCGACATCGACGCTGGTCTCACCGACAGTTACGAAACACTCACCATCACGATAGGCGGCGTCCCGGATGGTGCATCGCTGTCTGCCGGGACGGACAACGGTGACGGCACTTGGACGTTGAGTTCTGACCAGTTGGCAGGTTTGACGATCACCCCGCCTGAGAACTTCAGCGGTTCCTTCGAGCTCGGCGTGACGGCAACGTCTGCCGACGGCGAAGATGTTGCCACAACGACTGGTTCGATTGCCGTTGATGTTACCGGTGTGGCGGATGCGCCAACACTCGATGTCAGTGATGCGTCTGGCTCTGAAGATAACGCCATTGCGCTCGATGTTGACGCTGGCCTCACTGACAGCTCCGAAACCCTGATGGTCACCATTTCCGGTGTTCCGGATGGCGCAACGCTCTCGGCTGGCACCCATAACGGTGACGGCACGTGGACGCTGGGTTCGGATCAGCTTGAAGGTCTGACGATTACGCCGGCGGATGACTTCAGCGGGTCGTTTGACCTTGGCGTGACGGCGACTTCGGCAGATGGATCTGACGTTGCGACGACGACTGGCAGCATCACCGTTGATGTTGCGGGTGTGGCTGACACGCCGGCGCTAGACGTCATTGATGCGTCTGGCAACGAAGATTCAGCGATTGCTTTGGATATCGACGCCGGTCTGACAGATTCCAGCGAAACTCTGACGGTCACCATCTCGGGTGTGCCGGATGGTGCGACACTCTCGGCTGGAACCGACAACGGCGACGGCACCTGGACACTGGGCTCGGATCAGCTTGACGGCCTGACGATCACCCCGCCGAACGACTTCAGCGGGTCGTTTGATCTGGGTGTGACGGCGACTTCGGCAGATGGATCGGATGTTGCGACAACGACCGGCTCAATCACAGTTGATATCGCCAGCGTTGCAGATGCACCGACGCTGGATTTGTCTGATTCTTCCGGAAACGAAGACAATGCCATTGCACTGGACATCGATGCCGGGCTTACCGATGGCTCAGAAACGCTCACGGTCACGATCTCTGGCGTTCCGGATGGTGCGACCTTGTCGGCTGGTAGCGATAATGGCGACGGTACATGGACGTTGAGTTCTCAGCAGCTTTCAGGTCTGACGATAACGCCACCCGATGACTTCAGCGGATCGTTTGACCTGGGTGTGACGGCGACCTCTGCTGATGGATCGGATGTTGCGACCACGACCGGTTCGATTACGGTTGATGTGGAGGGTATTGCGGACACCCCAACGCTGGATGTGTCTGATGCCTCCGGAAACGAAGACAGCGCCATCGCCTTTGATATTGATGCAGGCCTCACCGATAGCTCAGAAACTCTCACGGTTACGATCAGTGGTGTGCCAGAAGGCGCGACCTTGTCTGCGGGTACGGATAACGGTGACGGCACCTGGACTCTAAGCTCTGATCAGCTTGCAGGTTTGACGATCACGCCGCCGGATGACTTCAGCGGATCGTTTGATCTCGGCGTAACCGCAACGTCGGCGGATGGTTCTGACGTCGCGACGACGACTGGCAGCATCACGGTTGATGTTGCTGGTGTTGCCGATGCTCCGACGCTGGATGTGTCGGATGCCAGTGGTAATGAAGACACCGCCATCGCGCTTGATATCGATGCAGGTCTTACCGATAGCTCTGAAACTCTCACGGTTACGATCAGTGGTGTGCCAGAGGGCGCCACACTATCGGCTGGTGCCGATAATGGTGATGGGACTTGGACGTTGAATTCGGATCAGCTGGCAGGTTTGACGATTACCCCTCCTGATGACTTCAGTGGTTCGTTCGAGCTTGGCGTGACCGCGACGTCTGCCGACGGTTCCGATGTCGCGATGACGACCGGTTCGATTACGGTTGATGTCGCTGGTGTCGCCGATGCACCGACGCTGGATGTGAACGATGCCTCGGGGAATGAAGATTCAGCCATCGCTCTCGATTTTGATGCGAGTTTGACGGACAGCTCTGAAACTCTAGCAATCACCATTAGTGGCGTCCTGGACGGCGCAATCCTGTCAGCTGGTACGAATAATGGCGATGGCACCTGGACTCTGAGCAGTGATCAACTCGAAGGTCTCAGCGTTACGCCCCCGTCCGATTTCAGTGGCAGCTTTGATCTTCAAATTACCGCGAGGACGCAGGACGGAATTGATATCGCATCGGTCACCGACACTGTCATGGTTGACGTTGCCGGTGTTGCCGATGCGCCGACACTAGATGTCGCTAATGCAAGCGGTTCTGAAGATAGTGCGATCGCACTCGATATCGATGCTGGCCTCACGGATTCAAGTGAATCACTGACCGTGACCGTCAGTGGCGTTCCAGAAGGTTCCACCTTGTCGGCTGGAACCGATAATGGTGACGGCACCTGGACGCTAAGCTCTGAGCAGCTTGCAGGTTTGACGATCACGCCGTCTGAGGACTTTAGTGGGTCGTTTGATCTTGGCGTAACGGCTACTTCGGCAGATGGGGCGGATGTAGCAACAACGACCGGCAGCATCACAGTTGATGTTGCTGGTATCGCTGATGCGCCGACGCTTGAAGTGTCGGATGCTTCGGGCAACGAAGACAACGCCATTGCGCTCGATATAGATGCGGGTCTGACGGATAGCTCAGAGACTCTGACTGTTACGATCTCCGGTGTGCCGGATGGCGCGATACTCTCGGCTGGAACCGACAACGGCGACGGCACGTGGACGTTGGGTTCGGATCAGCTTGAAGGTCTGACGATCACGCCGGAGGATGACTTCAGCGGTTCGTTCGATCTTGGTGTGACGGCAACGTCTGCCGATGGATCGGATGTCGCGACGACCACCGATAGCATCACCGTTGATGTTGCGGGTGTGGCTGACGCTCCGACGCTGGATTTGTCGGATGCTTCTGGTAACGAGGACAATGCCATTGCATTGAATATCAATGCTGGTCTTACCGATAGCTCAGAAACTCTCACGGTAACTATTTCAGGCGTTCCGGATGGCGCGGCATTGTCGGCTGGCACGGATAACGGTGATGGCTCCTGGACGTTGAACCCAGAGCAACTGGACGGTTTGACGGTGACGCCGGCTGAGGATTTCAGCGGGTCGTTCGATTTGAGTGTTACGGCGACCTCTGCCGACGGCGAGGATATTGCCAGTGCAAGTGATACGATCACCGTGGATGTGGCCGGGGTTGCGGATACGCCGACATTGGATGTGTCGGATGCGTCGGGTTCGGAAGACAGTGACATTGCGCTTGATATTGAGGCCGGGCTTTCAGATTCCTCGGAAGTGCTGTCGGTGACAATTTCGGGCGTCCCCGAAGGTGCGCGCCTGTCTGCGGGTACCGATAATGGCGATGGGACCTGGAGTTTGGCACCGGGGGACCTTGCAGGGCTGACACTGACACCGGCAGAGGATTATTCCGGCGCGTTCGATCTGGAAGTCACTGTGACCTCGACCGATGGCACAGATACCTCGACGATTAGCGATACCATTACAGTGGATGTTGGCGGTGTGGCGGATACGCCGAGCCTTGATGTGTCCGATATCGCTGGCAACGAAGACACGGATATCGCGCTTGCCATCGATGCAGGGCTGAGTGACAGCTCCGAAACCATGACGATTATGGTTTCCGGCGTGCCAGACGGGGCGAGCCTGTCTGCCGGTACCAACAATGGCGATGGCACCTGGACCCTGAGTGCTGGCGACCTTGAGGGGTTGATAATCACGCCGCCAGATAATTATTCTGGCGCGTTTGACCTTGCGGTCACGGTCACCTCGACCGACGGCAGCGATACCAGCAGTGTGAGTGATACGATCACGGTGAATGTTGCTGGCGTGGCGGACACGCCAACTCTTGAAGTCGAGGATGCCAGCGGCGATGAAGGAACCGCCGTAGCGCTTGATATTGACGCCGCGGTCACAGATGCCAGTGAGACCTTGACGGTTACCGTCAGCGGCGTGCCAGAGGGCGCAAACTTGTCGGCGGGTACCAACAATGGCGACGGTACCTGGACGCTGACATCGGCACAACTTTCGGGCCTGACCATTTCGGCGGCCAGCGATTATGCAGGAACTTTTGAGCTGACCGTTTCGGTCCAGTCGCGCGATGGCGATGATACCGCAACCACCACAGCCATTCTTGAAGTTACCTTTGATCCCGTCCAGGACGAAGATGAAGTCATTTGGGCGCCAAATGAAGACGGCGTGATTGAAACCGGATCGGGCAACGATACGGTCGGTGGCAATGGTGGTGACGACACCATCAGCACAAATGCCGGCAACGACACGATCTGGGCCGGAAATGGCGACGATGTGATCTATGCCGGTGAGGGCAATGATAGTGTCACCGGTGATGGTGGTCACGACACGATCTATGGCGGTGGCGGCAACGATACCCTGCACGGCGGCGAGGGCCGCAACGTCATCGATGGTGGTACTGGCAATGACTATATTACTGGCGGCAGCGACCGGGACACCATCACGTCGAGTGCCGGTAACAACATCATCTATGCCGGCGAGGGTCACAACTATATCGAGACTGGCGGCGGCAATGACAGTCTCTATGCCGGAAGTGGTGATGACACCATTCTGGGCGGTGATGGTGACAACTATGTCAGTGCTGGTGAAGGTCGTAACGACATCACCACAGGTTCCGGTGATGACCGCATTTGGGCTGGCAGCAGCAATGATACCGTCAGTGCCGGAGATGGCGATAACTATATCAATGTCGGCGAAGGCAAAAACACCATCGCATCCGGGGCCGGTGATGACACCATCCTGACCGGATCGGGTGACGATGTGATTGATGCCGGGGATGGCAATAACACCATTACCGCCGGTGAGGGCCGCAATATCATCGATACTGGCAGTGGTGATGACAACATCACCACCGGAAGCGACAAGGACACCATTTCGGCCGGTGATGGCAACGACAGCATTGATGCCGGTGACGGGCGTAACACCGTCTGGGGCGGTGGTGGCGATGACTCGATCCACGGTGCCTGGGGGGATGACACCTTCTATGGTGGCGATGGCAACGATATCCTTAATGCTGATGGCGGTGACAACGTGTTTGACGGTGGTGCCGGGGACGACACCCTGACGGCCGGTTGGGGCGAAGACACGTTCACTGGCGGTGCTGGCAACGATACGCTTGATGGCGGCGGTGGTGACGACAGCCTTGATGGTGGTGACGGCAATGACCGCCTTCTGGGGGGGGCAGGCAGCGACATGCTGCTTGGTGGGGCTGGCAACGACATCCTGCTGGGCGGTGAGGGGGATGACACCCTGATCGGCGGCATTGGTGACGACAGCCTTTATGGCGGGGGGGGATCGGACCTGTTCATCTTCAACATGGGCGATGGCAATGATCATGTTGATGGCGGTGCCAACGGATGGACCACCGACACCATTGAATTGCACGGGGCCGGTGGTAGCAATATCGACTCGAGCGACTGGACCCTTGTCCTTGATGAGGGCGAGATTACCAAAAGCAAGGGACACTCCCTTGAACTGTCCACCGATTCGTCGGGAACAATCGTGTTTTCTGACGGTTCCGAGTTGACATTCTCCAATGTCGAACGTATCGAGTGGTGACGAATTCGCATTTCGGATGCCGTCGGGACGAAATCCCGGCGGCATTGCCGGTTTTCTGGGGGTAAATGCCTTGTCACGAGTTGACAGCCATGGTGTGAAGCCCTATACAGCGGACCTCGAATTTTATCGGATTACCTTATTTAGAACGGAGTAAGTGCAGTGAAGCGCACCTACCAGCCAAGCAAACTCGTACGGAAACGCCGCCACGGCTTCCGTTCCCGCAGCGCGACCGTCGGTGGCCGCCGTGTGCTGACCGCACGCCGCGCCAAGGGCCGCAAGCGTCTGTCGGCCTAATGTTGTGACCATTTCGGTGGAACGCCTTAAAAAGCGGGCGGAGTTTCTCCGTGTTGCGGGCACCCGCCGGAAATGGGTTACACAGGGATTGATCCTGCAGGGCGCACCGCGGCCGGGGATCAAACCGGACACAGAATACGCCGGTGAAGACCGACTCGTACGAGTCGGGTTTACCGTCACCAAAAAGGTGGGAAAGGCCGTCGTCCGCAATCGCGTTCGGCGGCGTTTGCGTGCTGTGGCAGAGCAATTGATGAGTGAACACGCATTGCCCGGTTGGGATTATGTCGTGATCGGTCGTCAGCAAACCATAGACCGGCCATTTGAAAAACTGGTCGAGGATATGCGTTTTGCCCTGCGTCGGGTCCCTGATGCCAAGCCGTCTGCGCCTGATGCGCGTCGTCCGAAAAAAGGACGTGCCAACAGCAAGTCAGCCGGTTCGACGAAGGCAGGAGGCCCGGGAAAATGACATTCATGCGTGCTCCCGGTTTTTTTGCCCGTCTTCTTCAAGTCGCAGTTCGCGGCTATCAGCTGTTTTTGTCGCCATATATCGGGTGGTCGTGCCGTTATCAGCCGACCTGTTCGGCTTTTATGCTCGAAGCATTGGCCCGTCATGGTGCATTAAAAGGCGGCTGGATGGGGTTTAAACGGATAATGCGTTGCCATCCATGGGGTGGTCATGGTTATGATCCCGTGCCCGGATGTGGCTGTGAACAGAACAAAGCGTCGTCGGATGGTGAAAACCGGTCCCCGGCGCTTTCGTCATGTAAATAGAATATGCGGTCGGCACCTGCTGGCTGAAAAAAGCGGAAAGAGGCGATGAACGAACAACGTAACCTGTGGGTAGCAATTGCATCAGCAGTTGTGATTCTTATCGGGTGGCAATTCTTCTTTGCGCCCGAGCCTGGTCCTCAGGTTCGTGAAGCGCAGGTTCGCGAACAGCTTAATGCGGACGGAACCAACGCGCCGCAGGTATCCGGTCCGGCCGTACCGGGTGGTCAACCCGCTGTTCCGGCAGTTAAGCGCGAAGACGCGCTGGCCAAATCGCCACGAATCAAGATTGATACCCCGCGCGTCGAAGGTTCGATTCGTCTTGTCGGCGGTGTGATCGATGACATTCAGCTTCAGGATTACCGCGAGACCGAAGAACCGGACAGCCCGCTGATCCACGTTCTGAACCCGACCGGCAGCAACGATGCCTATTTTGCAGAGTTCGGCTGGGTCGGTGCGAAAAGCGGTATGGCGCTGCCAAGCAGCGACACCCAGTGGACCGCTGATAAAGAATTGCTGACACCTGACAGCCCGGTCACCCTGACCTGGGACAATGGTGAAGGCCTGACCTTCAAACGTGAAATCGCGATTGACGAGAACTATCTGTTCACCGTCAACCAGTCGGTGGTCAACAATACCGGCGGCGATGTCGTTCTGTATCCCTATGGCCTGATTTCGCGCAAGAACAAGCCGCAGACTGCCGGATTCTATATCCTGCACGAAGGTCCGCTTGGCGTGATCGATGGTACGCTTACCGAGATCGACTATGACGATCTGGCTGATGACGGTGCGATCGAACAGAAAACCACCGGCGGCTGGCTTGGCATTACCGACAAATATTGGCTGGTTGCGCTCGCACCTTCCTCGGACGAGGAAATGACCACGCGCTTTAGCCACCATGTTGCGGAAAACGCTGACAAGTATCAAACCGATTATCTTGGTGCCCCGCGCACGATTGCGGCCGGCAGCGAAGGTGCTGCTGAGACGCGCCTGTTTGCCGGTGCCAAGGAAGTGACCCTGCTTGATACCTATGCCGAGGATTACGGGATCACCAACTTCGATCTCGCGATTGACTTTGGCTGGTTCTACTTCCTGACCAAGCCGTTCTTCCTGTTCCTGCAGTATCTCTATCATCTGGTTGGCAACTTTGGTGTCTCGATCCTGATCATCACGGTTATCATCAAGGCGATCATGTTCCCGCTGGCCAACAAGTCGTACAAATCGATGAGTGCGATGAAAAAGCTGCAGCCGCAAATCACCGAGATGCGCGAGAAGTTCAAGGACGACCGTCAGCGTCAGCAGCAGGAAATGATGGCGCTTTACAAGCGTGAGAAGATCAACCCGGCTTCGGGCTGTCTGCCGATTATCGTGCAGATCCCGGTCTTCTTTGCGCTGTATAAAGTTCTGTTTGTCAGCATCGAGATGCGCCATGCGCCGTTCTTTGGCTGGATTCAGGATTTGTCGGCACCCGATCCTACCTCGCTGTTTAACCTGTTTGGTTTGATCCCGTGGGATCCGCCGCAGATGCTGATGATTGGTGTCTGGCCGTTGATCATGGGTGTGACCATGTATCTGCAGCAGAAACTGAACCCGGCGCCGGCTGATCCGACCCAGGCGAAGATCATGATGTTCCTGCCGTTCATCTTTACCTTCATGCTGGCAAGTTTCCCGGCAGGTCTGGTGATTTACTGGGCGTGGAACAACCTGCTGTCCATCGCACAGCAGCGCTACATCATGTACAAGATGGGGATTTAATCCCCATCTACCCTTCACGGGTTGACCTTCCCTTCGGGGAGCATCCCCGACAAATCGGGGAAGGAAAGACGATGACACAAGAAAACCTGCCGTCGGCAACTGCAATACCGACGCATGAAGACTCAGTGATCGAAGCCGGGCGGAAGCTTTTTAGCCGCCCGGTTAACTTCGTTCTTGGCGTCGCACAGCTCGAACAACTGCCGCCGGAAGACAAAACAGAAATCTGTTTTGCCGGGCGTTCAAACGTCGGCAAGTCCAGCCTGATCAACGCGATCACCGGCCGCAAGGACATTGCGCGCACGTCAAACACGCCGGGCCGCACCCAGCAGTTGAACTATTTCGATCTTGATGGTGCGTGCTATATCGTGGATTTGCCGGGCTATGGCTTTGCCCAGGCACCCAAGGATATCGTTGATACGTGGCATGCTCTGATCAAACAGTATCTGCGCGGGCGTGTAACGCTGCGCCGTGTGTTTGTTTTGATTGATTCCAGACATGGGTTCAAGAAGGCTGATCTGGATATGATGAAGCTGCTTGATGAAGCTGCTGTTCCTTATCAGGTTGTGCTGACCAAGGCAGACAAGTTAAAAAAGGGACAGCTTGAAAAACGCATCAAGGAAGTGGTCGACGGGTTGATCAAACACCCGGCCGCCTTGCCGCAGATTTTTGCGACTTCAAGCGAGAAAAATACCGGCCTTGCCGAATTGCGGGCAGAAATATCCACCCTGCTTTGATCCCGGCAGGCACATAAAGCGACAATATGGGGAAGTGACATGAACGACCAAACCCGTTCTGAAGAAGACCAGTCGGAAGCCAGCGCATATCGCATGCTGGCACGTGCCCAGGTGCTTTCCGAGGCTCTTCCCTTTATGCGCCGGTTTAACGGGCAGAAAATAGTCGTCAAGTATGGCGGCCATGCCATGGGTGATCCGGAACTGGCGCGGCTGTTTGCCCAGGACATGGTGCTGCTTAAACAGGTGGGCATGAACCCGATTGTTGTGCATGGCGGCGGACCGCAGATCGGTCAGATGCTCAAGCAGCTTAATATCCAGTCGGAATTTGTCGACGGGTTGCGTGTCACCGATCAGCAGACCATCGATGTTGTCGAAATGGTTCTGGCCGGCAAGATCAACAAGGAAATCGTATCAAACATCAATGCCGCAGGCGGCGTTGGCGTCGGTCTGTGCGGCAAGGATGCCAACCTGATTACCGCGCGTAAACTGACGCGGACCAAACGTGATCCCGAAAGCAATATCGAGAAGGTCCTTGATCTTGGCTTTGTCGGCGAACCGGTGAAGGTTGATCCGCACGTGCTTGATTGCTTTATCGATACCGACATTATTCCGGTGATCTCGCCGATCGGCGTCGGTGAAGACGGTCAGACCTATAATATCAACGCAGACACCGCTGCCGGTGCCATTGCAAAGGCCGTTGGTGCCAGCCGCCTTTACATGCTGACCGACGTAAAAGGGATCCTTGATCAGAACAAGAACCTTGTACGGGACGCCGACACCGCCCACATCAATGCAATGATTGCGGATGGCACCATTCAGGGCGGAATGATTCCCAAAACCGAAACCTGCATGGATGCTGTTGAAAACGGGGTCGAAGCCGCCGTGATCGTTGATGGTCGTGCACCACATGCAGTTTTGCTGGAACTGTTCACCGAACGCGGTGCAGGCACAATGATCAGAGGTAACTAAAGGTCGATATACCACCACCACTTTAGGTTAGTTTATTTCGACCTATATCTGGCTCCGAAGGGCAATTTGGAGTATGTTGAGGCAAATCGGTATGCATTAAGCGCATAACGCATTGTCTTTGCGAATGAAAACAAGCCCGGAGCACCCGTTGTGACCACAGCGGAAAAACAGATTTCCCGTCATTGGGACTTTGCGGATGCGACCCTCAAGGCGTTGCGTGAGCGCGGCCTGCGCCCGACACCCGAACTGTATCATGTTTGGTTTGTCTATTTTGCCGAGGAAAACCCCGAAATCCTGCGCGTCATCGATGCTGTGCAGGCCAGCGGGGAACCCTTGGCGGAGGAAGCGCTTCTTCAGTTGTATTACCGCTATATCTTTGACCGTCAGGCTGCAGATTTCCTGCAGCGCGGGATGGAAGATTTTTCCGAGCTTGTTGAAAGCAGCGATGAATGTTTAACAACCGCACGAAGCGGTTTTCAGGATTATGGTGCGCTGCTGACGCGGTCTCTTGAGACGCTTAAGGATCATCAACAGGTCAGCCCGGTTCTAAGCGAGATCATCGAGAAGACCGACGAGATGCAACACACGGTCGAAGGCCTGCATCAGCGCCTTGATCAGTATCTTGGTAAGGTCGAACGGCTGCAACGCGAACTCGAAGAAACCCGCGAACGATCCTATACCGACGGCCTGACGCGTGTTTCCAACCGGATGTATTTTGAAGAACAGCTCAACCTGCTTGTTGCAGAGCACGACTCGTCAAAACACCCCGAGCCATTCTGCGTGATGATTGTCGACCTTGACCAGTTCAAGGCGATCAATGACCGGTTTGGTCACCGCATTGGTGATGAAATCCTTGTGCTGATTGCAGCGATGCTGAAGGCCAATATCAAGGGCCGAGATATCGTGGCGCGCTATGGCGGGGACGAATTTGCGATTGTCTTGCCGCAAACGCCGCTGGCCGATGCGATGGCGTTGGCAGGAGATATGAGCAAACGCATTGCCGAACGCGAAATCAGGGCAAAGCAAACCGGTGTATCATTTGGTCATATGACCATATCGATTGGTGTTGCAGAATATGTCGCCAAGGAAGGCGGTGCGAAACTGATCGACCGGGCCGACGGCGCGCTTTACCGGGCCAAGAAAGAAGGCCGTAACCGCAATTTCGCGGCCTAAGTAGCCTTTTCCAACCTTTGATATTAGTGACAGACGATGATTTGCGCGCCCGATGCATGCGTGCCATGAGGGCCGCGGACTTGCATTGAAGCGTTCAAAAGCGTATGTAACCAGCGCCCGGCAAGGATCAATGTCCTTGCCGGGCGTTCCGCACTTGCAGCATCCTTTTTGAATTGCGCTGGCGGAATAATTCCCAAAACCGAACTTTGGATCGCAGAAGTCCGAGCATGAAAGAGCCGCGCGTCGTCACATTTGGTTGTCGCCTTAACACCTATGAATCCGAGGTGATGCGCGACCATGCCAAAAATGCCGGACTTGATGATGCCATCATCATCAACACCTGTGCCGTCACGACCGAGGC
>ENA-ORCZ01000322-ORCZ01000322.1-marine-metagenome-genome-assembly--contig:-NODE-322-length-24969-cov-3.830106_pt1 | contig 24969 bp, 26 predicted proteins | sample MGYA00237785_ERZ508519 | MGnify/ENA primary metagenome ERZ508519 (study PRJEB26189, sample SAMN06268790) | marine metagenome | isolation source: Bioluminescent Bay, La Paraguera, Puerto Rico | place...
TGCGACGAGCGATCAATAGGGGCCACGACAGCAGGAGAAACCCGGCGTCCCGAGGCGGCGACGTCTCTATTCCTTAGTTTTACTGAGACGCACGCGCCTCGGGACACGTCCAATTCAACCGGAGGCCGTAAGGGCTGGCCGGCGCCGAAGCATGCCTCAACAGGCAAGGGATGACGAGGAGGCCACAGAGGATGTCAGCTCTTCTCGATCATGTCCCAGCGGTTCTGCTGGGTAAGCAGCGCCCGGACATAGGCCATGTTGGCCTCCACCTGGTCGGGTGGCAGCTCGGCGGCATAGAGCGCGCGGCACTCGTCAAACCGGCCTTGCAGGCCCACCACCAGCGCCAGGTTCTGCCGTGTCTGTGTATTGGCGCCGCGCATCTGCACCGCCCGACGCAGATGCTTTTCGGCCGCCTCCAGATCATTGGTCATGGCATAGGAAAGGCCCAGATTGGTCTCGATCGAAGCCTCGCCCGGCGCAATCACCCCGGCCTGCACATAAACCTGCCTTGCATCTTCATGTCGCCCGGTCTGGTCCAGCGTCGCGCCCAGCACCAGCAGCGCGTTCCAGTCCGGTGCATCGGGCCGGATCACGTTGCGCAGCACTTCGATGGATTGCTCGAACCGCCCGGATGCGGTCAGCGCCTTGGCATAGGCCACGCTGATCGCCACATCGCCGCTATGATGCGGCATGGCCTGTTCCAGCGCCGCCGCCGCCTGTTGTGGCTGCCCGGCCGCGCGCAGAGCGGCTGCATATTGAATGACCGTGGCGCGGTCCGTCGGATTGGCGCGATAGCGCGCGGTCAATTCGCTCAGATTAGCGTGGCTTTGCGCCGCACTCATGCCGGAATAGTCTGTGCTGGCCAACTGCCCGCGATTGGATGCACAGGCCGAAAGCACAAGGGCTGCAACACCTGCCAGGAGCAGGGGGCGCAACAATCCGCTGATCCGTCTTGGGTTGAACACATTGCACTCCGGGCCGCGAACCGGCCATTTGAACTCTCCCAGAGCAATAGATCATTAACCCTAACGCCCGGTTAAGCCGCGACCTTGCGGCGTTGTGCGGGCGCGTGGTCCCGGCTAGACAGGGGGGACACAACGGAGTTCTGCCATGACTGACCAAGCCGCCATCCCGCTCATTTTCATTCCTGAAAACGGGGTGGAGGCCGGGCCTCTGGACGATCGGCAGCGGGCCTGGGCCCAGGCCAATGGCTTTGCCGGCCAGCAGGGCCGTCTGCTGGCCATGCCCGATGCCACGGGCGCCATTGCGGCCTGGCTGTTCGGCACCGGTGCGGCTCAGGGGCGCCCTGTCTTTGTGGCCGGCCTGGCCGCTGCAGGCCTGCCCGAGGGCGACTATCAATTGCAGGGCGATTATGGCGATCCGACCCTGGCCGCCATTGCCTTCCGCCTGGGCGCCTATCGCTTCGAGACCTATCGCGCCGCCTCGCCGGCGCCGCGCCTTGTCCTCCCCGAAGCGGCCGATGCCGATGAGGTCGAGCGCCAGGTGGCGGCCGCCAGCCTGACGCGGGATTTGATCAACACCCCTGCCAATGATCTGGGCCCCGATGCCCTCGAGGCCCGTGCGCGGGATCTGGCCACCCGCCACGGCATGAGCCTCACCGTCATCAAGGGCGACGATCTGCTCGAACAGAATTTCCCCATGATCCACGCCGTGGGCCGCGCCAGCACCCAGGCGCCGCGCCTCATCGATATGCACTGGGGCAAGGACACTGATCCCAAGGTGACCCTGGTCGGCAAGGGTGTCACCTTCGATACCGGCGGTCTCGACATCAAATCGGCCACCGGCATGCTGATGATGAAGAAGGATATGGGCGGTGCGGCCAATGTGCTCGGGCTCGCCCATGCCATCATGGATGCGGGGCTTCCGCTGCGCCTGCGGGTGTTGCTGCCTGTCGTTGAAAATGCCATTGCCGGTAATGCCTTCCGGCCCGGCGACGTCCTGCACGCGCGCGCCGGCATCAGCGTGGAGATCGGCAATACCGATGCCGAAGGCCGGTTGATCCTGGCCGATGCCCTGGCCCTGGCTGACGAGGAATCGCCGGATCTGCTGATCGATATGGCCACCCTCACCGGCGCCGCCCGCGTTGCCCTTGGCCCCGAACTGCCCGCGCTTTATTCGACCGACGACAAGGTGGCTGCCGGTCTGGCCGCTGCGGGCCTTGCGGCCGAAGACCCGCTTTGGCCCATGCCGCTCTGGTCACCCTATGCAAGCCTCTTGTCCTCCCGCATTGCCGATCTGAACAATGCGGCCAGCGGTGGACATGCCGGCTCCGTCACCGCGGCGCTGTTCCTCAGGCGCTTCGTGGGCAAGGCGGGGGCCTGGGTGCATCTCGATATTTTCGGCTGGGCGCCCGATGCACGGCCCGGCCGTCCGGCCGGCGGTACCGATCAGGCCATCCGCGCGATCTACGGCCTGCTCCGGCAGCGTTATTCGGACTGAACCGGGGCCATCGAGCCGGGTATGATATCGGTGCCGGTGGTCCGCTCGATCACCTGATCGGTGACCTCGGTGCCGTGCTTGGGAAACAGCAGCGGCGCGGCGGCAAACCCGCCGATGACCGCTGCCAGCATCACCCAACCGGCCCATTTCTTGTGCTTTTCGATGAAGGTGCTGGCCACCGGCCCGAAAAAGTAGAACAGCCCGCAAGGCACGAAGAAGCGCAGGCCACGGCCGATGAACCCGTAGAGAATAAAGGTCCAGATATCGATCCCCGCCACCCCGCTGGTGATGGTGATGATCTTGTATGGGATGGGCGTTACCGCACCGACCATGATCATGAACGGGCCATTGGCGATAAAATTCTCGCGCAACTGCTCGAACCCGACGCCTGCGCCGTAGAATTCCACGATCGCCTTGCCTATGGTGTCGAACAGGAAATAGCCGATCGCATAGCCGAATACGCCGCCCACCACCGATGAAACGGTGCAGATTGTGGCCAGCCGCCAGGCGCGCCGGCGGTCGGCCAGGATCATCGGCGCCAGCATCACTTCGGGAAACACCGGGACGATCATCGCTTCGAGAAAGCAGATCAGCGCCAGGATCGGCTCGGCCAGAGGATGCCCCGTGGCGGACTTGAGCCGCTCATAGAGTCCCGGTTTTTCCTGCTGCGCTGTATCGGTCATGCCCCTCGACCGGCTCCCATTGTTTTCATCCAGCCTGCTTGAACGACACACTGGCCCCTGACCAGTGAATTTTATGTGTCGATCTAGTACCCACGCGCGCGGTCCACCACATTTGGCAGCGCCTTGCCCGCCTCGTGTCCGGTGAGCACCTGCGTGAAATAGCGCACGCCGCTCTGCTCACTGGAAATGGCGGCGATATGCGGGGTGATGTAGCAATTTTCGATTGCCCAGAGCGGGCTGTTCTGCGGCAGGGGCTCGACTTCGAACACATCAAGGCTCGCCGCCCCCAGCGTTCCGTCCTGCAGAGCCGCGGCGATATGGGCTTCCTTCTGGTGCCCGCCCCTTGCCGCATTGACAATGACCGGGCCACCAGCCAGCCGGTCGCGGCGATCGACGCAAGACCGGCAAGGCCGAGGCCCAGAATAAAGCCGGCACCGAGTTCCGCAAACTCCGCCTGCCAGTCGAGTGCGAAATTCGTCAGCTCTACAAGCGCCAGGGCGGCCAACATCGTCCACACGAGCGCACAAAAGGTGGCGAAAGGCTCGCTGAGACGCCCGGTGCCGATCCTGGTTTTGCGAAGCAGGATGAAGGCAAGGCCAAAGAAAATCGCACTTGTCGAGACGAAGACGGCTCCAAGCATCGCGTGCATCATGTCACCTGATGGTTCTCCTGCCCGGCAGGGCGGAAAACCCGTGCCGGCAGGTCAAGAGAGAAATTGCGCTTTCCGGTCCCGTAGACGGCGCCCCGTCAGTGGTTGGCCGGATCCGTTTCCGCTTCAAAGGCGAGCATCGCCACCTTGACGCAAGCCCAGACCGTTGGCCCCAGGATCATCAGGCTGAAAATCGCGAACGGCACCAGTGACATCGCAAGGTATCCGCCGACCGACCAGAGGATCAGGAAAGCAAAAGTCAGGATCAGCGTGTCGATGAGGACGGTCGCCGAGACGGCAGCCATCACGCTGCCGAAGGTGATGACACGCAGCGGGCGTGTGATCACTGTACCTTCATGTTGAGGAAGCATGGTCTAAATCCGAAGCACATCCGTGCATCTTGCCGGATGTTTGAGTGCGAACCAAAATTACTGTTCCAACCGTGATTTCGTCGCACGTTAGAGAGATAGATCCGGTCGTCCGGCTTCGCAATTAGACGAAAAATATTTACCGGATCACAGTAGCCGCCGTTATTTTGCCGCTATTTAGTCTAACGCACACGCGACACCAAAGAAAAGACAACCCCTACCCTAAACGTCAACTTGTATTCTCGAAATAAATATTCCTCGTTTGCTTACACGCCGCTTGCAATAGCGATTTTGCATGCCCATCTGTTTGCCGCTCGCAATGCGAGCTCCCTGCGCGCGCATCAAGCCCTTCCGTGCCAGGTGTCGTCGGCGGCGCTTTAGGAAAACCTCAAATGTACCTGTTGCTTAGCGAAGTGATGGGGGAGCCGGTGTGGATGTGGGGCTTGTTCCTTGCCCTCGTCCTGACATTGCTGGCATTCGACCTGGGTGTGCTTCACCGGCGTCCGCACACCCCGACGCTCAAGGAAAGTCTGCTGCTTTCCGCCTTCTACATCGGCCTCGGGCTGTTGTTCAGCGTCTGGATCTGGCAGATGATCGGGTCCCAGGCCGCGATGATGTATCTGACGGGCTTCGTGGTGGAAAAGAGCCTGTCGCTGGACAATGTCTTCGTCATCGCCTGCATCTTTTCCTATTTCGCGGTTCCCCAGGCCTATCAGCACAGGGTTCTCGTCTATGGCATCCTCGGGGTCATAGTCCTTCGCGGCATCATGATCGGCGCCGGCACAGCGATCGTTTCCCAGTTCCATTGGGTACTATACCTCTTTGCGGCTTTTCTTGTGGTCACCGGCATCAGGATGTTGATGGGACAGAACGAGCATTATGACGTCGCATGCAATCCGGTATTGAAGCTTCTCCGCCGCTGGCTGCCCGTGACCGACCGGCTGGACGGCTGCAAATTCTTCGTCCGCTCGGAAAGTGGCATCCTCGCGACCCCACTTTTCCTGACCCTGTGCATGGTGGAAATCGCGGACCTCATCTTTGCCGTCGATTCGATCCCCGCAATCTTCTCGATCACGACCGATCCCTACCTGGTCTACACCTCGAACATTTTCGCAATTCTTGGACTGAGAGCGCTCTACTTCGTGCTTCTCGTCATGATCGACCGTTTCGGCTATCTCAAATACGCCCTGTCGCTTGTGCTGATCTTCATCGGCAGCAAGATATTTGTCGCGGACCTTTTCGGACTGGAGAAATTTCCGCCGACGCTGTCGCTCGCCGTGACCCTCACATTGATTTGCGGCGGGATCCTGGTTTCGTTGTGGTCGTCCAGAAGAGGCAAGCGGGAAGAAGCCGCCGACGCGCACGTGCAACCGGACGCGGGCCCGCTGCACTGATTCGTTCTTCGGGCGGTTGCCGATCCCCCGGCTTATCGCGACAGGATTTCCTGCACCAGGTAGATCCCCGTCCAGACCAGGCCGTAGACGACGCTGGACACGAGGACGAACCCCGTCAGCGCGGCGACCATTCCGCCAAGGACGGCCACGCCGTCGCGTTCGAGTGTCCCGAGAGCCAGCAGCGAAAGTGCCAGGCCGGGCAGCATGTTGCCGAAGGGTATGGGCAGAAAGATGATCGCCGACAGCAGAAGACCGATGAGGCCGATCAACCGCTCTCCGGTCGGCGTCGTCAGCAGGGCCAGGCGCGGCCGTGTAAGCCGTTCGATGCGTTTCAGGCCGGGCAGGAGGCCATTGACGATCTTTTCGAAGTCCTTGCGCGCGAACGATCGTTTCAGGATGAAGTCCGGCAGCCAGACTGTTTTTCGGCCATAGGCAAGCTGCCAGGTCAGGAACAGGAGCGGCGCACCGAACAGCGCCGAGATCCCGGGGACGGTGACCGGCAGCAGGTTGGGCGCGGCAAACAGGAATATCATCGCGCCGAAAGCGCGCTGACCGCAGCCTGCTAGAACATCTCCTACTGAAACGCGCTCGCGGTTGCCGTCCTCGAGCAGTTCCGCAAGGATCCGGGACAACCGGCGTCCGTTTTCTGGAAACAAAAGGGATATGGGTTCTAGGGACTTGCCGTTGACGTCGTCCATTCGGGGGCCGGGCCCGCCTCCAGTCGCAATACGGCAGAACTGTGCCGTCAGCTTCACAGATATTGACGGATTGTGGCTTTTCAATTGCCGTCTTGCGGTTTCGAAGAGGAAAATCAGGCGCGTTGTTGCCCCAACGGCTGCACTTCTCGGGCCGGAACTCCTTTGAGGCGCGGCGCTGCCTGAACCTTGAAAAAATTATTGCCGGCTCAGCACTTTACCCGTCTTGAAGTCGGCTTGCCCGTCGCCATATCTCATCGCGTCAAGCCCACGAGGTCCAAGCCGGAAGTCAAAGACCGGTTCGTCGGGCAGAGAAAGGTACTCACGCTTAACATCATGAAACTCCTCCGTCGCTCCCGCCAGCGGCACCTGCGTCATGCCCTGGTCCTTGGCCTGATCTGCCTGTTCGAGGGTCTGGTCCGGATCCTTTCCCTGGGCAGCCTTACCACGGACCTGCGGGACTGGTACCTCGAGACAGAACTGAAGATGCAGTCATCTCCGCCCGATTCGGCGGCTCCGCAGCCCTCTCGCGCCTGACCGGCCGGCGACGCCGCCGTTCCTCAGGCGAGGACGGGCAACGGTGTCGATCCCTCCACCAGGTCCTTCAGGACCTCGGCCGCAAGCTCGAACGAGCGGACGCGGGCGCGGTGATCATGGATCATGCCCGTGATCATCAGCTCATCCGGCCGGTAGCGGGAGATGATGCCCTTCAGTTCGGCGGCAACCGTTTCGGGCGACCCCGTCGCCGAGCAGGATAGCGCAAGCTCCACCTGCGCCAGAACGTGCGGCGGAATTTCGGCGCGGACGTCCGGGACCGGTGAAGGCAGCTTGCCGGGAGCACCCATGCGCAACCGGGCAAAGGCGAGGATCTGCGAAGAACGCAGAAACTGCGCCTCCTCGTCCGTATCGGCCGCGAAGACGCCGGCGGCGATCATCACATAGGGATTGGCGAGCATGCCCGACGGCCGGAAGGTGCTTCGATAGACTTCGAGCGCGTCTTCCAGCATCTGCGGCGCAAAGTGGGAGGCAAAGGCGTAGGGCAGACCAAGTGCCGCGGCAAGCTGCGCCCCGTAAAGACTGGAGCCGAGGATCCAGACCGGAATGTGCGTGCCCTCGCCCGGAAAGGCGTGGACCCGGCTGTCATCGCGCCGGTCGCCTAAATAGGCGATCAGTTCCTGGACATCCTGCGGAAAATTGTCTTCCCCGGCGAGGTGACGGCGCAGCGCCCGGGCGGTTGCCATATCCGTTCCGGGCGCGCGCCCGAGACCGAGATCGATGCGGCCCGGAAACAGCGTTGCCAGAGTGCCGAACTGCTCGGCGATCACAAGCGGCGCGTGATTGGGCAGCATGATGCCGCCCGCGCCGACCCGCATCTTGGCCGTTGCGGCGGCAACCTGGCCGATGACGATCGACGTCGCCGCGCTGGCAATGCCCGGCATGTTGTGATGTTCGGCAAGCCAGTAGCGGTGGTAGCCGGCCTTTTCGGCCGCACGCGCCAGATCGACCGTGTTGGCAAGGGCATCCGTGGCGGATCCGCCTTCCGGTACCGGCGAAAGATCGAGAAGAGAATAGTGCTGCATGAGGATCTCCGTTGCCTCCCATTTAGGAACTGCAACCGGGGCATCCAAGGGCAGGTGCTTTTCCGCGCGCGGGGGGGGGGCCTCACCGGTCTTGCGGCGGCACGTCCCGGACACGGGCAACGAATTCCCGAATGTTCTCCAGGCTGAAGGGCGTGTGCACCCGTTTCGAGCCGGCCGGATGATGGGCCAGTCCCAACTGCCTGTCCTGCCGCCAGGATTTGCCGGGCCGGATCGGCCGGGAGACGAAATTGCCGCCGCATTTCGGGCAGACATCCTGCAGCACCGTTTCCACGCAGCCTGCGCAATACGTGCATTCGTAGGTGCAGATCATGGCATCCGGTGACCCGGGTGGCAGGTCGCGGTCGCAGAGTTCGCAATTGGGGCGCAGTTCAAGCATCTCTCGTCTCCAGAGCGGGGTTGCACTCTTGATGTCCGATTCCCACCTTGGCATAAATGCCGTTATGCCCTCGTTTTATGCCAATTCTTCAAATTTGCCGATCCGGATCGCGTTCCTCCTGTTCGACCGCACGAAGTTGCTCGATGTCTGCGGCCCGCTTCAGGTCTTTTGCGATGCCCGCACCCCGGACCGGACCAAGGCTTATGCGGCGGACCTCGTCTCTGAAACGGGCGGTCCAATCGCGACGGACACCGGCGTGACGCTGGAGACCCGGTCCTTCGCGCAATATGCAGAGGCACCCGCGGACACACTTCTGGTCTCCGGAGGCGACAGCGCCCTGAACGCCGCGCGTTCACCGGCACTACTGGCGTTCCTCGCGCAAAACGCCGGCAGTTGCAGGCGCTTCGGCTCCATTTGTCTCGGAGCCTTCATTCTTGCGGCGGGTGGCTTTCTGAATGGGCGGCGCGCCACCACCCACTGGGAAGGCTGCGCCGGCCTCGCGAGCACTCATCCGCTGATCGGTGTGGAGGAAAACGCGATCTTCGTCGAGGACCAAGGCGTCTGGACATCGGCGGGCGTCACCGCCGGGATCGACATGGCCCTGGCGATGGTCGAGGAGGATCTTGGCAGGGCGGAAGCCCTGCGCATCGCCCGATCGCTGGTTCTTCCCGTTCGCCGGTCCGGCGGCCAGAGCCAGTTCAGCGCCGCTCTGAAGACACAGATGAAAACCCGCGACGACAGGTTCGCCGGTCTTATCGCGCGGATGCTGGAGGATCTCACCCAGGATCTTTCGGTGCCGCGGCTTGCGGCGATCACCTGCATGAGCGAGCGCAATTTCTCCCGGGTCTTCACCGCGCATTTTTCGGTCAGCCCGGCACGGTTTGTCGAGCGGCTGCGGGTCGATCACGCCTGCGAGATCCTGCAGCGGGGCGACGCGGCCCTAAGCGACCTGCCGCAACTTGCCGGATTTGCCAACGCCGAACAGATGCGCCGGGCCTTTCAGAGAAACCGGGGCATCCCGCCGTCGGACTACAAGGCCCGCTTCGGCCCGGCCCGGTAGAACCGTCCGCAACCTTGTCTGCGGTGTCTGGAAAAATGGCCACAACGGTTCCGGGCAAGGAAACCCCAGCCGAAAAGCTACCCCAAAAAGGCGCACGGCTTCCGGGATGACCGGAAGCCGTGAAGCTGGAATGGAGTTCTTGCCGGAGGCTTATCCGCGCGACTTGCCTGTCAGGGCATCGACACTGTAGCGGCCGGCGCCGAAGGCAACGATCTGCAGCAGACCGCCGGCGATCGAGATGTTCTTGAAGAAGTGGATGAACTGGTTCTGATCACCCAGCTGGTTGTGGAACGCCAGAGCGGCCGCAACGGTGAAGAGCGCCATGACCGCGGCGACGAGACGGGTCTGGAAGCCGGCGATCAGCGCGAGGCTGCCGAGAATTTCGACCGTGACCGCCCCGAGATAGGCCAGCGTCGCGAAAGGCAGGCCGGCCGCGTCGATCCAGCCGATGGTGGCTTCCGCCGAACCGAGCTTGGAAATGCCGGAGAGCAGGAACAAGGGCGCGATCAGCAGGCGTGCGGCCAGCGGCACGGCGCCGTCAAGGCTGCGGGTGATTGAAGTGCCGCTCCGATGCGCGGCGGTGGATACATCGAGATTTGCCATTTTTAGTCTCCTGATTGGCCGGGCCCTTACCTCGTCGCCCGGGCATGGTTTCAAGATATCGTTTATCTGGAAAAGAATAAGATCCATTTTCAGGGCCATATCGTTCATTATAATTGAACAATTTTTCAGCTGACACTGGTTCCTTCGTGTCATCGTTCCAGTCTCGAGATCCCGAGGGAGTGAGGGGCGGGAACCGCCGCTTCCGGGTGTGCGACGCTGGCCCTACGCGGCCGCTTGCGGCTGAGCTTCGACAGGAATTCGGTTGCTGCCGGTGCTTTCGCTTTCCCGGGCTTCGATCCAGGCAAGAACGTGGTCCGCGACCTCTTCCCGGCCGGGTTCCAGGCACGTCCAGTGCGAGCGGTCCGGGTAAAGCCCGAAGTCGGTGCGCTGGTGCCCGGTGCATCCTTTGAAAATCCGGCTTAAGCTAGGAGCTGCCACAGACAAGGGAGAAAGAAGATGGATCATGTTTATCCCGTCACCGAAGTCTACGGTTCGTCGCCGGAATCGATCGACCAGGCCGTTCGCAACGCCATCGCCGCCGCCAACAAGAGCATCCGCAATCTGGAATGGTTCGAAGTCACGGAGATCCGCGGACACGTGAACGCCGACGGCTCGGTCGGCCATTTCCAGGTCGGCGTCAAGCTGGGGTTCCGGCTGGAGCGCAGCGGCTCGGACTGAAGGGAAAACCGCCACGCTTTGAAGGTGAAGCGGCGGTGAGGCAACCCACGGCTGCGGGCTCGACGAAATCCTTCCCGCCTAGGGGTGTGACTGGTGACGGCTGACGTCTCGGCGCCGAACGGGTTCTTTTTCAAACCCACGAGCGCCTCAGGCACGACATGCCGCGGACGGCGCGAAGCCATCGATGTTCGCCAAAGCCCTTTCGCCGGCAGCCCACCAGCCATCGATCGGTTGAGAACCGCCAGCAAGACTTTTAAGTGTGGTGAGCCCGGAAAGGAAATGTCGAAACCGTTGTGGTTCCGCATTTTGCAAGCGAACAAACAGAGCGTCGGCATTCGCAACCGAATGCCGACGCCAGGATCTGTAAGCTGTTGTTGTCTAAGATTAGAAATTGAAAGCCCGTCAGACTTTCATGAACGGCCGGCTTGATCATCCTCGTTGGGATGATCATCGACTGAGCTTCTGCTGTTTCGGGCAGGCTCGTTGGCTGACCGGCACGACATGTTGTCTGACAGGGCGCTTCTACCCCCGCGCCGGCAAACCGGCGCGGTTGCAGTTAGTCATTGCCCTGGGTGGTATCGATCTTCGGCTGGTTGGTCGGATCGTCACCGGCAACCGGGTCGGTTATCGGTGCATCTCCCTCCACCTGCTGGGAGGCGGTCAGCGGCTTGTCGCCATCAAGGTCACCGACCATGTCTGCCGGACGTTCGACGGCAGCTTCGCCTTCGGCTTCGGCGGTTGCATCAGGGCAAGGCTTGATCTCCACGTCGCCACTGAGGTCAGTGCCGCACGGTTCTTCGGCCTGCGCGAACCCCACCATTGCGGTGGAAAGGAACAGCGCGCTCATCGCCGGTACGAGAGTTTTCTTCAGTGCAAGCATTGGTGTTCTCCTTTGCTTTTTGAACGCCTGACCCGTTTCATACCTTGGCAGGTGTGCGGTCTGACGTACTGGCGAGAAAATGCATGCGGTTGCTGACCGTTCCAAAATCCGGGTCACGATAAAGTCAGCTGGCAGTCAGGGAACATTCGCGGCTGCAAAAAGCTTCCGGGACAAGACAATTTAGCTCCGCCAGTTTTCAGATCGGTTCATGGTGTTTGCGAAAGCTCAGCAGCGTGAACAGGCCGAAGGGAGGCAGGGTTTCCTCCGCTTCGAGCCGGAGATCGGTCAGCTCGAGCAATTTGGCCTTCTGGAATTCCGGATTCCAGCCGAGGCGATGCTTGACGTGCTCAAGTCCGCGCTCGGCAAGTGATCTCAATCCGGTCGTCGTCGAAAAATGATTGACCAGGATCACCCTGCCGCCCGGTTTGGTGACGCGCTCGAATTCCCTGATGACCTTGGCCGGATCGGGAACGACGGTGATCACATAGGCTGCGACGGTCACGTCGAAATGATTGTCGGGAAAGGAAAGCGCGGCTGCATCCATGAGCAGGAGATCCTCAATGTTGCTTCTGCCCGCGGCCTTTTTGCGGGCCTTGGCAAGCATTTCCTCCGAGAGATCGATCCCGGTGATGCTCAGGTGGTCGGCATAAAGCGGCAGCGACATCCCGGTACCGATTCCGGCCTCAAGCACCCGTCCGTCGAGAGCATTGACATGCCGTGCCGCCGCTCGCTGACCCCAGAAGAGGGGCATCTTGAAGACGCCGTCATAGAGCGGCGCCCAGCGCGCATAGGCCGACAGAACGGAAGCCTGATCGAGTTTTCGGGGGGCGGGTTTCGCTCGGTCACCACCGAGCTTCTGCTTCATTTTGCCGATGTAGGTGGAAATCGAGTTGCTTGCGTTCATGCGCCGACCATCGAATTTGTGAGAAAATCTTTCCATGTAAATCTCTGAACCTGGCGCGCCCTTGTTCGGATGCGCGAGAACGGCGCTTCCGCCAGGCAGTTTGCTCGCCGGAAGCACATCCGCCGGTCAGGTCAGGACGGGGTCTGGGAATGCGGACCGCCCCGTTCGGAAATCACTTGAAAGGCGCTCATGGTGGTCCGGCCGTCCGACTGGGACAGGTCGCCCAGCGAGACGATCCCGACGAGCTGCTTCTCCCGGTCGACGACAGGCATGCGCCGTATCTTGAGAGCCGCCATATTGACCGATACTTCGTCCACCGGCTGATCGTCGAAGCAGTAGAGCACTTCCGGGCTCATGGTGTCGCTGGCCGGAGTGCCCGGCCCTTTGCCAAGAGCCACCGCGCGAATTGCAATGTCGCGGTCCGTGATAACGCCCGCAAGCCTGTCGCCTTCCGCAACCGGCATCACCCCGCAATCGAGCGTCGCCATCTTCCTTGCAACGTCCTGGAGGCTGTCGTCCGGACGGCAGATTTCGACGTTCTTGCTCATGCAGTCTCGAATTCTCATCCCGTTGTCTCCCGTTGATTGCGTTTGAGCCCCCGCCGGCGTGCTCACGCAGCTTTCGGAAACGAGACCTCGGTATGGACGCCGACATCCGGCTCCTCGCCGCTGATATTGGCGCGTGCGATTTCCCAGCCGAACTTGACGGCGCTCCCGGGCCCCGCCCAGATCTCGGCGGTCCTTGGCGTGAATTTCAGCATGGTGAGATCGTTGTCCGCCTTGCCGTCGGGAAACCATGCGCTCGCAACAGCGCTCCAGAACCGCTTGATGTGCGATTCCGAGTGCACCGCCTGCAGGTGTCCCTCCACGCAGGCGTAGTAGCCGCTGTCCCTGTCGATCATCGCCATATGGGTGTTTCCGCCCTTAAGGGCGGCCTGGGCGAGCCCGGTTTTCCGGTTCGTATAGAACCAGATGGCGTTTTCTTCCCGCGCGCCGTTGGCAATCATCGGCTGCATCGACTGCGCGGCGTCGGGACTGCCGAGCATGACCGTCTGGTGCTTGTCCAGCTTGTCCCAGAACAGCTTCAGCGGATTGTCTTTGGCTTGGTGTACGATTGACATTTGTGTCTCCCTTTTTGAATCGAACGCCAGGCCGGACGATTTGTTCCACCGCCGGCCAGGGAGAAAGGTCGTCGGTCAGGTTGCACGAAACCAATCAGCTGCCTGACAGTCAGATTTTGGCGGCGCGCCAAAACAGGCGGTCAGGCGTCGTCTTTTCCGTTGTCTTTCCCGGTCGTTTTTGTCGCCAGTTCCTCAAGCTCGCCCTCGGACAACGAGTGATACATTTCCTCCGAGGCGCCTCTCAGTTCCTCTTTCTTCTTTTCGCCGCGCTTCACCGCGAGCGCCACGCCTGCGGCTTTTCGCTGATCTTCGGAAAATGCGGGCATCGGTTGCCTCCTTCCAAGCAGTGGTTTCTTTCGATTACCTTCACACTTTTTCTAACGGACAAGTCGGCTGCCGGTTCCGGGGCCGGCGCCTCCGGTCTGCCGGCGGCCTTGCCTGATAGAGGGCGTTTTTTGGAAAACGCGGCGCTCGCGGCCGATCATTTTCCTGGTGGATCTGTTCTATCTCCAGGGGCCCGTCCTGAACGAAGTCGGCACGTTTTCGATCGTGGCGGGCCTGCTGGGCATTGTCGTCACCGGGCTTTATGTCGTCGGCCTCGTCGAACGCAGGGACCCGACGATCTTCGGTGTCGGCGTCGATTCCATCGCCGTGGTCGCCAACTATTTCGGCGGCATCGGCCTGCTGTTCATGCTGCGCTGATTCCGGAACAAATCCACCTCTCCTGCTTTGGGTTGGCAGGAGGGAAGCCATGCCCAGGACACCGACAGGACCGGATTGAAGAGCGTCTTTGCCGGTGATCTCGACAATGCGCAGGCGACGACACGCCTCGTCCTGCCTGTCTGCCTGACCTTCGATCACCGGGTGAAAGACGGCGCGGACGCCGCCCGTTTCATGGACAGCATCAGGCGGCTCCCGTCCGATCCGGAGGAACTGGCCTTGAGGAGCTGACAGCCCGGTTCAGGCAATGTCCTCGCTTTCCGCAAGCGCGCCTGCGACCAGCGCTTTCAGCGCCCTTTCCGTCAGGCTGAGAGGGCCGTCAAGACCCATCCGCGCAAGGCAGTCGGCATGCCGGTCGCCGGTCGTCAGGCCCTTCAGCATGAGCCGGGCGAGATGCGGTTTCGACGATTGTGCCTTTTTCAGCAGCGACAGCGCCGGCAGCAGTCTTTGCTCCACCTCGGTAAAATCCGTACCGAAGGGAAAGGCCGGCACCAGGCCTTCTTGCCGCGGCCCGGAAAGCCAGGACTTCAGGGTTTCCGGAAGATTGTTCTTCCGAGTGGCGGGTATCTCGTAGCCGGCGCTGATTTTCCCCGCTTCCTTTGCCTCGCGCAGCAGGCCTTCCTGAAACCGGCTGTCGGCAATCGCCAGCATGGCGGCGATGCACTCCTCGTCCGTTCTGCCACGGAGATCCGCAACACCGTATTCGGTGACGAACACATCCCTGTAGGGGCGCGGGACCGACTGCTGTCCATAGGACCAGCGGATATTCGAAACAGGTTTGCCGCCACTGTTGCGGGTCGCATTCAAGGTGATGATCGACCGGCCGTTCTGGAGCGCGAATGCCTGCTCGACGAAATTGAATTGCCCGCCGATGCCGCTGACCACCTGACCGTCCTCCGTGGCGTCCGAGACGGCCGCCCCGAGGCACGTTGCGATCATGGCATTGTTGATGAAGCGCGCGTGACGGCGCGCCCGGCGTTTGGCCGCTTCCCCGCCATAGAGCGCGTTGGTGAAGGAAACCGGCATCATCGCGATCCTGTCGCGCCGCTCGGGCGGCATTGCTGCGAGTTTCCGGTAAAAGTCGCGGCAATCCAGGAAAAAGCCGGCATGAATGGCGGCGCCATCGACCTCCCTGCGTACGATACCGGCCTCGAAAAGCTCGAGAAGCCCGCCGACCAGCATCTCGGTGCAGCAATAAAGACCGGTCTTGAATTGGTCCTGATGGTCTTCGTGCAGGTCGCCGCCGAACGGACTGGCGGCAAGCAGGCGCCGGTAATCCTCGTTGCGGCATTCCCGCAATCGCAGCGCCTGCGCGATGGCATCGCCGATGGAGCCGATGCCGATCTGCAGCGTGCCGCCGTCCGGCACCAGGCGCGAGGCGTTGAGGCCGATGGCCGTGTCGGCAAGCGATACAGGCCGCCGCACGACCGAAAAGAGTTCGAAGTTCTCGCCCGGTGGTTCAAGAACATGATCGGCTTCGTCGGCCCCGATCACCGCGGACCGGCCCATGAAGGGCAGGTTGGAATTCGTCTCCACCACAAACAGGAAATCGGCGCCGCCCTTGCGGCGCGTTTCCAGAAGATCCTGTGATATGTCCGTGTTGCAGCTCAGGCTGTAGCGGCCGTCCTCGTCCTCCGCGACAAGCTGGGCAACCACATTCGGCCGAAACTGCACGAGGCGATCGAAGGCATGGGGGTAGTTGGCGGCGATATAGTGCCTTTGGGCGTAGTCGTTGCCGAGCCATTGGCCGACCTGGAAGAAAAACTCGCACACCTCGATATTGTCCGGCAGCCTGCCGTCTTCGATGAGTTCGGCATAAAGCAGCGGCTGGTACCTGCCGAAGATCCTTTCGGCGGCAGGCGCGAGAAATCTTCTTTCGAGCTCCGAGCCGGGTCTCGGCCGCTGCAGCGTCAATGCCGTCTGGATCCTGAGCCGGATCGCCGGGTCGTCGCAGGCGGCACGGGTCAAGGCGTTGGCGATGGAATTCGCCTTGCCGAGTCCCAGGGGCAGCGCCAGCCGGATATCTCCTTGCGTGCGCCGGACGATCTCCGCCGCCAGGGCATCGGCATCGGACCAGAATGACGCCCTGTCTTCAGCCAAGGTCTTGCCAGCCCTCGTCAGGTTTGAAGCGCAGCCCGTATCTGTCTTGAAGCGTTTCCAGCCTGCTGACGATTTCATCCGTCCCGCGCTGCCTGGCATAGTGTATCGGGCCGCCCCGGAACGGGGCGAAACCGGTGGCGAAGATCATGGCCGCATCGAGACTGTCGCCATCGGCAACCACGTTTCGCCGCAGACATTCGACAGCGGCGTTCAGCATCGGCAGGACGAGACGGTCCTCCATGTCCTCCGGGATCTCCGCATCCGATGCGGACTTTTCGGGCTTGCCGTCCTTCCAGGTGTAGATGCCCTGGCCGGTCTTTTCGCCAAGGTTGCCCCTGTCGACATGTTTCTTCATCCAAGCGGGGATGTCGGCAACGGGCTTGTCCAGGTTGTCCCGCAGGCTGGTCGCGACATGAAGGCAGATGTCCAGCCCGACCCGGTCGGCGACTTCCAGGGGCCCCATCGGCATGCCGAAACTCTCCGCCGCCCTGTCCACCAGTTCGGCATCGAAGCCCTCGTCGACGAGCAGGGCGGCTTCGAGCAGATAGGGCGTCAGCACCCGGTTCACCAGGAACCCCGGATAGGAGGCGACCGGCACCGGAAGGTGATCTATCGCACCGACGAAGTCGTTCAGCGCGGCAAGCGTCTTTTCGCCGGCAGCTTCATGTGAGACGACCTCGACCAGCTCGAGCTTCGAGACAGGATTGAAAAAATGCAGTCCTGCAAAACGATCCGGTTTTTCGAGCGCGCTCGTTAGCGCCGTCAACTCGATGCTGGAAGTGTTGCTGGCGATCACAGTGTCCGCGGCGGTGCGTTTTTCGATCGAGGCGAGCAATTCGCGTTTCAGGTCCGGTTTTTCCGGCGCGGCCTCGATCACGAGATCGGCGCGCGCCAGACCGTATTCCTTCGGGTCGGGCATCAACCGGTCAAGCGCATCCCGGACCTCGATGTCGGAAAGATGCGCGTCCCGCGCAAGCTTTTCGGCCTGCCGCACGGCTTCGGCAAGAGGTTCGAGCTTCACGTCGGAGAGCGTCACCCGCAAGCCCTTGATCGCGCAAAGAGCGGCAATCTCCGCTCCCATCGTGCCCGCGCCGACCACGTGCACGTTTCGAATGCGGCTCTCCCCGGCGCCGTTCTTTTTCAGCTTCTCCCGCAGGAAGAAGACACGGATCAGGTTCTGCGCCGTCTCGCTCACAAGAAGTTGCGCGAACGAGCTGATTTCGGCCTTCTGCATGGCCTTGCGGTCGCCGCCATGCTCTTCCCACAGGTCGATCAGCACGTGGGGTGCCGGATAATGTTCCCGCCGGGCCTTCTTCTGCGTGCGGGCGCGCATCTGGCGCGCGGCCAGGCTTCTGGCGGCACCAAGTTCAAAGGCCGCCTCCTTGAGGCCCCGGCTGTTGGAGCGAGAGCCCTTGCCGATCAGCGCGGCGACCGCAGCCTTCACATGACGTTCTTCCGTCACCGTATCGACGATCCCGAGGTCCAGCGCCTTCTTCGTGTGGGCCGATTTTCCGGTCAGCATCATCGTCAGGGCTTCTGTCGGATCGATCAGCTCAGGCAGGCGGAACGTGCCGCCAAGGCCGGGATGCAGGCCGAGTCGGACTTCAGGGAAACCGAAGCTGGCGCCCTCTACGGCGATGCGGTGATCGCAGGCCAGTGCCAGTTCGAAACCGCCGCCCAGGACATAGCCGTGCACGACGGCGATCGTCGGCAGGTCGAGATCTTCCAGCCGGTCCAGCACCGCATCACCCTTGTGGAGGCTCTCGACGACTTCGGAAGGTTCGGAGGCGCTCCGGAATTCGGAAATGTCGGCGCCGGCAATGAACCCGCCGGTCTTGGCCGAACGCAGAACCAAGCCGACCGCCGGATTGTCGTCCAGTTCATCCAGCACCTTTTCAAGATCGCCGATCACATCCCGGCTGAGTGTGTTGGCGCCTGAGCCCTGGCAGTCGAGCACGGCCCAGGCGACGTTGTCGTCGTCGCGCGCCAGCGACCAGTTGCCGATGATCTTGCCGCCGTCCGGGCCGAGTTCGAGCTTCGAATGTCCGATCACGCTGAGAACGGGCTTGTTCATTGGACCCTCTCCAGTAACATCGCTCCGCCCTGGCCACCGCCGATGCATTCGGTCGCGATGCCCCGGGTCTTGCCCAGGCGTGCCATGGCGTTGACGAGGTGAAGCACGATCCGGTTGCCGCTCGTGCCGACCGGGTGCCCGAGCGAGATCGCTCCCCCGTCGACATTGAGGCGCTCGTGATCGATGCGCCCGAATGCACCCGGCAATCCGAGAACCTCGCTGCAGAATTTCTCGTCCTCCCAGGCGGCGAGACAGGCGAGGACTTGCGCGGCAAAGGCTTCGTTCAGTTCCCAGAGGTCTATGTCCTCGCGCCGCAATCCCTGCCGGGACATCAGCCGTGTCGCGCTCAAGACCGGCCCGAGCCCCATGACGGAAGGGTCGAGTGCCGACCATTCGCTGTCCCGAATGACGGCCTTCGGCGTCAGCCCGTGTTTTTCGACCGCTGCTTCGGATGCCAGGATGACCCATGACGCCCCGTCTGTGATTTGCGATGAGTTTCCGGCCGTTACCTTGCCGAAGGGCCGTTCGAAAGCGGGGTTCAGCTTCGAAAGCGCTTGCAGGGTGCTGTCGGGACGGACGCCGTCATCGGATTTGTGGACGGTGCCGTTCCTGTCGAAACAGGGCTCGACTTCATTGTCCAGCCAGCCTTCCTTCTGGGCTTGGGCAAGACGCCGGTGGCTCGCCACCGCGTAGGTGTCGGCCTCCTTGCGCCTGATATTGAACCGATGAGCGAGGATCTCGGCGGTCTGGCCCATGTTGAGGTCCGTGATGGGATCGGTCAGTCCGCGTTCCAGCCCGATCACCGGTTTCAGAAAATCCGGACGCAGCTTCGTCACCTGGCTGGCCAGGGCCAGCGGGCCCTCGGCTTTCGCAAGGCCCGCATACCATTCGACCGCGCTCTGCCGGAACACGAGCGGCGCATGGCTGAGTGCCTCCGTGCCGCCCGCCAGGATCAGATCGTCGGCGCTTTCGCGAATATACCGGAATGCAGTGTCGATAGACTGCATGCCGGAGCCGCAATTGATCTGCACCGTGAAAGCCGGCATGCCTTCTCCCATGCCGAGCCTGAGCGCGGCCACGCGGGCCGGGTTCATTTCATCGGAAATGACGTTGACACATCCGAGAATGACCCGGTCGAACGCCTCGCGCGGGAAAGGCTGACGGGCAAGAAGCGGCCTGCCGCACTGGACGGCGAGATCGACCGGCGTGAAGGGGCCGGGTCCGGAGCGGGCCTTCAGGAAGGGCGTGCGCGCACCATCGACGACATACACCGGGTTCGGGGTCATTCGGCTGCATCCTGGTAGTCGGGTTGCGATTGCGCCGGTCCGGCAATCTCTTGCGGATCGAAGTCGTCGACCGCCACGACCTTCGCGACGAGCGCTTCCGTCCTGCGCAGCTTTTCAACTTCTTCTTCGGACAGCGCGCCGTTTTTCGCAGCCTCCTCGAGCGTCATTCCCTGCTCCTTGAGCTTGCGCCGCAGCGGGTCCGTTTCGACCACACCCGCGAACGCTTCCTCCAGGGCTTTCAGCGCGCCCTTTTCATGCACCGCATGCACACCGAGGGTCAGCCTGTCGCGGGTTTCGGACGGCTTCAGAAGCAACTCGGCGCATGTGCGTGTCAGGTCGTCCGAAGGTCCGCGACGCGAACCGCCCGGCAAGGTGATGAAGCGCAAGAGCGCAGCCGCAAAGCGGTTGGGAAAATTTGCAAGCACTTCATCGAGCCGGGCCGCAATCCGCGCGCAGGAATCTGCCGCGGCCCATTCGACGAGCGGAAAATCCTCCGCGATCAGGCCGTCCTCGGTCCAGCGCTTCAGGACCGCCGACATGAAATAGAGTTCGGAGAGGACATCGCCGAGCCGGCCGGAAATCATTTCCTTGCGCTTGAGGTCGCCGCCGAGGGTCAGGAGCGCAAAATCCGCCGTGAGGGCAAAGGCGGCCGCATAGCGGGACAGGGCCTTGTAGATGCCCGCCGTCCTGCCCGCGCCCGCTGCGGGGGCAAACATCCCCCCGGTCCAGGCGCGTCCCCACGCCCGGAAAAGCGTCACGGTCGAATGCTTCACATGCGCCCAGAAGGCCTTGTCGAAAGCGTCGAGCGCTTCCCTGTCATCGCTCTTGTCGAGGGCGAGTACCTCGGCCAGCAGATGGGGATGGCAGCGAATGGCGCCCTGACCGAAAATGATCATGTTGCGCGTCAGGATGTTGGCGCCTTCCACCGTGATGCCGACGGGCACTGCCTTGTGAAAGTTGTTGAGATAGTTGCCGGGTCCGTCCATGACGGTCTTGCCGGCGTGGACGTCCATCGCATCGTCCACCGCCTCGCGCATCCGATAGGTGGCATTGGCCTTCATGATGCCAGAGATCACGGCCAGCTTTCTGCCTTCGTCCAGGCCGGCACAGGTCAGCCGCCGTGCGGCGTCGAGCGTATAGGCATTGGCGGCCAGACGGCCGAGCCGTTCCTGAACCCCTTCGAACTTGCCGATGGGAATTCCGAACTGATGCCGGATGCGGGCATAGGCTCCGGTTGCGTGCGCCGAGAGGGAAGCCGCGGCCGAGGAAAGCGACGGCAGGGAAATGCCGCGGCCGGCCGCCAGGGCGCTCATCAGCATCATCCATCCCTTGCCGGCATAATCCGGCCCGCCGATGATGTGGTCGAGCGGGATGAAAACATCCTCGCCGGAATTCGGACCGTTCTGGAACATCTGCCCGCAGGGAAGATGGCGGCGGCCGATGCTCACCCCCGGCAGATCGGTCGGAACCAGGGCACAGGTGATGCCGAGATCCGCCTCGTCCCCGAGCAGGCCGGCCGGGTCCGACAGCTTGAAGGCCAGCCCGAGGATCGTCGCCACCGGGCCGAGCGTAATGTAGCGTTTCGACCAGTTGATCCGGATCCCCGTGACTTCCTCGCCCTTCCACTCCCCTTTGCAGACGATGCCGGTGTCGCGCATGGCGGAGGCATCGGATCCGGCTTCCTCGCTGGTCAGGGCAAAGGCCGGGATTTCCCGTCCCTCCGCCAGCCGGGGGAGCCAGTAATCCTTTTGGTCCTCGGTGCCGAACTGCAGAAGCAGCTCGCCGGGGCCGAGGGAATTCGGCACCATCACCGTGACACCGGCCGTGATCGAGCAGGTCGATATCCGCCGGATGATTTCCGAATGGGCGAAATTGGAAAATTGCAGACCGCCATAGCGTTCCGGGATGATCATGCCGAAAAACCGCTCGGCCCTGATGAATTCCCAGACATTTTCGGGCAGGTCGCCCGCCCGGGTGATCTCCCAGTCATTCAGCATCGCGCAGAGCTCTTCGCACGGGCCCTCGAGGAACGCCGTTTCCTTGTCGCTCAGCCGCGCTGTCGGCGTTTCAAGCAGTTTCTGCCAGTCGGGATTGCCAGTGAAAAGGTCGGCGTCCCACCACACGTCCCCGGCGTCGATGGCATCGCGTTCGGTCTCCGAAAGGCTCGGAAGCCGCGTACGCGCCCATTTGAATATCGGTTTCGTGAGGACGTCGCGTCGGATCTCTCTGATGGACATGCTTGCTCCTCGTCCCGGCATGAAGGTGCGACGCGTCAGAGCGTATCGTCGGACATGGGGTCGCCGCTCTGCTGATCGTCAAGGATCTGCTTCACTTCCGTGATCATCCGATTCTGGTCCGGATCAGGATTTTTCTCCTCCTCCCCGATCAGTTCCGTCAGGACCTCCTTCAGCCATCCCTTGCGCTGGTCGGCCGAGTAGCCTTCACGGGCGAGCACATCCATGATCTCCTCCCGGGTGACCGGAGCACCCGTGTGGGGATCCCTGAGCGGTTTGATATTTGACTGTTTCTTCACTGATGCGGTTCCGTCCGGATATGCGAATCCAACGTTCGCAATCGGCTTTTGTTCCCGGAACCGCGCGGCTGCCTTTCCGCATTTCCTTGACCTTGCGGGTCCGGACGATTGAAGACACCGGCCGCAGACGGGGGAGGAACTCGTCTGCCGTTTCGTTGGCCACGGCGTGAAAGCAGAAAAACCACCGTGTTTTCCGTACCGTCGCATCTGCTTGATACGCGGCCGGTGCCCTGACCGGAAAACGCACGGAGCCGCCATGGGTTCCCCGGCTGCCGTCTCATGCGGCAGGCAGCTTCACAGAAGGTTAGGCGGCCCCGAAACACCAGCGCAATGCCGGCCAGATGGACCGGATGCACGGCTTCGCCGACCTTGATGCGTCCGCTATTTCGGTAACCTGGACGGCGAGGTTTCAAGCCGGCGGGACAAGCGCTGTGCGGAAGCATGCGCCGAAGCCGCTTCCGGCGTCCGGGACGTGCAGAACAATCTCAAGCTGCGGAAATCGCCGGAAGCGAGGACCGGCGGGTGACCGCAGTCGTCGAGCTGACCGGGAACTGTGTGGACGCGCGAACAGGGAGAGGCACGGCCTGAAATTCTGCTTTCCTCACCTCTACGAAGTTGTCGCGCTTCACCCGAACGTCGCCGCGAACACCCGCTCGTAGACGGCCTCGACCGCCTGCGCTTCTTCCGGCCCCTGCCGGTGGAGATTGCCGAGGCCGGGGGCTGCGTTCACTTCCAGGACGACGGCTGCGGCGTCAGCCCGCGGCCTCTCCGGCAAAATGAAGTCGACAGCGGCGTACCGCAGGGCCAGCGTCTTTGCCGCAAGGCGGGCAAGGGCGGCAAGATCTTCGGAAAGGCTTGTTGTAACAATGCGCGCGGTGCCGCCGGCCGAAAGGTTGGCGACGGGCAACAGAGTGACGACCTGACCGGCGGCCGGCACGGTTTCCAGCCTCAGCCCCTGCCGTGTCAGCTCGAAATCGAGCCGGGGATCGGTGGCTTGCGCGCGCGGGTGCGCCGCGATGATCTCGGCCAGACTGCGCACGCCGTCGCCGGTTACCCGCGGCGGGCGGCGTTCGACCGCGCACAGGACTTCACCGTCCAGCACGATAACCCGCAGTTCCGTGCCGCGGACCTCCTCCTGCACGAGCATCTGATCGGTGCGGTTGGCCAGTAGATGGAGTGCGTTCTGCAGCGTGTGAATGGTGTCCACCCGCATCACGTCGCGGCCCTCGCGGCCGCAATTGGGCTTGACGAAGAGCGGGAAGGCCTGCTCCCCGGCAAAATCGCGAACGGCCGCCGGCAGGGGTCCACCATCACGGATTTCGGAAGAAAAAACCAGATGACCGGTGGGGACGGGGATGCCGGCCCGGCTCAGGAACGCCGCCGCATAAGCCTTGTCGTTGGCGATTTCCGCAGCGCCGAGCGTGTTGAGGTCGAAACGGGTGCCCTTGAAGTACCACCGGCGTCCGGCCGGGCTTTCGACGCAGCCCGCATGGCCGTGGGCATCGCCGGCGGTGAGGCGATAGCCCCGGGCCGCGCAGTATCTTTCAAGCAGGACGAAGGCGATTGCCCGCGGGGCGGACGCTTGCGCTTCCGTGGTATCGATCAATTCTTGCCTTCGGTCTGACGCTGGTTTGCCAGGTAGTCGATCTTGAAGAGATCCGGATTGGTCGGGCCGTTCGAGACGACGTTATAGACGGCGACCGAGGTGTCGTAGCCCTGCTGGTCGGTCACGGTCCACTGCTTCAGGGCAAAGTCTTCGGAATCGAAGATCAGCGTCAGGGTTCCGGAATTGAACTTGGTCTTGTCCAGGATCGTGACGGTGATCAGGTCATCTTCCACCAGAACGTTGGTGACATTGGTGTCCTTCTGCAGGTCGATCGAGTCGGACAGCAGGAAGCGCAGCGGCGTCTGCCCAAGCGGCCAGATGTCCTGGGTGTTGAGTTTTCGGTCACGCACGGAGACCGAGGTACCGTCCGCAACGATGTCGAGCACCGAGGGCTTGTTGTAGTAAAAGCGTACCTTGCCCGGGCGGGCCATGTAGAACTTGCCGTCCGACTGGCTGCCATCCGGGCCAAACTGGATGAAGTCGCCATGCATGGTCTTCACCGAGTTGAAATAGGAGCTGAGTTCCTTGAGCGTCTGCTGCTCCTGGTTTGTCAGGGCCTGGGCCGGCACCAGCGCACCGGCGGCGAAGGCGGCGGCAAGGCCTGCCGCCAGCAAGGGCTTGGCCAGACGAAGGGCGAGGCGTTTCAGCATGATGCAATGTCCCAAGTCGTTATCTCTGTGACGCGTTTCCCCGTTAGGTAGGAAGCGTGTGTGGCAAAGCTTTGGCATCCAGGGCCATCATTTCACAAAAACCCGGGAAGAACCTGTCAAAACTCCTCGTCGTTCCCGTTCTGCACGAGAATCTCCCGCTTTCCGGCGTGGTTGGCCGAGCTGATCAGACCTTCGTTCTCCATCCGCTCGATCAGCGACGCAGCGCGGTTGTAGCCGATCGAGAGCCGCCGCTGGACATAGGAGGTCGAAGCCTTCTTGTCGCGCAGGACGATCGCCACGGCCCGGTCGTAGAGGTCGTTACCCTCGTCGCCGCCCGCCAGGCCGCCGCCGTCATAGGGGCTGTCGCCGCCCTCGTCCTCGTCTTCGGTGACGGCTTCAAGATATTGCGGCGCGCCCTGAACCTTCAGGTGCTTGACGATTTCCTCGACCTCGTCGTCCGAGACGAAGGGGCCGTGAACGCGCTGGATACGCCCGCCGCCGGCCATGTAGAGCATGTCGCCCATGCCCA
>ENA-ORCZ01000324-ORCZ01000324.1-marine-metagenome-genome-assembly--contig:-NODE-324-length-24856-cov-4.552686_pt1 | contig 24856 bp, 20 predicted proteins | sample MGYA00237785_ERZ508519 | MGnify/ENA primary metagenome ERZ508519 (study PRJEB26189, sample SAMN06268790) | marine metagenome | isolation source: Bioluminescent Bay, La Paraguera, Puerto Rico | place...
GGCCTGATCGTGCCGCTGATCGCGGTGCATCTCTTCGTCTTCTACTTCGGCATCATGGCCGACGTCACTCCTCCGGTCGGGCTGGCATCCTTTGCCGCGGCGGCGGTGTCCGGCGGCGATCCGATCCGGACAGGCCTCGTCGCCTTCTTCTATTCGCTGCGCACGGCGGCATTGCCGTTCCTGTTCATTTTCAACACCGACCTCCTGCTCATCGACGTGGACCTGCTGCACGGCATCTTCGTCTTCATCACGGCGACCATCGCCATGCTGCTCTTCGCGGCGGCGACCCAGGGCTGGTTCCTCACCCGAACGCGGTATTGGGAAGCAGCTGCGCTGCTGCTGATCGCCTTCACCATCTTCCGCCCCGGTTTCTGGATGGACATGATCTCGCCACCCTTTGTCGAGCGTGATCCTTCGGAAATCGCGGCAGCGGCGGAAAACACGCCGACGGGCGAACCGCTTCGCCTGCGCATCCGCGGCCTCAACGAGGTCGGTGAAATGAAGGAGTGGGTGGTGTTGCTGCCGCTCCCGGACGCGGCCACGGGCGAGGAAAAGCTGGAGGACGCCGGGCTCCTGTTGCGCACGGAAGGCGACAAGACACTGGTGGACGACGCGGCCTTCGGATCGGCCGCCAAGGAGGCCGGGCTCGACTGGGATCAGGAGATCGTCCGCGTTCTGCGCCCGGCCGACCAGCCGTCAAAATATCTGATGTATCTTCCGGCCCTCGCCGTTCTCGCTCTCGTTGTCTTCCTGCAGCGCCGACGGGTGGCAAGGGAACAAGGCAAAACGCAAGCCGCTTAAGGGGGGGCCATGTATTCTTCGATCCTGTTTCCGGTCGATCTGGAGCATGAAAGATCCTGGAAAGACGCGCATGAGGTCGTCAGGAAACTGGCCCATGCGTTCGGTGCCAAGGTGCACGTGCTGACCGTCGTCGCCGATGTGAGGGGCACCATGGCGGCCCAGTTTCTGCCGGACAATTTCGAGGAGAAGGTCGTCAAGGAGGCGAAACAGCGCCTGACGGCCTTCATCCGGGAGCATCTGGCCGACGTGGCGGAGATCGACGGCTATGTCGCAACCGGCCGTCCCTACAAGGAAATCGTCGCCAATGCGGAAAGACTGGGCTGCGATCTCATCATCATCGCTTCCCACAAGCCCGGTGTCCTGGATCACCTGATCGGCCCGAATGCCGACAAGGTCATCCGGCACACCAAACTGTCGGTGATGGTGGTCAAGTAACCGGGTATTGCATGAACCCAGAAGCGTTGACCGGTCGGCCCGGCTTCGGGCCGTGGATCCACGCCGTTTTCAAATCGCCTTTGCCCAGCATGAAGCAGTTTGAATTGCAGTCGGCGCAGGAGGTCTCCAGTCGCAACCGGTCGCAGGCCCAATGACAGGGACGTCGCAGCAGGGCTGTGACGCCTTAACGCGATCAGGTGGAGTTCGGTGTTGCGCTCCGGTTGGATACTCTGAACAATGATTGCTCACAAAGGCCTTCAATTCCGCAAGACCGTTCTGGGGCACGGAATATGAACCAATGGGACGCGCAGGATGACCGGGTGCATTTTTTGCAAGATCGCGGGCGGACACGTACCCGCACACATCGTTCACGAGGATGAGAAGGTCCTGGCCATCATGGATATCGGCCAGGTGAATCCTGGACACACTCTGGTCCTGTCCAGGGCGCATGTCGAGACCTTGATGGATGCCGACGAGGAACTCGCCGCACACATGTTTCGTGTCGCGAACCGGCTCGCCAAGGCGCTGGAGAGAACCTTCGCGCCGGACGGCATGACAATCCTCCAGGCGAACCGGCCGGCCGGGTTTCAGACGGTTCCCCATCTTCATCTGCATGTCCTTCCGCGGTCGAAGGACGATGGCGTCGGGCTTGTCTGGCCTGCAAAAAACCCGCCTCAGGAAACCCTGGCCGAATACGCGAAAAAACTGCAAGGCAGCATCGCCTAGGTGTTTGATCCCAGGCTTTGATGGTGCAACTTTCTCGCATGAATGGAGGGAGGCACTATGGGCCAGGTTCTGCACGGGAGCCGATGCGCCACCCAACGGCGGCAACTACATGACGATCGGCGAATTGAGCGGCCACACTAGAAGCTATGGTCTGGTGTATGGCGGAGATCTCTCCGAGCAAACGATGAATTCAAGTGTGCCCAACGAGATTTCGTTTCACACTTTTGGGCACGGAAGCCAGGGGATGAAGGCGATGGCAAGGTCTGTCCCTCGAGAGTAGGTCGCGTGGGAGATCTTGACCCGGCTGATCCCTTGGTTGCCACTCAAACACAGGCCCCGCAAGATGATAGAACTCTACAAAGCAATATGGAGGGTAACCGGACCCCGTCAGGTTCTCTTGGTATTCTTGTCATTGGGCATTGCCGGGCTTGCGGCAGTTCCGCTTGAATACCAGAAGAACATCATCAATGGGCTTACGGATGCCTCGATCTCCCTTGAAAGACTTTTGTCCCTCTGCGCAGCGATGGGCGGTTTCATCCTTCTGAGCCTCGCCCTGAAATGGCTGCTCGGATACCGGTCGAGCCTTCTGGGAGAAGATGTCATTCGGCTCATACGGAACCGGGTCGGCGCCCTGACAGGGGACCGTGGCGCCCTTCGAACGCAGTTTGGGGGCGGAACATATGCTACGATGGTATCCGCGGAGGCGGAAGAAATCGGCATGTTCACGGGAAGCGCAATCTGCGAACCGCTGCAGCAAGCCGGCACGCTGATCGTCGTTATTTCCTATATCGCCTCAACACAGCCAGTGCTTGGCTTGATCGCTTTTTTGATGATTTTGCCGCAGGCCGCGATCGTGCTCACCGTTCAGAGGCGGGTAAACGAACTGATCGCCAAACGCGTCCACATATTGCGTGGCGCAACCGACAAACTGGTCGCTTCGCAAGTCGATGTCTCGCAACTCTCGTCCGAGTTCGATGAAATTTACGAAAGCCGGTCACGGATCTTTTTCTGGAAGCAATCTTCGAAGTTTTTCCTGAGTGCGTTGAACGGCCTGGGTCTGATCGCGATCCTGCTTCTGGGGGGATGGCAGGTTCTGGAGGGAAATACCGATGTCGGCACAGTCGTCGCCGCCACGGCCGGGCTGTTGAGGATACAGGGCCCAACCAATTTTCTGATAGCGTTCTACCGTCAGGTCAGCGCGACCTCTGTCAAATTTGAACTCTTGCGCGCCGCAGCCGGGCAACACCCGTCCGTTGCCACTGAAAATGCTCGTGCCTAGGCACAATGTATGGTCAGAACCGGTTTTCCATTTTCCGACCAAATCTCCTGGAAATTGTTACAAGCCGGATCGATCTCAATGTAATTGTCACCGAGACGATGAAGACAAGCATCATCAGGGAAACTCCGAGCAAGACATGGCGGTCGTTGATAGCGAAGTCCCATAGATTGTCGAACGGCTCATATCCTGTTCGAAATCCGATGCTCAGCGTTTCTTCATAGGTCCACGACCTGAAATATCCGTACTTCACGTAGGTCATGAAATTGGCCACGATCATCGTGATGGCGAGCGCGCAAACGATGATGCCAAGGAACTGAAGCATAAATACACCGCTTCCGCGGTGCATCTTATTGAGGCGTTTCACAATTCCCCGAACTCTTTCAGGCTGCTGCAGCAGTGTCAGGGTGCTGTAACTCCAGGACAATACGGCGGCGAGCAGCGCAACAAGAGTGAGAAGCGGAATTGACATTGCCTATCCTCTGCCGGTCCGTCGGGTCGTGGCATCGCACCTTTTGTCCGGATCCAAATCCGGGAGAACCTGCTCATTCCCAGTTCAGAAAGAAACCGACGTCTCCAGGCAGGTCGTCCGGGAAGTTGATGATCATCGCCTTCAGCTTGTAGCCTTGCGGCTTGCCGTATTCCAGGAAGCGATCATAAAACTGCCTGGCTTTCCCTTGCAGGGTATCCGGCCAGCTCGGGTCCGAGTTGTTGATCGCCCGCCCCTTGTCCGTGCAGAGCTTTGCCGGAAAGCTGTAGACCATGGCTTCCCGCTCGCCATTTTCAACCGCGTACATGACCAACCGGCGGACCATGGCGATTTCCTCGTTGGAAACCTCCTCCTTCAGGAATGAACTGGTGAAGTCTTCAAGTTCCTTTTGCGCCTTTGCACGGGCTGCTTCCCGCTTCTTCATCTCGGCCATCTGCTCGTCGATGAGCTTCATGCGCAACTCGTCCGCACTTGGCGGTGGTGCGGAGGGGTCGAATTCTTTTCTATCTGCCATAGTCTTGCTCCTGTCCGAGGTCAGCTCACTCAACCGATTTTGCGCGGCAAAAGACGGCCGGCAAGCCGCTCATCGCATTCTCAGGCGATTGCGGAGTGTTCGCCCCATCGATCCAGGTTCTTCAGATCGGTTGCCAAACGGTCGATAATCTCAGGATGCACATTGAGCTTTTTCAGATCCCGCACCAGTTCGTTGCTGTAATTTACAGCCATGCCACCAGAAGAGTGGCCGACAACATTTGCGCTGGAGCGTGACGGCATCGTCCCGTTCTGCGCTATCCAGTGAAGGCATCTACCAAGCTTGTCCGGGTGACCGATTCTTCGCGTTTCCGCCAGCGTTTCAGGCAGATCGCCTCTGCAATAGTTATAGAGAGCCAAACCCAGCCTGTAGGTCGACGGTTGCGCGGCATTGCGCGAGTAGGATTCCCTGATCAGAGGAGCAGCCCGGTCCCAGTTCATGCGCAGCGCGTGATAAAGACCCAGCTTTCCCATGATCGTGGTGTCGTTGGGATTGAGGCTCAGGCCCGTTTCCAGTGCCTGGAAGCTGCTGGCATGATCACCGAGATACCAATAGGTAATACCCCTCGAGAAATAGCCATGGCTGGAGCTGGGTGAGAGTTCGATAGATCGATTGGCGAGCTCCAGGGCGCGTGCAAGAACGGAATGGTCCGCCGGCCTCGAGACCTCGTGGCGATATTCATTGACAAGAACAAGGGACGAGCAGGCACGAAGTTCCGAATGCTGCGGATACACCTTCAAAGCCGCTTCCAGGCATTCCCGAACCATATTGTGCGATGCAGGCTCAAATTGCCGCCAGTACTGGTAAAACCGGGTTATGCACTCCTGAACATCAACAAACTCGCACCGCCTGCAATCAACGTTCCTGCATTTCCAGCGAAAGAGCACGCCGTAGGGCAGGGCAATGGTCCTGACAACTTCATCCGCAATCAGATCACGCGCTTCCAGCACGTTTTCACGAAGCTTGATCCGGTCATAGATTTCCGCCCACAGAATTTGCCCTGTATGGGTTTCCTTCAGAAAGATCTCGATGACGATCCGCTCGGACTGATGAGAGACAGCCCCGAACAGGACGAAATCAGCATCGGGGGTCTGCGCCGGTGCGCTCAGGGCAGCGCTTGAAAAGAGGTCCGGGATCTCGGGGCCGAACACGTTGATTTCAGTGAAGCGCGTCAATCCGACGATCAGATGCCGGACAAACCCTTGCGCAAAACCGGGACAGGCCGAGCAATCACCTTCCTCCTCGAAAGCCGTCACCAGAATTTTCGGATCGGAAGCCGCCTGGGCCGGATTAACATCGGGTCTTGCCGGGGAATGAGCGACGGGCTCCTCGAACACGGGGACATATGTTCCCTTCGGAACGATAATCCGAACCGGGTCATCAATACCTCCGGTCAGGTAGTATCGTTCAAGCGACCGTCTCAAACGTCCGGCTTCGATCCTGACGATCGAATCCTGCGAGGGGTCGAAATCCGCCTGACGGCCAAAAACGGTCGTCGCGATCGTATAGGCCTTGATCAGGCTTTCCCGGCCGGCAAGCGTCTCCTCGACAACAAAACTCAGAAATTCTCGATTACGTTCGGATGCATCAAAGTCCGCGGACGACAGAATTCTCTGAAGCGCGTCCGTCACAACCTCGTTGGTAATCGATTGCACCGCTTTCATAAAATTGCTCCCGAAAAGGAAAAACGTTGGGCAATTTGAAAATTTCAAAAAAGGACGGGACCTATCCGTTCCAACTAACTGTGACGTACTTATGAACAGGTACATCCCGGGTAGCATGTTCAAGCTGGAATGCCACGGTGTGCGCCAATGTCAGAGCATTTTGATACAAGGCAGACATTGCCCACGATGCGGGCTCGGTTTCCCGAAGACACCGTTTTGATCGCAAGATTATACTTTGCCGACGAAGCCTTCCGAAGCTTGTGTGAAGATTTTTGCCTGGCGCTCGCAACGCTATCCGCATTCGAAAAGCGAACGGACGGTTCCAAACAAGTCGAGATAGACGAGTACAGGGGCCTCCTGAAAGAACTCGAAGCGGAGATACGGATTGCGCTGGTTCCCGCCCGGAGCGATCGCTGAAACAATGCACGCTGCTACCGTATATTACGGTAAGTAACTCCGTCAAACTAGTATACTATCTAAAAGCCTTCCACTCTTCCGAGCAGGATTGTCCCTTCGGGACTGACACTTCAGGGAGTTGCGGAAATGGCCAGGAAGCCGGGCAAGAAAAAGTCCACCATCGAGAAGGCAGGCAGTCAAACCATCGATCACCTCTTTTCGCTGTCCGGTGGCCGGGCGGATCGCTGGCGCAACCTGAACGCCGCTGCACGCGCCTGGGCGACTGATCGAGGCGACCAGGAGACGGTGCAGGCTGCGTTCGACGAACTGGGCGTGCTGGAGGATTATTTCGCATTCCCCGGCAAGTCGCTGATGGCAACGCTTGCCGAGCGCATCGAGGAAGGATCCGCCAGCGGCACTGCCGACCTGGTTCGCCGATTGTCCGATTCCATTCTGACCCGGTCCTACAAGCATAATGCCGCCGAGTGGGAGACCGCGGAACTGCTCGCAGATGCCCCGTCGGACCTGACGTCGTCGAATTTCGGTCATGCGGGCGGTCAGCGGCCCTATTTCGAAATGCTAATCGTCTCTCCCGGCGGTACCGCGGCGTCTGATCGCCAGATCAAGGAAATCCGCAAGCTGCGCCGTCCGGAAGATCACTTTGTCTACGAGGGCGTACCGGTCGGCAGTTTCGAAGACGCCCTGTGCGCCATTCTCATCAATCCCGCAATCGCAGCCGTCACCATCTTCGACGGCTTTACCTTCTCTTCGCACCACGATGCCCCGATCCTTCGGGGATTCCTGGCATCGGTCGGGTTCGACGAAGGCAAGGTCGATGCCGACGACGTGTCGCTTGCGCTGGCGGCGGCCATGAAAAAAATCCGGCCAGACCTCGATATCTACCTGCTGACCGATCGTGCGGTGGAGCGGCTATCCGGTGACCGCCGGACAGGCGTCATCCGCCGCGTGCTCTATGCGGTGGAGGAACTTCTTGAACTGCACCTGTCCGTGCTCGAAGGCATCGCCGACCGTTACCGGACGCCGTTCTTCGACAACCTGAAGAGTTACGCCACCCGTCCGATCAGCACGTTCCACGCCCTGCCGATCGCGCGGGGCAAGTCCGTCTTCAAGTCGGACTGGATCCGCGACATGGGCGATTTTTACGGGCTCAACATCTTTCTGGCCGAAAGCAGCGCCACAACCGGCGGTCTCGACAGTCTCCTGGAGCCGACCGGCAACATCAAGGACGCCCAGGAAAAGGCGGCAAGGGCATTCGGCGCCGACCACGTCTATTTTGTGACCAACGGCACCAGCACCTCCAACAAGATGGTTCACCAGGCACTGATCGCGCCGGGCGATATCGTCATCCTGGACCGCAACTGCCACAAGTCGCACCATTACGGCCTCGTGTTGTCGGGCGGCCAGCCGCTCTACGTGGAAGCATTCCCGATGACGGAATATTCCATGTATGGAGCCGTGCCCCTGAAGACCATCAAGAAGGCCCTGCTCGACCTGAAGGCGGAAGGACGGCTCGACAGGGTGAAGATGGTCGATCTCACCAACTGCACCTTCGACGGGCACATCTACAACACCCGCCGCGTCATGGAAGAATGCCTGGCAATCAAGCCGGATCTCATCTTCCTCTGGGATGAGGCCTGGTTCGGCTTCGCAAGATTCTCGCCGTTCCTGCGTCCGAGGACTGCCATGGGCGCCGCCGAAGCCATCGAAACCTGGATTGCGGATCCGGCCTCGATCGATGCCTACGAGGCACAGCAGAAGGCGCTCGGCAAGAACCCGTCAATTGAAAAGCTGCTCGACACACGGCTCATTCCCGACCCCCGGCAGGTGCGCGTGCGGGTGTACCAGACCAACTCGACGCACAAGTCCATGTCGGCCCTGCGGCAGGGGTCGATGCTGCTCGTCAAGGACGTCGACTATTCCACGGTCGAGGCCCAGTTCCATGAGGCCGTCTTCACACATGCCTCGACCAGCCCGAACCAGCAGCTGATCGCAAGCCTCGATATCGCGCGCAGGCAGATGGAACTGGAAGGCTATGGCCTTGTTGCCAATGCCATTGAAATCTCGCTCAGCATTCGCAACAGCATCAACAACCACCCCGAAATCTCCAAATATTTCAAGGTTCTCGGCGCTGACAAGATGATCCCGAAGGAGTTCCGGGAAAGCGGTTTCGAGGACTTTCTCGTGCCTGGGGTCTCCTGGAAAGACCAGGTCCAGAGCATGCATGACGACGAGTTCTGCCTTGATCCGACCCGTATGACCCTTGTGTGCGGCACGGCGGGTTACGACGGCACGGAATTCAAGAAACTGCTGGCGGATGAATATGACATCCAGCTCAACAAGACTTCGCGAAATTCGGTCCTGCTCCAGTCCAACATCAACAACACCCGCAGCGACATTGCGCACCTGGTGCATGTGCTGCTCGAAATCACGCACAAGATCGAGCGCAGGCTCGCCAGCAGCGGCGATGTCGGCCGCGCAGCTTTTGCTGCCCGCGTGAAAACCCTGATGGAAGACGTTCCGGACCTGCCGAACTTCAGCCATTTCCACGAAGGCTACAGGAAGGACGCCGGCAAGAAGACCCCGGAAGGCGACATGCGCACCGCGTTCTTCGGAGCCTACTATCCCGAAGGTTGCGAATATGTCGGCCTCAACAGCGAGGAATGCGACAAGCGCCTGAAAAAAGGTCCGGAAATGATTTCGGCAAATTTCGTCATTCCCTATCCCCCCGGCTTTCCGATCATGGTGCCCGGGCAAGTCATTACCCAGGAAACCGTGGACTTCATGCGCAAGCTCGATGTCAAGGAAATCCACGGCTACGAGAAGGATCGCGGCCTGAAACTCATCAGGCCAGAATTCGCCAGCAAGAAATCCGGAAAATAATCGGCAGCCGGGAGAGCGCTTCAGTTCTCCCGGTTTGCCTCGCTTAGGAGACGGGGTAAGCGCAAATGTGGACCTATATAACGGAAACGCTTCAGGCCAATCCGCACGTCGCGATCTTTTTCACACTCGCGGTCGGCTATTGGATCGGCGCACTCAGGTTCGGCACATTCAGCCTCGGTGCTGTTACCGGAACGCTTCTTGCCGGGGTCGTCATCGGCCAGATCGGCATTGAAATCTCCGGACAGGTGAAATCGATCTTCTTCATCATGTTCCTGTTCGCGGTCGGATTCGGTGTCGGCCCGCAATTCGTCCGCGGGATTGCCTCTGATGGCCTTCCGCAGGCTCTTTTCGCGGTCGTCATATCCCTGTTGTGTCTGGTCGTCGTCTATATCGCGGCCGTCGTCGCAGGTTATGGCCCGGGTCTTGCCGGAGGCCTGCTTGCCGGTGCGCAGACGATTTCCGCCTCGATCGGACTGGCAACGGATGCGATCAACAACTCGGGCATGACACCTGAGGAGGCAAAGGCCCAGACAGATCTTATTCCCGTCGCCTACGCAATCACCTATCTCTTCGGTACGATCGGCACGGGCTGGATCCTGGCCTTCCTCGGGCCCAAACTGCTCGGCGTCAACATCGAGGAAGAGTGCAAGCGGTACGAGCGCGAAGTGCTTGCGGGCGGCTCCAAGGAGACCAGCCTGATGAGCGCCTGGCGCACCCGGGAATTGCGCGCCTACCGCATTCGCGAAGGGGGCGTCGCGGTGGGCAAGTCCGTGACGCAGGCAGAGAGCATGGCCGATGGCGAGCGCATTTTCATCGAACGCCTGCGCCGCAACGGCGAAATCCTGGACTTCACGCCGGAAACGGTTCTTGAGGCCGGCGATGTCATCGGTGTATCCGGCCGCCGCGAGGTGCTGGTCAACGTTCTGGGCCAGGGCGAAGAGGTCGAGGACCGCGAACTTCTGGACATTCCGGTGGAAGCCGTCGACGTGCTCATCACCAACAAGGAACTGGATGGACGTGACCTGATTTCCATCGCCAAGGAACCGGAGAGCCGGGGGATCTATCTCAGCTCGATCAAGCGCGGATCCATGTCGGTCAACATTCCGGTCATGCCGAAAACGGAAGTGCATCGGGGCGACATCGTCCGGATCTCGGGCTCCAAGGCCAATGTCGATCGTTTCGTGAACAAGTTCGGCTTTGCCGACCGGCCACAGACCATCACCAACATGGTGCTCGTCGGCCTGTCGATCCTTGTCGGTGGCCTGGTCGGTGCGGCGGTGCTGCCGGTCGGGGGTGTTCCGATCACGCTCAGCACGTCCGGCGGCGCACTGATCGCCGGTATCATTGTCGGCTGGTTCCGCACGGTCAAACCGCAGATCGGCAACATTCCGTCGCCAACTCTCTGGTTCATGAATTCCGTCGGCCTCAACGTATTCATTGCGGTGGTCGGCATCAGTTCCGGGCCAACCTTCATCTCGGGGCTGCAGGAAGCAGGGTTCGGCCTGTTCTTCTGGGGTCTGTTCGCCACCGGTGTGCCCATGCTGCTGGCGCCCTGGATCGGCAAATACGTCTTCAAGTTCGACGATGCCATCAACCTCGGATGCTGCGGGGGCGCCAGAACATCGACGGCCTCCGTCGCCATGGTCGGGGAAGTGGCCAAGAGCGACGTCCCGATGCTTGGCTACACGGTACCCTATGCCGTCAGCAACACGCTGCTGACCTTGTGGGGTCTGGTTATCGTGCTCCTGATCATGTGACGGGAGATACGGCTAAGCGAATTGCGGCCACCCGGTTCTGGACCGGGTGGCCGTTTCAACAAGACGGGCGGGACAACCGCCGGGAAAATACGCTTGAAGTCAGTGAGGAAACCGGGCGTTTTCTGGGGGGTGGAACGATGGAACTGATCAAGTCCTTTTTCGATGCGTCCTCGATCAGCGTACTCTTCGTGTGTGTTGCGATCGGCTTCGCGATCGGCCGTATCAAGGTCGGCGGCATACCGATTGGCGGCATACCCGGAACACTGTTCGCGGCCATTCTCGTCGGCCAGGTCGGCGTCGAGGTCGATAACAACATCAAGACGCTTGCCTTCGCGCTATTCATCTATTCGCTTGGTTACGTCAGCGGTCCGAGCTTCGTTGCGAGCCTTGGCCGCAGCACGCTGAACCTCGTGTATCTTTCGCTCGTATCGAGTTTCCTGATTTTCGGCACCATCTGGGGGCTGTCCCAGATCTTTGGCCTCGACAAGGGAACGGCGGCGGGCTTGCTTGCCGGAGGGATCACTGAATCCGCAGCGGTCGGGACGGCGACTGAAGCGCTCGGTAGCCTGGCACTGCCGGCGGAAGAGATACAGGCAATGCAGGCCAATATCGGCGTCGCCTATGCGATCACCTATCTCTTCGGGTTTACCCTCGTGGTCTTTTTCGTCAGCGTCATCGCCCCCAGGATGATGCGCATTGACCTCAAGACCGAGGCCGCCAGCTATGCAACATCTCTTGGCGCCAGCGAAGAAGAGCTTGGCCCGACACAGGAAACGGCCATTCGAGGCATCGTTGCCCGCGCCTTTCAGGTGACCCGTCCGGAGGCCGTGGAGATCGACGTTGAAAGTTTCGAACAGCAATTCAAGGGATTCGTCACGATACAGCGCGTTGTCCGCCGAGGACGTGTTCTGGAAGCTGCGAAGGACCTGACGCTTGCGCCGGGAGACCGTGTCGCGCTTCTGGGACGGCTCGATCACTTGCTGGAAGCCGGTGCGTTTCTGGGCGAGGAGACGACGGACCTGCGGGGGCTCGATATCGTTGGCGAAACACGGACGGTCGTGCTCACCAACAGCGACTTCGTCGGTGAAACCATCATGTCGGTCCGGGCCAGGATTGATCCTGACTCTCGCAGAGGAGTTCATGTCGTCAAGATAACCCGATCGGGACAGGTGCTGACACCCCGGCCAAGGGTCAAGCTGGAAGCCGGCGATGTTGTCAGTCTTTACGGGACACCGGAAGCGCTCGACAATGTGGTGCCGCTCGTCGGTTATGCGGTCGAGCAGGGCATCGCGGTCGATTATGTCTATCTCGGCCTCGGCATGATCGCCGGTATCCTGATCGGCATGATCACGGTCAATATTGCCGGGGCTCCTGTTGCGCTCCATACGGGGGGAGGCTGTCTGATCTCCGGCCTTCTGTTCGGCTGGCTCCGGTCGCGGCATCCGACTTTCGGCGGCCTGCCTCCGGCGACCGCCCTTCACCTGCGCGATTTCGGTCTTGCGATTTTCATCGCCTGTGTCGGGCTTGGAACGGGACCGCAGGCCTGGGCGCTGCTGAAGGAACAGGGCATTCTGCTCCCGGTCATGTCCTTCATCGCGGTTCTGGTGCCGATGATCGCGTCGATGTATTTCGCGCAATATATCCTGAAGCTGAACCCGGCGGTCATTTGCGGCGCGCTGGCAGGCTGTTTCACCTGTACGGCAGGATTGAATGCCGCGGTGCAGGCGGCGGAAAACGAAACACCGGTCCTTGGTTACACGGTGCCTTACGCTATTGCGAACGTCATTCTGACGCTGCTTGGCCCCGTCATCGTCCTCACTGTCTGAGGACTGCTCGACGACGTTGGGCCTAACTCCGAAGAATTTCGGCCGGCGCTCGGTGCAGCGCCGGCCGTCTTGATTCAGCCAGTAATCGTCTCGCCCTTCGAGGCCTGATAGGCCTGCACATATCCGCGCGCGATCGTCCTGACGGCACGGCCGATCTGGGAATAGGCTTCATCGTTGAGGTTTGCGAAGGAGACTCGCGCCGACCAGTTGGGCGCCGCGAAACCTGAGCCGTTCAACAGCACGATGCCATGGTCTTCCGCCAAGCGGAATGGGATGTCGAGTGGGTGGATGTTCTCCTTGACCCACGTGACGACTTCTTCACCCACATATTTGCGGAGCCAGAATTCGAAATCGATGATGCCGTAATAGTGGTCAAAATAGATGCCCGGGTTCGACTCGATCCCCATGCCTTCGACAAGGTTCCTGAAACGCTTGACGCAGATCGCGATGCAGGCGTTCTGGTAGATCTTTTCCTTGTCGACCATTTCGACGAGACCGAACAGCATCATCATCACCTGCTGGGGCAAGGACAGGCCGGCCGTGTGATTGAGTGCGACGTCGCGGCTGTCCGCGACGATCCGGTCGATGAACTTCAGCTCGCGAGGTGCGGGCGTCATCGGCTTGTAGCGCTTGTCGAGCAGTTGCTGGATCTTTTCCGGATGTGCCTTGATCTTCTCGTCGAAGATGTTGTCCTGGGCAACGGCAATGACACCGAGGCGCCAGCCCGTGCAGCCGAAATACTTTGAGTAGGAATAGACGCCGATCGTGTTTTTCGGAAGATGGCCGAGGACCGATTCAAATCCGGGTACAAACGTCCCGTAGACATCGTCCGTCAGGATGATGAGATCCGGGCGCTTGGTATTGACGAAATTGACCAGCCGGCGGATGGAATCCGGATCCATGGCTGCCGCGGACGGGTTGCCGGGGTTCACCAGGAACAGGGCCTTGACCTTGGGATCCTCAAGAACCTTGAGATCCTCTTCCGTGAACTGGAACTTGTCCTCCTGTTCCGCATTCATCCGAACGATATGGAGGCCATAGTCCTCCAGTTCCGGCATTTCCAGATAAGGTGTGAAGATCGGCGTACCAAGCGCAATCGTGTCACCATCGTTCAGGAGCCGCTGGTTTTTCAGGGCCTTGAAGATGTAGCACATTGCGGCCGTTCCGCCTTCGACCGGATAGAGATCGAACTTCACGTCGGGCCTATGGCCCGCGCACATCGACCACATCAGATACTCGTGGGTGACGATCTCGTTGTGGTAGAGGGAACGGTCGGGAACCGGATAGTTGTCGCCGATGATGGAATCGGTCAGTTCGTGCATGAACGAATCCGGCTCGAAGCCGAATCTCTCGATGGCAAAATCAACTGCGTCCGACAGCGTCTGCGCGGGAGGGGGTCCTTCTTCCTCCACCCAGTTGTCGAGTTGGATCTGCAGTTGCTTCTTGATCCACTTCTTGAAGCGCAGGTGCGATCCGTCCCGAGGCGGCATACCGCCGACGCCGGCCTCCGGATCGTAATAGGTTCGTTTCGATTCCGTCAGAGCAAATTGACCCAGCAGAAAAAAGGCTTCCCGTGCCCGCGTGGCGATCCAGTTGGGGTTGCCGCGCCCGGCATTGAGAAATGCCCTTGACGATTTTTCGGATCCTGAGCGAGCGAGCTTGATAAGTTCGTCCTTGATCTCGAACGGGCTGAGATCCGCCAGACTGTCAAAATAATCCCTGGTCAGCATGTGAAGTCCTCCGCTGGTAAACGACAAAATGAACGGTGCGGCATTCCTCCGTACCTGCGGAGGAAAGATGTGGCGGGCGTCACAGGGCCCCGATGAAAACTATTGGAACTCAACCCAGCCTGATCCCGGGTCGTCCCCATGTCATGCTGCAAGCCGGCCGGGTTGCAACCTTCAATTCAAAATTCGGATGTGCCCGGATTTGACGCGCACAGCCTTTCGAGGAAATCTCTCGATGCCAACCATACCGAATTCGAGTGCTCTGCGTCGCTAATTCGCCGAGCCTGCAACTTCTCGTGTCCCATCCGCCTTGACGGCCCAAAGAAAATTTCCCGAGCCGAATTCAAAGAGACATTGCAGATCAGAAGTACACGCTCGAAAGACCCTCGAGAACACTATGTAAAACCAAACAAGATTTTGTTTTTATTAGCACATTTTCCTAGGTATGAACAAGAAATTTTTCTACTTTCCGCTCCGTTTTCGGCTACTCAAGACGATGAGATTTATATACGATTTAAACCAATGCCTTGTGTCGCGGTGACAGTTTGCACGGGCATCGAGGCCCGTCGGGTCAGCGCTGATTTCTGATTGGGAGTATTGGATGAGCGAAGGTATTCACGAACTGGCGCCACATCATGTTCCCGGTTTTCTGCCTTCAGCCGACGGCAGCGATCTGCTGATGACTGTCACGATCGTATTTCTCATCGGTCTCGTGATTTTGCTCGGGAATTTCTATTTGTACCTGCACTCTCTGCCGGAGAGAATGTCCCATAAACAAGGCCACATACAGTTCGAGGTTGTCGCGATCCTGTGCCTTTTGGCTCTGTTCACCCACAATCAGATTTTCTGGGTCGCCGCACTCCTGCTGGCCTTCGTCACAATTCCGGATTTCAAGACACCGATCGAGTCCATTTCCAACTCCCTGGCGAAACTTGCGGGAGGACCGACGCAACGAGGCGATGGCGGGACCATGTCAGACGCCGAAGCCACCAGGGACCCTGCGGAAACAAACCAGATGTCGTCTGCGCCTGGGAATGATGAAGAAAAGCCTGTTGAAGCGACCGCTGGATCGAAGGCCAAATAGATGTTTGAGTTTTTGTTTTGTTCCTTGCTGACGATCCTGCCGGATTATCTGTACCGGCGATATGGTCAAGGCAAGCGCATCGGCTATGAGATCACGATCTATTCGGTCTGGTACGAGTTGCGATACGGCATCGTCACCTGCCTGATGCTGACGATCTGCCTGATTACATTGATCTTCTATTTCCACCCGACATCGCAAAGTGCCGTTGCCGCATTCAGGACGATCACCATTTTGCCCGAAGGATCGGGGCGGGTTACCGAGACCTACATTCCGATCGGCCTGGAAACCGAGGTCAAGGAAGGCGATCCGCTATTCAAGCTCGACAGCAACCGCGAGGAAGCTGCGGTCGAAACGGCCACACAGCAAATTGTCGAAATCAGGGGGCAGATGTCCCTCGCTCAAAACGAACTGTCGATCGCGGTTGCGCAGGTCGAACAAAACACTGCCGACCTGAAGCAGGCGCAGGACGAACTCGATACGAGGCAGGAACTTTTCGACCGCAACGCCAATGTCGTCACCGAGCGGGATATTGAAAAACTGCAGAACGAAGTCGACGCCCGGGCGGCGGCCCTTCATGCATCAGAAGCGAACAAGGACCTGATCGAGACCAAGATCAACGTCTCCCTGCCTGCACAGCTCAAGACAGCCGAAGCACGTCTGGCATCGGCCGAGGTCGAACTTGCCAAGATGACCATCTATGCCGGCGTCGACGGCACCGTTACGCAATTCGTCCTGCGGCCCGGAGACGTCGTGAACCGGTTCATGCGGCCGGCAGGCATCCTCATACCGGCCGATGCGCAAAGAGAACGTATCGTCGCCGGGTTTGGCCAGATCGAAGCCCAGGTCCTGAAGCCCGGGATGGTCGGGGAAGCTTTCTGCGGAGCTATGCCGTTCACGGTCATCCCCCTCGTGGTAACGGATGTGCAGGCACAGATTGCCTCCGGACAGGTCAACGCAAGCGGTGAACTCTTCGACGCCACCCAGTCGGACCAGTCATCGACGATAACCACCATTCTCGAACCGCTTTATCAGGACGGATTGCAGAAATTGCCGCCAGGCGCGGTCTGCATTGTGAATGCCTATACCAACAACCACGATCGGCTGACATCCGGCGAACCGATCGGGACATTTGAATTCGTTGCGCTTCATGTGATCGATACCGTCGGTCTCGTACACGCGCTCATTCTTCGAATGCAGGCTGTGCTTCATCCCATCCAGACACTTGTCCTCACCGGGCATTAAGACGAGGGAGCCGGACCGTGAAGGCGACAAAGTCACAGGAAGATGGAGACACCAAGGCGCCACCCGAGGACGATCGTTTTCTGGCCCTGCCGCATGTACTTCTCGACCTTCCGGGTAGCGATCCGGCATCGATCGAAGATCTTTGCAGAACGAGCGATGTCTTCCGCGACACTTGCGAGGATTACTGCCACTTCCGGATCATTTTGAATTCGATCGTGGAGAAAGCGGAAGAGATGCTGCCGCGTGAGATCGAGCGGTACCAGTCATTTGTCGACAACGCGGAATCCCACATCCTGAGTGCAATCAATCTCACCGACTGAAGCTGAAACAGGACCTGGAATTATCAAAGTTCGAGTCACAAGGTTCGAAGTTGCGTCGGACGGCATTTCCGCCGCAGGGGTATGGTCAAATCGATCGTTTGTCTGCCGGTTGCCAGGTAGTTGCACAAAATTCATGAACGAAAACCCCGGGCCGAAGACCCGGGGTTCCGATAGATCATGTTGTGAAGCGCCTAGAACGTACGCTGCATCCGGAAGGTTCCATAGAGTTCGTAGCCGTCGCTGAGGCCCGAAGAACTGCTGTAGTCGACGTCACGGTACTGGATTTCCGGGCCCAGGATGAAGCCTTCCACCGGTTCCCAGACCACGTTGGCCGTCGCGGACCATTGGGTGAAGTCATAGGCTGCGGTGCCGCCTTCGACCGTGTGGTAACCGCCCTCGATGTTGGTCTGGATCGTGTCCGTCAGGCCAAGCCGCACTCCACCGAAGATGTTCAGCGTCTTGGTCGTTTCGGTGCTGCTTCCGGTCCAGACCGCGTCGGTGATACGGCTGTTCCAGCCGGTCGTGCCGTAACCGCTGGCACCGTCGGTATAGACCGCCTGAAGGGCGACGCTTCCGCCATTCGCCAGGCCGCCGAACGGAACCTGGACACCGGCGCCGATGGCCCAGCCGAGTTCGTCCTCGCCGTTTCCGGTCACGCCGTTATAGGTCGCGTTCGGGTAGACCTGGTGCAGGGCACCCATGATCTGCGCCGTGCCCCAACCCTGGCTGACGTCGAGAGCGGCAATGAAGTCCGGCATGCGGGTACCGCCGTAACCGACAGTGCCACCGTTGAGGCCGATGCTGGTTGCGCGTTCCGCTCCGTCTTCCACGGCAAGTGTCGCGCTGAAACCATTGCCGAAGGCGAAGGTATAGGCTGCCTGATTGGTCTTCTGGTCGGAATAGCTTTCGATCTGGGCATCAAAGGCATAGCCGGTGAAGAAGTCGAAATTCGATCCGTTGCGGCCCGCCAATAGACCGCCCCACTGGATGTAGGCACGCTCAAGGGTTGTCGACGTCGTGTCGTTTGTCTGGGTGATGTAGGATTCGATATAGGCCCGCAGCGTTCCGAATTCGGTTGCCGTGCGCGCATCGAGATAGAGATAGCCGCGCGAGCGCCACTGGTAGCCGTCGCTGTCCCGGTCGCCCCAGGCGTTCTCGGCCTCACCGAAATTGCGGACGCGGAATTCCGTGCGGACGCGGCCGCCGACGCGCAGACAGGTCTCGGTGCCGGGAATATAGTAGAACCGCGCGCCATAGGCATCGCAGATGCGAACATAGTCGACAGGTTCGGGCGCCACGGGCAGATCGGCGGCAGAGGCGGTGCCGGCGGCTGCCATCAGTCCGGCAATGGCTCCGAAAACAGCAAGGCGAGTCATCTGAAATGCTCCAGGAAACTAAAACTATTTGTCTCAGTTTTCCCTGCTTCGCCCCGATATGCAATTTTGAATTGCCGTATCTTGTGACCTAAAGCCAATTTCCGTTGCGTCTGTTGCAGGAATGCCGCAATTTGCACCCTCAAGTTCTTCACTCATGTGCATGAAAGCCGTCTTCACCGATACCGGATAAAAAGACGGCTGAACAAACAGGGTGCAGTGCCCCTTCTTTCTAGGTAGTATTTTTGGACATCACCTCTCGTCAGGGCGAAGAATTCGTCACGGGGCCAGGGAAGTGGAAAGCATGCGACGTTTCTTTTTGCGGTACACAGTTGCCTATCTTTTTGTTTTCATTGCCGTTATGCAAACTGGCGCCACCCAGGCCCAATCCTCGTACAGAGCGATTGCAACCACCAATCTGAACTTCAGGGCTGGACCAGGCACGCAATACCAGGTTCTTGGCTCCATCCCGCAGGGTACCCAGGTGGCGGTGTTCGGATGCTCGGAAGGCTACAACTGGTGTGACATCGACTATTCCGGACAAAGAGGCTGGGCGTCAGGCAAGTATCTGGCAGTGGCCGAAAGCGGTGAGTATTACGGAAGTCCCCTCTATTCCAGCGGCCTCTACCTGGGCCTTCCCATCTGGCGGGACTATCCGATCTACGGCCCTCGCCCCCCGGTTAATGCTCCGCCCGGATACCGGCCGCTTCCGCCTCGTCCGACGCACCCGATTGTCCGTCCGCCCCGTCCCACGCATCCGATCGCCGGGCCGCCCGGCTACCGCCCGCCGGGAGCAAGGCCGCCGCGGCCAGGAAATCCCACGATCCGGCCTCCACGCCCATCGCATCCAACAGCCCGGCCACCAAGCTACAGCCCGCGGGTCGGCGCCCGGCCGGCGGGCCGGCCCAGTGCCGGAAATCGGGGCGGCGGCGGCGGCCGCGCAAGAGGTGGCGGCGGTCGAGGCGGTCGTGGTGGAGGACGAGGAAGATGAGAAACGACAACTGCAGACATGTCGGGGCGGCAATGCGCTTCCCGTCCAGACCTTCCGCCTTCGCGATGGCACTGCTGGCCGGGCTTTTTGCCTGGTCGACCGCTTGTGCCGATGCCCTGGATTTCGCGACCTCCAGGGGAAGCCTGAAGGTCGGCGTCGCCGAAGAGGACTTCATTCCCTGGCTGGCCAAGGACAAGTCCGGAAACCGCATCGGGTTTGAAATCGATGTCGCAACGGGCGTCGCCGACGCGCTCGGCGTGCCGGCGGAATTCATCGAGATTCCCTTCGACAACCTCCTGCAAGGACTTGCTGCCGGCGAGGTGGATGTCGTGATCTCCGCCATGTCGATTTCCGCGGAACGGGCGCGCGACGTTTTTTTCTCCGCGCCGTACGCCACCACCGACTTCACGCTCGTCGTTGACAAGTCGAACCTTCCTGAAGGAGCGGCTGATGAGGGATATGACGTCGAGGGCGTCAAGATCGGCGTGGCGGCGGGTACGCTTTCGGAAATCGCTGCCGCCGCTGAATTCCGGAATGCGGAGATCGTGAAATTCGAGTCTGATGGCGGCCTGCGCGACGCGTTCCTCGACAAGATCGTCCAGGGGGCGATTGCGCCGACGCCTTATCCGGATTTCATCATCTCGAGAGATCCTGACCGCTACGAAAAGGAACAGTCGCCACTTCTGTCGACGCGGCAAGCCATGGCTGTCCGCCCGGACAGTCCGAGACTGCTCAATTTTCTGAATGCCTGGGTTAGCGAAAGCGAGGCCAATGGACATCTCGCGCAGATGAGCGCCTATTGGTTCGAAAGCGCCGACTGGTTCGACCGCTTGGAAGGGTATGAAACAGAACCGGCAGAAGATGGCGACGGTGTCAGCGAAAACCGGAATTGATCCGGAGGCGGCCCGTTGTCCGGATTTCCCACAGTCATCACCATGCCGGCTGATGTTCTTCACGAAGCGCTGGCCACCCGGACATTCTTGAACACATCAGGTGGGTGGTTTGGATGACATCCGATATTGGTTTCGCTCGCAAAATGCCCGGTCCCGGATTGTTTTCCGGCCAGATCAAACCTGACGCGCTGGCAGGGTTGACCGCGGCCGCGGTCGTTCTGCCGAAGGCCATGGCCTATGCCGCCGTTGCGGGATTGCCCGTCAGCGTCGGGCTTTATACCGCTTTCGTACCCCTCATCCTTTATGCGTTCCTTGGGTCGTCCCGCGTCCTCAGCGTCACTTCCACAACGACGCTTGCCATTCTGACCGGAACGCAACTCGGAACCGTCGTTCCGGATGGCGATCCGGCAAAACTGCTTGTCGCGACTGCCACACTGACAGCTTTGAGCGGCTGCATTCTGCTGGCCTGTGCGCTGCTGCGGTTCGGTTTTGTCGCCAATTTCATTTCTGCTCCCGTGCTTACAGGCTTCAAGGCCGGCATCGGGCTGGTGATCGTTTTCGATCAGGTGCCAAAGCTGCTCGGGATTCACTTTCACAAGGAAGGTTTCTTTCGCGATGTCGTGGCCCTGGTCCAGCATTTGCCCGAAACGTCCCTACTGACATTCGCGGTTGGCATCAGCGCGCTTGCTGCGCTGATCGCAATGGAAAGACGCTGGCCACATTCTCCGGCGCCTCTTGCTGTTGTCGCCATTGCCATCGCGGCATCGTGGCTGTTCGGCTTTGCGGGACGCGGCACCGAAACGGTCGGCCATATCCCCCAGGCCCTGCCCTCGATGACACTTCCCAGTCTTGACCTTGTGCGACAACTTCTCCCGGGTGCGTTCGGTATCGCGCTCATGAGCTTCACGGAAACCATCGCTGCCGGTCGGGCGTTTGCGGCGCAAGGCGATCCGCCCATACGCGCCGACAGGGAGTTGGTCGCAACCGGTGCTGCCAATGTTGCCGGCGCCTTCTTTGGTGCGATGCCTTCCGGCGGCGGAACATCGCAAACCGCCGTCGTCCGGTCCCTGGGCGGAAAGACACAGAAAGCGTCCCTGTTCACTGCCGCAGCCTCAGTTGCCACGATGCTGGCTCTTGCTCCCCTGCTTGGCTTTTTGCCGCAGGCTGTTCTCGCGGCGATCGTCATCGTCTTTTCGGTCGGATTGATCAAGCCTGGCGAATTCGCGGCGATCCTCAAAATCCGTCGGATGGAATTTTGGTGGGCTGTTGTCGCGTTTATCGGCGTGCTGGTTTTTGGAACGCTTCAGGGGATCGTGGTGGCGATCGTTCTGTCTCTCATCAGCCTTGCCAGCCAGATGGCCCGCCCGAATGTCTACGTATTGGCTCGCAGCAAAGGCAGTGGAGCGCTTCGCCCGGTCTCTGACGATCAAGAAGCAGAACCAGTGGCAGGATTGCTTTTCCTGAGGCCAGAGGGCCGGCTGTTTTTCGTCAACGCGCAGCATGTGGCCGACGTCATTTCCCAGGAGATAGCCGGAAGCGAAGCGAAGGTTGTCGTGCTCGACCTCAGCCGGGTCTTCGACGTCGAATATTCCGCGTTGATGATGCTGTCCGAGGGCCAACGCAAACTGGCGGGCGAAGGCATTGAAGTCTGGCTGGCAGGGCTAAATCCAAAGGTAAGGGAACCGATGCATGCAGCGGGTCTTCTGGAAATTGCGGGACCGGACCGATTGTTCGAAACCGCAGAAGATGCATTGCAGGCCTTCCTGCGCGAACGGTCGGCCGTGGAGCCTCGATGATCGTGATGCACCATTCAGCGGCTGAGCGGAGGCCACCACTCTCGCTGCGGTCGGCTCAATCTGGCTCACCGATGCAATCGAACGTGACAGCGGCATTCGTACCCTTTCATGAAGTCAGTGGGCCACGCTTCAAGTGCCGGCGTGTCCGCTGGCTGAAGTGCAATTTTTTGTTTTAATTGGTAATTTCTACAGTCATTATGCGCCCGGCAAGGTTCGCGCAACGGGCAGAAGGAGAACTCATGAGCACCACGGCAACGACAGTGCAGACCCTGGATCCGCCACCGGACTCCTGGGTTGCGCCCGGCGCCAGCGACGGCTTCGCCACGGCGGGGTTGATCACACTGCTGCTTCTCCTGTTTCTGGTGATTTACCTGTACGCCGTTTTCGACCGATATGCGGAGCACAAGGGCTCGAAGACGCCGCTGCGCACCACGATCCCCACCATGCTGGTCGTGGGACTTGCCTATGACCTGGTACCGCCGTTGCGGGACGTCAGCCTTCTGTTGCCGTTGACGCTGCTCGTTGCCGCTTTCGCTTATGACATCGTTCTCTGGATGAAGCCCGACAAAATTGAGGACGAGCCGTTGCCGGAGAAGGAAACAGCGGCCGACGATAACGCGTCTCCTGTCAATGAGACAATTTCTGCAGACGAGCAACCGGATGCGGAGTTACCGCCGTTCGACGACAAAAAAGGAGCCCCCGCATGATCGAGCTCCTCATCACCTGCTTTCCGTTGTTGCTTCGCATCGCCTATTTGCGCTGGCGGGGCCGCCCCGTCACTCTTTACAATGTCCACCGCGCCCTGTTCGTCTGGATTGTGCTGTTCGTCGCGCTGATTTTCACGGTGGAGTACTATCATCCCGACACGCGCAATGCGCTGATCCCCTACCGTGTCGTGCCGATCGTCACCGAACGCGGCGGCACGGTCACCGAGGTGCCCGTCAAGGCCGGGGAAACCGTCAAGGTCGGCGACCTCCTCTTCACTGTCGACGACAGCAGCGAAAAGGCGGCGGTCGCGACCGCCCAGACCGCTGTGGGCGAAGTCAATAGCCAGCTCGATGTCGTCAGGGCACAGATCAAGGCAGCCGCCGCCGACCTCGCCCGGACGAAAGCGGTTCTCGACACCGCCAACCTGACGCTGTCGGAGCAGCAGGATCTCAAGGACAGGAACTCGCCCGCCTATACGCTGAACAGGTACGAGAACGCAAAGACCGCGCAGGAGCAGGCTGCCGCCAATGTGAACGCCGCCGACTCCAAGATGGAGGCGCTGCAGGTGCAGCTCGATCAGGTCCTGCCCGCCGAGCTTAAGGCCGCCGAAGCTGCCCTCGATCAGGCCAAGGTCAATCTCGACAAAACCAAGGTTCATTCCTCGGTCAATGGGCGGATCGAGCAGCTCTCGTTGAATGTGGGCGCCCGCGCCGCACAATTTTCTGTCAATCCTGCGATGGTCATCGTGCCGGATCGCGACGAGAGCGATCCGATCGAAATCGTTGCCGGTTTCAGCCAGACCAACAGTGCGGTTCTTCACGTCGGCATGCCGGCTGAAGTCGCCTGCGAGAACAACATCAACAATGGCATGGAGAACACGGTGCTGGCGGCACGCATCGTCCGCATCCAGGACGTTGTCGCAACCGGCCAGGTCGGTCCGACCGGCGTCCTGATGCAGCCGTCGGACCGGCGCGGCCCCGGCGACCTGGTCGTGCATGTCCGGCTCGAGTATCCGGAACAGAACGCTCTGCTGGTCGATGGCGCCAGGTGCCTTGTCCAGGCCTATACCACCCACATATCCGGTTCGCTTCAGGGCACCTTCATGGGTGGCATCATTCAGGCCTGGGCGCTGGAAAAGGCGCTGATCATGCGGATGAAAGTCTGGATCATGCTCTTCGCCGGAACGGGCCTGATCGGCGGGGACTGAGCTGCGGGTGTCAGCTCCGATCCGGGACACGATGACCGAAGCGGCCCAACAGGCAATCGCCGTTGGGCCTGTCGCGTGTCGCCATGATGCGAATACCCCGGCGGTCAAGAAGCGCCTGAGTTCGGTCGCGCAAGTCGTTCAGCTCCTTGCGCAAAGGGATGTACGAATGGCCTTCAGGATTGCTGCCCGTTTCAAAGACGCCGCCGATCTCACCGGTGACGAACAGACCTGTGAAGTCTCACTCATACAGCAATTCATTATGTTGTAAGGCGGATCCGGAGTTCCAGAGGAACTCTTGTCGAGGATCGGAACGCCGAATGCTCGCCGGATTTACCAAGCAGGCATGTAATTGACGGGGCCGGAGCGTGATTTGTGGTTTTCTGCCCTTCTGCGTCGAGCTTTCGCTCGCCTTGACGGGGCCCGGAGAGGTTTTCGCCTGTATCCGCTGATCAAAAACAAAAAGGCCGCCCTGAAGGACGGCCTGTTTGTATTTGGTTGCGGGAGCAGGATTTGATGGATTTCTGTCCCGCTGCGGTGGACTTGCGTCCACCTTTCGGGAGCCCTGTCAGGTCAAAATCCTCGACCCCTGCAATCAAACAAAAAACCCCGCCAGTGGGACTGACGGGGTTTTATGTTTGGTTGCGGGAGCAGGATTTGAACCTGCGACCTTCAGGTTATGAGCCTGACGAGCTACCGGGCTGCTCCATCCCG
>ENA-ORCZ01000326-ORCZ01000326.1-marine-metagenome-genome-assembly--contig:-NODE-326-length-24677-cov-61.772520_pt1 | contig 24677 bp, 21 predicted proteins | sample MGYA00237785_ERZ508519 | MGnify/ENA primary metagenome ERZ508519 (study PRJEB26189, sample SAMN06268790) | marine metagenome | isolation source: Bioluminescent Bay, La Paraguera, Puerto Rico | place...
AGAAGAACACGGGGTTCAAAAAATTGGCATTGAACATAGTGCACGCTGTTGAGTTCTCAAGGAACGGACGCACCCGAGTTCCAGCCCAACGGCCTGCCCTCAGGGCAACTTCCCTACTGTACCACGCGCTCCTGCGGATCCGATCCACTCAGCTGAGCCGAGTCGAGGTCGAGATCCTGGATCGCAGCCGCAAGGCCGTCGAGCACGAGGAGGTGTGGAATCGTCATCTTAGGCTTGAAGCAACCGAGTCGCAATGAAGCGCCTTCGAGGCTGTTTGGCTAAGACCTGTCCGCTCGGGCCCGGCGCTCTCACTCCGGCCGCCGCGGCGACGGGTACAACCATAGGCAGCGCTGCCCCGCCATCACAAATCGCGCTCGTATCCCGCGCGTGTCGCGACGTGGATCCGCACTGACCGGGGGTCCGATGACCGCACCGAATCCCCGGTCAGGAGCCGATCGATCAGCCGAAGTGCTGGGGGTCCGGTCCGAGGCGGCCGGCGCGCTCGATCGCCGTGATGCGTTCGAGCTCGCCGTCGGTGAGCGCGAAGTCGAGGACATCGAAGTTCTCCGCCATCCGCTCGCGACGGTTGGACTTCGGGAAGACGATGAACCCGCGCTGGAGGTGCCATCGGATGACGACCTGCGCCGGCGTCTTCCCGTGCGCGGCAGCGGCCTCCGTCACCTCGGGCAGTTCGAGGAGCGGGTACTTGCCCTGACCGAGCGGCCCCCAGGACTCGATCTGGATGCCGTGCTCGGCGGCGAACGCGGTCGTGTCCGGTTGCTGGTGCGCGGGGTGCAGCTCGATCTGGTCGACGGCCGGGACGATGTCGGTCTCGTCGATGAGGCGCTCCAGGTGGGGCACCATGAAGTTCGAGACGCCGATCGAGCGGGCGCGTCCAGACTCTTGGATCCTCTCGAGCGCCCGCCACGATTCCACGTACCGGTCCTGGGCGGGCACCGGCCAGTGGATCAGGTAGAGGTCGACGTACTCGAGCCCGAGGCGTTCGAGGCTGCCCTCGAAGGCGTCCAATGCCGACTGCGTGCCCTGGTCGTCGTTCCAGAGCTTGGTCGTCACGTAGAGCTGCTCGCGCGGGATGGCTGAGGCGGCGACGGCCCGACCGACGCCCTCCTCGTTGCCGTAGATGCGTGCGGTGTCGAGGTGCCGGTATCCGACCTCGAGCGCATCGGTGACGATGCGCTCGGTCTCGGCCGGGTCGACCTTGAAGACCCCGAAGCCGAGCTGCGGGATCGAGTTTCCGTCGTTCAGTTGGATTCGCGGTACGAGAGTCTCGCTCATAGGGCCATGCAACACGGTGCGAGCGCGGGTGCCATCCCGCGTTCGCGGGGCGCGAACGCGACCGCAGGGGCCGGCCGGCGTGGAATCGACGCGACTCAGGCCGCCGAGGCCGCCGCTCCACCCCCGGCGGCGAGCGCCAGGCTCGCGGCCATGAGCGCCGCGGCATCCGCCTGATCGAGCCCGTTGCGCCGCACGAGGGTCTGCCAGGTGCGGAAGTCGACGGCGAGCGCCGCCCCCGCGACGAGTCGCGGCGTCCGAGCGCGTTCGGGCCACGCCTCGACGATGACGTCGCGGGCGAGCGCCAGCGGCTCGCCCATGCGGAGCTCGTTCACCTCGTGCAGCACCGGGTCGCGCTCTCCGTCGCGCAGCACGTTGGCGATGAGCGACTCGTTCTCGGCCCAGTAGGCGTACACGTCGGCGATGCCGCGCTCGGCGCGAGCACGAGGCGAGGTGATCGCTCGCCAACGCGCCGCGTCGGGGAACGGATGCTCGTCGAGGTGCAGACCCGAGCAGGCGAGGAAGAGCGCGCGGTCGTCGGGGAAGTGCCGGTAGAGCGTGCTTCGCTGCACGCCCGCCCGCTCGGCGACGGCGCTGAACGAGCTCTCCGCGGGGCCGGCCGTGCGATGCAACTCCAGCGCAGCGTCGACGATGCGCCGGCGGGTCTGCTCCTGCTGCTCGGCGCGCGCCTTCTGCTCGTATCTCCGTGCCACCCCTGAATTCTACGCACATCTGTGTTCGATCAATTGACATCACCGCGATTCCGGCCGTACGGTTCTTTCGTCGCACACTATTGTTCACTGAAAGGCGTGCCACCATGACCACGATCGACACCACCACCACCGCGGCGTGCACCGTGCTCGCACCCGGCGACGCCGGCTGGGACGAGGCACGTGCCACGTTCAACCTGCTCGACGACCAGCGGCCGGAGCTCATCGCCCTCCCGCGCGACGCGGCCGAGGTCGTCGAGGCCGTCGCGCTGGCCCGGCGCGCCGGACTCCGCATCGCAGCGCAGGGCACCGGCCACGGCGCCTCGTCGCGCGACACGCTCGCGGGCGCGCTCCTCGTGAACACGTCGCGCATGACCGAGGTGGAGATCGACCACGCCGCGCGGCGGGTCCGCGTCGGCGCCGCGGCGAAGTGGGAGCACGTCTCCCCGATGCTGTCCGAACGCGGGCTCGCCGGGCTGCACGGCTCGTCACTCGATGTCGGCATCGCCGGGTACTCGATGGGCGGCGGCATCGGATGGCTCACGCGCCGACACGGACTGCAGGCGAACGCGGTACGGGCGATCGAGCTCGTCACCGCCGACGGCGAATCCGTCCGTGCCGATACCGAGCACCACGCGGACCTGTTCTGGGCGCTGCGCGGCGGCGGCGGCAACTTCGGCGTCGTCACCGCGATCGAGTTCGATGTCGTGGCCGTGCCCGAACTCGCCGCCGGATGCTTCTTCTTCCCGGTCGAGCGCACGGCCGAGGTGCTCAGGACGTGGACGCGGCTGCTGCCGACCTTCCCCGACGAGCTGACGACCTGGGTCACGGTCATCCACTTCCCGCCGACGCCCGAGATCCCCGAGGTCGTGCGCGGCGGGTCCTTCGCGATCGTGATGGCGGCCCACCTCGGCCGCGAGTCCGACGCACGGCGGCTGCTGGGGCCGATCGAGGCGCTCGGCCCGGTGATGGACACGCTCGGTGCGCAGGAGCCGATCGCGCTCGGCACGCTCGCCATGGATCCCGAGTCGCCGCTGCCGTACCGCTCGACGACCGCGCTCGTCGACGAGCTCCCCGACGGAACCGTCGACGCGATGGCCGAGCTCGCCGCGCCCGGTGGCGCACTCGCCATGCTCCAGATCCGCCACCTCGGCGGGGCGTTCCGACGGCTCCCCGAGGGCGCCGGGGCGCGGGCGACGCTGCCCGGCGAGATACTCGTGTTCGGGCTGGGCGTGCCGATGGACGCCGAGTCCGGCGCCGCGGTGGGGCGCGCCCTGGCGGCGCTCGACGACCTGCTCGCGCCGCAGCTGGTGGGCGAGTACCCGAACCTCGTCGAGCACCCCGTCGACGCGAGCCGGTTCTTCGACGACGCGACCTGGGCCCGGCTTCGCGCCGTCAAGGCGAGCTGGGATCCGTCGGATCGCATCCGCGGCAACCACCACGTGCCGCCCGGGGTCGCGCGGACCGCCGCCTGAGCGACCGGACCGCATGAGCGGCGACAGGCGGCCGGCGCGACCGGGGTCGCATCCCTCGGCCGCGCCTCCCTCGGCCGCGCCTCCCGCCGGCCGCGGCGAGGATAGGATGGAGGGCTATGCCTGCGCCCGTCCCCGCCACGATCACGTACCCGGCCGACCTGCCGGTCAGCGGCCGTCGCGACGACATCGCCCGGGCCATCCGCGACCACCAGGTCGTCATCGTCGCGGGCGCGACGGGCTCGGGCAAGACCACCCAGCTGCCGAAGATCTGCCTCGAGCTGGGGCGCGAGTCGATCGCGCACACGCAGCCCCGGCGGATCGCGGCGCGCACGATCGCGGAGCGCGTCTCCGAGGAACTCGGGGTGGAGCTCGGCGACCTCGTCGGCTACCAGGTGCGGTTCACCGACCGCGCGAGCGAGGCCACGCGCATCAAGGTGATGACCGACGGCATCCTGCTGAACGAGATCCACCGCGACCGCGAGCTCCGGCGCTACGACACGATCATCGTCGACGAGGCGCACGAGCGCAGCCTGAACATCGACTTCCTGCTCGGCTACCTGAAGCGCCTCCTCCCCCGCCGACCCGACCTTCGCGTGATCATCACGAGTGCGACGATCGACCCCGAGAGCTTCGCCGCGCACTTCGCGGATGCCGCAGGCCGTCCGGCCCCGATCATCGAGGTCTCCGGGCGCACCTACCCGGTCGAGGTCCGCTACCGACCGCTGGCGGCGGAGTCGGCCGGGTCGGGCGCCGGCGAGGAGGCCGACGACGAGGGCGCGGCCGCCGAGGACCGCGACATCCAGCAGGGCATCCTCGACGCGTTGGACGAGCTCGGCCGCGAGGCATCCGGCGACGTCCTCGTGTTCCTCTCCGGCGAGAGCGAGATCCGCGACGCCGAGGCCGCGGTGCGGGCGCATGCCGCGCGGCGCGGCGCGGCCGACGTGACCGAGGTGCTCCCGCTCTACGGGCGGCTGTCGTCGGCCGACCAGCACCGGGTGTTCGAGCCGTCGAAGGTCGCAGGGCTCCGTCGGCGCGTCGTCCTCGCGACGAACGTCGCCGAGACGAGCCTCACGGTGCCCGGCATCCGCTACGTCGTCGATGCCGGCACGGCGCGCATCAGCCGCTACTCCGCGCGCTCGAAGGTGCAGCGCCTGCCGATCGAGCCGATCTCGCAGGCCTCCGCGAACCAGCGCTCCGGGCGCTCCGGGCGCACGAGCGACGGCATCGCCATCCGCCTCTACTCCGAGGACGACTTCGGCAAGCGCCCCGAGTTCACCGATCCCGAGATCCTGCGCACCAACCTCGCCGCGGTCATCCTGCAGATGGCCTCCCTCGGCCTCGGCGCGGTCGAGGACTTCCCGTTCCTCACGCCGCCCGACGCCCGCGGCATCCGCGACGGCGTCGAGCTGCTGCGCGAGCTGGGTGCGATCGACGAGGCGGATGCCGCGGCCGGGCCCCAGCTGACCCGGATCGGCCGGCAGCTGGCCCGCCTGCCGATCGAGCCGCGCTTCGCCCGCATGGTGCTCGAGTCGAAGGCGCAGGGCGTCAGCCGCGAGGTGCTCGCGATCGTCGCGGGCCTCACGATCCAGGACCCGCGCGAGCGGCCCCTCGAGCGTCGCGAGCAGGCCGACGAGATGCATCGACGGTTCGTCGATCCGACGAGCGACTTCCTGACCCTGCTGAACCTCTGGAACCACCTCGAGGAGCAGCAGCGCGAGCTCTCCGGCAGCGCGTTCCGCCGCATGTGCCGGAGCGAGTTCCTGAACTACCTGCGCGTGCGCGAGTGGCAGGACCTCTACCGGCAGCTCGTGCGGCTGGCGAAGCCGCTCGGGCTGCACGTCGCGAAGGAGCCGGGCGCGCCGAACCCCGACGGCATCCACCGGTCCCTCCTCGCGGGGCTGCTCTCGCAGATCGGGATCCGCGACGACAGCCGCACCTCGAGCGGGAGGGGCGGCGCGGGAACGCAGCGCGAGTCCGAGCGGCGCGGGCGCCGCCCGCAGGCCGAGTTCACGGGGGCGCGGGGCGCGCGGTTCGTCGTGTTCCCGGGTTCGGCGCTCGCGAAGAAGCCGCCGGCGGCGATCATGGCGGCCGAGCTCGTCGAGACCAGCCGACTGTTCGCACGCACCGCCGCCGCGATCGATCCGGCGTGGGCGGAGCAGCTCGCGGGTCCGCTCGCGAAGCGTTCCTACTCGTCGCCGCGCTGGGAGCGCCGGCAGGGTTCGGCGGTGGCCGACGAGAAGGTGCTGCTGTTCGGCGTCCCGATCGTCCCGAAGCGACGCATCCAGCTGGCACGGGTCGACGCCGCGCTCGCGCGCGAGCTGTTCATCCGCCATGCGCTCGTCGAGGAGGACTGGGACTGGAGCCGCCTCGACCGGCGGGTCTTCGGTTTCATCCGCCGCAACCGCGACCTGCGTCGCGAGCTCGGCGAGCTCGAGGAGCGGACGCGCCGCCGCGACGTGCTCGCGGGCGACGAGGCGGTCGTCGCGTTCTACGAGCATCGACTCCCGGCGGATGCCACGGACGCGCGCGCGTTCGAGCGCTGGTGGCGCACCGAGCACCGGACGCACCCCGACCTGCTCACCATGACCCGGGCCGATCTCCTCGGCGATGGCGAGCCGGCGACCGACGGCGGGCTCCCCGACCGCTGGCGCCAGGGCGACCAGACCCTGACGCTCCGCTACCGGTTCGAGCCCGGCGCCGACGACGACGGCGTGACCGTGCTGGTGCCGCTCGTGCTGCTGCCCCGGCTCGAGCCCGTCGGCTTCGACTGGCAGGTGCCGGGGTTCCGTGACGAGCTCATCACCGCGATGCTGCGGACGCTGCCGAAGGTGCTCCGTCGCCAGGTGGTGCCGGCCGCGGAGTGGGCGGCGAAGATCGCCGCCGAGCTGCCGGAGGGGCCGGAGTCCGGCGAGGCGCGGGAGCCCTTCGCCGAGACCGTCGCCGGAGTCATCAAGCGACTCACCTATGCGCCCGTGACGGCCGCGGACTTCGACCTCGAGCGCGTGCCGTCGCACCTGCGCGTGACGTTCCGCGCCGTCGACGAGCGCGGGCGGCCCGCTGGCGACGGGAAGGACCTGGTCGCGCTCCAGGGCCGCCTCGCCGAACTCGCGGGGCGAGCCGTCGCGTCGACGTTCGCCGGCACGCCTGCGGGGCGTCGGGCGAAGGCCGGGGCGGATGTCGCGGGCTCACCGCCCGGCGGGCGCGCGACGGGCACCGGCGGCTCCGACCACGACGGACGCGATCCGTTCCGACGCGGCGGTCGCGGTGCCGCCGACGCCTCGGGTCCGTCGTTCCCCGAGCGCTCCGGCCTCACGACCTGGGACTGGGACGACCTGCCTGCGCACGTCGACACCCGCCAGGCCGGCAACGTGGTCCGCGCCTACCCGGCGCTGGTCGACGAGGGCTCATCGGTCGCCCTGCGGCTCGTCGCGACCGACGACGAGCGCGATGGGGCGTCGCGGCGGGGCATCCGTCGCCTGCTGATCCTCGCGACGCCGACCCCCGTCGCGTACGTGCAGGAGCACCTGTCGAACCAGGAGAAGCTCGCGCTGGCCTCGAGCGCGTACCCGGGGCCTCGTGCGCTGCTCGACGACTGCCTTGCGGCCGTCGTCGACGCCGAGCTGCGGGAACGGCACGCCGACGGACTCGTCCGCACGCGCGCCGAGTTCGAGGCCGTGCGCGACGCGGTCTCGGCGCGCGTCGTGGATCGGATGTTCGACACCGTCGGACTGGTGTCGAGGATCCTCGTCGCCGCGCGCGACGCGGACCGGGCGATCGCGAAGGCGTCGAGCCTGCACCTCATGTCGGCACTGGCCGACGCGAGGTCGCAGCTCGAGGCGCTCGTGCCGCCCGGGTTCGTGTCGACGACCGGACTCGAACGGCTCCGGCACCTGCCGCGGTACCTGGAGGCGATCACCGTCCGCGTGCGCCGCATGCAGGAGAACCCCGGTCGCGACCGGCAGCTCCTGACCGAGTTCGAGCAGGCCCGCACGGCCTACGAGAAGGCGGGCGGCACGTTCCCGATCGACCCCGAGGCCGACCCCCGCCTGGTGCGGGTCCGGTGGATGCTGGAGGAGCTCCGCGTCGGGCTCTTCGCGCAGGAGCTGCGCACCGCCGAGACCGTCTCGGTCAAGCGGATCGCCAAGGCGCTCACCGAGTGAGCGCGGCGAGCCGCGCCGCGTAGCCGGGCTCGAGCTCGGCGAACCGCGCGTCCCACCGTGCGCGGTCCTTCGGCGCTGCCGGATCGGCGAGGTGCCATGCGAGGCTCTCGAGGTACGTGTGCCAGCCGGGGCCGTAGTCGGGACGGGTGACGTTCGCGTGCTCGAGGCGCAGCCGCGTGCCGCCTTCCTCGGGTTCGAGGCGCACGGTCAGGAGCGTCGGTGCTTCGCCGACCACCGTCCAGGTCGTCGCGAATCCGTTCGGCGGCTCGCACGCGACGACCTCGCCGTCGCAGTAGACCTCCCCGTCGCGCGTGAGCGCCTGCCAGTGCCCGCCGAGCCGGAAGTCTCCGCGGTAGGCCGCCATCCACCGCGCCAGGCGCTCCGGCGTCGTGATCGCCTCCCACAGGTCGGCGGGGTCGGTGTCGTAGACGTCGTCGAACGCGAGCCGGAACCCGGGCTCGTCGGCGTGGATCTCCCCGGTCACGGCCATCATGCGTCCTTCCGTCGGGCGCGCGCTCCGCGCGCGATCTCGGTGTGCAGTGCGTCGAGCCGCTGGGGCCAGAGCCGGCGGTAGCGCTCGAGCTGCGCGCCCGCCTCGTCGAGCCCCGTGCGTTCGAGCGCGTAGATCCGGCGCGCGCCGTCGGCGCGCACGGTCGCGAAACCGTGCTCGCGGAGGATCCGCAGGTGCCGGGACACGGCCGGCTGCGAGATGCCGAACTCCCCTGCGACGACATCGACGACGGCGCCGGCCGGCCGTTCCCCGTCGGCCAGGAGGTCGAGGATGCGGCGGCGCACCGGGTCGCCCAGGACGTCGAACGCGTGCACACGGACATCCTATCATTGTCTCGTTATATATGGCAGGACTGATGCGATCGCGGTGCACGTTCGGGCGCCATCCGCGTCGATAGGATCGAGCCACCGTGGCCGGCTACTCAGATCTCCTCAAGACCAAGGGCGTCGCGCGCATCATCGCCGCCCAGCTGACCGCACGATTCCCGTCGGGCATGCTCTCCCTCGCGTTCCTGCTGCACGTCGAGCAGCAGACGGGGTCGTACGGCGCCGCGGGACTCGTGCTCGCCGCCACCTCGATCGGACAGGCGATCGCCGGCCCGTTGACCAGCCGGCTCATGGGCCGATTCGGCATGAGGCCCGTGCTCGTCACGACGCTCGTCGTCTGCGTGGCATCCGTCGTCGCGATCGGCGTGCTGCCGCTCACGGTGCCGCTCTACATGGCGATCGGCCTCGTCTGCGGCCTCTCGACGCCGCCGGTGCAGCCGGCCGTCCGCACGATCTACCCGAAGATGGTGAACTCGCGGCAGCTCACGCCGCTGTTCTCCCTCGACGCGAGCGCGCAGGAGATCATCTGGGTCGTCGGACCGGTCGTCACGACGTTCGTCTCGACGCAGATCGGCACGGTCTGGGGCATCCTGCTCGCGGCGGCGCTCATGGTGGTCGGGGGCGTCTGGTTCATCTCGTCCCCCGAACTCGGGCGCGTGCGCATCCCCCGATCCAAGCGCGCCTTCGGCAAGGTGCTCGCCCGCCCGCCGGTCATGCTCGCGACGATCGTCGGGTTCCTCCTCATCGGCGCGTGCGCCGCGATCGAGGCCGGTGTGGTCGCGGCGTTCGGCCACGACGGCGCCGAGGCCGGCATCGTGCTCGCCATCTTCTCGATCGGCAGCCTCGCCGGCGGCCTCGGGTTCGGTCACGTCCCCATCAGCCCGTGGTCGACGGCCCGCCGCATGTTCATCGTGTTCGCCGGCACCGCGCTCGCCGCCTTCTCGATGGACTTCTGGTGGCTCGCCATCACGCTCTTCATCGCCGGCATCGGCATCGCTCCCGCCCTCGCGGTGCTCTTCGCGATCGTCTCGGCGAGCGTGAAGTTCTCCGACACCGCCGAGGCGTACGGCTGGGTCGGCACCGGCCAGCTCATCGGCGCCGCGCTCGGTTCCGCGCTCGCGGGCTTCCTCATCGACGGCTTCGACGCGGTCGGCGCCTTCTGGGCCGCGACCGTGCTCGCATTCCTCGGCTTCGTCGTCCCGGCGCTCGCCCGCCGCTGGCATCCCGATCTCCGAGGCCGCGAAGCGAGCCCGATCCCCGACACCGAGCCGGTCACCATCACCGCGAGCTGACCCGCCGCAGAACGAAAGGCGAACGGATGCCGCATCCGCCCCTCGCACCCACGATCCCCCTCGCCGACGGACGGTCGATCCCGCAGGTCGGCTACGGCATGTACAAGGTGCCTCCGGCGGATGCCGCGCGGCTCGCGCTCAACGCGATCGAGCTCGGATACCGGCACCTCGACACCGCCGCGCTGTACGGCAACGAGGCGGAGGCCGGCGCCGCCGTGCGCGCGACCGACCTGCCGCGCGAGGAGCTCTTCGTCACGAGCAAGGTGTGGAACGACGACCACGGCTACGACGAGACGCTCCGCGCGTTCGACGCCGCCATGGCACGCTTCGGCCTCGACCGGCTCGACCTCTTCCTCATCCACTGGCCGGTGCCGTCGCAGGACCGGTACGTCGACACCTGGCGCGCGCTCGTCCGGCTCCGGGACGACGGGCGCGTGTCCTCGATCGGCGTCTCGAACTTCCACGCGCACCACCTCGAGCGGATCATCGACGAGACCGGCGTCGTGCCCGTCGTGAACCAGGTGGAACTGCACCCGTGGCTGCCGCAGCGCGAGCTCCGGGCGTTCCACGAGCGCGCGGGCATCCGCACCGAGGCATGGTCGCCGCTCGCGCGCGGGCGCCTGCTCGGCGACCCCGTGCTCGAGCCGATCGCCGCGAAGCACGGCCGCTCGGTCGCCCAGGTCGTGCTCGCATGGCACGTCGCGCAGGGCACGATCGTGATCCCGAAGGCCTCGAGCCCCGAGCGGATCGCCGAGAACCTCGACGTGTTCTCGTTCGAGCTCGACGAGGCGGATGCGGCGGCCATCGCGTCCCTCGAATCCGGCGAGCGCACGGGCCGCGACCCCGACGACGATTGATCCATCGAACGATGGAGGGCGCCGCGCCCGCGCCGCGATTATCGTGACCGGATGCGGGCGATCGTCATCGGGAGCGGGTTCGGGGGCCTCGCTGCGGCGATCCGTCTCGCGGCAGCGGGGCACGAGGTCACGGTCCTCGAGCAGCGCGAGCGCATCGGCGGGAGGGCGTACCTCTACGAGCTCGACGGATACCGATTCGACGGGGGTCCGACCGTCCTCACCGCGCCGTTCATGTTCGAGGAACTGTTCGCGCTCGCGGGCGAGCGGCTCGAGGATCACGTGCGGCTGGTGCCCCTGGATCCCTTCTACCGCGCCTTCGATCAGGACGGCACGCACTTCGACTTCCACGCCGACCCCGACCGGATGCGGCAGGAGGTGGCCCGGCTCAGCCCGTCCGACGAGCGGGGCTACGCACGCCTGAGCGCTCGCATCAGCCGGATCTTCGACGCCTTCTACCCGTACACCGAACGCCCGATGATGCAACTGCACGTGATGCTGCGGATGCTCCCGTTCCTGTTGCGGCACCGCGCCGCGCTCGGCGTGCAGCGCCTCGTCGACGCGAGCATCCGCGACCCCTTCCTCCGGCGAGCGCTCGCCTTCCATCCGCTGCTCATCGGAGGCCATCCCGCCCGCACGCCCGCCCTGTACTCCCTCATCGTCGAGTTCGAGCGCCGGTGGGGGGTGCACTACGCGGTCGGCGGCACCGTCGCGATCGTCGACGCCCTCGGGTCCCTGCTGGAGCGCCTGGGGGGTCGCATCGAGTGCGGCCTCGCCGTCGAGCAGGTCCTCGTGCGCTCCGGTCGGGTCGACGGGGTGCGACTCGAGGACGGCAGCGTGCGCGAGGCCGACGTCGTCGTCTCCAACGCCGATCCGGCGTACACGCGCGACCGGCTGCTCGGGTCATCCCGCGGTCTCGGTGGAGCCCGGCTCCGGGCGGCCAGGCCGAGCATGTCGCTGCACGTGCTCTACTTCGGCGCCGACCGGACGTGGCCGACGACGCCGCTCGCGCACCACAACCTCCTGCTCGGAGGCGACGCCCGCCGGGTGCTCGACCCGGTGTTCGCCACCTCCCGCACGGCGAGGGCGAAGGCGGGCGAACCGCTGAGTGCCGACGACCTCTTCCTCTACGTGCACGTGCCCACGCGCACCGATGCCTCCGTCGCCCCGGAGGGGTGCGAAGCCCTGTACGTCCTCGTCGCCGCACCGCCGCTCGACGACGGCGAGGCCGTCCCCCACGAGACGGTGCGACGCATCCGCGATCTCGTCGTCGAGGTGCTCGACCGGCGGTACCTGCCCGGCTTCGCCTCGCACCTCGCCGTCGAGCACGCCATCGGACCGGACCATTTCCGGGACGTACTGAACACCCCGCGCGGCGCGGCGTTCTCGCTGCAGCCGACGCTCTTCCAGTCGGGCTGGTTCCGCCCGCACAACCGATCCCCCCTGGTCGACGGCCTCTACCTCGTCGGCGCGGGCACGCACCCCGGCGCCGGGATCCCCGCCGTGCTCGCCTCGGGCAAGATCGCCGCCGACCTCATCCGGCGGCGCGCCGCCGGAGGGCGCTCCCGCCGGACGACGGCGGGCGACGCGATGGCCGGTACGGAGGTCCGATGACGGCGAACCACGCGGTCCACGGCTTCGGCGAGAGCCCCGAGGTCGAACTGGACGACCTCCCGGTCCGAGGCCGGCTCCCCGACTGGCTCGCCGGTTCGCTGCTGCGCAACGGCCCGGGCACCTTCCAGGTCGGCTCGCAGCGGTACCGCCACTGGTTCGACGGACTCGCGATGCTGCACCGATTCACCATCGACCGTGGTCGCGTCTCGTATGCCAATCGGTTCCTCGAGACCGAGGCCTACCGCGCCGCGCGCGACGAGGGCCGCATCGCCTACCCCGAGTTCGCGACCGACCCGTGCCGATCGCTCTTCGCACGGGCCATGGCGGTCTTCGATCCCCAGGTCACCGACAGCGCCAAGGTCAACATCGCCAGGATCGCCGAGCACTACCTGGCGCTGGCCGAGACGCCCATCCAGGTGGAGTTCGACCCCGAGACCCTGCGGACCGTCGGGGTGGCCGGGTGGGATCGGTCGGACTTCGGACGGATGACCACGGTCCATCCGCACCTCGACGAGGCGCGGCACGAGGCCATCAACCTCGTCACCCGGTACGGCGCCGTGAGCAGCTACGTCTTCCGTCGCGTCGACACGCGCGACGTCGGGCTGCTGGATGGCGCGACGATCGCCTCGCGCCCGGTCGGCGAGCCGTCGTACATCCACTCGTTCGGCATGTCCTCGCGCCACCTCGTCCTCGTCGAGTTCCCGCTCGTCGTGAATCCGCTCTCCTTGCTGCTGTGGTTGCGCCCGTACATCGAGAACTTCAGGTGGAAGCCCGAACGCGGCACGCGCATCCACGTCTTCGACCGCGCCACCGGCCGGCTCGTGCGATCGGCGACCGCCGACCCGTTCTTCGCCTTCCACCACGTCAACGCCTACGACGACGAGGACGGCAGCGTCGTGATCGACCTCGTCGCCTACGACGACGCGTCCGTCATCGAGTCGTTCTACCTGCACCGGCTCTCCGAACCCGACGTCGAGATCCCGCCCGGGACCCTCCGCCGCCTGCGCGTCCCGCTGACCGGACCGACGCGCCGCCTGCGCGCCGAGGTCGTCTCCCCGACCAGCCTCGAGCTGCCGAACATCGACTACGCGAGGCGCAACACCAGCGCGGACCTGCGTTTCGTCTACGGCGTCGGGGTGCGGAGCGGACGAGGCTTCTACGACCGCCTCGTGAAGGTCGACGTCGCCGACGGGGCGAGCCTCGAGTGGCACGAGACGGACTGCTTCCCCGGGGAGGGCGTCTTCGTCGGTCGACCCGGTCGGTCCGCCGAGGACGACGGGGTGGTCATGTCCGTGGTGCTGGACGCCGCCCGCGGCACGTCCTTCCTGCTCGTGCTCGACGCGGCCACGTTCGCCGAGGTCGCCCGGGCCGAGCTCCCGCATCCGGTGCTGCTCGGCTACCACGGACAGTTCTACGGGTAGGGCCCGGCGTTCACAGCGGACCGCAACCCGATCGTGACCCGACTTGCAGCAGGCATCCAGACATCGGATCCGTCCTGCGGGCTACGGTGACCGCATGAACAGCCGAGGACTCCGATCCGCAGGGCTCGTCGCCCTCACCGCGCTCCTCCTCACGGGCTGCAGCATGGCCTCGGGTGGCACCGACAGCGGGACGTCCGAGCCCGACATCGGAATGGAGGCGCCCGCCGACGGCGGTGGCGTCGCGCCGCGCGACGAGCAGCCGTTCACCGAGGACGAGCAGGCCGGCGCCCTCGACGAGGATCGGAGCGTCATCACGACGGGCTGGATGGCGATCACGGTCGACGATCCCATCGACTCGGCCGCCGAGGCCGCCGACCTCGTCGGCGCCGCGGAGGGGCGAGTCGACGGCCGCAACGAGACCCCGGGCACGGACACCCAGCAGGCTCGGGCGACCCTCGTCGTGCGGATCCCCGCCGACCGCTTCGACGACGTGCTCGCCGACCTCCGCGAACTCGGCGACGTGGACTCCCTGCGACTCGAGGCGTCGGACGTGACCCAGCAGGAGCGCGACCTCGATTCGCGGATCGCGTCGCTGGAGACCTCGATCGACCGGCTCCGAGCGCTCATCGCGGAGGCGGACGACGTGGGAGACCTCATCGCGATCGAGTCGGAACTGACCACGCGCCAGACGGAGCTCGACGCGCTGACGACGCAGCGCGACTGGCTCGCCGACCAGGTCGACTACTCCACGCTGACGCTCGAGCTGCTGTCGGAGGGGCTCGCTCCGCATACGGGTCCGAACGACTTCTGGAGCGGCGTCGTCGCCGGCTGGAACGCACTCACCACGTTCGTCTCGGGCCTGCTCGTCGCGGTCGGCATCCTGCTGCCGTGGGTCGCGCTCCTCGCGGTGATCGCCGCGATCGTGGTGGGGATCATCGTGCTCGCGACCCGCGCGGGCCGCGGGCCGCGGGGCGGGTCCGGCACGAGCGGGTCCGGAGTCGCCGGCGGGCCGACGAGCGCCGACGCTCCGGCGGGCGGCGGGACCGATGCCGGACGCCCGGCGTAGGCTGGCGCCGTGACCGCCGACCCCAGCCCGGAGACCCTGCTCGACGACGACCTGCTCTCGCGATTCCGCGAACGCGCCGCCGGGTACGACCGCGACAACGCGTTCTTCGCCGACGATCTCGCCGAGCTCGCCGAGCGCGGCTACCTCCGCGCACTCGTGCCCACCGGGCTCGGCGGCCTCGGCTGGAGCCTCGCCGACGTCGTCCGCGCCCAATCGCGGCTCGCGACGGCCGCGCCGGCGACCGCGCTCGGGGTCAACATGCACCTCGTCTGGACCGGTGTCGCGCGCGTGCTGCACGATCGCGGCGACGACGGACTCGACTTCGTGCTGGCCGAGGCGGCCGGCGGCGAGGTGTACGCGTTCGGCATCAGCGAGATCGGCAACGACCTCATGCTCTTCGGCTCGGGCACCGTCGCCGATCCGCAGCCCGACGGCAGCGTGCGCTACACGGGACGCAAGATCTTCACCTCGCTCGCTCCCGCGTGGACGCGCCTCGGCGTGCACGGGCTCGACACGGCCTCGCCGGACGGGCCGAAGCTCGTCTACGGCTTCATCGACCGAGAGGATCCGGACGTCCGGACCCTCGACGACTGGGACACGATCGGCATGCGCGCCACGCAGAGCCGGACGACCGTCCTCGACGGCGCCGTCGCCGCGCAGGACCGGATCGTGCGCCGACTCGACCCCGGGCCCAACGCCGACCCGTTCGTCTTCGCGATCTTCGCGTGCTTCGAGCTCTTCCTGAGCGCCGTGTACGCCGGTCTCGCCGAGCGGGCCCTGGCCCTCGCCGTCCACTCCGCCCGCTCGCGGACGTCGGCGCGCACCGGGCTGCCCCGCTCCGAGGATCCGGCGGTGCGACGCCGCATCGCGGAGGCCGCCCTCGCCCTCGACGGCGTGCAGCCGCAGCTCGTCGGGCTCGCCGTCGACGTCGCCGACGGCACCGACCACGGCGCCTTCTGGTTCGCCAAGCTCTCCGGCGTGAAGGTGCGCACCGTGCAGGCCGCGCGCGACGTCGTCGATGCGGCGGTCCGCGTCGCCGGCGGCGCGACGTACTTCGCCGGGAACGAGCTCGGCCGCCTGCAGCGCGACGTCCTCGCGGGCGGTTTCCATCCCTCGAGCGACGACAGCGCCCTGAACACGATCGCGAACGCCTGGCTCGGCCCGGTGCAGGACTGACGACGCCGCGGAGGCCCCTTCCGGATCGCTAGACTGGCGCCGCGGCGCTCCGCCGCGTCCGAAGGAGGTCCCTCGTGAGCGTGTTCCCGTTCCTCATCGCCATGGCGCTGTTCGTGTTCGGAATGTGGCTGTTCGGCATCGCCGACGCCGTGTCCGGCCTCGAGGCGGTCGTCTTCTTCAGCGGGATCGTCTGCGTGTCGCTGTCCCTCGCCATCCCGTTCAACGTCCTCGGCCGGCGCGAGTCCGGCGTCTGATGGGGCTGCCCGACGCCGACACGATCGTCACGTATCCGGCGGGCGACCTGCGCGCCGACGCCCGGGTCCTCGTCGTCTCGCCGCACGGCGACCACCTCGCCGTGATCACCGACCGCACGAGCATCCACCCCGTGGACGCCGCGTGGCCCGACCAGCCCGCCGACGCCGGAGTGCTCCGCGCCGGCGGGCGGGAGTACGCCATCCGTGACGCCGTCGTCGCGGCGACCGACGGCAGCGAACTGCACATCGGCGCCGTTCCCGCACGTCCCGGCACCGAGGGCTGGTCGTTCCTCGTCGCGCACCTGCTCGACGCCGACGCCGAGGTCGGCGAGGCCGACGAGGTCGAGCTCGAGGCGGATGCCGCGACCCGCCGCGCCCTGTCGATCGGCCACACCGCATGCCACGCGGCATCGCTCGCCCTGAACCACGCGCTGGCCGGGCGATGGTCGAAGGCCGCGCGCGAGGACGCCCTCGGCTCCCCCGACTTCGACGGCATCGCCATCGCGTCATCGCGGATCGAACCGTCGGGCTCGGTCGACCGGTACCGATTGAACAAGTCGCTGCGTCGAGCCGGGTTCGATGCGACCGGGCTCGCCGACGCGCTCGACGAGCTCGCGGCATCCGTCGACGCGACGCTCGCCGAGTGGATCGCCGACGACGCCACGGTGCGCATCGAACGCGTGGGCGACGACCTCACCGACCGCCGCACCTGGGTCTGCGAGCTCCCGCACGCCTCCGCGCGCATCCCGTGCGGAGGAACGCACGTCGCATCGCTCGGCGAGCTCGGCGGCGTGAACGTCTCGTTCGCCATGCACGACGACGGGGGAACGCCGGTGCTCGAGATGACCACGCGCGCCGCGGCATCCGGCTGATCCACCCCCGCGGGCCCCGGCCGATCGCGCACTGCCGCGCCTCGGATCCCTGAGCGTTCCTCGGCCTCGAGTCCGCCGGACGGGGCTACGATGACGATCGTGGGTATTCGCATCGAAAAGGTCGATCTGCCCGGGATCGGCTTCCGCCACGACCTCGTCACCGAGAGCGGTCGGCGCATCAGCGTGGTCTCGCACCGGGACGGCGAACGCGATCTCGGAGTCTTCGACGAGGACGATCCCGACGAGTGCCGCGACACCATTCCGCTGAACGACGACGAGGCGGCCGCCCTCGCCGACGTGCTCGGCGCCTCGGTGATGCTCGCCCGACTGACCAGCCTGTCCGACCTGACGACCGGGCTGTTCACCGAGCAGATCGCGTTGCCGACGGATTCGCCCTACCTGAACCACCCCCTCGGCGATACCAAGGCGCGCACGCGCACGCACTCGTCGATCGTGGCGATCATGCGCGACGGACAGGTGATCCCGTCGCCGACCCCTTCCGACGTGCTGCGCGCCGGTGACGTGATCGTGGCCGTCGGCACGCGCGACGGCCTGGACGGATTGGCCCGACTGCTCGCCCACGGCCCCGACTGACGCCGGGGGCCCGATGCACGAGACCACGCTGCTCCTCATCGAAGTCGGCGCGCTGCTCCTCGCCATGAGTCTCCTCGGGCGCCTCGCCATCCGCATCGGCCTCTCACCGATCCCGTTCTACCTGCTGCTCGGCCTCGCCTTCGGCAACGGGGGGCTGCTCCCCTTCGACGCGAGCGAGGAGTTCTTCGCCACCGGTGCCGAGATCGGCGTCATCCTGCTGCTCGCCCTCCTCGGACTCGAGTACACCGCGGAGGAGCTCGTCATCGGCCTCCGGTCGTCCCGTCGGGCTGGCATCCTCGACGCCGTCATGAATGCGCTGCCGGGCGCCGCCGTGGCCCTGCTGCTCGGCTGGGGACCGATCGCCGCCGTCGCCCTCGCGGGCGTCACATGGGTCTCCTCGTCCGGCGTCATCGCCAAGCTGCTGCGAGACCTCGGTCGGCTCTCCAACCGCGAGACGCCGTCGGTGCTGGCCATCCTCGTCATGGAGGACCTCGCCATGGCGTTCTACCTCCCGGTGCTCTCGGCGCTCGTGGTCGGGATGAGCCTGGTGCAGGGCGCGATCGGCGTGGCGATCGCGGTCACGATCGTGATCGTCATCCTCTTCCTCGCACTCCGCCACGGCCACGTGATCTCGAGGTTCTTCCCCGCCGAGCACGCCGAACCGCTGCTGCTCGGAGTACTCGGCCTGGTGATGCTCGTCGCCGGGCTGGCCGCCGAGGTGAGCGTCTCGGCGGCCGTCGGCGCGTTCCTCGTCGGCATCGCGCTCTCGGGCCGGGTGGCGGCGAACGCGAGTGCCGTGCTCACCCCGCTCCGCGACCTCTTCGCCGCGATCTTCTTCGTCTTCTTCGGGCTCGCCACCGACTCCTCGGAGATCCTCTCGATGCTCCTCCCGGCCGCCGGGCTCGCCGCACTCACGATCCTCACCAAGCTCGTGTCGGGGGCCTACGCCGCCCGTCGCGCGGGCGTCGGCACGCTGGGACAGTGGCGTGCCGGACTCGTGCTCGCTCCGCGCGGGGAGTTCTCGATCGTGATCGCCGGCCTCGCGGTCGGTGCGGGGATCGAGCCCGCGCTCGCCCCGCTCGCCACCGGCTACGTGCTCATCACGATCCTCGCGGGCTCGTTCCTCGCCCGACTGCCGGATGCCGAGTGGTTCCGCGCAGCGGTGCGGCGACGGTCGAAGCCGCGCCCGACGGGACTCTCCGCGTCGAAGCCGTAGGGCGCGGCGGGAACCGCGTCAGGCCGGCTCGTCGCGATCTCCGGAGGGCTCGTTCGCACCGGCGTCCTGGCCGGCAACCCGGCCCACGCGGTCGCCATCGGCGTCGTCCCCGCCGTCGGCCTCCGCGAGGAGTTCGCGCACGCGAGGCACCACCTCGGTCGCATAGAGCTCGATCGTGCGCAGCATCGTCTCGTGGGGCAGCGTGCCGTTGGAGTACTTCAGGTCGAAGCGCTGCGCGCCGACGGTGCGGAGCGTCGCGGCGATCTTCTGCGCGACGGTCTCCGGCGACCCGGCGTAGAGCGCACCGTTCGGGCCGGCCTCGCCCTCGAAGTGCGCTCGGGTGACCGCTCCCCAGCCGCGCTCGCGGCCGATGCGGTTCATGATGACCTCGTAGTGCGGCCAGAGCGAGTCGAGCGCCTCCTCGTCGGTGTCGGCGACGATGCCCGGGGAGTGGACCGCGATCGGCTGCGACTCGTGACCGAACTGCTCGAGCGCCTTGCGGTAGAGGTCGGCGAGCGGCGCGAAGCGCGCCGGGCTGCCGCCGATGATCGCGAGCACGAGGGGCAGGCCGTAGTGCGCGGCGCGCACGACGGACTCGGGGCTGCCGCCAACGCCCACCCAGGTGCGCAGCCGCCCGTGCTCGACCTTCGGGAAGACATCCTGGTCAGTGAGCGAGGCCCGCAGCTTCCCGGTCCAGGTCACGGGATCCTGCGGGAGCAGCGCCGCGAAGAGGTTGAGCTTCTCCTCGAACAGGTCCTGGTACTGGCTCAGGTCGTAGCCGAACAGCGGGAAGGACTCGATGAACGACCCGCGTCCGAGGATGACCTCGGCGCGGCCTCCGGACACGGCGTCGAGCGTCGCGAACCGCTGGTAGACGCGCACGGGGTCGTCGGAGCTCAGGACCGTGACCGCCGATCCGAGGTGGATCCGCTCGGTCCGCCCGGCGATGGCCGCGAGCACGACCTCGGGCGCCGAGATCGCGAACTCGTGACGGTGGTGCTCCCCGACGCCGAAGAAGTCGAGTCCGAGCCGATCCGCGAGTTCCGCCTCGGCGACGACGTTCCGGAGGACCTCGGCCTGCGCGAGCGGATCGCCGCCCGGCCCCAGCGTCACGTCGCCGAAGGTGTCGAGTCCGAATTCGTGGTTGCGCGCCATCCGCTGCTCCCCTGTCCTGTGATCGATGCATCTGCATGCACCTGATCGGAACCCCGTCTGCTCAGAGACTATTCCGTACGCCCCGGGGAATGCCCGCCGCCTCGAGCGCGTTCTCGTAGGAGACGGTCCCGGACGGTCGATCTCGCGTGGGTGCGCCCGGGCAGGAGTGGAGGAGCGCACGTGGCGAAACGACCGACGATCGGCATCTTCGGAGCCGGGAAGGTGGGCACCGCGCTCGCGCGCCTGCTCGTCGAAGCGGGCTACGACGTCGCACTCGCCGGATCGCCGCGGCAGACGGCGCTCGAACTCCTCGTCTCGGTGGTCGCGCCCGGCGCCCGCGTGGCCGACGCCGAGCGCCTCGCCGGCGAAGCCGACGTGATCGTCGTCGCCGTGCCGTTCGGCAAGGCGACCACCGTGCCGTGGAGCGCGTTCGACGGCAAGGTCGTCGTGGATGCCACGAACTACTGGCCCCCGGTCGACGGGCACATCCCCGAGGTCGATGCCGACGAGCGCACGACGAGCGAGATCCACGCGGCCCTCAACCCGTCGGCCCGGGTCGTGAAGTCCCTCAACCACCTCGGCTACCACGACATGGAGGACGACCCGATGCCTCCGGGTTCGCCGCTCCGACGGGCGATCGCGGTCGTCGGCGACGATCCCGGCGCACGGGAGACCGTCGCACGCATCATCGACGACCTCGGCTTCGATCCCGTCGACGGCGGTGCGCTGGCGAACGGGCGCGCGCTCGAGCCCGGCCACCCGGCCTTCGGCCGGGAACTCTCCGCCGCAGAACTCGCGCGCCTGCTCGAAGCCGAGCGCGCCGTCGCCGCCTGACGATCACTCGCCACGGGCAGCACGCTCACGCCGAGACGGGCCCGTCTGCCTCAGGATCGATCACGGGGCGGGTCGGCGACTCGTCGGCGGCCTGCTCCCGCTCGGTGCGAGCGGTTCCCAGCCGCTGCCGGAGGTCGACGAGCCCGACCACGAGCGCCACGACCAGCAGCGCACCGACGGCGGCGATGCCGACGGCGTAGGCCTGATGGAACACGTCGATCCGGGCGCCGGCTCCCTGCTCGCGGTACACCGTCGAGTAGAACAGCGAGAGCGCGACGGCCGTGCCGATCGCCGTGCCGATGCGCTGACCCAGCTGGCCCACCGACCCGGCCAACCCGCCCCGCCGGATCGGGACGTCGGCCAGCGCGAGCACCTGGTTCGGCGCGATGACGAACCCGCCTCCCGCGCCGCCGATCAGCATCACGGCCGCCATCATCCACGGCGTGAGCTCCGGCGGCGTCGCCACGGCGACCAGGACGAGCAGCGCGAACCCGATGAGGAGCAGGGCGAGCCCGCCGACGACGAGCGGGCGCCCGACGCGGTTGACGAGCCGGCCGCCCAGCCATGAGGTGACGGCGCTCGTGAGCGCGAAGCCGATCGTCACCATCCCGGCGTAGACCGGCTCGAGCCCGAGGCCCTGCTGCAGGTAGAGCGTCGTGAGCAGGAACGACGCCGGCATCGCCGCGAAGTACACGGTCGCGAGCAGGGTGCCGTTCCGGTAGGAGCGGAGCGAGAAGAGGTCGAGGGGCACGAGCGGGGCCTTGCCGGATGCCGCGTACCGCCGCTCCCACCACAGGAACGCGACGAGCGCGACCGCGAAGACGACGAGCGTCCACCAGCGAGCCGGATCGTCGTCCGGCGAGCCCGTGGTGAGGAGGAAGGGCCACATGAGCGCCGTGACGACGACGCCGAAGATGAGCACCCCGACCGGGTCGAGCGAGATGCGCCGCGCCTCGCCGGGTGGCCGGCCCGGCAGCAGTCGCGCGGCGAACGCGATGGCGATGAGCGCGAGCGGCACGTTCATCCAGAAGATGCCGCGCCATCCGTCGTCGGGACCGCCGATCGCGATCGCGAGTCCGCCGAGCGTCGGGCCGAAGGCCGTCGCGATCCCGATCGTCGCGCCGAACAGCCCGAACGCGGCACCCCGCTCCGCCCCCTGGAAGAGCTGCTGCACCAGGCCGAGCACCTGCGGCATCTGGATGCCGGCGGCCACGCCCTGCAGCAGGCGACCGACCAGCAGCACCGGCGCAGAGGGCGCGATGGCGCAGACGAGGCTCGTGACCGCGAACAGGCTGAGGCCGACGATGAACATCGTCTTGCGCGAGCCCTGGTCGCCGAGTCGCCCGGCGGGAACGAGCGTGAGCCCGAAGGCGAGCACGAAGCCCGAGACGAGCAGGCCGAGCTCGGTCGGCCCCGCGCCGAGTGCCTCCTCGATCGACGGCAGCGCGACGTTGACCTTCGTCAGGTCCATGATCGTGAGTGCGGCGACGCCGACGCACACCCAGTAGGCGCGCCAGCGGTGATCGTTCGCCTCGCGAACAGGAGGCACCGGGGGCTGCGACATCCGCTCCAGCCTACGCCCGCTCCTCCGAAGCTCCGCGCCGTGGACCGGCTCGCGGACCAGAGCGCCGGGGTCGTACGCGCGGGCTACGGCTGGAGTCGTTCGACCCTCCACCCGGCAGACGGACCGCCGGCCGGATCGCGTTCGAACACGAGGCGGTCGTGCAGCCGCGACGTCCTCCCCTGCCAGAACTCGACGCGCCACGGCCGCACCCGGTACCCGCCCCAGCGTTCCGGCCGACGGATGTCGTCGACGCCCGCGTACTCCTCCTCGAGCGCACGCACGCGATCCTCGAGCTCGGCGCGCGAACCGATGGGCTGCGACTGCCGACTCGCGCTCGCCGCGATGCGCGAACCGTAGGGGCGCGTCGCCCAGTAGGCGTCGGACTCGTCGTCGCCGACCGCTTCGACCGCGCCGGTGACGATCACCTGGCGGTGGACGAGGTACCACGGGAACAGGAGCGTCGCGGTGGCATGCGCCGCCAGCGCGCGGCCCTTCCGCGACGAGCGGTCCGTGTAGAAGACGAAGCCGCGGTGGTCGACGCCGCGCAGCAGCACCGTCCGACTCGACGGCACGCCGTCGGCGCCGATCGTGCCGAGCACCATCCCGTTGGGCTCGTACACCCCGCGATCGTCGGCCTCGCCGAGCCATCGCTCGAACTGCACGAAGGGATCCTCGGCGAGCTGGGCCTCGTCGAGCCGCTCCTCGCCGTAGTCCGTGCGGCGGGTCAGGGCGTGCTCGACGGCCCGGTCGATCCGCTCGGGACCCATCCGGTCGGGGTCGATCGCGTCGCTCATGCCTCCAGCGTACGAGCCGACGACGAAGCCCCCGGGATCCGAGCGGATTCCGGGGGCTTCCTCACATCGGTGGACCCAGGGGTGTCTGGTTCCACGACGTTGTGAACGGGTCTCCCGCGACATTGTGAACGGTTCGGGTGCCGGGGCGGGGATGTCCCGCGTCATTGTGAACGGCATCGCGGCACGGTCGGAGGGTGAGCAAGCCCGAGGTGCTGATCAAGGCCGTGACCGTGCAGGGACTCTCGTACGGCGAGGTCGCGAAACGGTACGGGGTGTCCAAGTCGCTGGTGCATCGGCTGCATCACCGGTGGCTCGAGGAAGGCGACGCGGCGTTCCGGCCGCGATCATCAGCGCCGCACTCGAATCCGAACCGCGTCCCCGAGTCGCTCCGGGCGCGAGTACTCGAGCTGCGCGACCAGTTGGACGCGGACGGTTTGGATGCGGGCCGGACACGATCCACACGCACCTGCTCGGTGAAGGGCACCGGATCGGCCGAACCACGGTGTGGCGCATCCTGACCCGCGCCGGGAAGGTCACTCCGCAACGGCAGAAGCGACCCAAGAGCTCGCTGTTGCGCTTCGCCGCGGACCGGCCGAACCAGATGTGGCAGTCCGACTTCACCCACTGGACCCTCAGCACCGGCAACGAGGTGGAGATCATCGGCTGGCTCGATGACCACTCCCGCTACCTGCTGCACCTCAGTGCGCACCGCCGCGTGAGCGGGAAGACGGTGACGGACACCTTCACCAGCGCTGGCGCCGAACATGGGTTCCCGGCGTCGACGCTGACAGACAACGGCATGGTCTACACCACCCGCCACGCTGGCGGCGCCCGCGGGAACGGCCATCAGAATGCGTTCGAGACACTGCTGGCCCTGTACGGCATCACCCAGAAGAACGGGCTGCCGTACAAGCCCACCACCCAGGGCAAGATCGAACGGCTCTGGCAGACCCTGAAGAAACACCTCGACACCCGACCCACGGCGAGCATCGAGGAGCTGCAGTCCGTGCTGGAGCTCTTCCGCGAGTACTACAACACCCAGCGCCCACACCGCGGCATCGGCCGGCGCACCCCCGCCTTCGCATACGGGCTGCTGCCGAAAGCATCCCCGACGGCACCGGAGGACCCGAACCTGTGGCGCGTCCGCTACGACCGCGTCGATCCCGGCGGGAAGGTCTCACTCCGCTACGCCAACCGGATGCTGCACCTGGGCATCGGCCGACCCCACGCCGGCACCGACGTCATCGTCCTCATCCACAACACCGAAGCGACCGTGATCAACGCCGACGGCACCGTGCTCAGCGAACACCGAATCGACCCCGAACGCACCTACCAACCACAAACGAAAAACGGCTGAACCCGCGTTTCCGCGGGTTCAGCCGTTCACAATGTCCTGAGACATCACACGGTGGACCCAGGGGTGTCTGGTTTCAGGACATCGTGAACGGGTGTCTCAAGACATCGTGAACGATTTGGTGGTCGGCGGCTGGATGTCT
>ENA-ORCZ01000328-ORCZ01000328.1-marine-metagenome-genome-assembly--contig:-NODE-328-length-24425-cov-3.725727_pt1 | contig 24425 bp, 20 predicted proteins | sample MGYA00237785_ERZ508519 | MGnify/ENA primary metagenome ERZ508519 (study PRJEB26189, sample SAMN06268790) | marine metagenome | isolation source: Bioluminescent Bay, La Paraguera, Puerto Rico | place...
GGACAAGCGTGCCAAGGAGCGTCTGGTCAGCGCGGCCGGCACCGTCGTGTGAATGACGCGCTAATCAGCCGGTAGGCTCGCCCGAGCGGAGCGTCTAAGCTGATGCTCCTCAATCCAATCCACTCTGGCGGAACCTGTCATGCACGAGCTGATCCTGCACCACTATCCCACCTCGCCGTTCGCCGAGAAGGCGCGCCTGATGCTCGGATTCAAGCAGTTGTCCTGGCGTTCGGTGATGATCCCGCCGGTCATGCCCAAGCCTGATCTCACCGCGCTGACCGGTGGTTACCGGCGCACCCCGGTGCTGCAGGTCGGCGCCGACATCTACTGCGACACCGCCCTGATCGCGCGTCGACTCGAGGCCGAAAAGGCCACCCCGGCGCTGTTCCCCGAAGGCCAGGAATTCACCGCGGCGACACTTGCCCAGTGGGCCGACTCGGTGCTGTTCCTGAATGCCGTAAGCCTGGTCTTCCAGCCTGAATCCATGGCCGTGCGCTTCGCCCAGGTGCCCAAGGAGTTCGTCCAGGTGTTCAGCCAGGACCGCGCGCAGTTGTTCGCCAACGGCTCGGTGAACCGGGTGCCGCTGGAGCAGGCTAAGAGCAACTGGCCGGGGTTCATGTCGCGCCTGCAACAGCAGCTGGCGCGCGAGGAGGGCGAGTTCCTGCTCGGCGCTGCGCCTTCGCTGGCGGATTTCGCGGTCGCGCACTGCCTCTGGTTCCTGCGCGCGACGCCGGTCACCGCACCGCTGGTGGACAGCTATCCGGATATCCATGCGTGGCTGGGCAAGGTGCTGGGCGTCGGCCATGGCTCGAGCAGCGAGATGTCCGGCGAGGATGCTGTGCGCGTCGCGCGCGAGGCCGAGCCGGCAGCGCTGCCCGAGGAAGCATTCGTCGATCCGAACGGTTTCCAGGAAGGCCAGCCGGTGACGATCGCCGCGGTGGACTACGGCGCCGACCCGGTCGAGGGTGAGCTGGTGTTCGCTGGTGCTGAGGAGCTGATCCTGCGCCGCAGCGACGATCGCGCCGGCGTCGTGCATGTGCACTTCCCGCGCAGCGGCTATCGTATCGAGGCGCGCTGAGACCTACTGCGCCGCCGGGGCCGCGCGGCGCACGTTCGGCAGCTCCGCGGCCAGTTCGCGGAAGTAGGCGATGCGCTCGTAGCATAGGGTGAGCTCGCCGCTGATGCGGTTGAACCAGGCATCAGGGGCGCCGCAGGTGGACATGCGCAGGGTCAGATCGCGTGGCAACGCGAAGGCTTCGCTGGCCTTGGCCGCCACCGCTTCGAGTTCGCCGCTGGCACGGATCTTCGCCAGCAGCTCGGCACCACCGGGGAGGTGCGCAGGTGGCGTGTCGTAGATCACCTTGATTCGGTGTCGCAGCGGTTGCGTGGTGCTGCGCCCGAAGTGCTCACGAAACCACTGCACGGCATGGGCGACCTGCTCGTACTCGTCGGGGCAGTACAGTGCGCGCTCCATCGGCAGCCCGCTGACTTCCAGCACCCAGTCCAGTCGGTCCGGATCGCTGCCATAGGCCAGGCAGGCAATGTTGTAGAAACGCTGGGCGTCCAGCGCGTGACTGTCCCACACCGGCACCTGCGTGCCGCTGCGTTCGGCGCCTTGCCACTCCAGCCGCCAGTAATCGGCGACGTCCATCAGCTTGGCGTAGAAGTCGTCGCGGTGCTGTTCGCGCTGCAGCAGGAACAGGCCCATGAAACCGAGCTGGTCGGCAGCATCCTCCTCGCGACCGAGCACGGGCAGTTGCAGTTCGCTGATCAACAGGTGCCCCATTTCGTGCATCAGGGTGAACTCGGCGTTGGCCACGGTGAAACGCACCGCGTCCACTGACGGCTCGGGCGTCGCGCCGCCGTCCTGCGCCCGCGCCAGCAACGGCAGCAGCCATAGCAGCCAGGCGAAACGGCTCATGACGTGCCGTCCAGGTCGGCATGGCTGAACGGCGCCGGGCCGCTCGGCCAGCTCAACGCCAGGCGTTCGAAGTCACGGGCCAGCAGGCTGGCGACGATGAGGTCGTGCAGCCAGCGATGGTCAGCAGGAATCACATACCAGGGTGCCGCGTCGCGGTGGGTCCGCCTCAGCACATCGGCCCATTGCGCCTGATGCTCGGCGAAGTGGCGGTGGTCGCGCAGATCGCCGAGGGTCAGTTTCCAGCGTTTTTCCGGATGATCCAGGCGGCGATGCAGGCGCCGCTTCTGCTCGGCGAGCGAAAGCTGCAGATAGCACTTGAGCGGGTGAATCCGTCGCGTGGCCATCTGCTGTTCGAACTCGGCGATCGCCGCGTAGCGTTGTGGCAGCTCCGCCGCCGCGCACAGGCCGTCACGTACATCGCTGACCAGCGCCTCGTAGTAGCTGCGGTTGAACACGCCGAGCGTGCCCGGGGCCGGCAGGCGCTCGCGGTAGCGCTGCAGAAATGCCTGGCGACGCTCGTCCGGGCTCGGCGCCTGGAAGCCGATGGCTGACATGCCGAGCGGGTCGAGGCCGGCAAGAACGCGGCGCACCACGCCGTTCTTGCCTGAGCAGTCGGGCCCCTGCAGCACCAGCAGCGGAACGTCACGTCGGTTGGCCATGAGCATGCTCTGCTGCTCGCGCAGCCAGTCCTTCAGGCCTGCCAGCTGCGCCTGTGCCTGCTGTTTGTCGAGACCATAGTCCCGTGCCGGATCGCGCCCCAGCGGCGCGCCGGGGTCGCACAGGCAGTCGTCGAGCAGGCTGTCCGGCAGGCGCATGGCAGATTCAGTCCTTGCGGCGCTTGAGCTGGTCCTTGAGCTGGGTGGGCAGCTGGCGAATGATCAGCATGTCGCGGTCCTCGTCGTATTCGATCTTCGAGCCCAGAAGGTGCGATTCGAAGCTGATCGACAACCCCTCGGCGCGGCCGGTGAAACGGCGGAACTGGTTGAGGGTGCGCTTGTCCGGCGGAATCTCTGGCGACAGGCCGTAATCCTTGTTACGGATGTGCTCGTAGAAGGCCCGCGGGCGGTCCTCGTCGATCACCCCGGAGAGTTCCTCGAGGGTGATCGGCTCGCCCAGCTTGGCCTGGGTGCTGGCGTAGTCCACCAGTGCCGAGGTCTTTTCGCGCGCCTGCTCCTCCGGCAGGTCCTCGCTCTCCACATAATCGCTGAAGGCCTTGAGCAGGGTGCGCGTCTCGCCCGGGGCGTCGACGCCTTCCTGGCAGCCGATGAAGTCGCGGAAGTACTCCGATACTTTCTTGCCGTTCTTGCCCTTGATAAAGGAAATGTACTGCTTCGACTGCTTGTTGTTCTGCCACTCGGAAATGTTGATGCGTGCTGCCAGATGCAGCTGGCCCAGGTCCAGATGCTTGGCCGGCGCCACATCCAGCGATTCGGTCACTGTCACGCCTTCGCTGTGATGCAGCAGGGCGATGGCCAGGTAGTCGGTCATGCCCTGCTGGTAGTGCGCGAACAGCACGTGGCCACCGGTGGACAGGTTGGATTCTTCCATCAGCTTCTGCAGATGCTCGACGGCCTGGCGGCTGAACGCTGTGAAGTCCTGATTGCCTTCCATGTATTGCGCCAGCCAGCCACTGAATGGATAGGCGCCGGATTCGCCGTGGAAGAAGCCCCAGGCCTTGCCCTGCTTGGCGTTGTAGCTTTCGTTGAGGTCCGCCAGCAGGTTTTCCATGGCCTGCGATTCGCCCAGCTCCGAATCGCGGGCGTGGAGGACGGCTGGGGTTCCGTCCGGCTTTTTCTCGATCAGATGAACAATGCAGTGGCGAATCGGCATGAGGCACTCATAAGGTGGGTAGAACAGCTGCAGTTTAACCGAGCGGGACAGTTCGACGAGCAGTTGCTAAGGCTCAGGGTATCCTGAGTAAACTGCTCGCCTTTTCTCCAAGGAATGACGTTCATGACTGCTGCATGGCGCAACTCTGCCTGGATTCTCGCTGGTGGCTCGCTGATCCTTGCGATTTCCCTCGGCGTGCGCCACGGGTTCGGTCTGTTCCTGCCGCCTATGAGTGCCGAGTTCGGCTGGGGCCGTGAGGTATTCGCCTTCGCCATTGCGATACAGAACCTGATCTGGGGACTGGTGCAGCCGGTGACCGGCGCGTTGGCGGATCGCTTCGGCGTGGCACGCGCGGTGCTGATCGGTGGTGTGCTGTACGCCGTGGGGCTGGCGTTGATGGCGGTTTCAGATTCACCGGCGACCCTGACACTCAGTGCGGGCCTGCTGATCGGGCTGGGGCTTTCGGGCACCTCGTTCTCGGTGATCCTCGGTGCAGTGGGGCGGGCAGTGCCGCCGGAGAAGCGCAGCATGGCGATGGGCATCGCCAGCGCCGCCGGTTCCTTCGGCCAGTTCATCATGCTGCCGGGCAGCCTCGGCCTGATTGAATGGCTGGGCTGGTCCTCGGCGCTGCTGGCGCTGGGTTTGCTGGTCGCCCTGATCGTGCCGCTCGCCGGCATGATGCGCAGTCCCGCGCAGGCACCGGCAGCGGCCGGTACGCAGCAGTCGCTGGGCGAGGCGTTGCGCGAGGCGGCTGGCCATTCCGGATTCCGCATGCTGGCGCTGGGCTTCTTCGTCTGCGGCTTTCAGGTGGTGTTCATCGGTCTGCACCTGCCGGCCTATCTGGTCGACCAGCACCTACCGGCGCAGGTCGGCACCACCGTGCTGGCGCTGGTCGGGCTGTTCAACGTGGTCGGCACCTATACCGCCGGCTGGCTGGGCAGCTGTTATTCCAAGCCGAAACTGCTCGCCGGGCTGTACCTGATCCGCGGGGTGGTGATCAGCGTCTTCCTGCTGATGCCGCTAAGCGTGTGGAGTGCCTATGCGTTCGGCGTTGCCATGGGCTTGCTGTGGCTGTCCACGGTGCCGCTCACCAACGGCACGGTGGCGACCATGTTCGGCGTACGCAACCTGTCCATGCTCGGTGGCATCGCCTTCCTGTTCCATCAGCTGGGCTCGTTCTTCGGCGGCTGGTTGGGCGGCTGGCTGTACGACCGTACCGGCAGCTATGACCTGGTCTGGCAGATCGCGATCGCCCTCAGCTTGATCGCCGCGCTGCTGAACTGGCCGATTCGCGAGCAGCCGGTGGATAGGTTGCGTACGGCGCAGGCCAGCTGATGCGTCGGCTTTGGCTCGGTGCGGCCGGCGTCCTGCTATTGGGCGCGCTGGCGCTACTCGCCTGGTGGGGCTGGCAGCGTGGCGGTCTGGCGCTGCTGCAGCTGGGCCTGGGCACCTGCTGAGAACACGCCGTTCTGGCGGTTCCACCTTTCCAATGCTTCCTGAACTTCCTGCCTGCAGGCATGGCGAGCGCAACGGCCGCCAAACGGTACGGCGGGTAGGGAATCAATCGGCCAACCACTGCTCAAAGACGAAGCGGCGTAGAAGAAGTTAAGAACAAATCGCCGGTTCTTAGCAGCAAGCTATCGGCATTTGTGCGTGCACGCCCATGAACACGCGGCAGTCCAGGTCCCTGATTCCAGGCGTGGCTGTCGCATAACCGTCATCAACAGTTGGTAAATACCTGCCGCACGCAGTCAATGGAGCAATAACCGATGTCCACTCTCACCGAACTCGCCCAGCAAATCGCCAAGCTCTATCCGCTGCAGGACAAGCGCGTCGGCAAGCGATACCGCGTGGTAGGCGAGCTGGCCGGGATGACCGAACTGGAAGAGATCAACGGCGAGCCGCGCTACATCCGTACGCTGGCGCTCAAGGACCGTCAGGTCTGGGATCTCGCCGTCTGATGCATCTGCAGTAGAGCGCCGCCGCGGTTCAGGTCCGCGGCCAGCGCTCGGCGCGCCAAGCAGCCTGTTCGGCTGCATCGAGAAAGGTCCAGGTGACGAAGCGACTTTTCTTCTGCCCCTGGGCCATATCCAAAGCCTGAACCTGCAGCGCACCCAGGCGTTGCAGGCGCGCCATCAGCGGTGCCACGTTGACGCCTTTCGATACCAGCGTACTGAACCGGTAGACCTGCTTGGCGAACGCCACGCTCTCGTCCGCCATGCGCGTGACGAATGCCGCTTCGCCACCCTCGCACCAGAGCTCTGCCGCCTGGCCGCCGAAGTTCAGCTTCGGCAACTTGCGGCTCGGGTCCAGTTTGCCGAGATTGCGCCACTTGCGCTGGCTGCCGCTGGCCGCCTCGGCCTGCGAGGCGTGGAATGGCGGATTGCACAGCGTCAACTCGAAGCGCTCGTCCGCCGCCAGGATGCCCTTGAAGACCTGCTTCGGCGTGTCCTGTCGGCGCAACTCGATGGCCTTGTCGAGCCCGTTGGCGGCCACGATGGTGCGCGCCGAGGCCAGCGCCGTGGCGTCGATGTCGCTGCCAGTGAAGCGCCAGCCATATTCGCGATGGCCGATCAGCGGGTAGATGCAGTTGGCGCCGGTGCCGATGTCCAGGACTCGGATTGTGGTGCCGCGCGGGATGACGCCGCCGTTATCGACGGCAAGCAGGTCGGCCAGACCGTGCACATAGTCGGCCCGCCCTGGCACCGGCGGGCAGAGGTAGCCGGCAGGAATGTCCCAGTGCTGGATGCCGTAGAACTGCCGCAGCAGTGCGCGGTTGAACACCCTTACCGCATCCGGATTGGCGAAGTCGATGCTCTGCTTGCCGTAGGGATTGAGGATGACGTAGTCGCCCAGCTCCGGGCAGGCGGCGATCAGCTTGGGAAAGTCGTAGCGGCCGCTGTGGCGGTTGCGTGGATGCAGCACGGCCTTCGGCTCGGCAGGGCGCGGCTGGGACGAGGTTTTGCGTGGCATCGGGTCGACTGGAGGTTGGCGGCTGGGCGCGCATTGTCCCACAACCGCCTCGGCTGGCTAGTGCCGGCGCGGCACCATCAGCATCCACAGCAGCCCCCAGAGCAGCGCGCCGGCGCCAAGCCAGAAGGCGCTGTGCAGGCTGCCGCCCATGCCCATCCAGATGCTGGTCAGCCAGGGCGCGGCGAGCTGGGTCAGGCCGTACAGCGCGATCAGCGCCGCCGACAGGCGCGGGCCCTGATGCGGCTGCAGCGCGCGGGCCAGGCGCTGGGTCAGCAGTACGGTGCCGAGGAAGGTGCCGCCGACCAGCACCGCACACAGCAGGATGCCAACGGCCCCCGGCAACAGCAGAGCGGCCAGCACGCCGAGCAGCTGGGTCAGGTAGCTCAGGCGCAGGGCGATGTCGTCGCCCAGGCGCACACCCAGACGGTTCCACAGCCAGGGCGAGGGCAGGGTTGCCAGCGCCACCACCAGCCAGCTGCCGCCGATGAGAAAGTCGCCGGGCTCCACCTGCAGGCGCGCCACCATGGGCAGAAAGGTCATCGGCAGGATGTAGCCCATCCCGGCGCCGGCGTAGGAAAGAAACAGTGGCGTGCTGGCGCGGTCGAGCAGCTTGCCACTCGGCGTCGTCGCGGGCGGGGCGGGGGCCTGCTCGGTTGGCAGGGCCAGCCGCGACAGCTGGCGCCAGCCCCACCAGGCCAGCGGTATCGACAGCAGCGCCGCCGGCCACCAGCGATCGGCGCCCAGCAGATAGCCGTCGCTCAGGCTGACCAGCAGGCTGGACAGGATCAGGCCGACGCAAACCCCGAGGTAGACCAGCCCGCTGGCCGACACGCGTTGCTGGCGTGCCAGCCACTCGAGGATCAGCGAGGGCGCCTGGACGAACACCAGGCCATTGCTGATGCCGTTGGCCAAGCGCAACGCGGCGAGGGCATCGGCGGATTCGGCCTGAGTCTGCAGCAGGCTGCTCAGCACGTGCAACGCCAGTGCCCAGGGCATGCTGCGGCGGATCTGCGCGACGCGGTGCCAGCGCACCGCGAGCAGCGCGCCGATCAGGTAACCGAGGTAGTTCCAGCTGGCGATGCTGGCGCCTTCCTGCACGCTCAGCAGGCCGTCTTCCACCAGCCAGGGCAGCAGCGGGGTGTATACGAAGCGGCCGAGGCCGTGGACGACCAGCAAGAGAATGGCACCGGCCAGCAGGACCGGAAACAGCGCGACGCGTTGAGGCATGGAGTTGTTCTTTTTCGAATGAGGCCCCGAGCTTAACGGCTGTGCCGCTTGCCCGCCATGCCACTTTGAGCGTCACGGTGCCCTGCGCGATGCCGCCCTCAGAGCGGAAACACCAGCGGTACCAGCAGCACTGCGACGATCATCACCAGCACGGTGAAGGGCACGCCGATGCGCACGAAGTCGCCGAAACGGTACTGCCCCGGGCCGAGCACCAGGGTGTTCACCGGCGAGGAGATCGGCGTCATGAAGGCGGCCGAGGCGGCGAGCGCGACGATCATGGCGAACGGGTACGGCGAGGCACCCAGCTGTTCGGCGGTGGCCAGCGCCACCGGCGCCATCAGCACGGCGGTGGCGGTGTTGGAGATGAACAGGCCGATCAGTGCGGTGAGCAGGAACAGGCAGGCGAGCAGCGCGTGCGGCCCGGCATCGCCGAGCAGACCGACCAGCCCCGAGGTGGCGAGGGCGATGCCGCCGGTCTTCTGCAGCGCGAGGGCGAACGGCAGCATGCCGACGATCAGCACCAGGCTCTGCCAGTGGATCGCCTTGTAGGCGCTGTCCATGTCGATGCAGCGGAACAGGCCCATGACCAGACAGCCGATCAGCGCCGCCAGCACGTTGGGCACCAGGCCGCTGACCATCAGTGCGACCATCAGCGCCAGGCCGAGCAGGGCGAATGGCGCCTGGTTGGCCGCGGGCGCCACGTCGTCCACCTCCGCCGGCAGGCTTAGCACCAGGAAGTCGCGGCTCAGACCCTGCAGGCGGTGGATGTGCTTCCAGTTGCCGGCAACCAGCAGGGTGTCGGCCGGCTTGAGCTTCTCGTCCACCAGCAGACCCTGCAGCGCCTCTCGATTGCGCCGCAGCCCGACGACGTTGAGCTTGTGCCGGCTGCGAAAACCCAGCTGCTGGATGGTCTTGCCCGGCAGGCGCGAGTCCGGCGGCAGCGCCACTTCCGCCAGGCCCAGCTCGCGGGCGTGGTCGGCATAGTACGAGGTGCTCAGCTGCAGCGGCTCGAGACCGAGTTCGCGGTAGGCACCAAGCAGGCCGATGGCCGGGCTGGCCAGGTCCACCAGCAAGACGTCGCCGACGAACAGTTCGGTGTTGCCGGTAGCCATCAGTAGCAGGTTGCGCAGACGTTCGTGGCGCTCTACCGCGATCACGTTGATGCCGTACTCGCTGCGCAGCCGCAGGGTGTCCAGTGCCTGATTGGCCAGGATCGAGCCGGGCAGCACGCGCAGGCGTCGCTCGCGCTCGTCGAGCCGGTAATCTCGCGCGAGATCGGCCAGGGCGTGTCGCGGTTCCAGGGCCGGGCCGTGCTTGTCGGAGCCGAGCCAGCGACGCGCCAGCAGCATGTAGCCAATCCCGAGCAGCAGGATCGCCACGCCGATGGGCGTGAAATCGAAGAAGGCGAAACCGTCGAGCCCGGCGCGGCGCAGTTCGCTGTTGACCACCAGGTTCGGCGGCGTCGCCACAAGGGTCAGCATGCCGCTGATGAGGCTGGCAAAGGCCAGCGGCATCAGCAGGCGCCGCGGCGAGACCTTCATGCGGTTGGCGATGCCCAGCACCACGGGAATGAAGATGGCCACCACACCGGTGGAACTCATCACCGAGCCGAGCCCGGCGACCGCCAGCATCAGCAGCACCAGCAGGCGCGTTTCGCTGCTGCCCGCGGCGCGCATCAGCCAGTCGCCCAGGCGGTAGGCGATGCCGGTGCGTACCAGGCCGTCGCCGATGACGAACAGTGCGGCGATCAGCACCACGCTCGGATCGCTGAAGCCGGCTAGTGCCTCCTGAACGCTGAGCACGCCGGTCAGGGGCAGGGCGACCATGGCTAGCAGCGCGACCACGTCCATGCGCGGCCTGTTCAGCACGAACAGGCCGACGCAGCCGGCCAGCAGGGCGAGGACCAGAAGCAGATCGCCGTTCATGGCAATCAGGGGTAGTCGAGAATGGCTTTGATCTGCGGCAGCTGGCGTTCGATCCAGCCCTTGTCGATGGCGCCCCAGCTGCGGATCACATAGTGCCCGGCGTTGTGGCGTTCACCTTCGTCCTGGACGAAGGCGCAGTCGATGTCCAGATCGGCCAGCGCGGCCAGGGTGTCCTGGGCGGTGCGGCGCGGCATACCGGTGGCTTCCATCAACACCGGGACGCTGCAGGCGGTGCCGCTGTCGATCAGCCAGGCGACGTAGAGTCGGCGGTAGAAGCTGGTTTTGGTCTTGCTGACGGTCATGGAAGGTCCCTGGCCAGGTCGTCTGTGGGGACAGCGACCTGGCCGGGCTCGCTACGTTCAGCGCAGGGCGAGCATGCCGATGTAGGTCGCGGCGCCGGCAGTGTAACCGAGGAAGGCCAGCAGGCTGACGCGCTTGATGTACCAGGTGAAGCTGATCTTCTCCATGCCCATCGCGGCGACACCCGCGGCCGAGCCGATGATCAGCGTGCTGCCGCCGGTGCCGGCGCAGTAGGCCAGCATTTCCCAGAAGTTGCCGTCGACGACGAACTGCGACATCCAGCCGAGTTCTTCTGCAGCGGTAGCCGCCAACATCTTCTCGCTCACCAGCGGGTACATCTTCATCGCACCGGCCACCAGCGGCACGTTATCGACCACGGCCGAGAGCAGGCCGATGGCGTAGTTGATCGCATAGATATGGCCCAGCGACTCGCGCAGCGCGGTGGCAACCTGGGTCAGATGGCCCGCGGTGGCCAAGCTGGAAACCGCCAGCAGGATGCCGAGGAAGAACAGCACGCTGGGGGTGTCGACCTTGCGCAGCACGCCGACCACCGAGAGCGGGTGCTTGTCCTCGGCATTCTTGTTGCGGTGAATGAATTCGGTGGTCACCCAGAGCACGCCGAGGCCGAAGAGAATGCCCATGTACGGTGGCAGGTGGGTCACGGTCTTGAAGATCGGTACGAACAGCAGGGCGGCGAGGCCGAGAATGCTGGCCGTCATATGTGGGACGATGCCAAGCGTGCAGCCGAATGCTGCCCAGATGCTGGCTTTCATCCCGCGGCCCAGTCCAAGGGCGAGGGTGTAGATCACGCCCGTACCGGGCAGGACGACGATGATAAGGGAGGTTATCAGGAAATCGAGGCTGATCATTTTGCATCCGTTTGTTTGACTGCGTTGCGATCAATCTACGGATGGACAGCAGGGCATTCTTGAACGGAATTGCAGGATATGAGGATTGCTCAGTTTCCGCGAACCGCACGGGCGTAGCGGCCCGGTGTCAGGCCAAAGGCGCGGACAAAGTGGCGGTTCAGGTGGCTTTGATCGGCAAAGCCGGTACTGCTTGCGATATCGGCAAGGGCTTCGCCGGATTTTATCATCGCGCGGGCCAGATCAATCCGCCGCTGAATCAGATAGGCATGCGGCGTGAGGCCCGTTGCCCGGGTAAAATCACGAAGCGTTTGAAATTTGCTTAAACCCGTTGCGTCGGCAAGATCATCAAGGCTGTGGCTGTGTGTTGGGCTGTCATCAAGTAACGCCTTGGCGCGTTTGATCCGGGCATGGGAAACAGCCGTTCGGGCGTTTGATTTCGACGCTGGTTCGCCCGGCGCCATCATGGCGTGATGGAGCATCAGAAGCAGCATTTCTTCACGCCGGAGTTTTGCGCTTTGTTCCGAACCGCTGGTGATGGCATCAAACAGCGCTCCAAAGCAGTGTCGGACATCGGGGCGATCCATCACGGGCTGCGTGAATTCATATTGGTCGGTGGCCGTTTCGGTAAGGTCCGTTGCGGCGCGCGCAATCAGGGCCGGGTCGAAATACAGCATATTCCAGCCGCGCGGGCCTTCGCCGATTGGGTGGCCATCATGCACTTCGCGCGGATTGACTGTGATGATGTTGCCAGCCCCGGCCTCGACCATGCCGCGCCCGGAGGCCGATTTTTGCGCACCCGCATACATGAAGCCAATGCCAAACGCCTCGTGGGTGTGTTTGGCAAAGGAATGGCGTGTTTCGGCCATGACGGCTTCAACACCCGGACAATTATGGGAAATTATGCGAACGTGATCCTGCGACATCGTTTCAGGGTGTCAGAATCCCGCAAAGAAAACAATGACACAGTCAGTTGATTGGATCAGAAACGCTTGATCAATGCGAAGCGCAGGTTGTGAGACTGGAAATCAACCTGATGGTCGAAGGAACCACGGGCGCCGACTCTCTCAAAGCTCTGACGTTCATCAATGACTTTTGGGTAGTAGTTCATGACGTAGTCGCCGCGCAGCACCCAGCCATTATCAAGCTTGTAGGACGAACCAAGTCCTGATGAAATGCCTAATGCCAGCGTGCTTTTACTGAAGTCGTTGTTTGCACCGCCGGCGTTGGTGTCGGAGTAGCGGAAATCATAGTCGAAATAACCGATCGACGGACCCGCAGCAGCATGGAACATCCAGTTTCCAACGGCATAACCAATTTTGGGGCGAATGCTGAACGCAAAGTTGGTTTCCAGGGTCGAGCTGACATTGAAGTCGACAGCCAGAGTATTATAACGCACAGGCCCGGATGAGGTGCTGGCAGAATAATCCATTACCGAAAGGTCCGCTTCGATCCCGTAAACAAGCTGGCCGCTTTGGTGGTCATATCCCCCCAGAACGGAGCCATTCAGAGCGAGGTCATCCAGTCTTTTTTGCAGGGAAGGCTTCAGTACTTCGGGGTCGTCACCGGTGAAATAATCGGTCGGTTCGCCGACCGTATCAGGATTACTCACCCCATAGGTGCCACCAAGCGCCAAACCGCCATAAAATCCTGACCAGGTTGCGTCTGCTGCGGATGCGATGTCCGGAAACAGAATGCCTCCGGCGATTGCTGCGCAAATAATCGACTTGAGCTTTGGTAGATTGTGCACCCCATTTCCCCCAACGAAAGAATAGCTATACTACGAATATTCCTAGCTGATTTGCTCACCTCCGGCAATGTTCAACTTTTGGTGGGCCCGGGGGGATGGTTTTTCTGGGCTGGCAGACTTTAAAGACATTTTGCGCGTTTCAGAAGAGTGTCCGCCGCCCTTCAAGGTGCTTTTACATGCGGACCAATAAGTTCGCGAAGCCCGCCCAGCCCTTCAATATGTTTGGCAATAACACTGATCACGATCAGAAGCGGGACGGCAACAAGCACGCCGACAAAGCCCCAAAGCCACCCCCACAGCGCAATGGCAAGCACAATCGCGACCGAATTGATTTTAAGCCGGTTGCCGACAAGCATCGGGGTGATCAATTGTCCCTCGATCACCGTGCAGGCGAGATAAAGCGCCGGCGCAATCAGGGCCTGTCCGGTGGTTTGCATCGAGACAAGCGACACAATCCCGACAATTACAACACCGGTCATGGCGCCGAGGATTGGTACATAATTCAATACCGCCGCGGCAATCCCCCAAAGCACCGGATTGGGCAGGCCAACAATCGCCATCAGGGTGCCGATCACAATGCCAAGGGTGATATTGATCGCGGTAATGGTCGCCAGATAGCGCGATACCTCGCGTTCGACATCATGGGCAATGCGCAATCCCTTGCGTCGGTCGCCAAAGGTCGGAAGTGATCGGATCAGTTTTTGATAAATTCGATCCCCGCCTGAGAGGATAAACAGCATCAGGACCAGCATAAGCGCAATGCCCGCCAGAATATCCGGTGCGCCCTGGGCCGCCTGACTGATCAGGTTGGGTTCGGCAACCACGACCTTTTGCACGTTTTCATCGCCGTTATTCTGATCGGTGGCTTCTGACACCTGTTTTTGGGCCTCGCGGAGCTTATCAAGTGGCTCGCCGAGGTCAGCAAGGCGCAGGCGCAGTTGGCGTTCGATATTGGGGGCTTCGTCGATCCAGCCTGATACCGGGCCGCTCAGGCCATAAATGCCCGCAATCACAGTCGCGCTGAGTGCCAGAACAATGGCAAAGGCCGTGACCGCATTGGGGATGTGAAATTTCGCAAAGGTGCGGACCACTGGCGAAAACACAAGCGACAGCAAAAAGCCCAGAATAATTGGCAGCAAAAGGCTTTGCGCCACGTAAAGGCACCCCAGCAACAGAACTACAAATGTTCCGACAACCGAGATGGTCCGTGCCCGTCGATAGACCCGGGCACGGGCAATGGTGCGGCGTTCCTCATCACTGTGGACAGTCGCATCCGTTTCTGCCGCCGCGCCGTTGGCGGGCGGATTGGCGTCCGATGTTTCCGAGGCTTCAGGTGTTTCTGGCGAATGCGCGCCGCATCTGGCCGACATACAAGGACTCCCGACAGGGCAGGGCAACCGCCTGCAAACGTGTTTTTTTATCTGGATGTATGGTTTAAACGGCTGAGCGGCGGGGAAGTTCCGCAGACTGAAATCCCAAGGTGGATTTAGCCAAATTCGACCAATCAGGCCTCGATCGCCGGTTCCTGCAACTGCAATTCGCGCGCGATGATCACGGCCTGCGTACGGCTATGGACCGAAAGCTTGCGCAGGATGGCCGATACATGGGCCTTGACCGTCGCCTCGGTGACATCAAGCTCATAGGCAATCTGCTTATTGAGCTTGCCCTCGGTCAGCATGTTGAGAACGCGCAACTGTTGCGGGGTAAGCTGGCCGATCTTTTCGGCCAATCCTGTGGCTTCGTCCTCTGCCGGGCCGTTTTCCATGGCCTCGCGGGCCCAATCTGGCATCCACATGCCACCATCCAGAACGGTCTTGACCGCAAGCCCGATCTGATCGACCGGGGCTGATTTCGGAACAAAGGCCGATGCCCCATATTCGATCGAACGGCGCACAACCGGCAGTTCCTGACTGGCCGATACGATGGAAACCGGAATGTCGGGGTAGGATGCGCGCAGGGTAAACAGGCCGGTAAAGCCGTTCATGCCGGGCATATGCAGATCAAGCAGGACAAGATCGATATCACCCTTGTGGGCTTCGATCTGATCGATGGCTTCATACAGGCTGCCGGATTCAAGGACCGATACGTTTTCCAGTTCCGAGCTTAACGCCTGTTTGAGGGCTCCGCGCACGAGCGGATGGTCATCGGCGATCAGAATCTGGAACGTTTCGGACATTGGCGATTTTTCCCCTGAAAGTTATCATTCCCCGACAGGTCGCAATTATTCTATCCCGTTCAAGCGGAACTCACAAATTATTAGGTGAGAAAAGGATGGGATATTTTTGATTTTGGTAGGGTGCGACCCGGTGGACGCCGATCTGCGTTAGAAGGTGTTTTGTCTGGAAAACCGGCAGAAAGGTTGAGGGAAACCAAAGATCACTCTCGCCCCACGAAATGTGAAACTTTGGCCCCCCTCGCGCCACCGTTTGAGAGTATGCCCATTAAAATCGGCGCCGTAAACTCCGCATTTGAGGAAAAATGAAATTTATCCTATCAGTGTTATCGCTGACCGAAATTCAGTTCTGAAACACTACACTGCATTGCGAAATTGGCGATTTTATACAATCCGTTCCAAAACCGCGCAGCCCAAGGAAAAAAGGACCCTTAAATGTCTGAACAGCCGCAAGAGATTCGTCGCGAAGACTATAAGGAACCTGACTTTATTGTCGAAAAGGTCGAACTGGTTTTTGACCTTGATCGTGACGTGACAAATGTCAAATCGCGCCTGTTTATGGCTGCGAATCCTGTGCGCGGGACAGGAAAGGGGGACGAGGTTTTCCTCCATGGCGAGGATATGAAGCTTCTTTCCGTCACACTCAATGAAGCCCGACTGGCTTCAAGCGACTTCACGGTCGATCAGGAAGGCCTGCGCTTCAAAGCCCCGGGGCAAAACTTCATTGCCGAACTTGAAACCCAGATTTCGCCCGCCAACAACACCCGGCTTGAAGGCCTGTATGTTTCGCAAAGTGCCTTTTGCACCCAGTGCGAGGCCGAAGGCTTCCGCCGCATCACCTATTTCCCGGATCGCCCCGATGTCATGGCGACCTATAACGTCACGATCAATGCCAATAAGGAAAGCTGCCCGGTTCTGCTATCGAATGGCAACCTGATCGACAGTGGTGATCTTGACGACGGCCGTCATTTTGCCGTGTGGGAAGATCCGTTCCCCAAGCCATCCTATCTGTTTGCGCTGGTCGCCGGTGATCTGGCCTGTGTCGAAGACAGTTTCAAAACCATGTCGGGCCGGGATGTGGCGCTGCGCATCTTTGTCGAACATGGCAATGAGGATCGCTGCGACTATGCGATGGACAGCCTGAAACGCTCCATGAAGTGGGACGAGGAGGTTTATGGCCTCGAATACGATCTGGATCTGTTTAATATCGTTGCCGTATCGGATTTCAATATGGGGGCGATGGAAAACAAAAGTCTTAATGTTTTCAACGCCAAATTCGTTCTGGCCCGGCCAGATACGGCGGCTGATGGCGATTATGAACGCATCGAATCCATTGTCGCACACGAATATTTCCATAACTGGTCGGGCAACCGCGTGACCTGTCGCGACTGGTTCCAGCTGTCACTCAAGGAAGGCCTGACGGTGTTCCGCGATCAGGAATTCTCCGCTGATCAACGGTCCCGCCCGCTACAACGTATCAAGGATGTTCAGGCACTGCGCGCCGCCCAGTTCCCCGAAGATGCCGGGCCGCTGGCCCATCCGGTGCGCCCGGACAGCTATATGGAAATCAACAATTTCTATACCGCCACGGTCTATGAAAAGGGTGCTGAACTGATCCGCATGATGCATACGCTGTTGGGCCCGGATGGCTATCGCAAGGGCATCGACCTTTACTTTGATCGCCATGACGGGCAGGCGGTGACCTGTGATGATTTTGCCAAGGCGATGGAAGATGCCAATGGCATCGATTTCACCCAACTCAAACTCTGGTATTCGCAGGCTGGCACGCCGAAACTCAGCTGGCAGGGCGACTATGACGCGGATGCCAAGCAATACCGCCTGACCATCACGCAGAAAACCGACCCGACCCCGGGACAGCCGGACAAGAAACCGTTGCACATGCCGATTTCAATCGGGCTTCTGGGCACGGATGGTTCAGACCTCGTCGCAAAAACGGTTGAACTGACTGAGGCCAGCCAGGAATTCGTCTTTGATGGTGTGACTGAGGCACCGGTGTTGTCCTTTAACCGGGGATTCTCGGCACCGGTCAACATCACCACCGATCAGCCCGATGACGAACTCGTCTTCCTGATGGGCAATGACAGCGATGCGTTCAATCGCTGGGAAGCCGGCCAGAAATACGCAACCCGTTTGATGTTGTCTGCCATCGCCGCCTATGAGGCGAATGGTGGCGATGTCGATGCGGCCTTTGCCGATGAACAGGCCCGCGTTGATGCCTTTATTGCTGCAATGCGTGCGACGCTGGTTAATGATGACCTTGATAAAGCGTTCCGCGCCGATGCGCTTGTTCTGCCGGGCGAGGCGTTCCTGTCCGAACAGCGCAAGCCCGCCAATCCCGAGGCGATCTATCAGGTGCGCACGGCCTTGCGCAAACGCATCGGCCAGGTGCTTTCGGACGATTTCGCCAACACCTATCACCAGAATGCCTCAAACGCGGCCTTTACCCCGGATGCGGCGTCGGCGGGGCAGCGTGCCTTGCGGGCAACCGCGCTGGCCTATCTGGTGGCAAGCGGGGCGGATGAATTTGCCGACGTGGCGGTCGCACAATATGGCACGGCGGATAACATGACCGATCAGATGGCCGCCCTTTCGGTGCTTAATAACCTTGATCTTCCGGGCCGCGAAACCGCATTGGCCGATTTCGAGGAACGCTTTGCCAATGATGGTGTCGTTCTCGATAAATGGTTCTCTTTGCAGGCGATGTCATCGCGTGATGATACCCTGGCGCGCATCAAGGATCTTATGAGCCATCCGGCCTTTACCATGCGCAATCCCAACAAGGTGCGTGCGCTGATCGGGGCGTTCGCCATGGGCAACCCGCGTCATTTCCATGCCAAGGATGGTTCGGGCTATGCATTCTATGCCGATCGCCTGATTGAGCTTGATGACATCAACCCGCAGGTCGCCGCACGCCTCTGCGCCCCGCTTGGCAAATGGGCAAAGTACGATGCGGATCGTGCGGACAAGATGAAGGGGGCGCTTAAACGCATCCTCGCCAAACCGGAAATCTCGCGCGATCTTTATGAAATTGCCTCGAAATCCGTGGCAAGCTGATCCCGCGATTATATCTGGTGAAATGACAAAGGGCGGCACCATTAGGATGCCGCCCTTTGCGTTGGAAAATATCACAAGGCCGATCAGGTCAGCTTCATCCGCTCGCTGAACTCGCGCATCTTTTCTGACAGGTTGCGCGCCACTTCCGAAAGGTTGTGGCTGGCGGTGTTCAGATCATGCGCGCTGCGCCCGGTGCTTTGTGCGCCATCATTCACAAACGTGATCATTTCGTCCATCGATCCCGCACCGGCGGCGATGCGTTGAACGTTTTCGGAAATCTCGCCGGTTGCACGGCGTTGCTCATCAACCGATTGGGTGATGGTCGACTGGATGTCGTTGACCTGATGAATAACTTCGCCAACCGTGCTGATCGAATGGGCTGCCTTTTGCACTTCTTCCTGAATGGCAGCCGTCAGGTCACCAATCTGGCCGGTTGCACTTGCGGTCTGATCGGCAAGCGATTTGACCTCGTTGGCAACCACGGCAAAGCCCTTGCCAAGTTCACCGGCACGTTCGGCCTCGATCGTCGCATTAAGCGACAAAAGCTTGGTGCGGTGCGCAATGTCGTTGATCAGATCAATGATCGATCCGATCTCGGAACTGGCCTTTTCAAGCGATCCGATATTGCGCTGGCTTTCCTCGGCTTCTTCACGTGCCCGTCCGGTCACGGTGGAAGCCTCGGTTGCCTGACGGTTGATCTCGGCGATCGAGGATGAAAGTTCCTCAACCGCGGTGGCAACATTACGGGTATTTGATGCCGCCTCGCGCGAGACATCCAGTGCACCGCCCGATTGCTGCACCGTGTTTTCCGACTGGTTTGTCAGTTCACTGGCAAGGCTCAGCAACCCTTCGGATTGTTCGGTCACGGATTGGGCAACCCGGGCAACCTCGGCCATCAGTTCGGTGACCGCGATCTTGCTTTCCTCACGCTCGGACACGTCATTCCAGGCCAGCATGGTGCCCAGAAGGACATTGTCCTTGTCGCGGACCGGGGCGGCAAGGATATCAAGATAGCCACGGTCGGTCTGGATGATCTCGGTAAAGGGCAGGTTGTTCGGATTGCCAAGCTTGGCCTGGAGTTCCGATCCAAGATTAAGGAAATCACCCGAAATCGTTGCTGTTGTCCCGCCAAGATAGTCTTGCGCACTGGCGTTAAGATAACTCAGCTTGCCATCAGGCAGGATCATCGCGGTCATGGTCGGGGTGTTTTCGACCATGTTTTGCAGGATCAAGGCCTGACGCACCGATTCACGCAAGGCAATCAAAGCCTTTTTCATTTCGCCGATTTCGTCATTGCCGACATTGGGCAGATTGACGTTGGTATCCCCGTTCGAAATTGACGTCATCGCACCGGCAAAGGCACGCAGATTGCGCAGAACCGTGGTCCGCAACAGGATCCAGCCAACAATCCAGGCCGCCAGAAGCACGCCGACAAGGATTTCAATCGACAGCAGCCGCAGGCTATCAGTCTGGGCATAGAAATCAGACACGTCGCGGTCAAACCGGGCCTCGGCCCAGACGCCGCCACGACCATCACTGATCATAACCTCCACTGCCGCGCGGTGCGTATCATCTGCTTTGGCGGTTTCGCCCTCTGGCGCATCACTGCTGGCTCGCGGTGCGGCATCCCCGGTATTTTCGGTGTCGGCATCGCCCGCTGCTGCCGGGGCAGCTTCGGTTTCTGTCTCTGTCGGGGCTTCCAGGCTTTCAAACAGCACGTTGCCAGAGTTATCGAGAATCTGGAAGTTGCCACCCAAAACCTTGCCAATGCCCGCAAGCTGGGGCAGGGGATCGGTGATCACTTCAAGGAAACCAACAGCACGGAACCCGCCGACCGGCAGGATCAGGCTAAAGACCGGCCGCCCATCCGGGGTTGCCCACATAAAGCTTGCCGGTTTGCGGGCTTCGGCCTTGTCGCGACCGATTAAATAGGCTTTGACGTCCGGGTCATCAGTGACGCTGGCACCCAGATTGGCTTCGGACGTCGCCAGTTGATTGAATTCCTGATCATAGGATATTGCACCAATCAGGTTGACATCACCCTGAACCACTTCACGTGCGTTCGACAGGATGTTGAGTTCGGCTTGCATACGCGTCTGGTCATTTTCCTGATAACTTTTGACCAGGCTGCCAAGCCGCGACCATTCATTGGCAATGGGGGTAATTTTGTCGGCATAGTCGGTGGCAATACGCGACCCGACAAAGAAATTGACTGTACCACTGACCGAGTTGTTCAGTGTTTCAATCGCAAAGTTGCGATAGGTATCACCGGTCCAAAGAAGCATCCATGTCACTGCACCTGAAACCAGTAATCCTGTTACGAGCAAAATCCGTCGTAACGTCAGAAGGCTGGTAGCACCTCCTGCAATAGCCGTCTTCGCGGCCTTGTCTCCCGTCATTTTTGTCACTCCAGAGCAAACCAAGCTTATTTTTTGTCTTTGGTCCTATTGGCTCGCGTCTCTCCCGCTCACACCTCTACTTCTCAAGAGTAGTTATCCTGATCCAAGCAGAGCTTGGTTTGGAACACAATCCCTTATTTATTGATTTCCATAGGATTGCTGCGGTACACAGCCGCCTTGAAGTAGTCCGCAATTTGGAAATTCTCGTTATGGTTGGGGGGCTTAGCCCCGATTTACGAGCGCAATTTCGACGCATTGAAATTTTTTCTGCGAATGTGTGTGATAATCGTTTGCAATTGCAAAAGCGATGCTCTATGACTGTGTTTGTCAAATGCAGACGACAACGTCGTTTGTGACCGGTCATCAGGCTGACATGGCGTGCCTGATGGCTTCTATCTTCGGGACTCTCTCTCCCCGAAGGTCGATCTCTCTCACTCGAGGGGGCTGGTATCCGGATCATTGTGCGGGACAATGCCGGAATTCATACCAGTCCCCCTTTTTTTATCCAAAACACATTGACCCATATCGATCTTTGGTACGCTGCCTGGTTGCATCTGTGTGCGGCTTTAGCGTTTTATAAAGGTGCTGTTGGTTACAAAAGCAGGGTAACTTTGATGTCGTGAAGGATGGCCAAGTCCATGGCTGGCGAAGACAACACCAACAAACCCGATTTGCGCGCAACCCCGGAACCGCAGACTGATCCGGATGCCGGGCAAAAGGATGCACCGCTTCCGGCCTTTATATATGGCCGGGACGGGCATGGTGATGGCAGCGCACGTGGGGCAGAACGCTCCGGTGATCGGCAAAACCTTAATGCACGGATAGCGGATATGGATCGCAAAACCCTTCTTGGCCTGGTCACAGGCGCAGGCATGCTCGGCCTTGTCTTGTTCTTTGCCGGAATGCTGGTCGGCGCAGGCTTGTTCATGGATTCTGAAGACGGTGCGCGCACCACCCAGACAGAGCAGCCGCAGGTCGAAATGCTGGCCTCCGCCCCGGAAGAACCAACCGAAATTCCGGATGCCACGCCTGAGGCAACCGAGCCGGCAACAACAGCAACAACAGCACCGGAAATCAGCGCCGATAGCGAAGACCCGGTCGGCGATTTGATCGCGCAGCGTACAGAGGCCCTTTCGGATGATGCCACAGCCGATAGCGAAGCCGCATCGGATGCAACTGAAACCGGAGAAACCGCAGAAGCCACAGGTTCAGAAGAACAGGCGATTGCGGCCCCGGAAATTCGCGATGTAACCGGCGACACCGATGCACCAGCCGCGCCCGAAGCGCCAGCGGTTGAAGATGCGCAAGACAGTGCTGCGACCGAGGCTGCGCCAATCGCTGAACAGGCACCCGCGCCAGAGGCATCCGAAGCGGCCGCTGAAACTGCCGAAACCACGCCGGAACCAGCACCCGCAGTCCCAGCATCAGATGCCAGCAAGCCTTTCTCGGTTCAGGTTGGTGCCTTCAAGGTGCATGAAAATGCCAGCCAGCGTGCCGAGGAACTGCGTGGCAAGGGACTTGAAGTCGCCGTTGTCGTGCGCGGGCCAGAGGACGAGGGGGCTTGGTACTATGTCCGGATCGGGTCCTATGCCAACCTTGCTTCAGCCCGCGATGACGCAGCCAAAATCAAGGCGGATCATTCGATTGACGGTTTCCCGGTTCGTGCCGAGCCAAATGACCGCGTCGTAGACTGATCAGATCGGGTGCGCATCCCGGGTACGGTTAAGGCGCACACTTTATATATATAGATGTAATACTGCAGAGCGGGGTGGTCATATGAACCACCCCGCTTTTGTATTGGTGCTTCAGTTCGCGTAAAGGCATTCAATTGCCAAATTCATGTCATCGGGTTTGTTTTTGTCCTCTGATTGGGGCATTCTGCTTGCCATCTTGGGGTAAAGGCGCTACGCGCTAGGTTCTCAAACACCAGACCGGCAGCCGCTTGATTGGAACGGCTGCAAAGCAAGACAGGATGGCCGATAGCACATGAGCACGCACAAGGATTTCCCGAACCTTCATATTCTTGATCATCCGCTGATCCAGCATAAGCTGAGCCACATGCGCAAGGTCAGCACCTCGACCAAGACCTTCCGTCAGTTGCTCAAGGAAATCGCCCTTCTCATGGGCTATGAAATCACCCGCGAGCTTCCTGTCAGCTATGAAGACATCGAAACACCGATTTGCGCGATGAAGGCGCCGGTCATTCAGGGCCGCAAACTGGCGGTGGTTCCGATCCTGCGTGCCGGTTCGGGCATGGCCGATGGCCTGATCGAACTGATGCCGTCCGCGCGCATTGGTCATATCGGCCTCTATCGCGATCCGGAAACCCACATGCCGGTCGAATATCTGGTCAAGCTGCCCGAAGTCGAAGGCCGTACCTTTATTCTGGTCGATCCGATGCTGGCAACCGGGAACTCGGCAGTGGCGGCGATCGATACGCTCAATAAATACGGTGTTGCCGACAAGGACATCCGCTTCATGGCGCTGGTTGCTGCCCCCGAGGGGGTCAAGGTCTTCCAGGATGCCCATCCGGATGTGCCGATCTATACCGCCGGCCTCGATGAGAAGCTGAATGAAAAGGCTTATATCGTTCCGGGCCTTGGTGATGCCGGCGACCGACTGTTCGGTACGCGCTAGTTCCATCGACCAGCCATTGCGTTTCGCATTAAAAAAGGGTGCCGTTTGGCACCCTTTTTGTTTTTGAAGTTTTCGTCTGTTTGGTCGGGCAGGCAATCAGCCCTTTGGCGATACGGTGATATCAACCACCGACCCGCTAAAGGAGCCACCGGTCAACTTGATGGTCGCGACCCGGTTTTCACGGTCATAGACCAGAACCGAAATATCGGCGCGGACCACGGTCACCTTGCTCCAGCCGAAGTTTGGCATTTCGCGTTCATAGAAATCATACATCTGCGCTTGCGATCCGCCGGCATTCAGGACAAGCCGCCCGTGCCATGCATCGGATGCGCCAAAGATGATGCTTCTGTCCATATCGAGTGACGAATTGGACGGCATCGGAATATCTGTGAACTGGGTGAAAGACGGACCTGGCTGGCCACCTTTGCCTTCACTGCTGCTCGGGCCCGTATTGGGCACAAGGTTGGTGCCAGAGCACCCGGCAAGAGAGAGCCCCGCAAAGGCGGCGGCACATATAAGATATTGTCGCAGTCTCATCATCTTCCTTCGGTCCCCTGATGCCCGTCTTATAACGAGGGGTATGGATATCTCGCCCTATCATCGGGTGATAATGTAAAGGAAAGGTTCACATATTTGCTTTTGCGCCATTTTGCGGCCTTACCCGGATCATATGTCCTTTTGGGCTAAATTGGCGGAACTATCACGGTTAATATGACCGTTAGTATGACTGTGCGCATTGCATCACATCAAACGGGCTGAACCGGACTTTGGGCATATAGGACGAATCAACGGCCTGAAATCTTGGTTTTTTCGAATCATTTTGATCCGGCGCAATGTTTTTTGCCGGGTAAAAGCCCAGTCTTTGCGGGTCTTTTTCAGGGCCTTTGCGGGATTTTTCAACCAAGAGTCTGATGGGGACTGGTGTCTGACTTTTATGGTTGGATATGTCTTTTCGATTATGTTGTTGAAAAATAACAATATTCAGAAAAGTTCCCATTAAATGCATTTTTTTCTGAAAAAGGTGTTTACAGGTCGGGATAGGGGCCCTATAACCCGCCTCCACCGACGGGGTGCGGCGCCAAGGAGACGGCGACGGGGACTGGACGGTGAGGGGTTGAGGCTCCTGAGTTCTTTGACATTGTAGATCAGAAGGAAGGGATGCGCGGGCAGCGTTATGGCGCTACAGTCTGTGCATCCTGGAGACGACGGATCGGTCTGGATTTATTCAGATTGATTTGTGGTAACCACCAAAATGTGCAGACGTTAATTTTGAAGAGTTTGTCTATGAGACAAGCTTGGATTGAACATGAGAGTTTGATCCTGGCTCAGAACGAACGCTGGCGGCAGGC
>ENA-ORCZ01000330-ORCZ01000330.1-marine-metagenome-genome-assembly--contig:-NODE-330-length-24391-cov-4.136423_pt1 | contig 24391 bp, 18 predicted proteins | sample MGYA00237785_ERZ508519 | MGnify/ENA primary metagenome ERZ508519 (study PRJEB26189, sample SAMN06268790) | marine metagenome | isolation source: Bioluminescent Bay, La Paraguera, Puerto Rico | place...
TTCCTTCAGGACGGTGTCGGGAATGGTCTTGCGGCTGACGCCGTGAAAGCCGTCGCAGCCGGCGACGAAGTCGCAGTCGATCCGCCGGACGCTGCCGTCCACCGTGAAGGTGACATAGGGGTTTTCGGTGTCGGCATCGCGGATTTCGACATGATCGACCTCGAAGATCGTCTCGGCGTCGATCTTGTCGCGGGCATCGTAGAGGTCTCGGGTGACTTCCGTCTGGCCGTAGACGATGACGTTCTGGCCGATGAGCTTCTGGAAGTTTATGTCGAACATCTCGTTTTCATAGGAGATGCAGGTGCCGTGATGGACGAAGCATTCCCTGTCCATGCGCTCGGCAACCCCGGCCTCGCGCATCATGTCGACAAGGCCCGTTTCCAGGATGCCGGCGCGGATGCGGCCGAGCACGTAATCCCGGGTCTTGCGTTCCAGGATGACCGTCTCGATGCCCTGAAGATGCAGAAGCTGACCCAGCAGCAGGCCCGACGGTCCGCCGCCGACTATGACAACCTGAGTACGCATCCAGTCCTCCCTCATTGATTTCATATTGAATGATCAAATTCGGGAAGTAAAATGAGATATGAAGCTTCTTTCTTTCCAAAATGAGCAAGTTAATGATCGACCGGCGTATCAAGTTCCGCCACATCCAGTGTTTCGTCGAGATCGCCCAGGAACGCAGCCTGAAACTGGCGGCGGACAAGCTGAACCTGACCCAGCCGGCGATCTCCAAGACCTTGAGGGAACTGGAGGAGATCATCGGCGCCAGCCTGATGACCCGCAACCGGGCGGGCATCGTCCTCACCAAGCAGGGCAAGGTGTTCCTGCATTTCGCGCAGATCTCTCTTGCAAGTCTCCAGCAGGGTCTCGACGGGGTCGAGAAGGAGGGTGATGCCAGAGCAACGCTGAAGGTCGGCGCCCTGCCGAGCGTCGCCGCCAGCTTCATGCCGCCTGTGGTGCGCGAATTCGCAGAGCTCGCACCGAATGTCATGCTGCAGATCATGGACGGCCCGCACGGCTATCTGATCGAGCGCCTGAAACTGGGCGATCTCGACCTTGTCATCGGCCGCCTCGGACGGCCCGTTTCGATGGAGGGTGTCTCGTTCACCCAGCTCTATTCGGAGCGGGTCGACCTGATCGTGCGCGCCGGCCATCCGCTTCTGGAAAAGCCCGATGTCAAGCGCATCGTCGACTGGCCGGTCATCTATCCGCCGGAAGGCTCGGCGATCCGCCCCCTGGTCGAGCGCTACATGATCGCCAACGGCGTCGGTGAGATCCCGAACAAGATCGAGACCGTCTCCGGCGCCTTCGGCCGCGTCTATACAAGGCGCACGGATGCGGTCTGGATCATTTCCTCCGGCGTCGTCCAGAACGAGACCGCCGACGGCCACCTGGTGCGCCTGCCCTTCGACACCGACATGACCAAGGGCCCGGTCGGCCTGATGACCCGCCCCGACAGCCAGCCCGGACCGGAGGAACAGGTCTTCCGGCTGGCAGTGCAGGCGGTGATAAAGGAGCTGGGACTGAGTTCGTGAGCGGCAGTCAGGAAAGCCCCAGCATCTGCCGGATCTGCTCTCGATCCGTGTCGCCGCCGGCGAAGTCGTCGAAGGCCTTGTCGGTAACCTCGATGATGTGGCTCTCGATGAAGGGAGCGCCTTCCGCCGCGCCCTGCTCGGGTGACTTCAGGCAGCATTCCCATTCCAGCACCGCCCAGCTGTCATAGCCATACTGGGCAAGTTTTGAAAAGATGCCGGAGAAGTCGACCTGGCCGTCACCGAGCGAACGGAAACGGCCGGCGCGGCCGACCCAGCCCTGGTAGCCGGAATAGACGCCCTGGCGCCCGTCCGGATTGAACTCGGCATCCTTCACGTGATAGGCGCAGATGCGCTCGTGATAGATGTCGATGAAGGCGAGGTAATCGAGCTGCTGCAGCAGGAAATGCGACGGGTCGTAGTTGATCCGGCAGCGGGTGTGCCCCCCGAGCGCTTCCAGGAACATCTCGAAGGTCGCGCCGTCGAAGACATCCTCGCCCGGATGGATCTCGTAGCCGACATCGACGCCGTTCTCGTCATAAACGTCGAGGATCGGCTTCCAGCGTTTCGCAAGTTCCCTGAACGCCTCGTCAATGAGACCCCCCGGCCGCTGCGGCCAGGGATAGATGTAAGGAAAGGCGAGCGATCCGGTGAAGCTGACGGAGGCCGTTAGCCCCAGACGGCGGCTGGCAATGGCCGCCTTCTTCATCTGCCCGACCGCCCATTCCTGCCGCGCCTTCGGATTGCCGTGGACAGACGCCGGGGCGAAGCCGTCAAAGGCAAGGTCGTAGGCCGGATGCACCGCCACCAGCTGGCCTTGCAGATGGGTGGAAAGTTCGGTGATCTCGACGCCCGCATCCGCGCAGATGCCTTTCACCTCGTCGCAATAGGTCTGGCTTTCCGCCGCCTTGTCGAGATCGAACAGGCGGGCGTCGAAGGTCGGGATCTGGATCCCCTTGTAGCCAAGGCCGGCCGCCCATCTGGCAATGGCGGGCAGCGAGTTGAACGGGGCTTCGTCGCCCCCGAACTGCGCCAGGAAAATCGCTGGTCCCTTGATCAGGCCGGCCATGGCTGTCTCCCTCAATCGGTCGGTTTTGTCTTATGTGCGATCATTTGCGCGGCGGACCCTTGCGTTCGGCCGAGGCCGCCCAGAGATTGATGTCCGCCTCGCGGGTGGTGTGCTCGATCTCGGCGAGTTCCGCATCGGTGAAGTCGAGATTGGCGACCGCGCCGACACAATCCTCAACCTGGCTTGCCCGGCTGGCACCGATCAACGCCGTCGTCACCCGGCCCTTGCGCAGCACCCAGGCAAGCGCCATCTGTGCCAGCGTCTGGCCGCGCTTCTCGGCAATCGCGTTGAGCGAGCGGATGGTGGCGAGGTTTTCGTCGCTCAGGAACTGTTCCTTCAGCGACTTGCCCTGGCTGGCGCGGCTGCCTTCCGGAATGCCGGTCAGGTATTTCTTCGTCAGCATGCCCTGCGCCAGCGGCGAGAAGGCGATCGAGCCGATGCCGAGATCGTCCAGCGTGTCAAGAAGTCCGTCCTCCTCCACCCAGCGATTGATCATGGAATAGCTCGGCTGGTGAATGAGGCAGGGCGTGCCGAGCTCCTTCAGGATCGCCGCGGCTTCCCGGGTTCGCTTCGAATTGTAGGAGGAAATCCCGACATAGAGTGCTCTGCCGGAACGCACGATGTGGTCGAGCGCCATCATGGTCTCTTCGAGCGGCGTTTCCGGATCGAAACGGTGCGAATAGAAGATGTCGACATAGTCGAGACCCATCCGCTTCAGCGACTGGTCGCAGGAGGCAATCAGGTATTTGCGGCTGCCCCATTCGCCGTAAGGGCCGGGCCACATCTCGTAGCCCGCCTTGGAGGAGATGATCATCTCGTCGCGGTAGGGCGCGAAGTCGGTCCTGAGCAACTCGCCGAAGGCGCTTTCGGCCGACCCCGGCCTCGGGCCGTAATTGTTGGCAAGGTCGAAATGGGTGATGCCGAGGTCGAAGGCCTTGCGGGCGATCTCCTGTTTCGTCCGGTGCGGCGTGTCCTCGCCGAAATTGTGCCAGAGGCCGAGCGAGATCACCGGCAGTTTCAGGCCGGATTTCCCGCAACGGCGGTATTCCATTTTCTCGTAGCGCGTGTCCGCGGCTGTCCAGGTCATTCTGTCTCCAGGTCAGGCCAAGAGGCCCTGTGCTGCCTGCGGGCCCAAGGCCTCGGGACGCACGCAGGTTGTCTTGATGTCTACGAATTGGCCGCTCTCGCCCGAGGCGAGAATCGACGTCATCACATCGACAGCATGCAGAGCAAATTCCAAAGAGCAACGGTGCGGGCGCTCTTCCAGGATGGCGAGCGCCATGTCCGCCAGTCCGGCAGTGCGGTAATTGGCGTGTCCGCGGTCGTTTGCCTTGGAGAACGGATGCTTCCAGCTTTCCGAAATGGAGGTGAAGCTGCCCTTGTCTGTCATCCGCACCTCGCCGCCGAAGAAATTCGGGTCCGGCACATGCAGCGTGCCGTCGCGGCCGTAGAGCTCCATGTTGGAATGGCCGTGCTGCCAGACGTCCCAGCTGGCGCAATAGGTGACCTGCGCGCCGGATTCGAATTGCATCACCGCGTGGATGGTGGTGGGTGTTTCCACCTTGATCTTGTCGCCGAAGCGCGGCTGCGAGGTGATGGTGCGGTATTCGGACCCGGACGAACTCATCGCGCAGACGCGCTTCACCGGCCCCAGCAACTGCACCAGGTTGGAGATGTAGTAGGGGCCGAGATCGAGGATCGGGCCGCCACCGCGCTGGAAGAAGAAATCGGGGTTCGGATGCCACATCTCCATGCCGGGGCTCTGAACGAAACAGGTGCCAGAGGTGATCTTGCCGACCGCCCCGCTGTCGATCAGATGCCGGGCGAGCTGATGCGCACCGCCGAGGAACGTGTCCGGCGCCGAGCCGACCCTGAGACCCTTGTCCCTGGCGATCGCCGCCAGGGCTTCGCCTTCCTCAAGGGCAAGCACGAAGGGCTTTTCCGAATAGACATGCTTGCCGGCTTCCAGGACCCTCTTGGAGACCTCGTAATGGACCGCAGGCACCGTCAGGTTGACGATGATGTCAATGTCGTCCGCCGCCAGCAGACCATCGACGGTCTCGGCCCTGAGGCCGAATTCTTCGGCCCGCGCCTTTGCCGCGGCTTCATTGATGTCCGCGCAGGCCCGCGCCTCGATGCCGTTGAAAAGCGGGGCGAAGCGCATATAGGCGGCCGAAATGTTTCCGCATCCGAGGATGCCGATGCCGAGAGACTTGCTCATGGAGTTACCTCAATACGTGCGGATGGCGTCGATGGAACGGGTTGCGAAACGGTCGAAATCGGAAGGCTTGTCGTGCTCCATGACGAAGAGGTCGACATCGACCCCCCTGAGCGCTGCCATGATGCCTTTCCAGTCCATGGTGCCCTGGCCGACATCGGCCCAGCCGTCCTCGTCGTCGCACTCTCCTGCCGGTGCGATGTCCTTCACATGCGCGGTGGTGATGCGCTCCGAGTGTTTCCTGATCCAGGCCAGCGGGTCCTGGTTGCCGCGGACGATCCAGGCGATATCGGCTTCCCATTCGATGGAAGGCGCGGCCTCAAGCAGGATATCCATCGGCAGACGGCCGTCGGCGCAGGCTTTGAACTCGAAATCGTGATTGTGCCAGCCGAAGCGCATCCCGGCATCGCGGATCTTGACGCCGATCGCTTCGAGCCGTTCACCGATCTGCTGCCACATCGCCGCATCGGGGACGCGCTGCGCGGGCGGTACGGCAGGAACGAAGATGCGTTCCATGCCGAGGGTCCTGGCAGTGGCGATCACCTTGGAGATGTCGTCCTCGAACTGCTCCATCGGGAAGAAATGGCCTGACGGCATTGTGAGGCCGTTGGCATCGAGCAATTCGCGGAAGGCGGCCGGGTTCTCGTAATTGCCGCCAAAGCCCTCGACCTGGGTGTAACCGAGTTCGGCAAGGCGCTTGAGAACGGCGTCCCAGGGCGTGAAGTCACGTGCGGAATAGAGCTGGAAGGAAACGTCCATCTTGTTTGTCCTGAAAGTGGGTAATGCGTGGCCTAAAGCCGGTTTTCCGTGGTTTTGTCGAAGAGATTGGCGCGGGCGGGATCGAACCCGACCTTGATGGCGTCGCCGTGCCGGATGTTGGCCTGGCCGTCCATGCGCACCCAGATCGTCCGCTCGCCGGTTGTGACGCGGGCGAGCGTGTCGGAGCCGAGCGGCTCAACCAGATCCACCTGTCCGTCGAGACGGACCGAAGCGTTTTCGGCCTCCGCCCCGCTGACCATGTGCTCCGGCCGGATGCCGAACCAGACATCGCCGCCCGCGGGCGGTCCGTTCTGGAAGGCGTAACCGTTGAGGGCAAAGGTGTGGTTGCCGGTCTTGAAGGCGTAGCTGTTGCCGCTTTCCAGAAGCTCGCCCTCGAAGAAATTCATGGTCGGCGAGCCGATGAACTCGGCGACATATTTGTTGGCCGGCCGGTTGTAGATCTCGTTGGGGCTGTCGAGCTGCAGGATCCGCCCGCCGCGCATGATGGCGATGCGGTCCGCCAGTGTCATGGCCTCGATCTGGTCATGGGTGACGTAGATCATGGTGTTGGAAAGCTTCTGGTGCAGCTGCTTGATCTCGACACGCAGGTCCGCCCGGAGCTTGGCGTCGAGGTTCGACAGCGGCTCGTCGAACAGGAAAACGTCCGCATCGCGCACCAGGGCGCGGCCGATGGCGGCACGCTGGCGCTGGCCGCCCGAAAGGGCTGCCGGCTTGCGGGCAAGAAGCGGTTCGATCTGCAGGATCTTCGCGGCGCGGTTGACCCGTTCCTCGATCTCCGCCTTGGGCAGGCCCGCATTTTTCAAACCGAAGCTCAGGTTCCCGGCGACCGTCATCTGCGGGTAGAGCGCATAGGACTGGAACACCATGCCGATGCCGCGTTTCGACGGCTCTTCCCATGTCACGTTGCGTCCGCCGATGAAGATCTGCCCGCCGGTGACGTCGAGCAGCCCCGCGATGCAGTTGAGCAGGGTCGACTTGCCGCAGCCGGACGAGCCGAGCAGCACGAGGAACTCCCCCTGGCCGACATCGAGGTTGAGGTCTTTCAGAACGTCGAGGCTTCCGAAACTCAAGGCAAGGTTCTTGATGGAGATGCTGGGTTCCATGGGTCTTTCTTCAGCCTTTGACTGCGCCGGCGGCGATGCCGCGAACGAAGAGTTTTCCGGAGATGAAATAGATGGTGAGGGGAACGAGGCCGGTCAGGATCGTGGCGGCCATGTTGACGTTGTATTCCTTCACCCCTTGCGTCGAGTTGACGATGTTGTTGAGCTGCACCGTCATCGGATAGAGATCCGGCTTGGTGTAGATCACCCCGAACAGGAAGTCGTTCCAGATGCCGGTCACCTGCAGGATCATCGCGACCACGAAGATCGGCAGGCTCATCGGCACCATGATCTGGAAGTAGATCGCCCAGAAGCCGGCGCCGTCGACACGTGCGGCCTTGAAGAGTTCCTGCGGAACGGAGGCGAAATAGTTGCGGAAGAGCAGCGTCAGGATCGGCATGCCGAAGATGGTGTGGACGATGACGAGGCCTGTCAGGCTGCCATAGAGGCCGACTTCCCGCAGCATGATCACGATCGGATAGATCATCACCTGATAGGGAATGAAGGCGCCGACGATGAGGATGGTGAAGAAGGTTTCCGAGCCCTTGAAACGCCAGTTGGCAAGCGCATAGCCGTTCACCGAGGCAATCGCGATCGACAGGATCACAGAGGGGATCAGGATCTTGACGGAGTTGAAGAAGCCGCGCGACAGGCCGTCGCAATTGAGCCCTGTACAGGCTTCCGCCCAGGCCTTCACCCAGGGCTGGAAGGTGACTTCCACCGGCGGGGCGAAGATGTTGCCGAGCCGGATTTCCGGCATTCCCTTCAGCGAGGTCACGATCATCACGTAGAGCGGCAGCAGGTAATAGAGGCAGACCAGGATCAGCGTGCCGTAGATGAGGATGTTTCGCCGCGACAGCGCCTTGCGCGGCTTGCGGCCGGCGGGTCCTTCGACCGTGCGGCCGGCGGAAGCCTGTACGTCGCCATGGCGCAGCGCCCGGTCCGGTCCCGTTTCCGCGGGGCCGGCGTCGTATCTCATCGAGCCTTTCAGAAGGTGAGGCGTCTTGGTCATTTGCGTTTGCCTCCGAATTCCAGATAGGCCCAGGGCACGACGATGATGACGACCGTCAGCAGCATCATGGTCGAGGCGGCAAAGCCCTGGCCGAGATTCTGCGACAGGAACATCGCGTCGTAGACGTATTTGGCCGGAACTTCCGAAGAGATGCCCGGCCCGCCGCCGGTCTGGGCGACGACCAGGTCGTAGACCTTGATGATGCCCGAGGCGATCAGCACGATGGCGGTGATGAAGATGCCGCGCATCATCGGAATGACGATGAAGAGGTAGGTCTTCCACATCGGGATGCCGTCGATCCTGGCGGCCTTCCAGATATCCTCGTCGATGCCGCGCAGGCCCGCCAGCATCAGGCACATTATCAGGCCGGTGCCCTGCCACAGGCCGGCAATCAGGATGCCGTAGATGACGATGTCCGGATCGTAGAGCGGGTCGAAGGTGAAGCTTTCCCAGCCGAGATTGCGCACCACCTGCTGCACGCCGAAGTCCGGATTGAGGATCCACTGCCAGGCAAGGCCCGTGACGATGAAGCTCAGCGCGAACGGATAGAGCAGGATCGTCCGGAACGTATCCTCGAAGCGGATCTTCTGGTCGAGCAGGGCCGCGAGCACGAAGCCTATCAGGAGAGAAAAGACGAGCGAGAATGCGCCGTAGATGGCCAGGTTCTCGATGGAGACCAACCACTTGCTGCTGCTCCACAGCCGTTCGTACTGGGCAAGGCCGACGAACTTTTCCCGCGGCAGCAGTTTGGAATTGGTGAAGGAGTAGAGAACCGTCCAGGCGGTTCCGCCGATGAAGACCGCAAGGGCGGTGACGATCATCGGGATCGCGGCCACCTTGGCGCTGAAGTTCCGATGCCACCTCGCGGGGCGTGTTGCTGCGGCCATGCCGAAAATACCCTTGTCCCTGGTCACCCTTGAGGATGTGTCGTCCGGGCGAATGCCGGGCGTTCCCTGCGCGCAGCGATGCGCGCAGGGCTGGAGGACACCAATCGCCGCGGCCGGCCCGGGTCTCCCGGAGGAGAAACCGAGGCTGCCGCGGACGGCTGATGGGCCCGGGCGTCCGTCAGTCGGCGTTGCCGACGATCGAGGCGAACATCTTCTGGGCGTCTTCGGCCGACATCGACGGGTTGTTGAAGAACTCGACGAAGAGGTCGTTCACCTGGGTCAGGCTGTCGGCGGACATCAACTGGTCCGGAGACTGGATGATGTTGCCCTTGGCAAGGATATCGAGGCCCTTTTTCATGCAGTCGTTGGCTGCATTGAGATCGACGTCGCCGCGCACCGGCAGCGAGCCTTTCTTCAGGTTGAAGGCAACCTGGGTTTCCGGCGACAGCATGACCTTGGCCAGTTCGCCCTGGGCTTCGGTGATCGCCTCATCTTCCACTTTCGGGAAATAGAAGGCATCGCCGCCGGTCATGATCACTTCATTGACGCCGAGGCCCGGCAGGCAGGAATAGTCTTCGCCGGCAACCTGATTGGCCACCTGGAACTCGCCCTGGGCCCAGTCGCCCATGATCTGGCCGGCGGCCTTTCCGGTGATCACCATCGTGGTGGCGTCGTTCCAGTTCTGGACGTTGGAGTTCTTGGCCATGTCGCGAGCGGTTGCCGCGGCTTCGAAAACCTTGGCCAATTCCTCGCCGCCGGCAAGCTCGGCATCCTTCTCGCCGAAGATCTGGTTATAGGCTTCCGGTCCGGCGAGGGCGACAAGCAGCACCTGGAAGGCAAGGGTGGTCTGCCAGGGCTGCTGGCCCATCGCCAGCGGAACGATACCGGCTTCCTCGAGCTTCGGCGCGGCGGCGGCGAATTCGTCCCAGTTGGTCGGGACGGCGAGACCGTTGTCCTCGAAGACCTTGTTGTTCAGCCAGAGCCATTGCTGGGAATGGATGTTGACCGGCACGCAGTAGATCTTGCCGTCGAGCGTACAGCTGTCGAGCAGGCTGGACGGACGCACGACCTCTGCCCAGTTTTCTGCCGTTGCGATATCGGTCAGGTCGCGCATCAGCCCGGCTTCGACCAGCTCTTCCGCCTGGCGGCCGTGGTTGAACTGGGTTGCGCCCATCGGATCGCCGCCGGTGATGCGGCTGATCATGATCGGACGGGCGGTTCCGCCGGAGCCGGCAATGGCGCCGTCGACCCACTTGTTGCCGGTCGCATCGAATGCCTTGGCGAATTCGGCGACCGCAGCCGCCTCGCCGCCGGACGTCCACCAATGGGTAACTTCCAGATCCGTCGCGTTGGCGGCGGACGCAGCACAAAGGGCGGTGGTTGCTGCAAAAACTGCGCGTAATGCTTTCATCTTTTCCTCCCATCGGACGAGAGTGTCCGATTGTCCAAGAATGCGGCCTCCACCGCATTTTTTTGTAATCGATTACATTTTGTTGTATCTTATATGTAATCGATTACATTCATCATTCTCGGGAAACGCTCTTGTGTCAACCCGGAAAGTCGGCTCGGTCCGCTCTTTCGATCAATCAGGCGTTTTGCCGAGACAGTCCGAAACCGGACCAGGACGGAAAAACACCAAACCGGAGAAGGTCTTGGTCCAGAAGAACGCAAAGATCAGCGATGTGGCGCGGGAGGCGGGAGTTTCGACCGCAACGGTCAGCCGTGCACTCAGCAATCCCGAACTTCTTTCTGAAGCAACGCGTGAGACGGTGTTCGCGGCCATCCGGTCCACCGGGTACCGGGTCAACCGGGCGGCGCGCAACCTGCGCACCCGTCAGGCCGGTGCCGTGCTGGTGCTGGTTCCCAATCTCGGCAACCCTTTCTTTTCCCGGATCCTGGCCGGCATAAGCGAAACCTTCGGCGACAGCGACAGCTCGGTCCTCATCGCCGATACAAAGGACCATGCAATCAACGGCAGGCGGGTCGTAGATTATTTCCTCGATTCCCAGATCGACGGAATGATTTGTCTGGACGGAGGCTTGTCGGCGCAGGAACTGCAGCAATTCGAGGAAAACGGCGTCTCCGGCCGCATCGTCTTTGCCTGCGAATGGGCGCATGGCGTCGAACTGCCGTCGGTGCGCAGCGACAACGTGCGCGGGGCACGGCTTGCGGTACGGCATCTTCACGAGCTCGGCCACCGCAAGATCGCCCACATTACCGGACCTCAGGCGAACGTCCTCACCCACGCCCGCCGGGAGGGCATGTTGGCCGAACGAACGCGGCTGGGGCTGCCGGTACGCGAGGAATGGATCATCCGCGGCGACTTCTCGCTGGAATCCGGTCGCATGGCGGGAAGGCGCATTCTGGCGATGGATGACCGGCCGACAGCGGTCTTCTGTGCCTCGGACCAGGTGGCCTTCGGCCTCATGTCCACCCTGGCAGCGCATGGTCTGCGCGTGCCGGAAGACATCTCCGTCGTCGGCTTTGACGATATCGAGCTGTCGGAATTCTATATTCCCGCCCTGACCACCATCCGCCAGGACCGGCGCGCCCTTGGGATTGAAGCGGCAACGCTCCTCCTCAACCGGATCGAGACGGGCGGAGTTACGGCTGGCACGGCAGAGGAGCCGGTCATCGTCGACGTGGATCTTGTCGTTCGTGGCAGCGCGGCGGCGGTACGGGATTAGGCGCCGATTGCCCCTCTTGGCACCGGTCAATCTTCCGCATCGCCGGCACCCCGGAAATACAGCTTATTCTTTCCGGCTGGTGGCTCAGGAGGTCTGCTTACCTGTCGGTCAAGCGTATAAGTGCCAAGTGGCATCAGTCGGGCCATGTCAAAGCCGCCGAAAACTGGCTCAAACCTTTTTCTCGTGTCGGCAAGATATTCCCAGTGGGCAAATATTGCCAAAGCGTTAGGTGGCGTATCATTTCAACGATAGGCCAATTTTATTTCAAGTTTCAAAATATAGTACATATTTATCGCAATTTATCGCGGTGTTTTAGTCTTTGGTTAACTTGACTGTGGCACTCTAGATATTACAGTCAAATGTTGGTGGTAAAAATGCGTGTTTTCGCCCTTGGCGTGGCAGTGGCACTGTCGACCCTTTTCCTGCAGAGCGGCCCGGCGCCGGCACAATCGGAGTTGAAGGTTGTCGGCACTGGCGATGGCCTTGAAATGCTTCAGGGAATCGGCGCGGGCTTTGCCAGCTCCCATCCCGAAATCAAACTCGACATTCCGCCCAGCATCGGTTCCGGTGGCGGCATCGCCGCGGTCAGTTCCGGTGCGGAACGCATGGGTCGCGTCGCCCGTCCGCTGAAGGACAGCGAAGTGGAATATGGCCTCGTCTATCTGCCGATCGCCAAGATCCCGAGCGCCATTTTCACCCATCCTTCGGCGGGCATCACGTCGCTGACCAGTGACCAGCTGGTCAAGATCTATTCCGGCGAGATCGACAACTGGGCAGATGTCGGCGGTGCCGACCTGCGCGTCCGCCTGGTGCGGCGCGAGGACGCGGACAGCACGTTGCAGGTGCTTAAGTCCTCGATGCCGGGCTGGCAGGATCTGGAATTCTCGCCGAGATCCAAGACCGCCCTGACCACCCAGGAAGCGATTTCCAGTGCTCGGGATGTGGAAGGCGCCATTGCCTTCGGTCCCTATTCCGCACCGCTCGAGGAGGGCCTGACCGTTCTGAGAATCGACGGTCATCATCCGACCGAAGACGGATATCCGAGCGCGGTGACCCTGGCACTGATCTACAAGGACGGTACGCTGGACAGCGACATGAAGGCCTTCATCGCCTACGTGGAATCTGGTCAGGCTCAAGAATTAATCCGCAATTACGGTGGAGTTCCCGTGGGCAACTGATGCCCGGCAATGAATGCGGTCGGCTAATATGATACGTCACTCGTCCCTGCTCTGGCACTACACGTATGGCGCCGTTTTTACGGCCGTCTGTGCTTTTGCCGGCCTGATCGGACTGGTGGCCTATCAGCTGGAGAACAGCATGGCCCGTCAGGAGACGGAGCTTTTGAAACTGTCCCACGCCCGCCTTCTGGAAACCCTGACTGCCGATGTGAAACTGGCAGGCGCCCGGATGGAATTTCTCTTCCAGGACCGGCTGCGAAGAGTGACGGCGTTGTCGGAGCGCGTCGACACGGCCAAGGCCGTGGAATCGCGAAATGTCGTCGCCATGTCTGAACTGCTTGGTCCGGCGGCGGAACTTGCGGATGTCGACGGCATCATCGTTCTGGACGAGGAAGCCCGGGTCATCGGGGCGTCCTCCTATTCCGCGGACCTGGTGACGATCGGCGCCCGGATCCGCGAATTTCCCTTCTTTGACGAGATGGATAAGTCCCTCGAGGAGAGTTATCCCGGCTACAGGCTGACCTATTCGGCCGTTTTACCGCAGAACGAGACCGGGATCTTTGTGCCGGGTGAACATGTCAACGACGTTTCACAGATCATTTTCGTACCTGTCTTCGACGATTTCGGTTACGTGATCGGCGGACTTCTGGCACAGCGCTGGCTACGCGCCGAAGAACCGATGCTGGCGGATCTGTCCCGGATCAATTCCTTCGAACTGGCGGTCGTCCATGACGCCAAGGTGGTGTCGCGCGCGAATTTCAGCGGCGATGTCGAGGATCTTCAGCAGTCGTCCTCGGCACCGAACATCACCTCCAACGGCTCCCGCGTCATCGAATGCGGCATGCCGGTTCCGCCGACGCAAATCTGCGCGCTGATGCCGATCGAGGCCCTCACCGCCACCCAGGCCGAACTGACCCGCATCGGCACGGAAGAGGAGGCCAAACTGCTGCGCTGGCTGTTCCTCTTCGGTCTTCTGGCGCTCGTTGCCTTCGCAGCGGTCGCTTTCCTGCTCTCGCGCCAGATCACCCGGCCGCTGACGAAGATCACAAGGGTGCTATCCGGCATCGCTGCGGGCGATTTCGAAAGCCAGGTCGCCGGCACGGATCGCCTTGACGAGGTCGGCGACATCGCCCGGTCCGTCGTCTCGTTGCAGCGGTCCGTCAAGGAACGCGATGCGCTCAGGGCCCGGGTGCACGAAAAGAACACCATGCTGCGCTCGCAGGAGGCACAGCTGCGCGAACAGAATATCCTGTTCGATGCCGCCCTCAACAACATGTCGCACGGCCTGTGCATGTTCGATGCGGAGGGCAGCCTGATCGTTTCCAACCAGCGTTATGCGGAACTGTTCGAGCTTGAGGGCGGCAACGTGAAACCGGGCATGACCGCAGCCCAGCTTGCCGCGCTGCAGCAGGTTGAGCCGCTTGAACCGGAAACGGGATTGCCGCTCGAGGGGCGGCTCAAGGCGTCGAAACATTCCAAAGGCGCCCAAAGCACCGAAATGGTGAAGTTCCGCTCCGGCCGCATCGTGCTGACGACGCGCCAGCCGCTGGCGGAAGGGGGCTGGGTTGCCATTTCCGAGGACATTACCGAGCGTCAGGAAGCGCGCGACCGGCTGGCTTTCCTTGCAAGGCACGACCTTCTGACCCAGTTGCCGAACCGCATCGAATTCCGCGACCAGATGGACACGCTGCTCAAGCGCCAGCAGGTCGAGGGCGGAGAATTCGCGATCCTCTGCCTCGACCTCGACGAGTTCAAGACCGTGAACGATTCTCTCGGCCACCCGATCGGCGACGAGCTTCTGCGGCAGGTGGCGGACCGCCTGCGCGACCTGGTCGGCGACCGGGACCTTGTCGTGCGGCTGGGGGGGGACGAATTCGCGATCCTCACCGGCTTGCCGTCCAGGCTGACGGATGTGGAGGACCTGGCCCAGTCGATCATCTGGGAGCTGTCGCAGCCGTTCCAGATCGCCGACCATGAGATCGTCATCGGCGTCAGCATCGGCATCGCCATCGCCCGAGTCGGCGCGGCCGTCGGCGACGAATTGTTCAAGCAGGCCGACCTGGCGCTCTACCGGGCCAAGGAAGACGGCCGCAACACCCACAAGTTCTTCGAAGCCGGCATGGGTGTCGCGGTTAACGACCGGCGCGAACTGATTACCGACCTCAGGAGCGCGGTCGCGAACGGCGAGATGGAACTCTATTTCCAGCCGCAATATTCGCTGCAGGACGACCAGGTTTCCGGGTTTGAAGCACTGGTGCGCTGGAACCATCCGACACGTGGCCTGGTGTCGCCGGCCGACTTCATTCCACTCTCGGAAGACACCGGCCTCATTCTGCCGCTCGGCGAATGGGTGCTGCAGGAAGCTTGCCGGATCGCGACCGGATGGCCGGATCATCTCAGAATCGCGGTGAACCTGTCGCCCCGGCAGTTGCGCGGCCACGCCTTCGGCCCGGTCCTGATCAACGCTCTGGTAGCCACGGGGCTGAGGGCGGACAGGCTCGAGCTTGAGGTAACCGAAAGCGTGCTCCTGACCGATTCCGACGAAGTGCTCGACGCCCTGCACCAGGCCAAGGCTCTCGGCGTGAAAGTCTCGATGGACGATTTCGGAACCGGCTATTCCTCGCTCAGCTATCTGCGCAGGTTCCCGTTCGACAAGATCAAGATCGATCAGTCCTTCGTCCGCTCCATGGCCTACTCGGACGATTCCATCTCGATCGTGAAGGCCGTCATCGAACTGGCGCGCAACCTCGACATGACGACGACCGCCGAAGGCGTGGAGACACGGCAGTTGCTCGAAATGCTCACCGAGATCGGCTGCACGGACGCGCAAGGCTACTTCCTCGGGCGGCCGATGCCGGTCGACAAGGTGGAAGAGCTGATCTTCGAAAGTTTCCCGACCCTGACCACGGCAGCCCAGTAGCCGCCCAACGGTCATGGCCGGTTCAATTGCCAGGTATCATCCGGCGCGACGGAACAGCGCCCCGGCCAGGGCAAGAAGACCCTTGTCCTCTTCCGCCACATAGAACGGATCGGCATAGAAGGTGGCGCCCGCCTTAAGGGCAAGGTCGCGCATCGCCTCGACATGGGCGGGCGCACCCGCCGAATAGACGATGTGGTCCGGGCTCAGGTCGCCGACAAGCTCTTGCGGCCGTTCCGTCATCACCGTTTCGTTGTCGCCGTCGGCGGCCGTCAGCGTGATCGGGATGCCGCGGCTCTGAAGCCAGCGGACCGCGTCGCGCATGTAAAGGCCGTCCTTGCTGCGGGCTCCGGCGATGATGCGAAGTTCCCGGCCCGGCTGGCCCATCGACGCGGCGACTGCGATCGACCAGATCGGCGCGAAGCCGGTGCCGGTCGACGTCAGCACGATCGGCTCGGGCTGGCGCCGCAGGAAGGCATTGCCGAAGGGGCCGCGCAGCTTTACGCCGTGGCCCTTGGTGATCCGGTTGCCGAGTTTCGACGAAACGACGCTGTCCGGATAGACCTTGATGTGAAAGACGACGATGTCTTCCTCGGCATCGAGATTGAGGGGCGTGGTCGGACTGTAGTCGCGCGCCGGATAACCGGCAAAGGTCGCGCGCAGGTACTGCCCCGGCAACCACGCGACCGGTCTCTCGACGCGTATGCGCACTTCCAGGTAATCATCCTTGATGGCTCGGATCGTTTCGACCTTGCCCTTGACCGTCTTCACCAGCGGCACCGGGTCATAGGAGATTTCCGCATCGCCCTCCAGCAGGGAGATGCAGCCGAGCACGGTGTTTTTCTCGCGCGTTCCCTGGTCGTCGACCGCGCCGCTGATCACCCGCACCCGGCAGGTTTCGCATTGGCCGGAACAGCAGTCATGCGGCAGGACGAGCCGTCCGCCCAGCCCCGCGTCGATCAGGGTATCGCCGACATTGGCCTTGATTTTCTTGCCGTTGATCGTGACGGTGCATGTGCTTTTCGACATTGTTCGGTCCGCTCGCAAAGGCCGGGAAGGGTCAGTTGAATTTCAGGCGTACGGGACGCGAATGCCTGGTATGGCGCGTCTGGTTGTGGTCGAAGACCGACAGCCACATGTAGAGACCGTCTTCCATGGCCAGATCCTGGTGCTGGCCGGTGTCCATGTCGCGGACAACCTCCAGCGTCCAATAACCGTCATGCCATTCGGAACCGCCCTGAAGGTCGGCGCGGCTGCCTTCGTATTCGCCCATGATCAGGACGCCCGGAAGCACGGTGCCCACCGGGATTTCCGCGTCCTTCTCCGGCGAATAGGGTTCGCTCTCGGCCTCGAACATCCACCATTGCGAACCCTGGTCGTCGGACGCTTCGACCGACAGGTCGATCTGCCCCATCCGCGCAACGACCTGCTGGTAGTCTGTCGGCAGGCGGCGGACGCCGACGGTTCCGTCATAATGGGTCTCGGGGTCGCCGATATAGTTGTAGACGTAGAAGGCCTTGCCCTCGTCGGCGGCATAGCCGGCGCTGTAGCGTGCCTTTCCCGCCACCTGTTCCGGTGTCGGTGCGACCGGTGTCCCGAACCACATGTCGTCGACACGTCCGAGCATGCCGCCGCGCGAGGCCTTCCATTGCCAGACATCCACCAGGCTGCCGTCTGTCGTATAGTGCAGCCCGCGGGCGTGGAACGCCTTTGGTTGTTCCTTCAGCGGGTGCGGACCCATGTGGGTGGCTCCGCCGCCGCCATAGACGTCGGACTTGGAGAAGGCGACCGAGAACTTGTCCTCGTAATAGGCCGTCTCGTCGGAAAGGTCGGCGCGGTTGTTGAGCATGTACCAACCGTCCTCGCGCTTGACCAGCGGGTGGCGCTTGAGCGAACGGTTGGCATCCTCCCAGCGGAAGCCGAAGACGATCTTGTCGCCGACCTGCAACGCCCGCACCTCGACGGTGGAAGCACCAGTGCCGTTGAGGTTCGATCCCTGCTGGGTTTCGACATAAACCGGCCGGGCGCTCTGCCAGACGGCGTCGCCGAGATCTCCGTCCAGCGTCGGCATCGTTTCCGCCCGGGCAATCACCAGATCGCTGCGGGTACCGAAATCGAGCGACACCGCCACGGCGATCACAACCGCGCCGATGGCGAGCGCGATCGTCAGCGGATGCGCGGCCATACCCGGAAAACGCCTGAGGGCCTGCGGCCGGAAAAGCCGCAGCAATTGCGCGAGGCCGCCATAGCAATAATGCAGGACCACGTGCGTGAAGATATAGGCGAGCACGACGAGCGCCGCTGTGTAATGGACCGTCACCCAGACGCCGCCATGGCCGAGGTAAAGCCAGACACCGGTGGCGGTGAGGGTCAGGACCGCGGCAAAGAGGATCCAGTAGGCGATGACGTTGACGGCGGCAAAGCGCAGCTTGGTGCTGGCCGGAAGGGAGAGGACGACGATCTTCTTGGAGGAAATCCGGCGCTTAAGCCGCGCCAGGGACATATAGGCGGCATAGGCAAAGATCAGGGCCAGTACGAAGACCGCCGAAACGTAGTGCCAGGTCCAGATCTCTCCTTGCGGCAGGATCGGCTCGAACAGTTTCGAGAACCAGGCGCCTTCCGCGTCTGTCGACAGGCGCAGGCCCGTCAGCAGGCTTGCAAAGATTGCGACGACAAGGGTCCAATGCAGGAGGATGGTGCCGATATCGCTTTTGACGGGCGGTTTGCGATCATCCGGCCGTTTGGCGGACCCGCCGTCCGTCCGGCTGCTTTCACGACGATCCGTTGAAGATGCAGGGGTTGAAGGCAATTCGAGTGCGTGCTCTGTCACTTGGTCCGTCAACGTGTCCTCCGGAAGCCGCCGTTCCTGCCGTCAGGGCCTGAAGGACGGCAATACAACCTGCCAATTTGGGATACCCAAGGGTTGCAGAGAAAAGATAACATTTTTCTTAAAATGTGAAGCAAAAACACAGCTTGTTACCCAGGAAAACCTTGTTCAGGCGCGATAACGTATGCGTTGATGCCTTGCTCCCGGTCCGAAAGAGCACGTATTCCAGAAGCGGTGTCCAGAAAGGCAATGTAGTTCGATGAGCGTTCGAAGCGGAGGGCAGGAGAGGTTGAGAAAAGATAAAATAGTATTCTGTCCGAATGAAGCGAATGCTGTTTATTACCATGCAGGCGAATACTCTTGCCTTGTGGGTTCATGGAAACCGCCGGCCCGACAATTGCACGAAAGGGGAGCGATTTTTGTGATCCCGTGGCTGTTCAAGCCCGAATAGCGTTCCAGCTCCTGCCGCAATGATTGTTCCACCTCAGCTCTCATTCCAGTGACTTCGTATTGATTTCATTGGGCATTTCTTAATACCTGCTTTCAGGAAAATACGGTCAATATCTCCTCCAGCGGCTTCTTGATCTTGGCCACCGCCGGAACAGTCGCGTCTTCCGCAGGGTGGCCGACGGTGAGGATCATGACCGGCTTTTCCGCTTCCGGCCGGTCAAGGATCTGGTTGAGGAACTTCATCGGGTTGGGCGTGTGGGTGAGCGTCGACAGGCCCGCGTGATGCAGGGCGGTGATCAGCAGGCCGGTGGCGATGCCGACGCTTTCGGGAACGTAATAGTGCTTGTAGCGGGTGCCGTCATCGAATGTACCCCAGCGCTGGGCAAAGATGACGATCAGCCAAGGCGCGATTTCCAGATGCGGCTTGTCCGCATTGGTGCCGATCGGCTCCAGAGCCTTGATCCATTCATCGCCCGCGCCGCCTTCATAGAAGCGGCGTTCCTCCTCTTCGGCGGCAAGACGGATCTTGCGCTTCAGCTCGCCATTCGAAATCGCGACGAAGTGCCAGGGCTGGTGATTGGCCCCGCTCGGGGCCGTTCCCGCGGAGCGGATGCAGGTTTCGATCAGCGCCCGGTCCACCGGCCGGTCGGTGAAGTGGCGCACCGTGTGGCGGGTGCGGACAACCTCATGGAATTGTTCCGCCCGCTGCAGCATCTCGGCGTCGTCGAACTGCCGCCGGTCCGGCAGAGGCAGGGGCTGATAGTCCAAAGCAGCTTTTGAAATCATCTTGTCTTGTCCGTTGGCATCGCCGGCCGGGTTTTCCTGGTCTTCCGGGCCGGGCGCTCCTCCCTGAGCGGCACAAGTATGAATTCACTGACCGGGCGGCAGGCAACCAAAAATCTCGACATGCGGTTTCACAACTTCGGTTTCCGACGTATTTTCACCATTCGGTACATCCAAACCGCCTTGAACAAAAAATAACCTTGACCAGTGACGGGGCAGCTTTCTAGATTTTCTTGACCAAATGGTCAGCGAAGGCGGTCGAGAAGGCAAAATGCCCCGTCGCCGGATGCGACCGGATTGCGGAACGGGATCAAAGGCGAACGGGAACCGCCGGTCAACCGCTCCGGCAAGGGTGACATGAATTCCAGAGACGGGCGGAACCGATCGGGGATCCGCCCATAACCAGTAGGGGAATGGCAATGAAGGCATTGAAAAGTCTGGCGCTTGCATCCGTCTTGGGTGCAAGCCTGGTCTCCGGCGCGGCACATGCCGCGGACGAGCTGACGCTGCAGCTGAAATGGGTGACCCAAGGCCAGTTTGCCGGCTATTACGTGGCCAAGGACAAGGGTTTTTATGAAGAGGAAGGCCTCGACGTCACCATCAAGCCGGGCGGCCCGGACATCGCACCGCCGCAGGTGATCGCAGGCGGCGGCGCTGACGTCATCATCGACTGGATGCCCTCCGCGCTCGCCTCGCGCGAAAAGGGTGTGCCGCTGGTCAACATCGCCCAGCCGTTCAAGAAGTCCGGCATGATGCTGACCTGCCGCAAGGACACCGGCATCACCTCGCCGGAAGACTTCAAGGGAAAGACCCTCGGTGTCTGGTTCTTCGGCAACGAATATCCGTTCCTGTCCTGGATGAGCCAGTTGAACATGCCGACAGACGGCGGCCCGGAGGGCGTGACCGTCCTGAAGCAGGGTTTCAACGTCGACCCGCTCCTGCAGAAGCAGGCCGACTGCATATCCACGATGACCTATAACGAATACTGGCAGGTGATCGACGGCGGCATTCCGGAGGAAGATCTCGTTGTCTTCAAGTATGAGGACCAGGGTGTCGCGACGCTGGAAGACGGTCTCTATGTGCTGGAATCGGGCCTGGAAGACCCGGCAATGGTCGACAAACTGGCCCGTTTCGTCCGCGCTTCGATGAAGGGCTGGGCCTACACGGCCGAAAATCCGGAGGAAGCTGCCGAAATCGTCCTGGAAAATGACGCGACAGGCGCGCAGACCGAGAAACATCAGGTCCGCATGGTCAGCGAGATCAACAAGCTCGTTGACGGTTCCGACGGAAAGCTCGACATGGAAGCCTACGAACGGACGGTGAAATCGCTGCTGAGCGGCGGTTCCGACCCGGTCATCTCCAAGGAGCCGGACGCAGGCGCGACTTCAACCGCGGTGACCGACAAACTTTGATGTCTCACCAAACGCCGGAGCGGCCTACCGCTCCGGCACTCATTTTTCAGGAAATTTCAAACTGCAAGCCACTTTTCGCGATCACGCCGGACCACAGGCGGGTCAGGCACTTCGGGCACGGATGGCTTCGCAGCCTGGGGCGGCCCATCGCCGAACAGTTCGCACCGCCGTCTGCCAGCCCGCTCGCTTTCCATTCCAAGCTTCGACTGGCAGATGCCGCACATGCCGCCTCGCAACGGTTGCTTGCCGGGTCATGTGTCCGGACCGCCCGGCTCCCCGCGCATCACGATCCAGGCGACGAAGCCGATAAAGGCGAAGGTGCCGATGTTCATCAAGGTGTCGATGGGGTCACCGATCAGCATGGACATCTTCCTTTCTCGCGTCCTGCAAGAGCGCGCGTATCAGGCACGCCAGCAGGATGATCGTGATGAAGACGAAAGGCAGCGCCCCGAGGGCAATCAGCGTCCGTACTGCCGCCATCGATCCGGAAAGGATCATCGCCGCGCCGAGAACGCCCAGCAGGAGGCCCCAGATCACCCTGATTTTTGCACTCGGATTGGGATTGCCGCCCGTCGAAAACGTCCCGAGCACGAAGGCGGCACTGACGACGCTGGTGACAATGAAGAGAAAGGCCGCGACGACCGTGGTCAGTGTCGTCAGTGTGGAGAAAGGCAATCGGTCGAGCAGTGCGAAAGTCATACGCTCGACATTCGTCTGGGTGAGCGCAAGAAGGTCACCGCCGCCGTTCAGCGCGTCGAATATGCCGATGCCGCCGAATGCTCCGAACCATATGGTGGAGAACAATGTCGGCCCGATGAGCACGCCCAGTACGAATTCACGGATGGTCCGGCCCTTCGAAATACGGGCGACAAAGACACCGACAAACGGGCCCCAGGCGATCCACCAGACCATGTAGGTGAGCGTCCAGTCCCGAAACCATTTGCTGGTCTCGTTGCCATAGAAGGTAAAGGTTTCCAGTCCGCGCGGAATGACAACGGAAACATACTTGCCGATACCGCTGATGATCGAATTCAGCAGATACTCCGAGGGACCGAGAATGATCGTATAGACGACGAGACCGATCGCCAGCAGCATGGCGATGTTGGAGAGCTTGGCCATGCCTGCGCCGAGGTCGACCAGCAGCGGCGGAATATAGGCGGCGATCATCAGCGCGAATACCATGCCGATCAGGAGCGGCGTGGATGTTTCTCTTCCCAATAGCACGGTCACACCGTCGGCGACCTGAAAGACACCCATGGCGACGGACCCCGCGACACCGATGGCAATGGCGGCTATTGCCATGAAGTCCGAAAACCAGCCGAGCGCATGGGCCCATTTTTCGCCGGGGAAGAGATTTTTCAGCGGCGCGCTTACCAGCATCGGCGATCCGCGCCGATAACTGAAATAAGCAATTGCCAGAGCTGTCGTGCCATAGATCGCCCAGGCATGAATGCCCCAATTGAAATTGGCCGCGAGCAACGCCTGCTCCGCTGCGAGCGGGGCGGGCAGGAATCTGCTTGCAAATTCATAATGGGTCAGTGGCTCGGCGGCGGCCCAGAACAGAAGGCCGACGCCCATTCCGGCCGCAAACAGCATCGCGATCCAGGTCGGTGTCGAATATTCCGGTCTGTCGGTGTCTGCACCCAGCCGGATGTCGCCCCATTTGGTGAAGGTCAGGCTGAGACAGAAGACAAGCATGACGGTGACCGACAGCATGACAGCCCAGCCACGGCTGATGAAATACTGATCGACAACGGTACTTGCGATCGCAAGCAGACTGGCGGGCTCGATGACGCCCCAGAAGCCGATGACGGCGCAAAGGCTCAAAGACGCTGTCAGGAGCGCCTTGGAACCTTGCGGGTTTTTTGCGTCGGAATTGATATTTCGGCTCCAGGTTGAGGGTATGACATCGGCCAGCCGAGCGGACGCCGGAGTGTGGGTATGCACAACCGGATAAAAAAATTAAGGGTTTCCAATGAGAATGCAACACTGACCGGATTGCAGGACAATGTTTTTCGATGCGCATTCTGTTTGATCAAACGGACGAAAATCGATTGGCACAGGAACGCCTCGGCGAGAAGGGGATGGAACCGCGCCGCACCAGGCCAACTATTTTGGGCCTGCCGTCCGGCTTTGTCATCCTCTTGATGTTCTGCGCCGTCATCGTTTCCTTCGCAGCGGTGTTGTTCAAGGTTGTCGTCGCCGAACGCGCGGCGGCTCAGCGCGAGGTCAGATCGGTCTCCCGGGTCTTTGAAAACCACAAGTCGATCCTGCTGAAGGAAATGGAACGCTACGCGGCTTCCAACGCGGCGTACCAGAACATCGAGACCGATCGTTCAATCGAATGGATCGAGAGGCGCTTCGGTGTCGATATGGCGCTGGATTTCATTTGTGACTACACCGCGCTCATCGACCCGCAGGGAAACGTGATTTTTGCGGCCGACCTTTACGGGAGAAAGAGCGCTGACTTTTACCGGGACAAGATCCGCGCACGCATTTCCGGGACGCTGGAAACGATACGGACGAACTATTCTTCGGCCCTCGTTAGAACGGAAGATGAAAATATTCGTTTCACCGGCAGATTGCCGGACGTGTCCGGTGTTGACATCGTCGAGATTGACGGGCGGCCACACATCGTTGCCGCCTTCGCGATCGTGCCCGATCCGGGCGGCATCGAGATGGTGGGTGCCCCTCCGAACATCCTCGTCAACTCCTTCGAGATTGACGCCAACCATCTCAACAATCTTCTGGCCAACCTGTCGCTCGACAATCTGACCTTCGCCAAGGAAGTTCCGGAAGGCATGATCGGCGTGCCACTCAAGAGCTCAGAGGGCAGCACCATCGGCTTCCTGGCCTGGTATCCGGTGAGCCAGGCATCCACAATCATTCTGTCCTCCCTCCCGGTGCTGCTCATTTCGCTCGGCATCATCCTGACGGTCGCCCTGATTGCTCTGCGGCAGAACGCAAATGCCAAGAGCCGGCTTGCAGAACGCGAACGCGAGGCACGCCATGCTGCCAATCATGACATTCTGACCGGCTTCGTTTCGCGGGGCTACTTCCATGCCAAGGCGTCGCAGCGCTTGAGCGTGTGCAAGCACCGTTCGAGGGGCGCCTGGGTCATCTATCTGGATGTCGACAACCTGAAACAGGTGAACGACATTCATGGTCATACCGCCGGTGACAGTCTCCTCGTCGCCCAGGCCGACCGCATCCGCCGGGGGCTCGGTCCCAACGATCTCGTCGGCAGGATCGGCGGCGATGAATTTCTGATCCTGACCGAAAGGTGGGAGACGCAGGAACAGGCCCTTGACGAGATAGCTCAGCTGTTCGAGGCGCTCCGCCAATCGGTGGAATTCGACGGCAAACGCATTGCGACCTCCGTCAGCGCCGGCATTGCCCGCTTCCCGGATCACGGCGAGTCCCTGCATGCGCTGATCCGCGCAGCGGATATCGCTCTCCAGCGCTGCAAGGCGGAGGACAAGAGCACGTTCCGCTTCTACGATCGCCGCATGGACGACGCGCTGCGCAATCGGCGAGAG
>ENA-ORCZ01000331-ORCZ01000331.1-marine-metagenome-genome-assembly--contig:-NODE-331-length-24365-cov-3.961215_pt1 | contig 24365 bp, 17 predicted proteins | sample MGYA00237785_ERZ508519 | MGnify/ENA primary metagenome ERZ508519 (study PRJEB26189, sample SAMN06268790) | marine metagenome | isolation source: Bioluminescent Bay, La Paraguera, Puerto Rico | place...
AGCGCGGGCACTTTGTCGAGACCTACAGCAAACCGGTCTTCCTGCGGCTGGGGATTGCAGCTGATTTCGTTCAGGACAATCTGTCGTTCTCCGAGCACCGGGGCACCGTCCGCGGTCTTCATTTTCAAGCCCCGCCTCATGCGCAGGCCAAGCTCGTGCGTTGCTCTCGCGGCGCGATCCTTGACGTTGCCGTCGACATCCGCCGCGGCTCCCCCACCTTCGGCCTGCATGTCGCAAGGGTCCTCAGCGCCGCCAACATGCACCAGCTTTTCATACCAAGGGGATTTGCCCACGGCTTCTGCACGCTGACACCCGCAACGGAAATTCAATACAAGGTCGATGCCGCCTACGCCCCCGACTGCGAGCGTGGCATTCGTTTCGACGATCCCATGCTCGCCATAGACTGGCAGCTTGACGGCAAACCGGCCTTTGCGTCTGACCGCGACAGAAATCTCCCCGCGTTCGCGACCTCGCAGTCGGACTTCACCTACACCGACAGAACCGAGGTTTCACCATGAGATTGCTGATCACCGGCGGCGCGGGGTTCATCGGAACCGCGCTCTGTCGCCACCTTCTGGCCGGCACGGATGCGCAGGTTCTTGTTTTCGACAAGCTCACCTACGCGGCCAACAGATCGGCCGTCGACAAGTTCCGGCAGAACCAGCGCTATTCCTTCGTTCAGGGGGATATCTGCAACCATTGGAAAGTGGACTGCGTCTTGCGCCGGTTCCGGCCGACCGCGGTACTGAACCTGGCGGCCGAAAGTCATGTCGACCGGTCGATCCGCAACGCAACGGACTTTGTGGAAACCAATGTCACCGGAACGATGGTTCTTCTGGAGGCGCTTCGCAAATATCTCGCATCGCTTGAGAAACGGCACGCAGAGTCTTTCCGGTTCCTGCATGTGTCGACCGACGAGGTCTTCGGCGACCTTGGAGACCAGGCTGATCGCAACGCCTTCACGGAGGATACGCCTTACAACCCTTCATCGCCTTATGCGGCCAGCAAGGCTGCTTCCGATCACCTTGTACGGGCCTGGTGCCGCACCTACCGGATCCCGGCGATGATCACCAATTGCACCAACAATTACGGTCCCGCCCAGTATCCGGAGAAGCTGATCCCGCTTGTGTGCCGGCACGCCCTGAACATGTGGACACTGCCGGTTTATGGCGACGGCAGCCAGATCCGCGACTGGATCCACGTGGACGACCACGCCCGGGCACTTCTCAAGGTTCTGCAGAAGGGCGTTCCGGGAGAGTCCTACGCCATCGGCGCCCGCAACGAATGGCGCAATCTCGATCTGGTCCGCCTGATCTGCCGTACCTTCGACACTCTTGTGCCTGAAGACGCCCCCCATGAACGGCTCATCCGCTTCGTCGTCGACCGACCCGGCCATGACAGGCGTTATGCCGTGGATCCGCAAAAGGTTGAGGACCAGACGGGCTGGCGCGCAGAAACCAACTTCGAAACCGGCATCCGCCGGACGGTTCGCTGGTATCTGGAAAATGCGGTCCGGCCGGAAGTCGACGCTTCGGGCAGTGAGTGGCCGGATCTCGGGGCCAGGGTGCCCGCATGAGCGGCAAGACAAGGGTTCTGGTCGCCGGAAAGAACGGACAACTCGCGCGATCCCTGCAATCTCTTGCCGGAGCCGCATCCGACCTGGATTTTCGATTTTTCGGCAGGCAGGAACTGGACATAACCGATGCGACGGCCTGCCGCGCGATTGTCGACCGCCACCGCCCGGATCTCGTATTGAATTTGGCCGCCTACACCGATGTCGATGCCGCAGAACTGCACCCGCAGGAAGCTGATGCCGTCAACTCGGCAGGGGCCGGTAATCTTGCCAGGGCCGCAGCGGCCCGCGAAGCGCCGATCGTTCATGTCTCGACGGATTACGTTTTCGACGGGAGGAAGCTTTCCGCCTATGACGAGACGGACGAAACCCACCCCGTCAACCGTTATGGCGCGAGCAAGCTTTCCGGAGAGAGGCTGGTCGAACAGGCCAATCCGAACCACCTGGTGGTGCGAACCGCCTGGCTCTATTCTCCCTTCGCACGGAACTTCGTCTCAAGACTGCTTTCGGCCGCCGCTTCCCGCCGCTCCTGCGCTATCGTCGCCGACCAGATCGGCAATCCGACATCGGCCCTCGATCTGGCCGGTGCTCTCCTGGTCATCACCCGCCGGCTTGTCGAAAAAGACCGGGACGCGCTTTCCGGCGTCTATCATCTGGCGTCCCCCGAGCCGATGTCGCGTTTTGAATGGGCGCGAATGATCGTCGGACTTTCCGCAGGGATGTCCGGGCCCGATTGCCGCATTCAGGCGGCGACCACCAGCGATTTTCCGACGCCGGCTACACGGCCGCTCAGAACGGCACTGAATTCCGGGCGATTTCACGAGTCATTCGGCTTCGACTTTCCACCTGCACAAAAAAGCATGAGCGACGTTCTGCGCTTGCTGCTCCAGTAAAGAAAAGGCATGTCATGAAGGGCATAATTCTTGCCGGCGGTGCCGGGAGCCGCCTCTATCCGATGACGGAGGCATGTTCCAAGCAGCTTCTGCCGGTCTATGACAAGCCGATGATTTACTATCCACTCACCACCCTGATGCTCGCCGGGCTTCGGGAGATCCTGGTCATCTGCACGCCCCGGGATCTGGAGGCCTTTCAGCGTGTGCTCGGAACGGGCAGCCGCTGGGGGATAGACCTGAAATACGCGGTTCAACAGCGCCCTGCCGGCATTGCCGAAGCTTTCCTGATCGCCGAAGATTTTCTCGATGGCGGCGCGTCTGCACTTATCCTCGGCGACAATATCTTTCACGGGTCGGGCCTTTCGGAAAAAATGAACTCGGCCCGCAGGCAGACGCAGGGAGCGACAATCTTCGCCTATCAGGTCAAGGACCCCGAACGGTATGGCGTCGTCGACATCGACAGCAGCGGCAAGGCGCGCTCGATCGTCGAAAAGCCCACCGCACCGACCTCCGACTGGGCCGTCACCGGCCTTTACTTCTACGATGCCACGGTTGTCGACATCGCCAGAAACTTGCGACCGTCCGCGCGCGGCGAACTGGAAATCACCGATGTCAACAACGCCTATCTGGAACAGGGCGCGCTCAGCGTCCAGACCCTTGGAAGAGGCTATGGCTGGCTCGACGCCGGCACCCCCGAATCCCTCCTCGACGCGGCCTCCTTCATCCAAACCCTCGAATCCCGCCAACGCCTCAAGATCGCCTGCCCTGAAGAAGTCGCATTCCACCAGGGCTGGATCAGCAGCGACCAGCTCGAACGTCTAGCCGCAGAAATCCCCGGCTCGGCCTACGGTCGATATTTGAACTGGATCGCAGGGGACGGAGTGGAGTCAGTTTTCGGCACCCAAAATACTCTTGCATTGTGAGGAGGAAGCCATTCGACCAAATTGGGGCTATACTAGGGCTTCCGACGCCGACACTGCAGCAGAAGCGCGCCTTGTAGTTTTAGGGAAGCATCGTTGCGCCTGTCCGTCAGTGAATTCATCGCCTTACGTTGTTCTTAGACGAACGGATCCGGTTCGCTTTCCTCATGCCCCCAGACGCTTTGCGATCCAAAACCTAATTTTCTTTTGCAGGATTTATTTCACCCCTTATACAGATTTCATCGCGATTTGCACTTTCACGGCATCTGAGATGCCTGTCGCTTTCACAAAAGCCTGGACAGCCTGCAACCTGTTCATTTGCAGGCCGTTTTCGGTGTTCAAGCCACGGCTACGCGCCATGTCCAGCAATGGCGTGCAAAGCGGACTATAAATGATGTCGAAAACAAAGGTGGCCGGACGCAGCAGAGCAGCATCTGATTGATTTATCGGACTTGTTGTAGGGTCGCTATGGGAGAACCCGAGCGGGGTGCAGTTGACGATGAGATCGTAGCGGTCGAGCGAACGCTTGACCTCCTGGAACGGGATCAGGGCTGCGCCCAGCCTGTTGCAGAAGGTGCCTGCCGTACCCGGATTTCTGGCAGCAACCGTGAGCGACGCCGCGCTGTCGGCAAGATATGCCGCAACGGACTTGCCCGCACCACCCGGCCCCATCAGCAGCGCATGCCTCCTGTCCAGATCCGTCAGGGCAGCCTGAAGAACCAGAAGCGCGGCCTCGCCGTCTGTATTGGCGCCCCGCAGGTCACCGTTCGCGTCCCGGTAGAGACAGTTGATCGCCCCGATCTTCTCCGCCTGCGGCTCGAGCCGGGACGGCCCCAGCCAGTCCGCAATCTTTTCCTTGTAGGGCATCGTCACCGCGCCGCCGATGAAGCTGGCATCGGCTGCGAGCCCCTCGAGCACCTTCTCAAGATTTTCCGGCAGGATATCGAGCGCGACCATCCGCTCGCTGCGGCCGAAGGCTTCGAACGCCGCATTCCACAGGATCGGCGACCGCGCGCCCCTGGACGGCGTCAGGCCGAGAATAGCGGCATAGGCCTGACCATCGGCCAGGCCCGGGTTGTTTTCAATGAGAGAAGCGATCTTCATGACGGAATGGCTCCGAATGTCCGCGCGCGCCCGACTTCAACTTGCACCGGAAGGCGAGAGGCGATGGAAGGACCGGCGATCCCCTCTCCTGCCTGCCGCTTGACACATGACGGGCAGGAAAGGAGCGTTAATAGTCAGGAGAGGTTGACACCCAGCGTACGGTTTATGACGCGCGCCGTGCCTTCCATGCCCGCCATCAGTTCGCCGAAAGCATCGAAATCGATCGGCTGCAGCGGATCGACCGCCGAGTTTTCCGGATCCGGATGCACCTCGAGCATGATGGCGTCCGCGCCGCAGGCAACCGATGCCAGCGACATCGGTTTCACCCAGTTGCGCCAGAAGGTGGCGTGGCTCGGATCGACGGCAACGGGAAGATGGGTGATTTCCTTGGCCGCCGGCACGACCTGCAGGTCGAGCAGGAAACGGGAGGAATCCCGGTGGGTATGCGGCGCGGCCACACCGCGCTCGCACAGGATGACCTTCTCGTTGCCTTCGACGAGCGCATATTCCACGGCGCCGAGCCAGTCCCGCAGCGAGCAGCCGAAATGCCGCTTGATCATCAGCGGCTTGCCGGTCTTCGCCGCCGCGGTGATCAGCGGAAAGTTCTGCATGTTGCGGGAGCCGATCTGGAGGATGTCGGCAACCTCGCAGACAAGATCGAGATACCGCTCTTCCATGATCTCGGTGATGATGCCGATCCCGGTTTCCTTCTTGGCCGTGCCGAGCCAGGCAATGCCGTCCTCGCGGGTCTCGGTGTATTTCGGCGACCGGTAGGGGAAGGTCAGCGGCTTGAACGCGCCGCCCCGCAGGAACTGTGCGCCCCGCGCTTTCACCGCACGGGCGGTTTCGACGATCATCTCCTCGTTTTCGACCATGTTCGGCCCTGCGAAGACCGGAATGTGGTTGCCGCCGAAGGTCGCACCGGCAATCTCGAATGTGGAAAAATGGTCCGCGGACTTCTTGGCGGCCAGCGGGAACTTCGATGCGAGGTCTTCCGCCGAGACGTCTTTCCCGGGGGCTTTGTTTTCAATGGCCATGACGATCTCCGTGTTACGCCTCGGTGCGGACGCCCAGTCTCGACGACAGGGGTTTGTCCGCAAGGGCGGTCCATGTGTTGGTCTCGATACTTGCATAAAGCGCATGCACCAGCTCGACAGCCCTGACGGCGTCATCGGCAGGGATCGGCGCTTCGATAGAGCCGGCTCTCAGCCGGTCGACGATTTCCTGCAGGGCCGGGCGATGGCCGAGGCCATACCCGGTCGGCACCTCCTCGCTGGCATCGGCAAAGACGGCGGCATCCGACGGTCTGCTTTCGACGAATTCCCAGACCTCGATCTTGTTGAGGGCAATGCCGCCGATCTGCGCCATTCCCTTCTCTCCGACGATCGAGAGCGACGCCTCGATGTCGCGGGGACGGGCCGCGGTCGTCGCCTCGATGGTGCCGAGCGCGCCGTTGGCAAATTGCAAAGTCGCCACCATGGTGTCTTCGGCTTCCAGCCGGTTCATGCGGTTGCCCATTGCCGCCGCGACGCGGTCGATCGGTCCGCAGATCCAGTTCAGGGCATCGACATGGTGGATCGCCTGCTGGTTGATGACGCCGCCATCCATGCCCCAGGTGCCGTGCCAGCCGTCTTCGTAATAGGCCTGCTCGCGGCACCAGCGAAGACGGATGCAGGCCGACACGATGCGCCCGAACCGGCCTTCGGCGAAGGTTTCCTGAAGCTTGCGGACGGCGGGATTGTAGCGGTTCTGAAAGATGCCGCCGTACATCCGGTTTTTCGATGCCGCCAGGTCCGCAATCGCGCTGACTTCGTCCGGGCGCAGGGAGATCGGCTTTTCCGCAATCACGTGGCAGCCCATGTCGAGGGCCGCGCGCGCGTGCTCGACGTGAAGGCCGCTCGGCGTGAGGATCAGCACCAGATCCGGTCTCGCCGTCTCGATTATGTCCTCGAGAGAGGTGAAAGCGGAGGTGTTCAGGGCCGCCGCCGTCGCGGCCGCGGCCTCGCGCTTCACATCTGCGCAGCCGACGACCCGCAGACCGTCGACCCCCGGGCTGCTGTTCAGGATGGCGACATAGTGCTGGGCAACCCGGCCGCAGCCCAGCAGACCTACGCGAATTTCCGGTTTGCTCATGTTTCTGGTGTCTCACTCATGTTTGCGGCCCGCCACCTTTCCAGCAAGGATTCGGTCAGTTGCATGGTTTCCTGGTCGCGGATCTCGATGCGCGACAGCGGGTCGTGCACATCCACGATGCCGAGGCGCCCGGCAAGCGGGTCACCGAGGCGGATATTCATCGGATGCGTCACGCAGCCGAGCCCGAAGAGGCCGAGCACCGCATGCCGGTCCTTCAGATTGCGCGGCTTGGCCACCGGCTCGGTGATGTCCTCGATGACGCCGTCACGATCGCGCAGCCAGATATGCCTTGTTTCGCTCTGTCCGGCGATGACGGCGTCGAAGCCTTCGTCCAGCGCATGCGAGATCATGTCCTCGATCAGGGAAACGGGACGGAACGGATAGGTTTCTCCCAGAACCACGACGAGGTCGGGGACCCCGTAGAGCTGCTCGACCTCGTCAAGGGTCCATTGCAGCACATCGCCCAGACCGACGATCTCGTCGCTGAGGCGCGCCGGCCGCAGGAACGGCACTTCCGCGCCGCATGCCTTCGCCAGGTCCGCAGTTTCCTGGAGATCGGTGCTGACAATGACCCTGTCGACGGAGGGCGTTGCCAGTGCCTGCTCGATCGCGTATTTCAGGAGCGGGCCGTTCTTGCCAGTGATGGACTTGCCGCGCACCGGAATGATCGCGAACACCTGCACCTTGTGCATGGCGTGGCGGCCGCGGTCGGCCGGACCGCTGATCTGTTCCATGATCCGGACGACATTCTGCGCCCGGTTGACGTCGAGATCCTGATGGATCCCGTGATAGTGGTAAACGGAGGCTTCCGGCTCGTAGACGATCTTCAGGCCCGCGTCGATGACGGTCTTGCCCCAAAGCCGGTCTTCGATATTGGAAAGGTCGTTGTCAAAGGGGAACCGCTCCCAGATATCCCGCCGGAAGGCCGAATTGGCGTTGTGAAAGAAGCTGTCCTTGACCTGAACCTTCTTGTCGAGACCGAAAACGATCATCAGGTCCCGCTTGTCGAAGGGCGAGCTGAAGGACAGGGGCTGCTGCCGCCCATAGACGCCGGCGACCTTGGGGTCCCCGAGGTCGGCGACGAGATTGGCGAGCCAAGAGCGGTCGGTCGGAACACAATGTCCCGACAGGCACACCAAGATGTCGCCCTTGCTGGCCTCGATCCCCATGTTGATGGCGAGACCGGGCTTGAATTCCTCGATTTCCACCAGCGTGATGTCGTACTGCCGTGCCTTGTCGACGGTCCTGTCGGTGGATTTGTTGTCGACCAGAACAACCTCGAAGTTCGGATAGTCCTGCCGGAAGACGCTCTTCAGACAGGCACCGATCCATCGCTCCTCGTTTTTTGTTCTGATGATGATCGAGACTAGCGGTGCGTTACTCATCAATCGGCTCTGTTTAAAAGGGCATGTTGCTCAAGAAATCGACTTCAGCGAACCTGACTGCCGGAAACCTGCAATTTCGAAACGGGACGTGGCCCCTCACCCCTCGGGATCGAGGATCTGCGGCGCGTTCGACGGATCGTTTGCCTTCAGCCAAGCGATCGCCTGCTCGCACAGGAAGAAGTCAAATTCCGTATGAATGTCCAGGGAGGACTCGGTGCGATCGTTCACGATCGGCAGGACACGGTCGCCGATCCGGCGCCCGGCCCGCCAGAGACTGGCCCGACTGGCGCATGTCAACCCGGTGTCTTCGCGGTAGATTTTCTTTCGGACCTGTCTGGAGGAATAGGAGGCCATCCAGTCCAGCACCCGGCGATACCCGCCATCCTCGTCCTCCATCCAGTAGTTCTTGTGCGTGGCATTGACCGAAAACGCGCTTTCCAGATCCGGATCCTTTTTCAGCGCCTCGACGGCTTCGCCGATCCACGCGGGTTTCCTGAAAATGTCGGTCGCCGTCAGGAACACACAGATTTTGAACGTCTGGCCGGTCAGCTCCTCGTAGCTCGTCAATGCGTGCTGAAGCGTTTCTTCCGTCGTCGAGAGGTCCTGTGCCAGTTCTTTCGGGCGCAGGAACGGAACCTTGGCACCGTAGGCACGGGCGGCCTCCGCAATCTCTTCGCTGTCCGTGGTGACGACAATATCGTCGCAAACGCCGCTCAGCTTGGCGGCCGAAATGGGATATGCAATCAATGGATGCCCGGCGAGCTGCTTGATGTTCTTTCCCGGCAACCCTTTGGAGCCGCCTCGCGCGGGAATAATCGCTATCGTACTCATTGCTTTGCAATCGGTCTTTCTGTGCGTTTCACACCAGCCAAGGGAGCAGGCCCGCCTTTTAGAACAGCTTGGCTGCTTTGTTAAGGCGCTTCTGGCGAGCGCCGGTCCTGCGGCCTTGTGCTCACCGGGCGTGGCACCTGATGCTTGTCCGACAGAGCGTAAACCCGATGGGTGACGGCTGCTGACACTGCGCCGGAATATTTACGCGGGCCCGAAGAAAGGGTCAGGTCAAACAAGCGCTCGGAGAAGGTGCCCGACGGCGCATCACCTTCCGAAGATGCGCCTCTTCGTTTCACCGCCTGAATGAAGAACCTTGTTGTAAAAATAGTGTTTCAACCGCTTTTCCACTAACCTTGAATAGAAGGCGATCTCTTCGGTTGCACAACGCCGGGCCAAAGGGCCGTTGGTCTCGTATTTTTCCACCCGCCCCGCCGCCACGAGCGCATCCACCCAGTTCCTTTCGGCATCCAAGTCGTGGACGTTGTCCATTCCCTGATGGGTAAAGCCAAACAGCGAGACCGTGGCCTTCGGATACATCTCCAGAAGCTCGGCGATGATGCAGGCTCCTGTGGTCGGCTTTGACCCTGGTGTTGCACAATATTCCTTGAGCAGCCGCCTGGTTTTTTCGAGAGGCTCAAATCCGAGATACTTTGCCTCACATTCGTGGTTGAACAGCCAGTCGACCTTGCCATTGTCTTCAATATCGTTGACCCAGACTTCGCTCGCCCGGTGCAGCGCGAGCGGATTTAATCGCTTGGTCATATAGACCCGCGCGCGGTTAATCACTAGTACATCAACCCTGCGCCCCGCGGCACCGCAAGACGTTGCCCGATTGAACCTCACGACGAGGTCGGCGGCGTCTACAAGCTCTGCGCTTGACTGTGAGACCGGGCCATTCCCGACGATTGAAATACTTTTCAAGGGATCTCGATTCAAATGCTCATGGTCGGTCTGACAATACAACTTAATTTCCGGCACTAGCTAGCTGATGTGACGATTAAAATCCACAAAAAGTCTCTATAGTCCCGGGCCGACTTTCGCTCGGTGGAGCAAGGATATGAACAACGGAAAAATGTGTCTTCTTTTCACGTTTATTTTACATACCTCCTGCCTCACGGACAGCTAAGATACCGGAGTTCCACCACCGATCTCGCGAACGGCTGAAGGACGACCAGCAAAGCTCATTCACTCTCCTACCCGAAGTAAACATCAAACCGCTCCCGGATGGCGCGGTCGATCTCCGGGTCGATGACGTTGCCAGCGCTTGAGAGGATTTCGTTTTTTCGGGCGATCGCGGTTTCGAGGAGGATGGGTTTGCCGGCCTCGGCCCATTCCTTGGGGCTCATCCGGTTGGCAACCTTGGGATAGACATATTCCGTCTGCATCAGGTTCAGCGTCTGGCCGGCGCCGAGGTAGTGGCCCGGGCCGCCGAGGCAGACGTCCTTCATCACCTCGATCGAGGTGCTGTTCTCGGTGACGTCGATGCCGCGCACGAGACGCAGCGCCTGGCCGAGAAGATCGTCGCCCAGGATCAGGCTTTCCAGGCAGAAGCCGAGGAGGGAAGCATGCATGCCGACGGCCTCGTAGCACATGTTGAGGCCGGCAAGGCCGGCGAGCGCATTGGTGATGCCCTGCTCCCAGCCGGCCTGCATGTCCGGCAGCTTGCTGTCCGAAATGCCCGAGGCAGCTCCCCCCGGCAGGTCGTAGAAGCGGTGCATCTGGGCGCAGCCCGCCGTCAGCAGCGCCTGTTCCGCGGAGCCGCCGGACATCGCGCCGGTGCGAAGGTCCGAAACGAATGGCCAGGTGCCGAAGATGGCCGGAGCGCCCTTCCTGATCGCGTTGACATAGACGACGCCTGCAAGGCATTCGGCCACCGCCTGGGTGATCGCGAGCGCGATCGGCGCGGGGGCCGTCGCACCTGCCTGGCCCGCGGAGAGCAGCAGCATCGGCATGCCGCGGCGCACGCAATCCTCCATCACCATGCAGCTTTCCGTGGCAAATTTCATCGGCGGCACGACGAAGCAGTTGGAATTGCTGACAAACGGCCGTTCCAGCCATTTCTCCTCACCGCCGGCGACCATGTAGATCAGCTCGAAACAGTCTGCGACATGGGAGGGGTCGCTGAAGGAGGTGCCGACATGCTTTCGCGTTCCGGCGAGGCTGCCGTAAAGCGTGTTGAGGTCCATCTCCTTGTTGTCCAGCACATCGCGGCAGACCATCGTTCGCTGGTAGAAATGGATATTGTCCAGGTTTTCGACGAGCCTGGCGGCATCGTAAAGATCCTGCGCCGTGGAATCGCGGTATTTGAGGGTCACCGGATCGACGATATGCACCGCCGCACCGGCCGTACCGTAATAGACGTTGGACCCGGTGAGGTGCAGATCGTGTTTCGGATCGCGGGCATAGAGCGTGATGTTGCGCCCGGCGACTGCCAGCATGTCCTCGACGAGAGCCCGGGGAAAGCGCAGGCGCCCGTCGTCCCCCAGGATCGCACCGGCATCGGTCATGATTTCGATACCGGATTGAGGAGCCTGCGACAGGCCGATCGTCTCCAGCGCTTCCAGCGCCGCCTCGTGGATGCGCGCCACACCGGCGTCGGTCAGCGGCTTGTATTGTCCTCCCGGCAGGCCGGGCCGAACGGGCCGGATATCCTCTGCAAGCGGCGCCATGCGTGCGGCGCGGCGCGCTTCCCTTCCACCTGCCCGGCGGCCGCGGGGCATTTCCAGGTTCGTCACTTCTTCCGACATGGCATCACTCCCAGAACCATGAGCTGTCTTCGATTGCTGTCTCTCGTCGAAGGAACGAGGTTTTTCGGGCGGCGAACCGGTTGCCGCAGCGCCAGAAAGCGCTTAGAGGCGAACCCGCTCCGACTTGGGGTCGTACATCGGCGAGAGCGAGGCTTCGGCCCTCACCCGGCGACCGGCGACTTCGATTTCGTATTCAGAGCCAAGTAGTGCGGCGCCGTCTTCTCCCGTCGAGGGCACATAGCCCAGGCCGACCGCGCCGCCGAGGTGATGGCCGTAGGCGCCGGAGCTGAGGTAACCGACGATCCTGCCGTCACGGACGATCGGCTCGTTTTGGTAGACCATCACCTCCGGCTCCAGCAGGCGGAACTGCAGCAGGCGCCGGTCGAGGCCCCGGTCCTTCTTGCGCAGGACCGCGGCGCGGCCGATGAAATCCGGTTTGGACGTTTTCACCGCAAAACCGAGGCCGGCTTCCAGGACATGGTCCTCGCACGTGATGTCATGGCCAAAATGGCGGAACGCCTTTTCGATGCGGCAGCTGTCCATCATGTGCATGCCGCAGAGCTTGAGGTCGAAATCGGCCCCGGCCTCCGCAAGTGTCTCGAACACATGCGCGGCCATATCCGTCGAGACATAGATCTCCCAGCCGAGTTCGCCGACATAGGAAACCCGGTGCACCCGGGCGAGCCCCATGCCGATCTCGATCTCCTGCGCGGTCCCGAAAGGGTTTACTTCATTGGAGAAATCGTTCGGGCTGACGGCTGCAAGCAGCTTGCGGGCGTTGGGGCCCATCACCGCCAGAACACCTTCTGCCGCGGTGACATCGACCAGCACCACCTGGAAGTCGCCCAGATGGCGGCGCATCCAGGCCTGGTCCTTGGGCCGCGTGACCGCGGGTGTCACCACCAGATAGGCGGTTTCGGATAGCCGGGTTACCGTCACGTCGGCCTCGATGCCGCCGCGCGCGTTCAGGAACTGGGTGTAGACGATCTTGCCCACCGGAACGGACATGTCCGCCCCGCAGAGGTGGTTCAGATAGCCTTCAGCGCCCCGGCCCTCGACCCGGATCTTGCCGAAGGAGGACATGTCGTACATGCCGACATTGGTGCGCACCGCCCGGTGTTCGGCTGCCTGGTTGGCGAACCAGTTCTGCGGTCCCCAGCTGTAGCGGTAGTCCCGCTCCTGGCCGTCGAACGCGAACCAGTTCGCCCGCTCCCAGCCGCCGATTTCGCCGAAAACCGCACCGCGGGCAAGCAGGTGCGTATGAAACGGCGTGCGGCGCACGCCCCGCGCCGTCGCTTTCTGGCGGTAGGGATAATGGTCGGCGTAGAGAAGGCCGAGCGTTTCCCTGGAGCGCTCGAAGAGGTAATGCCGATTGCCCTGGAACGGCTGGTTGCGGGCAACATCCACATCGCCGAGATCGAAGGGTTTTTCGCCGGTTTCCATCCAGGCCGCCAGCGCCATGCCGGCACCGCCCGCGGACTGGATGCCGATGGAGTTGAAGCCGGCCGCAACCCAGTAGTTGTCGACTTCCAGGGAGAGGCCGAGATTATAGGCATCATCCGGCGTGAAGCTTTCCGGTCCGTTGAAGAAGGTGTGAATGCCGGCATCGGCCAGCATCGGCAGACGGCTCACCGCACGCTCGAGGATCGGCTCGAAGTGATCGATGTCCTCGGGAAGCTGGTCGAAGCAGAAGTCCTCCGGGATCCCCGCCATGCCCCAGGGCTTGGCATTCGGCTCGAAGGCTCCGAGCAGATATTTGCCGGCGTCTTCCTTGTAGTAGGCGCATTCGTCGGGCACCCGCAGCACCGGCATCTGGCTCAGGCCCGGGATCGGCTCGGTGACGATGTAGAAATGCTCGCAGGCATGCAGCGGCACGTTGACCCCGGCCATCCGGCCGATCTCGCGTGCCCACATGCCACCGCAATTGACGACGTGATCGGCTTCGATCTCGCCGGTCTCTTCGCCCATCTGCCAGGACACGGACCGGGCCGTCCGGCCTTCCACCCTGATGCCGGTGACCTTCGCACCTTCGACGACAAGGGCGCCACGCTGGCGTGCGCCCTTGGCAAGCGCCAGGGCGATGTTGGCGGGATCCCCCTGCCCGTCCGTCGGCAGCCAGACCCCGGCCTTGACGCCGTCGACATTCAGATGCGGATAGCGGTCCTTGACTTCCCGGACGCTCAATTCTTCAACCGGTACGCCGAAGGCCCGCGCCATGGAGGCATTGCGGAAAAGTTCTTCCTTGCGCGCGTCGGTCAGCGCCACGGAGACGGACCCTACCGCCCTGAAACCGGTCGCAAGGCCGGTCTCCGCTTCGAGGTCCCGGTAAAGGTCGGCGGAGTATTTGGCGAGCTTCGTCATGTTGGCGCTGGCCCTCAGCTGGCCGATCAACCCGGCCGCGTGCCATGTGGTGCCGCAGGTCAGCTGCCGGCGCTCCAGCAACACGACGTCCCTCCAGCCGAGCTTGGTCAGGTGATAGGCAACCGAGCAGCCGACGACACCACCGCCAATGATGACAACACGCGCCTTTGAGGGAAGTTGGGACATCAGGGCCGGCTCCGATGGCAGGAAAGGTCTGGAAGAAAGCACATTGCCGTCATGCCCGGATCCGTTCGTTCATCGGGTCCCAGAGCGGCTGATCCGCCTGCACGACGGCCCGGAAGCGTTCGCCGTAGATCTCGACCTCGATTTCGGTGCCGGGCTCGTGCAGGTCGGCGCGCAGCATGCCGAGGGCGATCGATCCGCCAACCCGGTAACCCCAGCCGCCGGATGTGACTTCGCCGACGACCTTGCCGTCATGCCAGAGCGTCGACATATAGGGGGCGTCCGTCTCGCCCGCGTCGACGATCAGCGTTGCGAAGCGCTTTTTTACCCCGCGCTGCCTTTCCTGAAGCAGCACCGCCTTGCCGGGAAAGTCCTGCGGCTTGTCGAACTTGACGAACCGGTCGAGCCCGCCCTCGAGCAGGCTGTAGTCGGTTGAAAGGTCGCCCTTCCAGGCGCGGTATCCCTTTTCAAGCCGCAGCGAATTCAGCGCCCACATGCCGAAGGGCTTCGCCCCTTCCGCCAGGATGGCGTCATAGATCGCCGGAATTCCTGCCACCGGCGCATGGACTTCCCAGCCGAGTTCGCCTGCAAAGGAGACGCGGGCAAGAACGGCCTTTTGACCGGCAACCGTCCACAATTCGTGGCTGAGCCAGGGAAGGCTCAGGTCCGCATCGGAAATCTTCGCGAACAAGTCGCGCGATCCCGGCCCGGTAACGATCAGCGTGGAGAGATCGCGCGTCCGGTCCGTAAGCGTCAGCCCTTCGGGCAGGGACTTCGCAAGCCACTCGTAGTCGTGCCATTGCGCGACGGCGGCGGTGATCAGCGTGAAATCGTCCTCGCCGTTGCAGGCGACCGACATCTCGGTCAGGATCCGCCCGCGGTGGTCAGGGAAATAGGCGAGCGACAGCCGTCCCGGTTTCGGCAACCCGCCCGCAACCTGCGTCAGCAGCCAGTCGCGTGCGCCGGGTCCCGAGAGGTGAAACCGCGCGAAACCGGGCAGGTCCAGAACACCGACGCCATCGCGCACCGCTTCGCATTCCTCGCGGATCCGCTGCTCCCACGAACCTGACCGGTTCCAGGTACGGGTTGCGTCTTCGGAAAGATCGTCGCCCGGCTTTGCGAACCAGTTGGCACGCTCCCAGCCGTTATAGGCACACATCACGCCGCCCTCCGCCTTCACCCTGTCATGGACGGGCGAGAGCTTGCGGTCGGGTGCTGCCGGCCAGCGATGCCACGGGAAATGCATCGCATATTCGTGGCCGTAAACTTCCCTGGCCTTTTCGACGCAATAGGCGTGGTCGGTGTAGTCGGTGTAGCGGCGCGGATCGCAGGACCACATGTCCCATTCCGTCGCCCCTTCCGTGATCCACTCCGCCAGCACCTTGCCGGCGCCGCCGCCCTGGGCAATGCCGAAAGTGAAGACACAGGCCTCGAAGGCGTTCGGCACGCCCGGCATCGGGCCGATCAGCGGATTGCCGTCCGGCGCATAGGGGATCGGCCCGTTGATGACTTTGCTGAGGCCCGTGCTGGCGAGAACCGGCACACGGGCGAGCGCATCCTCGATGTAGAATTCCAGCCGCTCGAGATCATCCGGATAAAGCTGGAAGCTGAAGTCTTCCGGAAGGGGATCGTCGGGGCTGACCCAGTGCGCCCGGCACTTGCGCTCATAGGGACCGAGATTGAAGCCGTTCTGCTCCTGGCGCAGGTAATAGGACGTGTCGACATCGCGCAGGAGCGGCAGCTTGTGGCCGACGCGCGCCGACCATTCCTTCACCTCCGGCACTTCCTCGAACAGCAGATACTGGTGGCTCATTGTTGCCATCGGCACCGTGCGCCCGCCGAAGGGTTTGAACCACTCCCCGACCCGCTGCGCGTAATAACCGGCCGCATTCACCACATACTCGCAGCGGATGTCGCCCTTCCCGGTGTGGACGATCCACTCGCCGTTTTCCCGCGAGACGCCGGTTGCCGGGGTGAAGCGCAGGATGGTCGCGCCCATGTCGCGGGCGCCCTTTGCCAGCGCCTGCGTCACCTGAGCCGGATCGATGTCGCCATCCGCCGGATCATAGAGCGCGCCTGCTAGGTCATGCGTTTCGAGGAAGGGGTATTTGTCCTTGATCTCGTCGACGCCGAGGATTTCCAGGTTCATGCCCTGGGAGAGGCCCATCCCCCTGGCGCGCTGGAATTCCTGCATCCGCTCCTTCGAATGTGCCAGGCGGATCGACCCGGTGACGTGATAGTTCATCGGGTAGTCGACCTCCGCGCCGAGGCGCGAATAGAGCTCGGTCGAATAGCGCTGCATGTTCATGATCGACCACGACGTGGAAAAGGTCGGCACGTTGCCGGCGGCATGCCAGGTCGACCCCGCGGTCAGTTCGTTCTTTTCCAGGAGAACACAGTCGGTCCAGCCGGCCTTTGCCAGATGATAGAGCGAGGACGTTCCAACCACGCCGCCGCCGATGATCACCACGCGCGCTGTCGTTGGCATGCTGCTCATCACCCGGCCTCCCTCCGCTTGAACGAAGAGATTGTCCATCCGCCCTTTTTTGTTTTCAAGTTGCCGAAAGCTCCATTATTGATCGGATATTCCGATTAGAGCGAGCGGCGGCACTTCCATGTTGATCGAATATATCGAGACCTTCCTCGACCTCTGTGAGACGCGGAACTTCAACCGTACCGCGGACCGGCTGGGCCTCACTCAATCAACCGTCTCCGGCCGCATTCGCGCCCTGGAGAAGGCATTGGAGGCGAAGCTCTTCAACCGGTCACGCTCGGGCACGGACCTGACGACGGAAGGGCTGAGGTTCGAGCCGCATGCCAGGGCACTTCGGCACGGCTGGGCGGAAGCCCGGCAAGCAACGCGATTTGCCGGAACACGGGTGATCTCGATGCGCATCGGCATCCAGCACGACCTGGTGGACCGCCGCTTCAGCCGCCTGATCGGCGAATTCCGCGCGGCATTGCCGGACACCGCCTTTTTCTTCGAGGCGGACTATTCCAACCAGATGTGCACCGATCTCGTTTCCGGTGCAGAGGACCTTGCGATCCTCTATTCACCGCGTCAGCATCCGGACCTGCATTTCGAGGCTGTCGGCGAAATCGCCTATCACATGGTGTCGACTGAAACCGACACTCTGGCCGACGTCACCGCCGAGCGCTACATCCTGGCAAATTATTCCGCTGCCTTCGCGCATGGCCATGCCGCCCTCCATCCCGGGCTGGCGGAAGCGCCGCTCTCCGTCGGCCAGAACGCCGCCATGGTCGGCATGCTGCTCTCGCTTGGAGGCTCGGCCTATATCCTGAAACAGGTTGCCGACGAACTGGTGGCGGAGGGCAAGTGCAGCTTCATCGGCGAAGCCCCGCCGATCGCGCAGACCGTCTACGCGGGCCTCAATATGCGCAACAGGCACCGCAATGCCTTCCGCCGCCTCATCAAGATCCTGCGCGACAGCTTTTTTCCGGAGCCGACGCGCCGGCGATCGGGTCACTGAAGACTGTCTGTTGCTGCCGAATCCTGTCGTTTCAAAAACCTTCAGAGCGTCTTGTGGCTGCCATCGCACAGCGGTGCCTTGCCGCTGTGCTTGCAACCGCAGAAGAAGACCCTGCCGTCCTTTTCCGCCGTGTACTTCTCCGGCGAGAAGCCGGTATCCTTGTGGCTGCCGTCGCAAAACGGCTGTTTGGCGCTGCGCCCGCACCGGCACCAGAAATAGCTCCTGCCCGCTTCCACCTCCACGGGAAAGGGCGACTTCTGGGCAATTATGGCCTCGGCCATGGCATCCTCCCACGCTGGCATCAGGCTGACGCGTTCGATTCTCCGGCAATTCGGTCATTCGAAAGATAGAGCCGCAGCCGGACGCGTCGAGTGGCTGACGGGTTCGCGTATTCTCGATTGCCTGCCGGACACTCAGCCGCCGGCGGCCGGAAGATAAAACCAGTGCTGCTGACCACTCGCCCAGCCGCCCCGGACGGCGGCCATGACGCCGATCAGTTCCCGGTCTCCGGCGCCCACGCGTCTGACATCGAAGTCCACCTGGCCGGAAAGCGAGGCGCTCAAGGCATCCAGATTGTTCCGGACGGCTTCCTCGCGATCCTCGGCCGCCTGGCCGGCCGTTACCGCTCCGCCGAGCGCTTCATGGAAGAGGGAAAACAACCTGGAGACCAGGAGAGCCTGGTCGAGCGAGCCTCGGCCTTCCTCGCCGGGTGTTGCAGTGACGCCGAAGCGGAAGAGAAGTTCCGTGCGGTTCGGAAGGCCCTCCAGCACATTGATGCCGCACTGCGCCAGCGAGCGCGCCGTGCCGGCTCCGGCCTGGAACCGTGCAGCGGTTGCGACCGCCTGCCCCATGGAGCGGGTCTCGCTCACCTCCAGCGCATCGAAATCGACCGGGAGACCGACCGGCAGGCGCGGGAAGGTTTTGGTCTCTGTCTGGGTCAGAATTTCCGAAAGCGCGATCCAGGTTCCCGAGACAAAATGCGCGGGCGCGTCATCTTCGGAGGAAAGCTTCGCCTCGTTCCAGAAAAGGGCGAGATGGTTGGCCGCCTCGCTTTCGCGCAGGTCATGAAAGACGTCGAACTCCGGTCTGTCGAGCACCTGTTGCGCTGCGTCCATGGCAGCAAGTTCTTCGCCCGCTATGCCCGCGAACTCAGGCTGAAGAGCAATCAGGCCCACCGTGTCCGCCTCGGCGCAGTCGCTGGCAAGCGCCATCAGCCTCTCGGCACCTGAAGCGGCGATTCCCGTCTCGTTGGCGAACAGAACCACATCGTAGAGTTCGGCCTGGAGCGCGCCGTCATATCCGCCGAGCAGGCCGCTCAAGCTGCTCGCATCCAGGTCGTGATCCATCTGCAGAAGATGCAGTTCCAGCGGCAGGTCGAAGGGGATCTCGCTCAGGAGAAATTGCAGGCCCTGCCAGTTGGCCAGCACCGTCTTCAGCTTGCCGGCTTCGAAGAAGAGCCGAGCCTGCGCCTCGCCAGGTGCGGCCTCGTCCGTCTCCGTCGGTTGCACGGCCGAAGGCGCTGCGGCCCCACCGACTTCGTTCAGGGCCTGCTGGATGAAGGCGTCGACGGCGGATTTGGCCCGGCTGCCGCTGTCGGACGGTTGCTGCGTCTCGCCGGGCGCATTGATCATCGAGAAGAGCATGTCCAGGCCGTCACCTGCGCCTTCTCCCGACGGCTTCGCGTCGTCATAGCTCGGGATTACGCCGCCCTTGAGCGGGTTCTCCGCTGCCTGTTCGGCAGTGTTCAGGAAATCGATCACCTTGTCGTAGCGTTGCCCATGCGCCTGAAGTGCGGCGGCATCATCGCCGGCGGCGGCAAGGTCGCGGGCAAAGCGGAAGCGGCTGCGGATCGACGCCGGCCGGAGATCCTTGAGGCTGTCAAAGGTGATCTCTTCCTCGAGCTCGGCAGGTTGCGATCCCAGAATGTTGGCAGCTCTTGCCGCAAAAGTGGGCCGGTGCGACTGAAGGATCTCGGCAACGTCCTTGCCCGTGACATTGAAGGCCGGAAGCCCGGAGACAAGGCCGAAATCCCCGGCAATGAGGACCCGGAAGGGAGGTGCTGGCGCCACCGGCATCGCGCCCGGTCCTTTCTTGCCGAGCCCGATCGAAAAACTCGCGAGGCCGCCCTTTGGCTTCTCGTGCCCGGTCATGTCTTCACCCCCGGTTTATGACTGCAGCTCCGCCTTAATCGCCAGCAGGCCAGTGTTCGAAAGTTCAGCTGCGCATCGGGTCCGGCTGTCCCTGGGACTGTCGCAAGGATGACGCGGCAATTTGCATCCCCGCTCGCGTTCGTCGGCAACCGACCGTGTGTGCAACTCAGCTTATACCAACCTCAACAAATAGGAACCGATCTGATGGTGTTTGGGGCCTGTTCCGGATCGCCGGACTGCGTTGCGCCGCTTGAACGGCCAGCCAGGTCGTCCTGCGCAACGCGCCTTGCCGGCAAACCGGAACAGTCCCAACCGTGGCAGTCGCAAGCCCTCGCAGCGCGGGCCCGCACCTCCTCATCCCTTTTCCCTCACCGTGTCGTGGCGATAATGCCTTATGACGCAATTACGCTATTTGGCCCTTGGATCTGCCGCGATACTGCCCGCACGAAAACGGGGATCCGGGCACATGCGCCCGGCCCGACGCCGCTGGATTTGTGGCGGAAACTCAGGTGTGAGCGAAGCGGGACAGGCTCCCTCGCTTCCGGTTGATGGAAAAGGAATGAAAGATGTCAGCATTTCCTGACAAGGCGCAAATCGTCATCGTCGGCCTGGGTGGCATTGTCGGCGCGTCGATCGCCCATCACCTGATCGAGCGCGGCTGGACGGACATCGTCGGCATCGACAAGTCGGGCATTCCGACCGACATCGGCTCGACGGCTCATGCCTCGGACTTCTGCTACACCACCAGCCACGACTACCTGTCGGTCTGGACCACCCAGTATTCCATCGATTTCTTCGACAGGATGGGGCACTACGCGCGCGTCGGCGGCCTGGAAGTCGCCCGCACGGGCGATGATACCTGGATGGAGGAAATCAAGCGCAAGGTGACTTCGGCCAAGGCCTTCGGCACCCGCGCCCACCTCGTCACACCGGCCGAGATCAAGGAAAAGTTTCCGCTGATCGAAGAGGACATGGTCCAGGGCGGCATGTTCGATCCCGACGCCGGCCTCGTCGTTCCGCGCTCCCAGACCGTTGCCGGCAAGCTGGTCGACGCGGGCGAGAAGAGCGGCAAGCTGAGAGCCTTCGCCAACACTCCCGCGCAGTCGCTGATCGTCGAGGACGGCCGCATCAAGGGCGTCAAGACCCACCGCGGAACAATCATGGCCGACCACGTCATCGTCTGCGCCGGCCTCTGGGGCCGCCTCATCGCCGACATGGTCGGAGAAGACTTGCCGGTGATGCCGGTCGACCACCCGCTCACCTTCTTCGGGCCCTATAACGAATTCGAGGGCACGGGCAAGGAAATCGGTTATCCGCTGCTGCGCGACCAGGGCAACTCGGCCTACATGCGCGACACCGGCGATCCGAAATCCACCGAGGGCGGCCAGATCGAGTGGGGTTACTACGAAACCACCCATCCGCGCATGTGCCATCCGCGCGACCTTCTGGAAAAGGAAGTCGCACGCCTCTCCCCGTCCCAGCGCGACCTGGAAATGGAACAGATCATGGAGCCGCTCGAGCGCGCCATGGAACTGACGCCGATCCTCGGCGAGATCGGCTACAACGAGGGCCATTCCTTCAACGGCCTGCTTCAGGTTTCCGCCGCCGGCGGCCCGTCCTGCGGCGAGAGCCAGAAGGTGCGCGGCCTCTGGTACTGCGTCGCCATCTGGGTGAAGGACGGCCCGGGCTACGGCAAGCTGATCGCCGACTGGATTACCGACGGGCGCACGGAAATCGACCATGCCTCCATCGACTATTCGCGCTTCTACCCGCACCAGCTGACCGAAAAATACATCGAGGACCGCTGCTACGAGGCCGCCCAGAAGATCTACTTCCCGGCCGTACACCCGCGCGAACCCTATCTGACGAGCCGCAGCGTCAAGCGCTCGCCCTTCTATGAGCGCGAAGTCGAACTCGGCGGCTATTTCATGGAGCTCGGCGGCTGGGAGCGTGCCCATGGCTACGCCGCCAACGAGCACCTGCTTGAGAAATACGCCGACCGGGTGCCGGTGCGCGAGAACGAGTGGGACAACCGCCACTTCTGGCGCGTCTCGAATGCCGAACAGCTCGAACTCAGCGAAAACTGCGGCATCATCAACCTGTCGCATTTCTACATGTTCGACGTCGAGGGCCCGGACCACGTGGAACTGCTGGAGTGGCTGTGCGCGGCAAGGATCGGTGGCGACGCCAACATCGGCAAGGGCATCTACACCCACTTCCTTGACGACGAGGGCAACGTGCGCGCCGACCTGACGGTGTTCCGCATGGCCGACCGCTGCCGCATCGTCGACGGGGCGGATGCCGGTCCGCGCGACTATCACTATGTAAAGCGCGTTGCCGAGGACAAGGGCTTTGACGTCACCGTCACCGACGTCAGCGAGAAGTACACCACCATCGGCATCTGGGGTCCGAACGCCCGCGAGAACCTGAAGAAGGTCGTCGCCGATCCGTCGGCCCTCGATCCGGAAAACTTCCCCTTCGCGGGCATTCGCCAGATCGAGATCGCCGGCAAGTCCGTCATGGCGCTGCGGCTTTCCTATGTCGGCGAGCAAGGCTGGGAACTGCACATGAAATACGAGGACGGCCTGGCCGTCTGGGACGCGCTGCGCTCGACCGGCGTGATCGCCGTCGGCGTGGAGACCTACGCCAACTCGCGCCGCATGGAAAAGTCGCTACGCCTGCAGAACGCGGATCTCCTGACCCAGTACAATCTCTATGAAGCCGATCTTGCCCGCCCGAAGGTCAAGGAAGCCGACTTCCGCGGCAAGGAAAAGCATCTGGAATACCGCGAGCGCGAAACGCAGCCGGCGATGCTCTGCACCCTGGTAATGACCGAAAACACCGACGCCAAAGGCGTGAAGCGCTTTCCGGTCGGCTCCATGCCGGTCATGGATCCTGAGACCGGCAAGACGCTCGTCGACAGCCTGGGGCGCATTTCCTATACGACCTCGGTCGCCTACGGTCCGACCATCGGCAAGAACATCGCCCTCGCCTACCTGCCGCAGGAATACTGCCAGGTCGGCCGCAAGCTGAATGTCGAATATTTCTCCGAAACCTACCCGGTCGAGGTTGCCGGGGTAGGCTACCAGCCGCTCTATGACCCGGAAAACCTGAAGCCGCGGTCCTGACGACGCAGCCCCGGTGGAGACAGATCCACCGGGGTTCCTGCTTCCGGCCGCAAGCTGCCGGGTGTCGGCAAATACCCGCTCAAAATGATTGCTTCTTCAAGTCGGCAGGAAGCGCGCCTCGCAGCTCTCGGCCAGCGCCGACAGGTCCTTGAAGGCTCCCGGCCCGGCCGCCAGCACCGGACCGCCGTCCAGAATGGCGTCGCCGTCGACCGGGAACGGCCGATAGGTGCCGCCCGCCTCGGCGATGAGGCAATATCCGGCCAGGCAATCCCAGGCATGCATGGAAGGCTCGTAGAAACCGGCAAGGCGTCCGGCCGCAACGAAGGCCAGCATCTGTGCTCCGGACCCGTGACGGATATAGTTGCCGCCCCGCTCGAGAAGTCCGGCGATCAGCGCACCGATCATCGCGGGCGGCACCTGCTGATTGGCGCCGATCCCGGTCAGGCCGTTCGCCAGCGTCAACGTGCTTTCCAGTTTCAACGGCGCGCCGTTCAGCGTCGCGCCTTCGCCCTTCATCGCGGCGAAGGTCTCGCCGTCGCAGGGCACGCGGATGACGCCCATCACGAGTTCCCCCTCGGCCAGAAGCGCGATGGAGACGCACCAGGTCGGCAGGCCGTGGACAAAGGCCGACGTGCCGTCGATCGGATCGACGACCCAGAGGTAGCCGCTCGTGCCGGGCTCGATGCCGTGCTCCTCGCCGAGGATGCCGTCCTGCGGAAAGGCTGCGCCGATCCGCTCCCGGATCAGCGTCTCCACGTTCCGGTCGGCGATCGAGACGACGTCCTGAAGCCCGCCCTTGACCTCGACAACGAGTTCCTGGCGCCGGCGAAAGTAATCCAGCGCCACCGAGCCGGCCTCTTCAGCGATCCGCCCGGCAAGATCGAACCTTGCAGCCAGAGACTCTCGCGACGGGATAGTCTTTGCAGATTGACCGCTCATGTCATCCCTCGATCAGGGCAAGGCCGCGATTGCGGAACCCGAGAGATACAGCGCTGCGCGGAGCGAACGAACGGTCGACCGTGTGATCGATGACGAAGAAGTTTCCGACCGGTGTTTCGATCTCGTATTCGACGTGATCGCCGAGATAGGCAGCCGTCAGGATTTCGCCGCCGAGACCGGAGCTTTCTTCCGGATTGAGAACCACGGATCCAGGCCGCACCGCAAGCCTGGCCTTGCCGGTGACCGTCTGCTTCGATCGCAACCGGTGCTGCAATCCGCCGATATCGATCAGCGCCTCGTCCCCCTCGCGTCCGATGATCTCGCAGGAGACCACATTGGCCTCTCCCATAAAGTCGGCGATGAACTCGGAAACCGGTTCCTCGTAAAGCTCCCGGGGCGCACCTTCCTGGGCGATGCGTCCATCCTTCATGACGACGATCCGGTCGGAAACGGCCAGCGCCTCGTCCTGGTCGTGGGTAACATAGACGGCGGTGAAGCCGAGCCGCTGCTGCAGCTCCCGGATCTCC
>ENA-ORCZ01000333-ORCZ01000333.1-marine-metagenome-genome-assembly--contig:-NODE-333-length-24329-cov-4.410317_pt1 | contig 24329 bp, 21 predicted proteins | sample MGYA00237785_ERZ508519 | MGnify/ENA primary metagenome ERZ508519 (study PRJEB26189, sample SAMN06268790) | marine metagenome | isolation source: Bioluminescent Bay, La Paraguera, Puerto Rico | place...
CGGGTGATCTCGGTCCACATGTGAGGCTCCGTTCTGTTAGCGCAAAAACGGAATCACACCGACCGGGATCACTCAATACTTTTCGGGCCAGTCTCTCAGGATGAGGATGGGGATGTGTTCGGCGCCGAACAGCTGTCGCTTCACTCCAGCGCCAGGCCGAATCCGGCGAGCAGCCGCTGCAGCGACGGATCTTTCGGCTTCGATGTGAAGATCGCCCGGTCCGGCAGGCCCGATGGCGTTTTCGCCGCCGCCTCGCCCAGTACCCGCACGAGCTGTCTTGCAATCGCCTCGGCCGGGTCAAGCCAGTCGACCGGCCAGGGCGCGATGCGGCGGAAGCGGTTGGCGAGGAAGGGGTAATGCGTGCAGGCCAGCACGACGATGTCCGTGCGCCGGCCGTCCCGCTCAAGAAAACAGTCCGAGATTTCCGGCAGCAGCTCCTCGTCGGAGACCGCCTCGCCGCGCAGGTGCTTTTCGGCCAGTTCCGCCAGCATGTCGGACCCGACGAGGCGCACATGGCACTGGCTGGCAAAGCTGTCGATCAGGCTTCTCGTATAGGTCCGCCGCACCGTCCCGGGCGTTGCCAGAACCGAAATCAGCCCGGAGGAAGTCCGCTCCGCCGCCGGTTTGATCGCCGGTACCGTACCGACGAACGGTACTTGCGGATGCGCCTTGCGCAGGGCTTCGCCGGCGAGCGTGAAGGCCGTGTTGCACGCAATAACGACGGCTTTCGGGGCATGTTCGAAAATCAGCTCGTCAAAGAGAGCGAGCAGCCGCGCCTTCAGGTCCGCCTCCGGCCAGCGGCCGATCGGAAAGGCGGCGTCGTCCGCCACGTAGAGCAGCGGTTCATAGGGCAGAAGATACCGCGCTTCGCGCAGCACGGTGAGCCCGCCAAGACCTGAATCGAAAAAGAGAACCGGTCCTGTTCCGCTCACCCTATCCCTCTTTGTCCGATCCCGGCCGTTTCTTGCGTGGCCGGGTCTCCCGCTTTTCGAGTGAGGCAATGACACCACGCAGCGTGCGCACTTCCTGTTCTGTCAGTTCCGCCTTCTGGAAGATGTTGCGCAGACCGCGGATCATGTGTGGACGCCGCTCGGGCGGACGGAAGAAGGTCGCCGTGTCGAGGGCACTTTCCAGATGCTCGAAGAAGCGCTGGACATCGTCCTTCTTCGCGGGCGGGTGCTCTTCTTCGGAGAGGACGAATGGCAGCGCTCCGGTCGTTGCCGTCTTGCGCCATTCATAGGCGCAGACCAGCACCGCCTGGGCGATGTTCAACGAGGCGAAGTCCGGATCCACCGGCAGGGTGACGATTTCGTCGGCGAGCGCCACTTCCTCGTTGTTGAGGCCCCAGCGCTCCCGGCCGAAGAGATAGCCGGTCGCATGGCCCCTTTCGCCGAGCTCGACGGATTTTCTGGCTGCCTCGTCAGGACCGCGCACGGGCTTGGGTACTTCGCGCGAGCGGGCCGTGGTGGCAAAGACAAACTGCAGATCGGCAATCGCCGCCTCAACGCTGTCGAACACCTGAACCTTGTCGATGACGTGGTCCGCCCGGCTGGCGGCTGCGCGCGCCTTCTCGCTCGGCCATCCGTCGCGCGGATTGACGATGCGAAGATCCACCAGGCCGAAATTGGCCATCGCCCGGGCCGCCGTGCCGATGTTCTCGCCGAGCTGCGGCTCGCACAGGATCACGGCCGGCGGTTTTGCCGTCACCGCCCGGGCTTCTTCTCTGATGTGTGCGTTCTTGCTCATGAGGCGGGGATGTAGCGGTTTCTTCAAAAAATGAAAAGCTGGTTCAGCGGGAATTCGGCGCGGGCTCCTCCACTCCCCCGCAATTTTCGGATCACGATGCCCGGCGACCGTCTCAGGCGGGGTAGAACGACAACCGGATCATCGGCTCGTCTTTGTATTTGCGCCGCAGGCCCGCCGAATTTCCCTCGCGAAAAATGACGATAACTTGCATAACTTTCGACTATTCTGTTGAAAGCTTTGAATTAATCTAACGGTTCAAATTTACCCATCCTAAAATTTTGTGTGCAAGCGTTTCCCGTAGAAGTAGATGAAGGCTTTCGCGTGTCCAAAGTAATGAAGCCATGAAATCATACTTGCCCGCATTGTTGCTTTTGTGCGTGGCCCTTGCGAGCAGCATCGGCATGCTGGTGACCAAGAACGCCGGCGAAAAGGACCTGTTTTCCGTCGCGGTATTCCCGCCCTGGTGGACCGAGCGGCAAAGCTTTGCCTCGGTCGCCGGAACAGGCGCCTCCGTCGCCGCTCCCGGCCCCTTTGACTGGATGGTCGTGGTGGTGCCGCAGTCTGATCTTGCCGCTGACAACCTGAAATCCGCCCCTGCCCTTTTTCTGCTGAATGCCAATTTTGCCAGGCTTTGTGGGGTCAATCTGTCTCACGCCAGCCTGACCGAGGTTAAGTCACATTCATGACGCCATCTTTTTTCAAGGACATCCGGGTCGATGATCCGGGCGAGAATGTGAGACGGCTGCGGCAGTCTGTCAGCCGGATCCTGCTTTGCTACTTCTGGATTTCGGCCTTCGTTCCGGTGCTGGCAACTTACTGGACAGACGGTTCGACCCTCTATGTCGCCGTGCCGCTGATCCTGATCGGGCTTGTTTCGGCACTTGCGGTCTACCGAGATCCCGCCGGACTTTCGACGCGCCTGACGATGACGGTCGCCATCAACGCGACATGGATGTTCGGCCTCTATGTGGCCTCCGACATTCACGGCGGCGAGTACATGCTGGAAGTGCACATGCTGTACTTCATCAACACGTCGATCATCCTTGCCTATGTGTGCTGGCGCTCGGTGCTGATGACCACCATTGCCGCACTCGCCCATCATTCCATCCTGACGCTGCTCTCGCCGGAAATGGTCTGGCCGAGCTCGGACTATTCCTGGTGGCATCTTTTGAACCACTACATGCTCGGAACGGTCAACTGCATCGGCGGCATCTTCATCGCGGTCATGCTGAAACGGTTTCTGGACAACATGGAAAGCCTCAAGACCGAGGCCCAGCACCGCTCGATCCATGATGACCTGACGGGGCTTTTGAACCGGCGCGGCTTGCGCCAGAGGTTTCAAGAGCTTGCTGGCGTGGACGGAGCACAAGGCGAGGTCACGCTGTTTCAGCTGGACCTGGACGGCTTCAAGGGCATCAACGATACGGCCGGTCATGCCGCGGGCGACAAGCTGCTGGTGCTTGTGGCGCACCAGCTCAGGGCGATCGCCCCGCCGGATTCGATCATCAGCCGTATCGGCGGCGATGAATTTGTGGTGGTTTCCCCGCGCATCGATCCCTTCGACGAGAAGACGTTCCTGAGCAGGCTGGAAGGCTGGACGCGGCAGGCGCATCCGGTTGCCCGGCCTCCCTTGCGTGTCGGTGCCTCGACCGGGATCACCAACTCGAGGCTGAGCGGTTCCCGGCTCGACACCATGATGATCGACGCCGACATTGCCCTTTACGAGGCAAAAAAAGCGGGCAAGAACCGCGCGCTCACCTTTAACCCACGCATGAAGACGGAAGCGCAATCGCTCCTGCAGGCAACCGACGAGGTGGTTCGGGCGCTGGAGAACGGCGAATTCGAGCCCTATTTCCAGACACAGCATGATGCCAAGTCCGGTGTCATCGTCGGTATCGAGGTGCTGGCCCGCTGGAAGCATCCGGAACGGGGTGTGCTGGCGCCGCCGGATTTCCTGAATGCCGTAAATGGAACGGGCAATGCAGCAGCGTTCGACGAGTTCATTCTTGTAAGCGCCCTCGAGCGGGTCGCCAGGCTGGAGCATGCCGGTTTCCACGTGCCGAAGGTCAGTTTCAACGTCAGCTTCCAGCGGTTGTGCGACCCGGGCCTCATTCCGTCACTCCAACGACTGCCGAAGGTGCAGGCAGGTATTGCGTTCGAACTGGTGGAGTCCGTCTTTTTCGACAATCTCGACACCGACGACATCGCCGCCATCAAGGCGATGCGCGAAAGCGGAATTCAGATCGAGATCGACGATTTCGGCACCGGTCATGCCTCCATCGTCGCGCTGACGCGGCTGAGACCTGACCTCATCAAGATCGACCGGGCGCTGGTCACCCCCATCACGCGTCACCCGGAACAGCTCGCGCTGGTCAGGGCGATCGTCGAGATGGCCAGGGGGCTCGGCATCGAATGCCTGGCCGAGGGCGTTGAGACCCGGGAAGAAATCAACCTCCTCAGAACCATCGGCGTGAATTATATGCAAGGCTATGCATTCAGCAGACCGGTGAGCGCCGAGGGCCTGAAGAGTCACCTGATGCGCGCGTCGGCGTGAGGTCGGTGGAAAGCCTGACGTTCCCATCTTTTTAACGCGAGTGCTGAAAATTTTCTGCAGACGCAAGGTCCGCCGATCCCGGAGGCGGGACACCGGGACTTCTCCTCATCCCGTTTGCCTTTTCCAGCCCGTTTGCTAGAACTTCCCCGGACTTGCCGCCCTTCGCCTTCCGGAGGGCTTTCAATTGATTGCGTACAATTGTATACGCACTTCGGAATTCCTCCGGGGTGGCTTCGCTGCCCTGAATGTCCACTCTTCGAATATCGGGAAATGTGAGAGCAATGGCCGACATTATCTACACCAAGGTCGACGAAGCACCGGAACTGGCGAGCGCCTCGTTCCTGCCGATCATCCGCTCCTTCACCAAGGCGGCCGGGCTGACAATCGGCACCAAAGACATCTCCCTCGCCGGCCGCATCCTGGCGAATTTCCCGGAATACCTGACCGAGGCCCAGAAGCAGTCCGATGACCTCGCCGTTCTCGGCGAACTGGTGAAGCATCCGGATGCCAATGTCATCAAGCTGCCGAACATTTCCGCCTCGCAGCCGCAGCTGAACGCCGCCATCAAGGAACTGCAGGCGCAAGGCTACAAGCTGCCGGAATATCCGTCCGAGCCGAAAACGGATGAAGAAAAGACCGTCAAGGCGAAGTATGACGCCATTAAGGGTTCGGCCGTGAACCCGGTTCTGCGCGAGGGCAATTCCGACCGCCGTGCGCCGAAGGCCGTCAAGGAATATGCCAAGAAGAACCCGCACCGCATGGGTGCCTGGCTCCCCTCCTCCAAGACCCATGTGGCCACCATGGGCGAAAGCGATTTCCGTTCCAACGAAAAGTCCCTGACGATCGCCGCTGCCCAAGCCGGCACGGCAAAGATCGAGTTCGTCGGCCGCGACGGCGGCACCACCGCCCTCAAGACTGATTGGCCGCTGGAAAAAGGCGACGTCATCGACGCCACCTACATGAGCGTCAAAGCCCTTGCCGATTTCCTGGAACATGAGATCGAGGACGCCAAGGCCCAGGACGTCTTGTTCTCGCTGCACATGAAAGCCACCATGATGAAGGTCTCCGACCCCATCATCTTCGGCCACTGTGTCCGGGCCTTCCTGAAGGACGTCTTCGAAAAACACGCGGCAACCTTCGCTGAACTCGGCGTCAATCCGGACCTCGGCATCGGCGACGTTGAAGCCAAGGTCGCCACGCTGCCGGCGGACAAGGCCGCAGAGATCAAGGCCGACATCAAGGCAGCGCTCGACAACGGCCCGGCCATGTACATGGTGAACTCCGACAGGGGCATCACCAACCTGCATGTCTCCTCCGACGTCATCATCGACGCCTCCATGCCGGCGCTGATCCGCGCCGGCGGCAAGGGCTGGGGCCCGGACGGCAAGGAGCACGACGCCAAATGCGTGATCCCGGACAGCTCCTATGCCGGCGTCTATTCCGCGGTCATCGACTTCTGCCGGGAAAACGGCGCTCTTGACCCGGCCAAGATGGGCACGGTGCCGAATGTCGGCCTGATGGCGCAGAAGGCCGAGGAATACGGTTCCCATCCGCAGACCTTCAAGGCACCTGCCGACGGGTCCATCCGCGTCGTCTCGGCGAACGGCGAAACCCTGCTGGAACATGCCGTGGAAGAAGGTGACATCTGGCGCGCCTGCCGCACCAAGGACGCCCCGATCCGCGACTGGGTCAAGCTCGGCGTCACCCGTTCCCGCCTCTCCGGCATGCCGGGCATCTTCTGGCTGGACAAGACCCGTGCCCATGACGCGGAACTGATCCGGAAGGTCGAAGCCTATCTGCCCGAACACGACACGAGCGGGCTCGATCTCCAGATCATGGCGCCGGCGGATGCCGCGAAATATTCCACGGAGCGTATCGCCCGCGGCGAGGACACGATCTCCATCACCGGCAACGTGTTGCGCGACTATCTGACGGACCTTTATCCGATCCTGGAAGTCGGCACGTCGGCCAAGATGCTCTCCATCGTGCCGCTGATGAACGGCGGCGGCCTGTTCGAGACCGGCGCCGGCGGCTCCGCCCCGAAACATGTCCAGCAGCTGATGGAAGAGAATTATCTGCGCTGGGACTCCCTTGGCGAATTCTGCGCCCTCGGCGCGTCGCTGGAGCATCTGGCAAACGTCAAGTCGAACCCGAAGGCACAGGTCCTGGCCGATGCGCTCGACAAGGCCATCGAGAAGCTGCTCGACAACGACAAGTCCCCGGCCCGCAAGGTCGGCGAACTCGACAACCGCGGCAGCCATTTCTACATCGCGCTCTATTGGGCCGAGGCGCTGGCCGCGCAGGACCGGGATGCCGACCTGAAGGCGCATTTCGCCCCGATCGCCCAGGCACTCGCCACCAACGAACAGGCAATCGTTGCCGAACTCAACGGCGTCCAGGGCTCCCCGGCCGATACCGGCGGCTATTACCACGCGCCCCAGGACAAGGTGAACGCGGTCATGCGCCCGAGCACGACGCTGAACGGCATCATCGGCTGATTTTTCCGGTCAGCAGCAGAATTGGAAAGGCGGTCTTCCGGGCCGCCTTTTCTCTGGGCATTGCGCGTTTTTCGTTGCCCACATGCAACGATCTGGCATCAATTGAGCGCTGGCAGGTACGACAACCGATTATCGCTATCGGCTTCCAGCTGCAACAATTTTTAGTTGCAATTGGTGCCTTGTGAAACTAAATGAAGGAACAAATCATAAACATAAGGAGGGTGCTCTTCATGCTTTTCAGAATCATCACCGTGTTCTTCGTCTCCTATGCACTTGCGATTGCTACGGGTTTTTCGCTTTTCTACGTTGTTTCCAGGACAGTGGACTTGAGCGATCTGGGAGCAGGCGTCGGCAAGAACATCGGTTTTGCCCTGAACATGGCAGCCTTCTTCCTGGCTCTGTTCCTGGCAACGACAAGAGGGGTGCAGGCGCGTTTGGGAAGGTTCCCTGGCCCGCTCGCTTATGACCGTGTCCTTGTGGACACCCGGCTCTTGGTGTGCGCAGGAATTGGGGTCTGCGGGACATTCGTCGACACAAGTTTCCATCTCATCAGCAGCCAGCTGTTTACCGGCAACATGATTGTCCCCGCCGGCTTCCGAATTGTCGGCATGGCCGGGGTTTATGGCTTCATGACGTTCCTGCTGCTTGTTGTAAAAAGAGCGTCCGGAAATGAACTCCGTTGAAGTCTCGCGAAAGAGATGCGAAGGCATCCTTCGCAATTCCATGCTCAGCTTCGGCTACAACAGGCTGCTTGCCGAAACAGGTGCCTGGTCGGCCCTCTGGTTGGAGGACCGGAACTTTGACGGAGTGGCACGGCTCATCAATTATCTTGTTGCTATCGCCCGTCACGGACCGGAGAGCCTTAAGCCTCGTAAGGACGATGAGTTTGGCGTTATCGGAATTTGCCCGTTCATGATGGCTTCGGCGGTGATCGATGCCTCGAAGAGCTGGTTCCCCAAGGGCGGTGTTTCTTTCGGCGCACCTTCGGAACCGTTCCTCATGATGGCGTCCCTTGCAGACTGGTCGGCAACCCGCAACTGTTCCGTCCGGTTCACGTATTCGGACTACACCTGCCTTATGTCTCCCGAAGGCATGGAAATCGATGGAGTTGACCTGTCTCTCGTCGGCTCGGTGGATACCATGTCGCGGCGTCAGATGTGGTTCACCCTCACCTCCGACCGCCCGAAACCCGGCGTCAGAAAATTGGATCGGATAGCGCTTCCAGCCTCGCGACTCCGTGGAAAAAAAGCACTCGACCTGACCTGAATTCCTCACAACAAGGGGGCAGCCCAAGCCGCCCCTTTGTTGGCGCTGTCCGCCTATCCGCGGATGAAGGACAGAACGTCCTGGTTGAACTCTTCCGCCTGCAGCTGCGCCAGGCCGTGGCCGCCTTGCGGATAGATCTTCAGGGTCGCATCGGCCACGATCTCGGCCGCCCAGTGCGCGGAGGCCTTGATCGGGACGATCTGGTCGTCGCCGCCATGAACGATCAGGGTCGGCACGCTTATGGCCTTCAGGTCACCGGTGTAGTCCACTTCCGAGAACTCGTGGATACAGTCATACTGGCCCTTGATGCCGCCGGCCATGCCTTGCAGCCAGAAGCTTTCACGCAGGCCTTCGTTGGTTTCGACGCCCTCGCGGTTGAAGCCGTAGAAGGGGATCGTCAGGTCCTTGAAGAACTGCGAGCGGTTGTACGCCGTGCCCTGGCGGATACCATCGAAGACTTCCCTCGGCGTGCCGTCCGGATTGTCTGGCGTCTGCAGCATCAGGGGCGGCACCGCGCCGACCAGGACGACCTTGGCAACCCGGTCGTTGCCGTGACGGCCGATATAGTGGGAAACCTCACCGCCGCCGGTCGAATGGCCGATCAGGATGACGTCGCGCAGATCCAGCTTTTCGATCAGCTCGGCCAGGTCGTCCGCATATCGGTCCATGTTGTTGCCGTCCCAGGGCTGGCCGGAACGGCCGTGGCCACGCCGGTCGTGGGCAATGACCCGGAAACCGTTCTGGCCGAAGAACAGCATCTGTGCATCCCAGGCATCCGCCGACAGCGGCCAGCCGTGCGAGAAGACGATGGGCTGTCCCTGCCCCCAGTCCTTGTAGAAGATTTCCGTGCCATCGGTTGTCGTGAACGTCGTCATTTTCAGGTTCTCCTGTTGCAGTAATTCGCTTGCTGCCGCCAGACGCGGCGCCAGTGCCAGTCCAATTCCCAGAATTCCACCGCCGATCAGGGTCTGGCGGCGGCTCAGGTCCGGTCCGCTGATGTTGAAATCCATCGGATCGCCTCCATTTACATCGCGCACGATTTAATCGTGTACGAGCTATATGGACGCAAACCGCCGTGACGTCAATGCTTGCCAAGAAAAAAAATGCTGCTTAGGAACGGATCATGTCAGAAAACACTCCCCCCAAGGAAAAGCGCCCGGCATCGCCGGCACCGCAACCCGAGACATCCGGGTCGGAACTCGAGGATTTTCTGTGCTTCGCGGTCTACGAAGCCAACCTGGCGTTCAACCAGCTTTACAGATCGCTTCTGGACGGGATCGGCCTCACCTATCCGCAATATCTTGTCATGACGCTGCTCTGGCGGCGCGATGAGCGGACTGTCAAGGAGATCGGCGAGGCGCTGAGCCTCGAGTACAACACGCTGACGCCGCTGATCAAGCGACTGGAAGCGATGGGTCTCGTCTCGAGGGTCAGGGACCTCACCGACCAGCGCGTGGTCAAGGTGACCTTGACTAACGAGGGTCGCACCTTGCGAGAAAGAGCGCGAGAGATACCGGGCTGTGTCGCGGAAGCAGCAGGCCTGACCGACGAGGCTTTCGGCGAACTCAAGGCCGCGCTGAACCGATTGCGCTCCAATCTCCTGACGGACGCAGAATGATAGGCACGAAAGCCGGCACCACACCGAAGCCGCCTGAAGGCACGGGCAAGAAATTCGACGGCGATCCGCAGTTCGCTGCCAATGTCAATGACAAGCTCTACTTGTTCCTCAACGAAGACATCTTCGGCGAGTTTCATAAAGACACGGTCGGCACCATCGCCAAGGCCGAAGCTAACTGGAAGAAGATCCGCTCCGCCGCGGCGACCGGGCTTTGATACGGTCGAGGCCGGGTATGCATCATGCCCGGCCCTTCTCCCAACGTTTCACATGGAAAAGGAAATACCCACAGCAGAACATTCAGATGTTCTTTATTTTGGCACGAAAAGGCAGCGGAAGATAAAAACAAATGGAAAGTAGTTTTTATTAAAATTTTCAGTATTTAGGGTAATTCGGATTTTTACTTGCGAAAATCGTAACGCAGCGTAACCTCGATCCCATAGAAACGCATCGAGAGACGTCGCAATGCCCTATACTAGGTTTGGAACGTTAATCGCTGGGGTGGTCTTTTTCCTTGGTTGCATGCAGGTCGCTATTGCGGCCGGCGTGGCTTTGGGTGCCATCGTCGAACCGCATCCGGGCTTTTTCCTCGGCAACATGACACGCGAACAGGCCATCGACAGTGGTCTCATGAAGATCATGGCGGCGGTTGCCTTCGGCATCATTACCGAGATCAGCCGGTCGGTCGAACGAAAGTAGCCACAGGCGGACCGGTTCGGCCGAACCTTGCGCTTCCGTCTTGCCCGCGGCAGTTCCCTGTGGAACGCTGCGCTGGTGATGAAAGCCACTCCCGAGATCCGATCCACGAAGGCCGCCCTGGTCGCGGCTGCGCTGCTGGCGTCGTCCGCCTCAGCAGCCGACTCGGTCAACGCCTCGACCGAGACTCTTTTTAGTGCCGTCAACGAACGCCTGTCCCATATGCAGGCCGTGGCCGCCTGGAAGGCCGATAACGATCGCCCGGTCGAGGATCTGGAACGAGACAAGGTGGTTCTTGAGGCAGCTCGTCTGCAGGCGGCCGAAGTCGGCCTGCGTGCCAAAAACGTCACCCTGTTCTTTCAGGCGCAGATTGATGCGGCCAAGGACATCCAGTCCTGTTGGATCGCCCGCTGGGAGGAAGGGGCGGCCCGACCGGAGTCCGTCCCCGATCTGGTGGATGAAGTCCGGCCCGCGCTGCTGACGCTCGGCGACAGCATTTTAAGGGAACTGGCAAAAACATCGGTTGCCGCCGATGACAGGCCGGACTTCGACGCAGCCCTGACGGTCGATTGCCTGTCCGAACAATCTCGGCAGGCCCTGTTCGACGGGCTCCTGGGCATAAATCCCTGAGTTTCTGTTCATCTTCAGATGGGTACAGGACCCGAAATCAGACCTTGCTTCGCTGACCAACTCCCCACCGGTCTCCTTAAGTGTGCTGGCAGCAAAGACGCATCTGTCGCCGGCAATGGCATCAGGCCGGCGCTCGCCGATCTTGCCATCATGCCAGGATCAGTGCCTCTCCGCATGATCGAATAGGTCAACCGACAGCTTGCCGCTGTTAGGATATTGGTAAATTTTGTGGCGTTTCATAATGGAGACGCAACTTGTAATTGATTTCAAGGCCTGGTTGCGAAATAGTGTCGGGCGCGTTGGTGCAGGAAGACCGGGGTGGCAATGAATTCCTTTCCTGCCGTTTGGGCTGACGGTGCAGGCGAACCGGAAACGGATACTTCCCCGGGTGCGGAGGATCCGACCGACGGAGCCGCACGCACCTCATTCCGGTCTGCCCTCAGCGTTGCAGTTTTCGGTTTCGACGACACCGAAGCAATGCGCACCCAGATGAAAACCGCTGACCTCGACCTTCTCCACAGCCGGCTCGGCACGGTCTGCGCCGTGGCCGCATCGGAATTCGGCGGCAAGCTCGTGAACCATCCGGGGGGAGAGAAGGTTCTCGTCTTCGGCGTTCCCCGGCCGCATGAACTCGATGCGGAACGGGCCGTGCTCGCGGTCCAGGAAATCCTGAGAAACTTCGAGTGGACCCGTTCGCAATACCCGGCGCCTCTGCGCTGCGGATTGGCCAGCGGCGAAGGTTTTCTTCGTCTCGATCCAGGGCCGAATACCTCACCGAGCAGGGTGTCCGGACCGGTTTATGAGGAAGCCCTCGGGCTCCTGCGGCATGCACCCGGCAACGTGCTTCTGGTATCAGCGAACGCGCAGGCGCTTTTCCGCAACAATTTCGATGCCCGCAAGGTCAGCCTTGGCGGTGGAGGCGATATTGCCTTCGAGATCTCGCCGGCCGTGACCCCGGCGACCCGGTTCGATGCCGGTGAAGAGGATAACCGTCTCGGCGCCTTCAGGGGACGGACCGAGGAAATGGCGGCTCTGGAAGCGACCTGGGACGACGTCCTGACAGGTGTTTCGCGATCGGTACTGATCCGCGGAGAACCCGGCATCGGCAAGTCCCGGTTGCTTCACGCCTTTCTGCAGAAAGCCGGTGCCGGCCATCCTCTGGTGTTCTCCTTTGCCGGCTCCGTCCACCACAAGCGCACTCCCTATTTTCCGGTCGCCCGGGGGTTGCTCGCCTTTCTCGGCCTGAAAGGCTTCCAGAGCCCGACCCTCCTGGACATGGTTGTTCGCAACCTGCTGGCCGACCTGGATCTCGAGACGCCCCGCGACACCGCCAATCTCAAGGCAGTCCTCAAGGCCGGCAGTCTCGACGCGCTGCCTCCCCAAGCCGAATGCGCTGCGGACAACCCGGCCGAGACGCTCCTGTCCTGTTTCCGGGCGCTGTCGCAGATCCATCCGGTGATCCTGGTCTTTGAGGACGCGCACTGGATGGACAACAGCACGCTTCATCTGGCGAAGACCCTGTGCGATGACCCCGGACACCGTCCGATCCTGACCCTGACAAGCAGCCGACCCGGCCAGGTCGCGACCAGCCTGACCGCTTCAGCGACCCTGATCTGCAGATTGCGTCAGCTCAATCGGGATCAGACCCGCGCCCTGGCGGCGGACCTCCGGCCGGCTGGGCTGTCCGATGACCACTTCGAACAGATCGTCCGGCGTTCGGACGGAATTCCCCTCTATCTGGAAGAGCTCATGAATGCCGCGGCCGAACGCGGCGACGCCTTGTTCGACAAAGCCCTGGACACGCTCATTCCCGCTTCGCTGCGTGAAACGCTTGCGGCGCGCCTGTCGCATCTCGGCGACAAGGGCGAAGTCTTGATGATTGCGGCCGTCCTAGGCAAGACCTTCGACATCCGGCTGCTGGCCGATGTCGCGGGGCTACCCAGGGACAAGCTGGACGAGCATCTCGCAGCGTTCCGGAAAGCCGATCTTGTCTACCGGATCGGCTCCGATACGGACGGCCGGTTCGAGTTCAAGCACAGCCTGGTTCAGGATCTCGCCTATCAGTCCCTCGCTCCGTCGGAGCGCAGCAACGTTCACCTCCGGGTTGCCGAAGCGCTGACGGAAAGGCCGGCAGGCTATCCTGCGGTCGCCGCCGAAGTCATCGCGCGGCATTTCGAACGCGGCGGCAATATCCCCAGGGCGCTGGAATATCTGGAACTTGCCGGAATGGAAGCCGTTCAGATCGCAGCGCACAAGGAGGCCGGACGCTACTTCAACAAGGCACTCGACCTTGCAGCGGACATCACCTCACGCGAGGAACGCGACCTTGCCGTCAACCGGTTCCTGCTGTTGCTCGGACCCCAGCTGATCACCAATCACGGCTTCGCCTCCGAGGAAGTACGCGAGGTCTACACCAGGGCGCGCAGCCTCACCTCGACCGACTCCGGTTCGCCGGAAGTTCTGCGCATGCTGTGGGGCGTCTGGGGTGCACATATCGTGAAGGCGGACATCGCCTTCGCCAGGGACCTTGCGGACGAGTTCCTGAGCTTTGCCCGCGCACGCGGCGATGCGCTGGAACTGGCAGCCGGGCACTATATGGCCGGGGTTGGTGCCTTCTATGTCGGCGATCTGGCCACGGCGGAGCGGTCGCTCCTGTCCGCCGTCAAATCGGCCATGGAAGCCGATTTCGACGAGATGATCACCAAATACAGCCTCGATCTCGGGATCCTGGCGCTGTCATACCTGTGCTGGTGCTACGCCCTTGCCCATCGCCGCGACAAGCTTGCCCAGACCAGCCTCGACCTGGAAACGGCTGCGCTCCTTTCCGATCATGCCTTCTGCCAGGCGTTCAGTTACTGTTTCCTCGCCACCACCCACAACTTCCTCGGCAATGGCGCGGAGGCCGAACGCCATGCGGTCGCGGCGGCAAAACTCAGCCGCAAGCAGGGTTTTGCCCAGCAGCTTGCGCAGGCGGACATCAATCTCGGCCGGGCACAGGTGATCGCCGGCGACCCTTCCGGTCTCGGCCTCATGGAACACGGCCTTGCCGCATATCTCGCGACCGGCGCCGTGCTGGCGCGGCCCTACGCGGAAGCCTGGATCGCCGAGGCCCTGCTCAGTCAAGACCAGCCGAATGCCGCGCTCAGCCGGCTGCTGGAGGTCCGCCGGTTCACCGTAAAATCCGGCGAACGCTACTACGATGCCGAGTTGCTGCGGCTTTCGGCCCTGGCCACCGGCGCCGCCCGGCCCGGGGCAATGCGCCAGGTGCGCACGCTGCTCGACAAGGCAGCCAGTCATGCTCGTCGGACGGGGATTGACCTGCATCTGAGCAACGCCCTCATCCACTTTCAGGGTCTGCCGGCCCTCTGAAGAAGCAAGAGATCCATTCCGCCCCGCGTGACGATTTCTAAATCAATAGCTGCAATTGTTCACGAGTACTTCCCTTGCGGGTGCAGTCTCGATCGAGCCGGGCCGCCGCCGCTCGGGCAACGATGGGGCAAACATGACGATACAGACACCGGTCAGGCAGGGCCTGATGATCGAAGGCCGATTCATTCAGGATATCGAACGGCTGAGACAGGACCTTGTGGATCTTGCCGGCGACGGCGGCAAGGATGCCATCGCCGGTCGGCTGGCCGGTGAAATCATCGCCGCGACCATGGCGCAGCCCGAACCGGTGAGCTTTCCTTCGCTGCAGCATTTTCTTGAAAACATCCTCTTCCGTCTCGGTGCCATCGCCTCGATGACAGCGCTGACCTCCGGCGTATATGACTGCGACTACTATGACCCGGCGACCGGGCCCGAGCCGCGTCTCGGCACGGCTAATGACGCGCGCGTGTCGCAATACTGGCAGTTCCTCACGCCCGGCGGCACGGACGCCGAATGGACCCAGGCTGCGGACACCGGTTCGCTCGCCGCCATCCTGCCGCAGGAAGGACATAGCCTGCCCTTTCGCGGCGAATGTGCCGGCGCCTTTCAGCTAACCGTTTTCTGGGGACTGCTGAACGGCCTCGGCAACGCGCGTTTCAGCGAGCTGGCAGACCGGTTCGGTACCATGCTGGTCGGCCCCTGGGATGCCAACCCGGCGACCGACTTCATGGCCGAGAAAGGCTCGCTGCTGGTTCCGCCGATCCCGGGCGACTACATGTATTTCAAGAACAGGGACGACTATCTGGAATATGCACCGGAGGGTTTCTGGCAGGGCCTCAACGCCATGTATATGGGCGCCGACATGCTCGGCACCCGGCATTATTCCGGGATGGGCGCCAGCTGGCTGAGCGAAGAAAACCTGCGCGCTTCCCTGGTGAACGCCTATTATCACGACTGCTATCCGCATATCGTGCCCTGCCCGCTGACGGAAGTGCGCTTCACCATCCGCCGGCTGCTGCAGGTCCCGTCCACACTCTCCGGGAAACCGATGCCGCTTCGTTCCGCACATCCCTCGAAAGGCGTCGTTCCGACATCCGCCACCCTGAAGACCGGCGGCTACGAGGCTCTGGCCCGCGGCACCTTCCAGAACCCGCGCACGACGGTTGCCGAATGCGCGGCACTCTTCGGTCTCACACCGCTCGACCTGCATCAGCAGCCGGGTTCCGGCCTGCAGAACCCGCCGATGCGCTTTGCCGCGGACGGTGCGACAATCGTGCTCACCTACCACGAACCGGACGACGACCGACGCAATCCGGACGCCATCGTGCGGGCGCTGGTGAAGTTGAAGTAAGATCTACCGGCGTTGATTCCGGGAACCTCACCTTCGTCTGTTGGTGGTGGCACCGGTCAATAGCCCACTTCACCCTCTGCCTGAGGAGGACCGTCAGGTCCGTCTCGAAGGATAGGCCACGCGCTCCGAAGCAAGCGGCCCACCCTTCGAGACAGCGCATTCGTGCTTCCTCAGGATGAGGGTGAGCAATTGGCAACTCTTGGCACCGACTTTGCGGAGGCACTGCCCTTAACGTGACGGCCAGCCCGACTTTTTCACAGTGCCATACCAGGCGACGAGCGAGAATACGAAGAGACCGGCAGCGACAGATACCGGATAGAGCATCGTTGTGGCGGCCGCCTCCAGATAGTTCGCCGCGCCTGCATCCGACCTGATCCCCTGAAAGAAAATCTGCCCCTGAATACCAACGCCGAATGCCATGCCGACCTGCTGGAAGGCCTGGAGTGCACCCGATCCCGCCCCTGCGTCTGCCGAAGCGACCCGCGACAGGGCGAGCTGGAAGAGGGCGGGAATGGCAGTGCCCGTCCCGAGCCCCACCACCAGCAGCGGCAGCATCAGCGCTTCGGGCGCCGCGGCACTTGCGACAACGAAGCGGATCGCGGCCAGCCCGCAAAGGACGACGAGCGTTGCCGCGGCGATCCGCCCCGCCAGCCATCGCCCACCCAGCCGTCCGGTCAGCGCCGAGGCGAGAATGACCCCTGCCGGATGCGGCGCCAGCGTCAACCCGGCCTTCATCGCGTCGAGACCCAGGCCGGACTGGAGCAGCACCGCGAGCATGAAGAACGAGCCCATGAGGCAGGAAAAGAAGAGCGTGACGAAGACAAGTCCGAAGACGAACACGCCGTCCCGTGTCAGCGCTGCCGGCAGCACCTGTGCCCGACCCTGGCGCGCATTGACCTGCTGACGCCGGAAAAACAGGACGGCGAGCGCTGCGCCTATGCCCATCAGCGCCATGCACCAGAGCGGCCAGCCGAATTGCCGCCCCTCGACGAGAGGGAAGACCAGAGCGAGAACGGCAAGGGCATACAGCGCTGTGCCCAGCCAGTCGGGGCGGACACGGGACCCGCCCGGGAATGGCGGCAGCAAGCGCAAGACGCCGAGAAGCGAGACGAGACCGATGGGAAGGTTCATCAGGAAGATCGGCCGCCAGCCGAGCGAGTAGAAATCGGCCGCGACGACGGCACCGCCCACCAGCGGTCCGGCAACGGCCCCGAGCGCGCTGACGGACCCGAAAAGGCCGATGGCCTTCCCCTTGTCCGCGCCGGAGAAGATCACGTGCACGATGGCGAGCACCTGTGGCACCATCGCTGCCGCACACAGCCCCTGCACTGCCCGGGCGGCGATCAGGGCCGTGATATCCGGCGCCAGCCCGCAGCCAAGCGAACTCAGCGTAAAGCCCGCGACACCCCAGACAAACACCCTGTCCCGGCCGATGACATCCCCGAACCGGCCAAAGGGCAGGAGACCGGCGGCAAAGGAGAGCACATAGACGACCAGGACCCATTCCAGCTCGGTATCCGTTGCGCCCAGGCCCTGCCGGATCGACGGCAGAGCCAGATTGACGACGCTGACATCGAGAATGTTCATGAACATCGCGAGATACAGGGCAAACAGCGCCGCCCAGCGATTGCCGCTTCCCCGGCCCTGCTCTCGGCTTTTCACCACCCTGTCCGCCCCAACCGACATTCCGGACTCCTCACGATCCTGCAACTCTTTATTCGTTACTTATAAAGTTACAAATTCGGATTCGTCAATCTCACGTATCTTTAATTGTCACTTGATCGAATCCGGCATAATCTCGCCAAAACGGAGACAGAGATGCGAACCGACAGCCGCCTGCCCCGCGTTCTCCATGTGCTTTTGCACCTGGACCAGACGGAGGAGCCGGTGACCTCAGAACAGATCGGCAAGATGCTGAACACCAACCCCTCGCTGGTCCGCCGCACCATGGCAGGCTTGCGCGAGGCCGGTTTCGTCGGCGCCAGCAAGGGCCACGGCGGCGGATGGATGCTCGCAAGAGGCCTTGAGGAAATCACGCTGGCCGACGTCTACACCGCCCTCGGCTCCCCGCAGCTTTTCGCCTTGGGCCGTTCCGACGACGCACCAAGCTGCCTTCTGGAACAGGCCGCCAACCAGGCAACCTCAGCGGCCCTGGAGGCCGCGCGAGAGTTGTTTCAAGCTGAACTCCGGAAGGTGACGGTGGCGGATCTGGTGCGGCCGCATGCAAGGGTGGTCAGGGAACATCAGGAGTTCCGGTAAGTTTCCTGTTCAGGATGAAAGGCTTTCCTTTCTCCTTGCGCCGCGACGCAGCATTGTATACAAGCGCACACAATATAAATCCGCTACAACTCTTCACCGTAGAGTTCCGTTCGTTCAACGCCCCATTTTTCAAACCTGCGAGGCCGCGTTTCCATGGCAAAGATCAAAGTCGACAACCCGGTCGTCGAACTCGACGGCGACGAGATGACCCGCATCATCTGGGCCTTCATCAAGGACAAGCTGATCCATCCCTATCTCGACATCGACCTGCACTATTATGATTTGTCGATCCAGAAGCGTGACGAGACCGACGACCAGATCACCGTCGATGCGGCCAATGCCATCAAGGAGCACGGCGTCGGCGTCAAATGCGCCACCATCACGCCGGACGAGGCCCGGGTGGAGGAATTCGGCCTGAAGCGCATGTATCGTTCGCCCAACGGCACCATTCGCAACATCCTCGGCGGCGTCATCTTCCGCGAGCCGATCATCATGCAGAACGTGCCGCGCCTGGTGCCGGGCTGGACCCAGCCGATCATCGTCGGCCGCCATGCCTTCGGCGACCAGTACCGCGCCACCGACTTCCGTTTCCCGGGCAAGGGCAAGCTCACCATCACCTTCACCGGCGAGGACGGCAAGGTGATCGAGCACGAGGTTTATGACGCCCCGTCCGAAGGCGTTGCCATGGCGATGTACAATCTCGATGACTCGATCCGCGACTTTGCCCGCGCCTCGCTGAACTATGCCCTCAACCGCAAGGTCCCCTGCTATCTCTCCACCAAGAACACGATCCTGAAGGCCTATGACGGCCGCTTCAAGGATCTCTTCCAGGAAATCTATGACGCCGAGTTCAAGGACCAGTATGCCGAAGCCGGCATCTGGTACGAGCACCGGCTCATCGACGACATGGTCGCCTCCGCGCTGAAATGGTCCGGCGGTTACGTCTGGGCCTGCAAGAACTATGACGGCGACGTCCAGTCCGACACGGTGGCGCAGGGCTTCGGCTCGCTCGGCCTGATGACCTCCGTCCTGATGACGCCGGACGGAAAGACTGTCGAGGCGGAAGCCGCCCACGGCACGGTGACGCGTCACTATCGCCAGCACCAGAAGGGTGAAAGCACCTCCACAAACTCCATCGCCTCGATCTTTGCCTGGACGAGAGGTCTCGCCCACCGGGCGAAGCTCGACGGCAACGACAAGCTGGCGCGTTTCGCCAAGACCCTGGAGGATGTCTGCATCCGAACCGTGGAATCCGGCTACATGACCAAGGACCTTGCCCTCCTGGTCGGCCCGGATCAGGCCTGGCTCACCACGACCGGCTTCCTCGACAAGATCGACGAGAACCTTCAAAAGGCGATGGCGGAACTCTGAAACCCGCTGTATGGCGCCCCGGCAAGCACCGGGGCGTTCTTCCACTGAGGCAGGAGCACTTGCCGCGCACGCGCATGGGGAAGAGTAATGATTGAGCTTTTTGGCGCCGATTATTCCGTCTATGTGCGCTCCGCCCGTATGGCGCTCGCCGAAAAGGGCGTCCCCTACCGGCTCATTCCCGTCGATGTCTTCGCCCCCGGCGGTCCGCCGGCGGAGTATTTCCAGTTGCAACCCTTCGGCAAGATCCCTGCGCTGAAGCACGGCGATTTCACGCTCTACGAGACCGCCGCCATCCTGCGCTATGTCGACGAGGCCCTCGACGGGCCGGCCCTCCAGCCGGAACGTCCACAGGCACGGGCGCGGATGAACCAGGTTCTCGCCATTCTCGACAATCACGCCTACCGGACCCTTGTCTGGGACATCTATGTCGAGCGCATGTCGAAGACGCGGGACGGCGCTCCGGCAGACGAAGTCAAGATCGCCTCCGCCCTTGGCCACGCCCGAACCATAATCGGCGCACTGGAGGCCCTGGCGGCAGAAGGCCGTTTCCTGATGGGCGACCGGCTGTCCCTCGCCGATTGTCATGCGGCACCGATGCTGGCGCTGTTCGAAAAGGCCGAGGAAGGCCGTCTGCTGCTGCGCCCGGCACCGAAGCTCTCCGCCTGGCTGGCGGCGATCAGCGAACGGCCGAGTTTCCGGGAGACGGAGCCCCAAAGAGGAGCCGGCTGAGCCGGAACACCCGGCAGCCGAAAAGTTTTCGTGCTAGCTTCCTGTGGCTTTATACCAACCTCAACAAATAGGAACCCATCTGATGGCGCTGTTCCGATTTGCCGACAAGGCGCGTTGCGCAGGACGGCCCGGCTGGCCGTTCAAGCGGCGCAACGCAGTCCGGCGGGCCGGAACAGGCCACCCGAGGGCCGCGTTTGGGGACTGTTCTGCTGCGTTGCAGGTTTTGGACGATAAACCATATCGCCCTGCAACCCGCTCCTTGCCGAACAGTCTCCAAACACGGTCAGATCGGTTCCTATTTGTTGAGGTTGGTATAAGTTGCCGATCTTCCGGCATGCAGACGGAGCCGACCATGGTTGAATCAATTTCTGAAGAAAAGAAATTTCGCACCAAATTTCATATAGTTGCAGCAGCTCTCTTAAGCGCCTTCCTGCTCTTTGCAACAAGTCCGGGCGCGCTGGCACAAGCGGTTTACGAACCGGCCCGTGGCACTGCGGAGCGTCAGGAACTGCTGGACGCGGTGCGCCCGCTGATGGAAGTGCGGGTCGGCAAGCCGGTCGAATTCGTTGTCGACTGGATGCGCTCCGGCAGCGGCTGGGCCTTCATCCAGGTCTCGCCCCAGCGTCCGGGCGGCGCGGCGATCAATCTGGCGCACACCACCTTCGCCTCGCAGGCGGAGTATATGGACGGACTGATGACCTTTGCGCTGCTGCGCTTCGACTATGGCCGCTGGAACCTGGTCGACTTCGTCGTCGGGCCGACGGACGTCTTCTGGCAGGGCGACCCTCTCTATGCGCAACTGCCGCAGGGGCTGACGCCTTATTGAGCAGCTGCCCCTCTCGCGAACGGAGGTCCAACTGCGCAGGCGTATAGAGTGGAAGCAAGCGGCCCGTGCATCACCGCAATTCGAGGTTTTGCCGGCGATGGAAATCGCGTCTGTTTGACCGGGTCTTTCGCCTTGCGGCCCGACTTGCCCGCCGGTTCGCCATCCGGTTTGCCCTCGCCACTGATTTTTCTCGGCTTTTCATCAAAAGGCGAAGACGCGCCCCCGACAACGTCTGCTGAGCACTCTTGCGGTCCGAACAGCACGAAGTCGTGCGCGGTGGTGACCGGAACGTGATTGGGCAATTGGCCCGCGGTACCCATTTCGAAGGGATAGGCAAATCACTCAGGAGGAGACAATGACGTTCGATACCGACAAGGTCCGGTCTGCCGAAACGACACCGCGTCACGTGGTTCTGAAGATGCTGATCGTCTCGACCTTCGTGGCAGCCGCAGCACTAGCCCTGGCCGCGCTGCTGAACTGACCGGCTACGCCGCCGAGACGAATGAGGCGCACCCCACGGGCGCGCCTTTCGCTTTTCAGGAACGTGGCGTTCCGCGGCTCAGAGCCCCGTCAGGTAAGCCTCGATCGCCCCGACCGCATCTCCGGCCTTGGCACCGTCAGGACCGCCGGCCTGGGCCATGTCCGGCCGTCCGCCGCCGCCCCGCCCGCCAAGGGCTTCCGAGCCGATCCGCACCAGATCGACGGCGCTGACCTTGTCGGTCAGGTCCTGGGTGACGGAAGTGACGATAGCCGCCTTGCCGTCTTCGGCAACGCTGATCAGGACCACCACCCCGGAGCCGAGCTGGGTCTTGGCCTCGTCGGCCATGCCCTTCAGGTCTTTCGGATTGATGCCTTCGACCGTGCGTGCCATCAGCTTGAAGCCGCCGGCTTCCTTCACCGGAGCGGCACCGTCGCCGCCTCCGCCCATGGCGAGTTTCTTTTTCGCGTCCGCCAGCTCGCGTTCCAGTTTGCGCCGGTCCTCGACCAGTTGCGCCACCCGTGCCGGCACGTCGTCGGCGCCGGTCTTCAACAGAGCGGCGAGTTCGCGCATGCGCTTGTCCTGCGCGTCCAGATATGTCCGGGCTTCGGAACCGGTCAGCGCCTCGATACGCCGCACGCCTGCGGCGACCGCGCCTTCGGAGACGAGGGTTACGAGGCCGATATCGCCGGTGCGCCTGACATGGGTGCCGCCGCACAGTTCCAGCGAATAGGGCTTGCCTTCCTTGGGCCCGTGCAGGGCGGTGCCCATGGAGACGACCCGAACCTCATCACCGTATTTTTCGCCGAAAAGCGCCATTGCCCCGGCTTCGATGGCATCATCCACGGCCATCAGATGCGTTTCGACCGGCGCGTTCTGCAGGACGATCTCGTTGGCGAAGGTCTCTACATTCGCCAGTTCCTCGTCGCTGACGGGCTTCGGATGAGAGAAGTCGAAGCGCAGGCGTTCCGGCGTCACGAGGGAACCTTTCTGGGCGACGTGACTGCCGAGCACTTCGCGCAGGGCTTCGTGCACCAGATGGGTGGCCGAGTGGTTGGCGCGAATGGATGTCCGGCGTGCATGGTCGACCTTCAGCTCCAGCGCCTGGCCCGGCACCAGCGTGCCTTCCTCGACGGTGACGGCATGGACGAAGAGGCCTTCGGCCCTCTTCTGGGTGTTGGTGACAACCGCCCGGACACCGTTTGCAAGCATCAGGCCGGTATCGCCCACCTGGCCGCCGCTCTCGCCGTAAAAGGGCGTCTGGTTGAGAACGACGAAACCGCTCTCGCCCGCCTTCAGCGAAGCAACTTCCTTGTCGTCGGCGGCAAGGCCGGCAACGATGCCTTCGGCGGTTTCGGTCTCATATCCGAGGAAGTCGGTCGCGCCGTGCTTTTCCTTCAGCGCAAACCAGACGGCTTCGGTCGCAGCGCTCCCCGAGCCGGACCACGCTGCACGGGCCTCCGCCTTCTGCCGATCCATGGCGGCGCTGAAGCCGTCGGTGTCGACGGTGATGTCGCGGGTACGCAGCGCGTCCTGGGTCAGGTCTAGCGGGAAACCGTAGGTGTCGTAGAGCTTGAAGGCGGTCTCGCCGTCGAGCTGGGCACCGGCCGCCATGCCTTCCGTTGCCGTGTCGAGCAGGCCGAGGCCGCGCTCCAGCGTCTTGCGGAAGCGGGTCTCCTCCAGCTTCAGCGTCTCCGTGATCAGTGCCTCGGCGCGGCTCAGCTCCGGATAGGCCCGGCCCATCTCACGCACCAGCGCCGGCACCAGCTTGTGCATCAGCGGCTCGCCGGCGCCCAGGAGATGGGCATGGCGCATGCCGCGGCGCATGATCCGGCGCAGCACGTAGCCGCGGCCCTCGTTGGAGGGCAGTACGCCGTCGGCGATCAGGAAGCTGGTTGAGCGCAGGTGGTCGGCAATCACCCGGTGACTGCCGGCCGCCGCTCCTTCCGCCTCGACGCCCGTAGCATTGACGGAGGCGGAAATCAGTGCCTTGAAGAGATCGATGTCGTAGTTGTTGTGAACACCCTGCATGACGGCGGCGACACGCTCGATGCCCATGCCGGTATCGATGGACGGACGCGGCAGATCGAGGCGCTTTTCCGGCGTCTGCTCATACTGCATGAAGACCAGGTTCCAGATCTCGATGAACCGGTCGCCGTCCTCTTCTGCAGAGCCTGGAGGACCGCCCCAGATGTGGTCGCCGTGATCGTAGAAGATTTCCGAGCACGGGCCGCAGGGGCCGGTATCGCCCATGGACCAGAAATTGTCGGAGGTCGGGATGCGGATGATACGGTCCTCGGACAGGCCGGCGACCTTCTTCCACAGGTCAAATGCCTGGTCGTCCTCGGAAAAGACGGTCACCAGAAGCTTGTCCTTCGGCAGGCCGAATTCCTTCGTCACCAGGTTCCAGGCAAGCTCGATCGCCCGGTCCTTGAAATAGTCGCCGAAGGAGAAGTTGCCGAGCATCTCGAAAAAAGTGTGATGGCGCGCGGTGTAGCCGACATTGTCGAGGTCGTTGTGCTTGCCGCCGGCGCGCACGCATTTCTGCGCCGTCACTGCGCGGGAATAATCGCGCTTTTCAATGCCCGTGAAGACGTTCTTGAACTGGTTCATGCCCGCGTTCGCGAACATCAGGGTCGGATCGTTGCGCGGCACCAGCGGTCCGGACTCGACCACCTGGTGGTCGTTCTTCTTGAAATAGTCCAGAAAGGCGGAGCGGATTTCATTTACGCCGGTCATTCGGGTCTCGCATCGGTCCCAGCCCTGCCCATGCAGAGCCTGTTGTAAATCTGAGTGCGCGGGATCTCTTCGCCGATCCGCGCCGGAACAGCCTTTTAACTTTCACCTCCAACCCTGTCCAGCGGTTGCAGCCCGGCAACGCGGCGGCAGCCGCGGTGTTTCTATGGTTTTCCCTTACACCGGTTTTTCATCCGGTCTTCCT
>ENA-ORCZ01000335-ORCZ01000335.1-marine-metagenome-genome-assembly--contig:-NODE-335-length-24184-cov-2.636247_pt1 | contig 24184 bp, 18 predicted proteins | sample MGYA00237785_ERZ508519 | MGnify/ENA primary metagenome ERZ508519 (study PRJEB26189, sample SAMN06268790) | marine metagenome | isolation source: Bioluminescent Bay, La Paraguera, Puerto Rico | place...
GGATCCGCAGCATCTGGCTGGATCATGTGACCGAGATGGGGCCGGTCCTGCCGCAGGACCGCGTCAGCCTCGGGAAGTTCGTCTTCTACCTGGGCGCCGGCCTGATCGTCATTCCGGCCCTGTTGCGGGTGCTGGTCGCGGAATACGGTACGGCGCGCTTCTGGCCGCTGTTCTTCACGGCCTTTGCCGGAGCCGGCCTCTGGGCCGTGGCGACCCTGCACGTGCGCTTCTCCGGCTATGCCGAACTCGCCTTCATTCTGGGCTTCGCCGTGGTGCTCGACCGCTTCCTGCGCTGGTCGGCGCGCATCGGCAGCGACCTGCTGCGCGGCGTCCTGCGCGGCGGCTTCCTGACCGCCATGCTGCTGGGGCCCATCATCGTCGGCTCGACCCTCATGAGCGAGGAAAACCAGGCCAGGACTCGTGCGGCCGCGGCAAACCCCGGCTGCGACCTGCGCGGGGTCTCCGACTACCTGAACAGCGATCCGCGTTGGTCGGCGGCACCGCAGACCATCCTCACCTTCCTCGACATCGGCCCGGAGCTGCTGTACCGGACGCCTCACGAGGTCATCGCCACGCCCTATCACCGCAACGGCGACGGCATCTACGACAGCCACCGCATCATGACCAGCCGCGACGACGGCGAGGCGCGGCGGCTCATGGCGAGACGCGGCATCGACCTCGTCCTGCTGTGCCAGTTGCCGGCGGAACGGGCCTTCTTCTCCGACGGCGAGGGCGACAACACGCTGTACCGCCGCCTGGATGCCGGAGATCCGCCGACCTGGCTGACGCCGGTGCCCCTGCCCCCGGAACTCCAGGCGCGGGCCAAGCTCTATCACCGGAGCCTGTAGTCGGCGCTTTCAGCCGGGGCTTCCCGCAGGCGCTTCTGGCCGCCTGAAAACGCCGTTAGCAAATTATTGAGCGGCCTGCGCCACACTGCGCCCCATTGTCACCCGATGGGCCTCACGGAGCAGGTAAGCCAAGATGCAGCGCCACCCCGTACATGACCAGCAGGCCGCCCTGGCCGACGCCCTGCAAGCCTCGGCGCAAACCGCCTGGCAGGCGGAGAGGCCGCGCGTCGCCGTCCTGCTGCCCTGCTACAACGAGGAAGCGGCCATCGCCCGGGTGGTGCGCGATTTCCGTGCCGCCCTGCCCCAGGCCGAGATCTACGTCTACGACAACGCCTCGAGCGACAAGACGGGCGCCGTGGCGGAAGAGGCCGGTGCCGTCGTCGTGGCGGAGCCGCTGCGCGGCAAGGGCAACGTGGTCCGCCGCATGTTCGCCGACATCGACGCCGACATCTACGTCCTGGCCGATGGCGACGACACCTATGACGCCGACGCCGCGCCGGCGTTGATCGACAAGCTGTGCCGCGACCAGCTCGACATGGTCAACGCCGCGCGCCACAACACCAGCGACGAGGCCTACCGCCGTGGCCACCAGTTCGGTAACCGGTTGTTTACCAGCCTGGTGAGCACCCTCTTCGGCAAGCGCTTCGATGACATCCTCTCAGGCTACCGGGTGTTCTCCCGGCGCTTCGTGAAGTCCTTCCCGGCTCTGGCCCAGGGTTTCGAGATCGAGACCGAACTGACCGTCCACGCCCTGGAACTGCGCATGCCGGTCGACGAAGTCATGACGGCCTACAAGGAGCGTCCCGAGGGTTCGGAGAGCAAACTCAGCACCTTCCGCGACGGCTTTCGCATCCTGCGCACCATCGTCCGTCTGACCAAGGAAGAGCGCCCGCTGCAGTTCTTCGCCGCCGCCGGGGCCGTGCTGGCCCTCAGTTCGGTCGGCCTGGCGGTGCCGCTGTTCATCACCTACCTCGAGACCGGCCTGGTGCCGCGGATCCCGACGGCGGTGCTGGTCTGCGCGCTGATGATTCTCGCCTTTCTCAGCCTGGCCTGTGGCCTGATTCTCGATTCCGTCGCCCATGGGCGTCGCGAACTGAAGCGCCTGCACTACCTTCACCTGCCCGCGCCGCCGCGGCTGACGGCCGAAGAACACCAGATTTCGACGCCGGAAGAGCCGACTTCTTCCGCGTATTCTTACGCCGGATAAAAGAGCCCCGACTTTGTAAATCGTTGTTTTCCTTGCGTCGACGGCAGATAAACTTAATTTTAGCCAATTATACAGTCAATTTAACAAAGTATTATTCGAATAACTCATTGCCCTCTATGTTTTATTTCTCGCGAGCAAGAAAAGAATGCTGCTGCATTTTACTGTTTGTTAATGGGAACGACGCATTATTCGTCTCGGATATGCGTGCATAGGAGGTCGCAATCATGTTCGAAACGATCAAGTCTTTCCTGACGGATGAATCCGGCGCCACGGCTATCGAGTATGGCCTGATCGCCGCTCTGGTCTCGGTGGCCGCTATCGCCGCCCTTCAGGCTCTCGGTAACTCGCTGGACAATCTGTTCACCGAGGTCTCCAACAGCCTGGACGATGCCGTGAACCAGGGCGTCGGCGGCGGTGGTTCCTAAGTCCTAACACGGCGGCCCACCCGGGCACGCCGGGACTTAGTCTCATGACGATAGGGCCCGGGGCAAACGTCCCGCGGCCCTATCTTCTTTCGGGCGGTCTGCACGATTTATGCGATGTCGTGCGGGTCGCAGCGGAGTTTACCCGAAAGGTTGGGGCATGGATTTCTCGGACGCCACAGCGCGTTTTACGATACTCGCCTTTTCCGGCCTGCTGATCGCGGCAGCGGCGAGCGACTGGCGTAACTACACGGTACCGAACCGCTACAGCCTGGCGCTGGTAGCGCTTTTTCCGTCCTACGTCGTTGCCTCTGGCGGCAACGTCGATTGGCTCGGCGCGCTCATGTACGCCGGCATCGCCTTCGTGGCGGGGTTCCTGTTCTTTCTGGCGCGTGTCTGCGGCGGCGGCGACGTGAAGCTTTTCGTCGCCGTGACCCTCTGGGCCGGCCCCGCCCTCTTCGTCCCCATGGCGTTCTACACCTCGGTCGCCGGCGGCATCCTGGCGGCCGGCATGTGGGTGAACCACAAGTTCAATCGCTCCACCGTGCCGGCGCATCTCGTCTTCTCCTCGCAGGAGGCGTCGTTCGGCAAGCAGCCGATGCCCTACGCCGTTCCCATCGCCGTCGGTGGGCTTTTCGTGGCGCTGCAGCTCCTGAAGGGGATCTAGAGCATGCGCCGTTTCACGATCCACATTCCAGGCTTTGCCAGCCCCCTTGCCGGAGGTACCGGCTTTGGCGCGCGGAGGTCTTGTCTCTGCCGCGCCTCGGAGGACTGAACGATGTCTCTCAGAAACATTCTCCTCATCGCCGCGGCTCTGCTGATCACCGTGGTCACCACCTTCATCGCCCGCAGCTGGGTCGCCAGCCAGCGCGCCCAGCCCGTGGTTGTGACGCAGCAGGCCCCCGCGCCCAAGGGCGTGAAGGTGCTGGTCGCCAAGGTCCCCCTGCCGACGGGCGTCTTCATTCAGGAAGAGCAGCTGCGCTGGCAGATCTGGCCCGACGAGGACGAGATCCCTGAAGAGTACATGACCGAAGAAGAGATCAAGATGGAGCAGCTGTACGGCGCGGTGGTGCGCCGGGGCTTCACGCCCGGCGAGCCCTTGACGCCCAAGCGTGTCATCCGCCCCGGCGAGCGCGGTTTTCTCGCCGCCGTCCTGCGACCGGGCTACCGCGCCGTCGCCATCCGCGTGAACGCGACTTCGGGCGTCAGCGGCCTGGTCTTTCCCGGCGACCGGATTGACATCATTTTGACACATACGCTGTCCGACCGTACGGGCACCGAGCCCGTCGAGCGGCGCGCCAGTGAAACCGTGCTGGAGAACGTACGGGTCCTGGCGATCGACCAGACCGTCTCCGAGGACACCACACAGCCGAGCTACGCCAAGAACTTCACCCTCGAAGTGACGCCCAAGCAGGCCGAGATGCTGACCGTCGTCCGTGAGCTGGGCGCGCTTTCCATCGCGTTGCGCAGCCTCGCCAAGGACGAGGAGGAATTGGAGCGCCTGGCCACCCAGGAAGAGCCCCTCGAAGAGCCCGATCCGGAGCGCGGCAGCACCTACACCTGGGACACCGAGGTGAGCCGCCTGGTCGGCATGGAGAAGGGCGGCCAGGGCGGCAATAAGAAGGTTGTTAACATTACCCGTGGTAATGAGGTCCAGGAGCAGCGCTTCTAGATATGGGTATCGTTATGCGCATGATTTCAAGGCTTTGGATGGCCGCGGCGGTCGCACTGTCGCTCTGCCTGGTAGCACCGGGTGGCCAGGCCGCGCTGCAGGGCCAAGCTGTGCCAACCAACGGCAATCCGATCACCATGGAGATCGGCGAAGGCCAGCTGCTGCGCCTGGACCGCGGGATGGCGTCTGTCTTCATCGCCAACCCGGGGATCGCGGATGTCAGCGCCAAGTCCGACCGCCTGCTGTATCTCTTCGGCAAGTCCGTCGGGACGACCACGCTCTTCGCGTTGGATGGCAGCGACAACGTCATCGCCAATGTGCAGGTCCGCGTCACCCACAGCCTGGACCGGCTGCAGTCGTCGCTGAATGAGCTGGTGCCCAACGGCCTGATCGTCGCCTCCTCCGTCGACGGCGCGATCATCCTCTCCGGCTCGGTCGAAACCGCCACCGAGGCCGAAAACGCGCGCCGCCTGGCCGCCCGCTTCGTCGGTGAAGGCGGCGAAGTGATCAACCGCCTGGCCGTCACGGCGCCCAACCAGGTGAACCTGAGGGTGCGCATCGCCGAGGTGTCGCGAGAGATCATCAATCAGTTCGGCTTCAACTGGGACGTCTTCGTCGACGGCGGATTCCAGTTCGGCCTGCAGTCCCTGCCCCCGGTCGCCGGACTCAACACCGTCTTCCTGGGCGGCGACATCGGCAACGCCTCGATCGACACGCTGATCGACGCCCTGGCCGACGACAACCTGGTCACCATCCTGGCCGAACCGAACCTGACAGCCGTGTCCGGCGAGACCGCCAGCTTCCTGGCCGGCGGTGAGTTCCCGATCCCGGTCGCCCAGGACGAGGACACGATCACCGTTCAGTTCAAGCAGTTCGGCGTCAGCCTCGCTTTCACGCCGACGCTGCTGGGCCGCAGCCGGGTGTCGATGCGGGTGCGTCCCGAGGTGAGCCAGCTGTCGACCGCCGTGCAGGTGCTGGCCGGCGGCCTGTCGATCCCCTCGCTGACGACGCGCCGCGCGGAGACCACGGTCGAGCTTGCCTCGGGCCAGAGCTTCGCCATTGCGGGACTGATCCAGGACAACTCCCGCCAGGAGCATCACCGCATTCCCGGCCTGGGCGACCTGCCGATCCTCGGCGCCCTGTTTCAGAGCGACCGCTTCCAGCGCAGCGAGACGGAACTGGTGATCATCGTCACGCCCTACATCGTACGGCCGGTCGATGCCGACCAGCTGCGCACGCCGCTGGATCCCTACCGCGCCGCGCCGCTCGCCGGCCGAAACAACGGCACCTCGGCTCCGCGCACCGTTCCGGTCGACCCGGCGCAGGCGTCGAGCCTGGGCTCGGACCCGAAAAACACCGGCTTCATTCTTGACTAGGAAGGCAGCGATGCTGAGCCATAAGAAATACGGCTTCCCCGCCCTCCTGGGGCTGACCCTCATTCTCACCGGCTGCGCGGGCGATCCTGAGCGCGCGCCCGAGAACCAGGCCGTCGCCGATGCCATCAACACGGTATTCTACCGCGGCAAGTGGCAGCAGATCCCGGCCTCGCCCGAAAACCAGGTCGAGACCATCATCTTCGAACAGCGTGTCGACTTCGCGCCGGGCAGCGCCGTCCTGGACCGCCCCGCCCGCCGGGCCATCGACCGCCTGATCGAAGAAGCCGACCCGGCGCCGGGCAGCCTTGTGAGCCTGAGCGTCCCCAAGGCGCAGGGCGGCCCCTCGACCTTCGACAGGGCGACTCTGCAGCGGCTGGAGTCCGTCCGCATGGTGCTCGCCAACCTCGGTATCGAAAGCGCCCTGGCCACGGACGCCATGGGCCGCGTCACCGATCTGGAGGCCGACGAGATCGGCCTGACCGTCACCAAGGTCATGGCGGTCCTGCCGGACTGCGATCAGCCGCAGCCCCTGGAGCCCGACCTGCCGGACTTCAACAGCGCCTTCGGCTGCTCCAACACCTACAACCTGGGAGTCATGATCGCCGATCCGCGTGACCTCGAACGCGGCCGCACGCTGGAGCCGGCGGACGCCGAGCGCGCCAGCCTGTCGATCCTGCGGTACCGCGTCGGGCAGGAGGAAGAGCTTCCGGAAGAGGACACCAAGTCCCAATGAGCGTAGCGGATCGCATCATCGAACAGAATCCATCTGACTCCATCGCCGCGGAATGCGTCGCCTTCGTGGGCGACAACCAGACACATTCCGTCGTCGCCTCGGTGCTGAGCGAGTACTTCGCCGAGCCGCTGGTGCGTGACGGCGGCCCCAACCAGGCCATCGAGTACCTGGCCGGCACGGCCGCCCCTTCCCTGCTGATCGTCGACGTCTCGGAGGCCGCCTCGCCGCAAACGGCGATGCTGTCCCTCAGCGCCGCCATCCCCGACGGCACCAAGGTCATCGGCATCGGCAGCGTGAATGACATCGCGGTCTATCGCGAGATCGTCGATTCGGGCGCCTGCGACTACCTGGTCAAACCGGTGACGGAAAAGGCGCTGGCCTCGGCGCTGAACCGCACCGAAGAGGCCGAGAAGCATCACTTCACCGAGAATGCGCCCGAGGAGAAGGCACGCATCGCGGTGATCGGCTCGCGCGGTGGCGTCGGCGCCAGTTCCGTGGCCCTGAACCTGGGGTGGATCCTGGCCGAGGAGCGCAAGTACAAGACCGCGCTGATCGACCTGGACCTCGAGTTCGGCACCATCGCGCTGTCGCTTGACCTGGAGCCGACCCGTGGGCTGCGAGAGGCCCTGGAGAACCCGGCCCGTGTCGACGGCCTGTTCATCGCCAGCGCGACGGCGAAGCTTACCGAGCACCTGTCGATCATGGCGACCGAGGAGAACCTCACCGCCGAGGTTCAGTTCAACCCCAACGCCGTGGATGCACTCTTCGAGGCCCTGGGGCGGACCAACGACGCCATTGTCGTCGACGTCCCCCGGACGTCCTATGCCGTGCGCCGTCGGGTGTTCGAGGCGGCGACGGAAATCGTCCTGGTGACCGAGTTGAGCCTGGGCGGCCTGCGCGATTCGCTGCGGCTGCTGCGCGGCATTCAGGAGGTGGCCCCCGACAAGCCGGTCCACGTCGTGGCCAACCGCTCCCTCGGCCCGAAGCAGGCCATGCAGTTGAAGGACTTCCAGAAGGCCCTGGAACACAAGGTCGAACTCGTCCTTCCGGACGAGCCGAAGGTATTCAATGCCGCGGCCAACACCGGCAAGCCGCTGGCCCAGAGCCATGCCCGCGCGAAGGTCTGCAAGGCCCTGCGCAAATTCGCCAACGACTTCCAGCTGCCGGAAAAGGACGAGGAAGCCGATAAGGCGAAGGCGAAAGCCAAGGGCAGGAAGATCAAGATGAAGGGCAAACCGACGAAGAAGGCCCAGCCGGGCGCGAAGAAGAAGTCGGGCCTGTTCGGGCTCTTCAGTCGGAGCTGAACACCGTGGCGGGGGTCATCAACGAAGAAAAGGCAGCCGGCGCGAGCGAGCAGGGTATCACCGACGAACGGCTCGATACCTTCCGACATCAGCTGCAGCCGAAGGTCCTGGCCCTCTTCGGCGAGGACGATCTCTCTACCATCCCGCGCCCCGAACTGGCGCTGCGCATCGGCAACCTGCTGACCTATGAGATCGAGGGCACGGGCACAAAGCTGGGCCTGCTGCAGCGTCGCAAGCTGGTCACGAGCCTCATCGACTGGCTGCTCCAATGCAGCGCCATGCAGCCGGACGAGCGCCAGGAGCTGATCGCCTCCGCGCCGGTGCCCGATGCCCGCCCCGGCGCTGTCACGCCGCCAGAGGGCCAGGCAAAAGGCAAGGCCACCTCGCACTCGCCAACGGTCGCCGCCGCGAAGAACAAGGTCCACCCGCTGGTGATGGAGCGGCTGGACGTTTCCGCCGCCTCGCAGCTGCCGCGTGAGGATCTCACCCGCCAGATCGGCGAGATCGTCCGCGAGATCGTGCTGGACGAGAAGCTGAACCTCAACGGCCCGGAACAGCAGTCCATCGTCGACATCATGCTCGACGACATGCTGGGCCTGGGCCCCTTGGAGCCGCTGCTCGCCGACGAGGCGGTGACCGACATCATGGTCAACGGGCCAAAGCAGGTCTATGTCGAGCGCCGCGGCAAGCTGGAAGTGACCGACGTCACATTCCAGAACGACGAGCACGTCCTCAACATCGCACGCCGCATCGTCTCCCAGATCGGCCGACGCGTGGACGAGACCACGCCCCTGGTCGACGCCCGTCTGATGGACGGCAGCCGCGTCAACATCATCATTCCGCCGCTGGCGATCGACGGCCCGTCGATCTCTATTCGTAAATTCTCCAAGAAGGGCATCACCCTGGACGTGATGCAGCGGCAGAACAACATCTCGGCGGCCATGGCGACGGTGATGAAAATCGCCGCGCGCAGCCGCCTCAATATCCTGATCTCGGGTGGTACCGGCTCCGGTAAAACGACGCTGCTGAACGCCATGTCGCAGCTGATCGACCCGGGCGAACGCATCGTCACCATCGAGGATGCGGCCGAGCTGCAGCTGCAGCAGCCGCACGTGGTCCGCCTGGAAACCCGCCCGCCGAACCTGGAAGGCAGCGGCGAGATCACCATGCGCGATCTCGTGAAGAATTCCCTGCGTATGCGCCCGGACCGCATCATCCTGGGCGAGGTGCGCGGTGCCGAGGCGGTCGACATGCTGCAGGCCATGAACACGGGCCATGACGGCTCGCTCGGCACGCTTCACGCCAACCGTCCCCGCGAGGCTCTGACCCGCCTGGAGAACATGATCGGCCTGGCGGGCATCAACCTCCCTGCCAAAGCGGTGCGTACCCAGATCGCCTCGGCCATCGACATGATCGTCCAGGTGTCGCGCATGCGCGACGGCATGCGCCGCGTGACCCACATCGAGGAAATCGTGGGTATGGAGGGCGAGATCATCACGACGCAGAGCCTCTTCACCTATGAATTCCAGGGTGAAGGCAAAGACGGCCTGCTGCTCGGCAACTTCAAGTCTTCCGGCCTGCGGCCCCACTTCGCGCCGAAGGCCGCCTACTTCAGTCTCGACAAACCGTTGCTCGAGGCCATGGGATGAACGTCGAGCTTCCCCTGCAGCTCGGCAGCGTGCCGATCGAGTGGCTGCTGATGGCGCTTCCCGCCTTGGGTGCCCTCGTGGTCTTCCTGCTCGTGTTCGGCGGCAACGCCGAGACCAAACAGACGCGCCGCCGTATCGGGCGTATCAAGGAAAGCAACGCGCCGGTGATGACAAAGGAGGAGATCATCTCCATCCGGCGGTCCAACAGCGACAGCAGCATCCCCTTCTTCGACAATCTCATCAAGCGCGTCGTGCCGCGCCCGGAGCTGCTGCGTTTGCGCCTGTCCAGGGCGGGCCTGCAGCTCTCTCTCGGCAACTACGTCCTGCTGTCCTTGCTGGCCGGTCTCATCGCTTTCGGGGCGTTTCACTTCACCAAGCTGACCCCTCTGCTGCTCAGCGGCCTCATCGGCCTGCTCGTCGCGGTCCTGCTGCCGCACCTTGTGGTCGGGATCCTGCTGGTCCGACGCCGCAACAAGTTCATCGCCAACTTCCCGGAAGCGATCGACCTGATGGTCCGCGGCCTGCGTTCCGGCCTGCCGATCACCGAGTCGATCCGGGCCGCGGGCGCGGAGATCGTCGATCCCGTCGGCCTGGAACTGCGCAACGTGACGGACTCCGTGCGCCTCGGCGCCAAGCTGGATGAAGCCCTCTGGGAGTGCTCCCGGCGACTCAACATCCAGGAGTTCAACTTCTTCACCGTCGCCCTCGCCATCCAGTCGGAAACCGGCGGCAACCTCGCCGAGACCCTGGCAAACCTCTCCGACGTGCTGCGCCGGCGCCGCCAGCTGAAGCTGAAGATCAAGGCGCTGTCCTCCGAGGCGAAAGCCAGCGCCTATATCATCGGCGCCCTGCCCTTCATCATGGCGGTGCTGATCTACATGGTGAACCCGGGCTATATCGCCGAGCTGTGGATCGATCCACGCGGCGCCTTCCTGGTCTTCATCGGCTTCGTCAGCTTCGCCATGGGCGCGGGCGTCATGTACAAGATGGTGAAGTTCGAGATATGACCTTCGACGCTCTCCTGCCGCCGGGCATGTCGATGGAGGAACTGCTGATCCTCATGACTTCGCTTTCGGTCCTGGTCAGTATCCTCGCCATCTGGTTTGCCCTGCTGCACAAGGACGTGGCCTCCAAGAGGGCCACTCTGATCGCCCAGCAGCGCCGCGACATGCGCGCCGGGGTTATGGGGCCGCGCCGGCGCGAGACGAACATTCGCAGCATGACCGTGATGCGCCAGGTCGTGGAGCGGCTTCGGCTGCTGCGCAGCACCCAGGCGAACAAGGTCTCGCTGAAGCTGGCCCACGCGGGCTGGCGCAGCAAGGACCAGCTCGTCCGCTTCTTCTTCTTCAAATTCTCCCTGCCCTTCCTGTTCGGCGGCATCGCCGTTTTCATGCTTTACTGGGCGAACGCCTACAACCTTGAGCCGCTGTGGAAGGCCGCCGCAGCCCTGGGCGCCACGGTCTTCGGCGCCTACCTGCCGGACATCCTGGTCTACAACGCCGCGCAGAAGCGCCGCGAGGCCATCCGCAAGGCGCTGCCTGACGCCCTGGACCTCATGGTGATTTGCGCCGAGGCTGGCCTGAGCCTGGACGCGACCCTGATGCGGGTCGCCCAGGAAATGGAGAAGACCGCGCCGGAACTCTCCGACGAGTTCAGCCTGACCGGCCTGGAACTCGGCTTCCTGCCCGATCGCCGCACCGCCATGCAGAACCTGGCCAAGCGCACCGACCTGACCGTGCTGCGCGGCATGGTCGGCACCCTGCTGCAGGCCGAGCGCTACGGCACGCCGCTGGCGCAGTCGCTGCGTGTCCTCTCCGCGGAATCGCGCGAGGAGCGGGCCATGAAGGCCGAGGAAAAGGCCGCCCGCCTGCCCGCCCTGCTGACCGTGCCGATGATCGTCTTCATCCTGCCGCCGCTTTTCGTCGTGCTGATCGGCCCGGCGATCCTGCGCACCATGGACGCGCTCGGCAGCATGTAGGCCGGGCGGCGGCAGCCCCTGGCGCTACAGGATCGGTGTCAGGAGCCGCGACAGGCTCACGGCGAAGCGGAACCAGAAGGACCGCTCGTCCAGTTCCCCCGGCGCCACCAGTCGGCTCTCCGCGAAGTCTTCCCGCAGCATCTCCTCGATCTCCCGCGCGAAGGGTCGGTCCCAGGCCACGATCGACAGCTCGAAGTTCAGCCGGAAGGAGCGGTTGTCCAGGTTGGCGGTCCCGATCGAGACGAGTTCGTAGTCGATCAGCATGACCTTCTGGTGGAGAAAGCCCTTCTGATAGCGGTAGATCTCTATGCCTAGCCGCTCGGCGGCCGGGTAGTAGCCGAAGCTGGCCAGGTGAACGGTCATGTGCTCGGCCTTGCCGGGCAGCAGTATCCGGACCTCTACGCCGCGCAGGCGGGCGAGCTCCAGCGCCCCCATGATCTGCTCGTCAGGGACGAAATAGGGACTGGCGATCCAAATGCGCTCTCTCGCGTTGCGGATCGCCTCCAGGAAGAACAGCTCGCAGCTTTCCTGAAGGTCGGCAGGGCCGGTCGGCAGCGCCAGGGCGACGATCTGCCCTGCCGGCGCGGCTTCCGGCTCCCACATCAGCTCCGGCACCTCGTGCGCGGCCCAGAACCAGTCCTCCAGGAAGGCGAGCTGCACCCCCTGCACCACCGGTCCGGAAAGCTGCAGATGGGTGTCGCGCCAGGGCCCGAAAGCCGCGTTGCGGCCGAGGTACTCGTCGCCGAAGTTCAGGCCGCCGACGAAGGCGATGCGTCCGTCGATCACCAGAATTTTGCGGTGATTGCGGAAGTTGAGCTGAAAGCGGTTGACCGGGCCCTGCGTTGTGCCGAAGGGGCGCACCACCACGCCGGCGGCGCGCAGGTCGCGGACAAAACCGCGTGGCAGCCCGTAGCTGCCGATTTCGTCATAGAGCAGATGAACCCGCAGGCCGTCGCGCGCCCGCCGCATGAGCCGGGACTTGAGGTCGCGGCCCAGGTCGTCGTCCCGCAACATGTAGACCTGCACCAGGACGTAGGTTTCCGCCCGATCGATGGCGGCGAACATGCTGGCGTAGGCGGCCTCGCCATTCTTCAGCACCTGGATCGCGTTGCCGCCAGTAAACGGCATCCCGGCGAGCTGCTGAAAGACCTGCAAGCCCGCGGCGTCCTGGGACAGGTCGGCCCGGTGACGTTCCTCCATCAGCCGGCGCAGCGCGGCGGCCAGGTGGTGGATCTTCAGGTCGCCCGAGCGCCTCGCGGCGACATAACCCTGGAACTTACCCCGTCCGAAGATCCAGTACAGCGGCAGGGCGAGGTAGGGAAAGGTGAGCAGCGAGATCGACCAGGCGACAGCCCCCTGGGCCGTCCTGGTCTTTACCGCCGCGTGGATCGCCGAGATGGCGCCGGAAAGGTGGATGGCAATGGCAAGGGCAGCCAGAGCCAGCGACAGGTTGTCGAAAAACCACTCTACCATCGCCGCCTCTAGGCTCGCCGCCGTCCGCTCCGCCTAGCTGTCGGCCTTCTCAGGCTCGGCGGCGGGAAGATCTCCGAGAAGGTCGGACACCGCCAGAGCGAGCGCTTCCGGGTCGACCGGCTTACGCAGCGTGGGGAAGCCCTGCTGGGTGATCTCGCGCATCTCCTCTTCGCCCTGGTCGGCGGTCACGATCAGGACCGGGACCATCCGCGCGCAAAGCTCTCGAAGGCGACGCGCCGAGTTCACCCCGTTGCAGCCGTTCGGCAAGCGGTAGTCGGCGATGATCAGGTCGATCTCCTCCGGCTTGGCCGAGACGATCCGTACCGCGGCCTCGTGATCTCCGGCGGCCTCCACCCGGCAGCCCCAGGATTCCAGCGCACGGACCGTACCTTTGCGCACCTGGAGATCATCCTCGATCACCACCACCGTCGCGTTGTGCCTCATGCCGGCCCGGCTGCGGCCGCTGCCCCTCTGCGAGAGGTCGACCGACTTCCCGGTCTGCTCCAGTTCGACGGCAAAGACACTGCCTTGCCCGCGTACCGAGTGCAGGAAGATCTCGTGCCCCAGGATGTTCGCGAGACGCCGCACGATGGACAGGCCGAGGCCGATGCCCCGCTGGCGCTCGCGGGCCGGATTGTCGATCTGGTGGAACTCCTCAAAGATCCGCTGCCTTTCGCCCTCGGGAATGCCCAATCCGGTGTCCCAGACCTCGATCCGCAGCTTGCCACGGTGCCGGCGACAGCCGAGGAGGACCCGCCCGGCCGGCGTATAGCGTAAAGCGTTCGACAGCAGGTTGCCGAGGATCCGTTCCAGCAGATCGGGGTCGCTGAAAACTACATGGCTGGACGGCACCATGCGCAATTCCAGGTCGCGCTCGCGCGCCTGCGGCCCGTAGACGCGCACCATGCGGTCGAGCAACTGCTGAACGGGGAAATGGATGAAACGCCCCTCAAGCTTGCCACTCTCCAGTTCCGAGACATCGAGCAGCGCGTTGAGCAGCCGCCCGGCGGCATTCGAGGCCTCGCGGAGGTCGCCGATGATGCCGTGCGCCTCCTCGTCCTCCACTGTGGCCTCAAGGGCGGCGACGAAGAGCTCCATGGCATGGAGGGGCTGGCGCAGATCATGGCTGGCGGCGGCCAGAAAACGGGTCTTGGCCCGGTTGGCCTGCTCGGCGACCTCCCTTGCCCGTTTCAGCTCGGTGATATCGGTTGACACGCAGGCGATGCCGCCGTCATGGGTGCGCCGCTCCGTCATCAGGTAACTGCGCCCGTCGTGCCAGGCAACTTCGAAGTCGCCCTGAGCCGTGCCGTGGACCGCCAGACGCTTCTGCACCCAGGCTTCCCGGTCCTCGGTGGATTGCAGCCCGGAGACGCAGCCGTTCTCCGCATTGCTGCGCACGATCGCCTCGAAGGTGATACCCGGGCGGATATAGCTGCCGTTGCGAAAGGCCCGGTCGCGGTAGATCTTGTTGCAGAGAACCAGGCGGTCATCGGAGTCAAACAGTGCGAAGCCGCCGGAGATGCTCTCGATGGCATCGATCAACCTCACCTCCGCCGCTTCCGCCCGCTGACGCGCCTTGACCTCGGCGCTCTCGTCCTCGGCCACACCGCGGTAGCCGCAGAAGCGACCCGTCCGGTCGTAGTAGGGTTTGCCGTTTATGCGCCAGTAGAAGCGCTCACCGTCGGCGGCGACATAGGCGGCGCGCAGATCCCTGATGGGCCGACGGGCCTCAAGGTCCCGCCGCAGATCCTGCCAGTACTGGTCCTTCTCGATGTCGCCTGAAAAGAGCTCCCAAAGCGTCTTCCCGGTGGCCTCGTTGGCCGAAGGACGAGTGCGGCCGGGATCCTTGCGCACTTCCAGAAAGGACCACAGGCGGAGGCTGTCGTCCATCTCCCAGAAGCCGCCGGGGCCGGATTGCGCGAAGTCCTTGAAGCGCTGCTCGCTCTCCTTGAGCGCGTCCTCGGCGGCGACCTGCTCCGTCACGTCAAAGCGGATGCCGATGAATCCGCCGGTTTCCAGCGGATGGTTTCGCGCTTCAATCCAACGACCTTCACTGGTCTTGGTGCGGAATGTCGGGTGCTTGTGGAAGACCTGGGCGACCTCGGTATCCGGCGCCTCGCTGTCCGCACCTGCCAGCACCGTGAACTGGTCGCGATCGAAGGCCATCTTCATCAGCTCGGAATAGGACGCCCCCGGGCGCAGCTCTCCGGCCAGCTTCGGATAGAGGTCGCGGTACTTCTGATTGCACAGAACCAAACGGCCTTCGCTGTCGAACCACACGAAGCCGTCGGTCATGCTCTCGATTGCCTCGGACAGCAACGCCTTGGAGCGCGAAGCCTCCAGTTCGCTGCGCAGCAGCGCGCGCTCGGCGGCCTTGCGCTCCGTGACATCCGTGCAGATGGTGCCGATCCCCTGCACGTTGCCGAAGGAATCAAGCAAGGGGAACTTCACGGTCAGGCCTTCAATGACCGCATCGCCCAAGGGAATGACTTCTTCGAAGACCTTGGCCCGACGCGTATTCACCACCTCCAGGTCGGCGAAGTGCACCATCTCCGCCCACTCGTCGCCGATGCCGATATCGTGCGGCAGCTTGCCGATCATTTCCTCATTGGTGACGTCATAGATCTCTTCGAAACGCTTGCTGACCTGGAGGTAGCGTCCCTCCGCATCCTTCAGGCAGATGTCGACCGGGGCGTACTCGAAGATTGCCGCAAGCCGGTCCTCGCTGTGCTGCAAGGCCCGGCCGAGAGCCGCGACATCGGATTCCGGTGTCAGCGTCGCAGTCCAGTAGCGCCCTTCCCGGCTCGGCGTGGCAAGCGGAGTCCATTCACAGTGCACCGTCCCCCACCCGGACTTGTGCCCCGGCAGGATCAGGGTCTCGGTCACCGCCTGGCCCCGCGCAAAGCGGTTGATGTTGAGGCGACGGTCCTTGGGAGAGGCCGCCTCCGGGATCAGCGCGGAGAGTGTGCAGGGAAGAACCCGGTCGAGATCCCAGCCGCCGAGGCGCGCAAAGGCCGCGTTGGCGTGAATGAGCCGAGGTTCCTGGTCGCCTTTGCGCAGCAGGCCAACAGCGACTCCGACCGGCAGACGGGCGAAGGCATCGCCCATCAGGCGGCCAAGGTCGTGATCCTGGTGGTCGCGCCCCGACGCCAACGCCTCGAAGGGTCCCAGCGGCTTCAGACGGTCCATAGAGGGATCCCAATTCCCTGACACGGACCCAGTATAGCTGGATTCAACACCCGCATAGGGGAGAATTCGCAAACTCCCGAACAAGCGTGCAATCGTATGATCACTTCGGTGGGACCACTCCTTACCGGGCGTTAACCATACTCTACCAGAAGGCGATTCCCGACTACTTAACGAAAGGGAAAGAGGTCATAGCTTAACTTTAAGGCGGTCGAATGCAATCAATACCGGAGCGTCCTTCCGTGCCGAAGTACGACGTCAAACTCCAGCTGGACGACGAAGAACACCAGATTCACCTGGAGATCTACCAGCAGGTCATTTCGACGCACGAGCAGACCGAAGAAGAGGTCGTGCACCGTGCCAAGCAGCAGTTCCGCCACTGGGCCGAGGGCCGCGGGCCGGAGTGGAAGCTGGTCGCCCTGCGCGTCCCCTTCGCGGCCGTGACCGACAGCGAAATCCGGGTCACCCACTGACCGGCCGGCCGGCGCGCCGCCTCAGCGCACCACCACGAAACAGGGCTGTCCGGCGTTGATCAGGTCCTGACAGGCGGCGCTGGCACCGTCCTCGGAGCCGAAAGCGCCCGCCTGGACCCGATAGAATACGCCGCGATCGCCGAGCCGGGCCTGCTCCACCACCAGCCGGAGCGGCTTCAGCACCTGCGGATAGCGCGCCCGCAGCCGCTCCCACTCGGAGAGCACGCTGTCCTCCTCCTGCACCGCCGAGACCTGTACCAGGATGGTCCCCGGCGGCGCATTCCAGGCTTCGGCGGCGAAGACCTCCGCCTGCGCCCCGGAATTATCTTCAAACGGCGCCACGGCCGCATTCTCCATCACGCCCCCGGTCGCCGCGGCTCCAGCCTCGGAGGACGGCGAGGCGGTTGGTGCAGATGGGGCTGGTGGAGGTGCGACTGGCGGAGATGCGGGAGGATCCTGCGCCGGCAACGCGGCCACCTGAGGTGCCGCGGCCGGAGGAGCGGCTTCGCTGGCCCCGTCCTTCGGCGGCAAGGGAGGGAACTTCGGTGGTGGCGGCAGCCGCGACTGGCGGCGCGGCGCAGAGGGCGCGGCGGCGGCCTCTGGTGCCGGCGCCGTTTCGCCAACCGGCGGCAGGCTCTCTTCGCTGACCTCGGCGAGCGGCGGCGGTGGCACGGCCGGCGGCTCCGGCATGCCCGCGGCTCTGGCCCGTTCACGGGCACGTTTCAGGGTCAACTCCGCTTCGCTGAGCGGCCCCTCATCATTGAGGGCGGATTCGTAGGTCAGGCGCTCGCCGCTGTAGACCACCTCCCCTTCGCTCGCCACCAGTCCGGCGGCCAGTTCGTCGGGATCGACGCGCGTCGGCCCGGAGTCGAGATCGAGGTCCCGGGACCAGGGTTGCGGCTCGCTCGGCTGCGCCGGCGCCTCCACCTTGACCTTACGCGGCACAAGCGGCGGATCGGACTCCGGCGGCGGGCCGACCTCCACGGTACCGGCCGACACCGAGAGCAGCACCACCACTGCGCTGCCGCGCCCGAGCCGTCCCGACAATGCGCGCAAGCGGCCAAGCCGCGACATGTTTAATGGAATCACCCCGTCCATAAGCCCGAAGGTACGACCGCGGGGGCTTTCCGGCAAGCGCAGGAAAGCCCCCATCTAGGGGGTCAATGGCGGTAGCCCCGAGGGGGATGGCAGGGGCGCCTCAGCGGACCCGCCTACTCCGCGGCCGGCGGCGAGGCCTCCTCCGCCATCACGATGACCGGCTTCATCCGCGCCAGTTCTTCGCGCGACAGGTGGCAGGCGATCTGGTGACCGGGCGTCGGCTCGACCACCGGAGGATCCTGCGTCTCGCAGATCTCGCCGATCTTGCGCGGACAGCGCGTGTTGAAGACACAGCCCGAGGGCGGGTTGGTGACGGAGGGCAGATTGCCTTCCAGGATGATGCGGGTCTTCTCGACCGAGGTATCGGCGATCGGCACGGCGGACAGCAGGGCCTCAGTATAGGGATGATAGGGCGGCGCGAAAACCTCGTCGGTAGTGCCCTGCTCGACGATATGACCGAGGTACATCACGACGACGCGGTCGGCCAGGTAGCGCACCAGGCTGAGGTCGTGGCTGATGAAAATCAGGGTCGTGCGGTAGGTCTTCTGAATGTCCATCAAGAGGCCGGTGACCGCCGCTTGCACCGAGACATCGAGGGCCGAGACCGGTTCGTCCGCCACCACGGTTGTCGGGTTTCCGGCGAAGGCGCGGGCAATGCCGACGCGCTGCTTCTGACCGCCGGAAAGCTGGCGCGGCCGCCGGCGCGCGAACTCGCGCGGCAGCTTGACGAGATCCAGCAGTTCCATGACGCGCTGCTCGATCCTGTCCTTGTTCTTCTCGACGCCGAACTTGCGGATCACCCGTGCCAGCTGGGAGCCGACGGTGTGGCTGGGGTTCAAGGTGTCGAAGGGGTTCTGGAACACCATCTGCATGGAGCCGATCTGCTCCGGCGTGCGTTTCTGAACCTCCTCCTGGGAGATGTCCTTGCCGTTGAAGACCACCTTGCCGTCGGTCGCCGTCTCCAATCCCATCAGCACCTTGGCAAAGGTCGACTTGCCGCAGCCGGACTCGCCGACGATGGCGACGGTCTGGCAGGAGCGCGCGTCGAAGGAGATGCTCTCGTTGGCCTTCACGTAGCGCACGCGCTTGCCGGAGATCAGCGCGGCGATCGAGTTGTCGGTCAGCTCGTAGTATTTCTTCATGTCGTCGATGGAGAGCACCACCTCGCCGGGCTCCATCTCGCCGGCGCCGACGCCCTCGGGGTGATAGCTGTCCCAGTCGATCTCCTGCCATCGCCGGCAGCGCACATCGTGCCCGGGCTCGTTCGGCACCGAGGTCATCCCGAGGCCTTCGCGGTCGCAGACGCCCTTCTGGAAGAAGTCGCAGCGCGGCCCGAAATAGCAGCCCGGCGGACGCTGGTGCGGCAGCGGCAGCTGGCCGCGGATCGGCACCAGGGGACGCGCGGTCTTGGAGGCGCCGGGCAGCGGAATGCAGCCGAAAAGTCCCTTGGTGTAGGGATGGCGCATGTGGTCGAAGACCTCGGTCACCGTGCCGCTCTCAACCACCACGCCGGAGTACATCACGTTGACCCGGTCGCAGGTCTCCAGGATCAGGCCCAGGTTGTGCGAGATGTAGACCATGGAGGTGTTGAACTTCTCGGCGATCTGGCCGATCAGCTCGATAATGCCGGCCTCCACCGTCACGTCCAGCGCGGTGGTCGGCTCGTCAAGCAGCAGTAGCGAAGGATTGGACAGCAGCGCCATGGCGATGACCACGCGTTGCTGCTGGCCACCGGAGATCTGGTGCGGGTAGACCGACATGATGCGGTCCGGGTCCGGCAGATTCACGTCCGCCAGCATCTGCCGGGCGCGCTTGTAGGCCTCTTCCTCGCTGATGTTCTCATGACACAGCGGCACCTCCATGAGTTGCCTGCCGAGGGTCATGGAGGGATTCAGCGACGCCATGGGCTCCTGGTAGACCATGGCGATCTCGTTGCCGCGAAGCTGGCGCAGTTCTTCCTCGCTGAAGGTCGCCATGTCGCGGCCTTTGTAGAAGACCTGTCCGCCGACGATGGCGCCATTGCCGCCGAGGTAACGCATGATGGCCATGGCGACGGTCGACTTGCCGCAGCCGGACTCGCCGACCAGGCCGATGCTGCCGCCCTGCTCCAGGGTCATGTTGAAGTCGATGACCGCGGGGATCTCACCGGCCCGGGTGAAGTACGAGATGCAGAGATCCCGGCATTCCAGGACCGGTCCGTCGAAGCTCTTGGCTTGGCTGTCCATGGCTTGCTCCTCTAGTCGCGCAGCGAGACTTCGCGCAGGCCGTCGGCCAGCAGGTTGAACCCGAGAACGAGAGATGAAATAGCAATACAGGGGTAGACGGCGAGCAAGGGGTCGACGATGGCGAACTGCCGGAGTTCGGAGACCATCTTTCCCCAGTCCGGGTCAGGCGGCGGCAGGCCGAGGCCGAGGAAGCCCAGGGTGCCGATGGTGATCACCACGTAGCCGAGGCGCAGGCAGGCATCGACGATGAGAGGTCCGCGCGCATTGGGCAGGATCTCCACCAGCATGATGCGCCAGGGCGTCTCGCCCCGCGTCTCGGCAGCGAAGACATACTCCCGGTTTCGCAGGTCCAGCACCAGACCGCGCACGATGCGCATAACCCCCGGCGCCGAGGCGAAGGTCACCGCGATAACGATGTTGATACCAGAGGCGCCGATGGTGGCGATGATGATGATGTAGAGCACCAGCACCGGGAACGACAAGATCACGTTGGCGATGAACGACAGGATATCGTCCACCAGGCCGCGCCGGTAACCGGCGGCCAGCCCCATGGGAATGCCGACCAGGTAGGCGCAGAAGGTCGCCAGGGGGGCGTAGAGCAGCACCTGCCGCGAACCGTAGATAATACGGGACAACGTATCCCGCCCCAACTGGTCGGTCCCGAGCCAGTAAATCCCTCCATCCAGCGCCGCACCTCCGGCCGGCTGCAGTGGCAACCCGGGTTGGTTGGGAGGGAAAGGTGCTAACAGCGGCGCAAAGATCGCTACCAGAACCCAAAAAACGATAATCGCCAGTCCCGTCATGCCGACCGGGCTTTCGCGAATCAGGGCGAGGCCTTTGACAACGCGCAGCATTGGAGATTCGCGGCGCGGCACGGATACGGCTTGATCGGTCATGGCGCGCCCTCCTAGCTAAAGCGGATCCGGGGGTTGAGGTAGGTATAGCCGATGTCGGCCAGGGTCTGGGTCATGACCGCGACGAAGACGGCGACCATGGCGCAGGCCTCGATGAGGTAGATGTCCTGGTTCAGTGAGGCCTCGTAGAGCAGGCTGCCGAAGCCCTTGTAGGCGAAGGCGACCTCCACGACGATGACGCCGGACAGCAGCCAGTTGATCTGCAGCATGATCACGGTGAAGGGCGCGATCAGCGCGTTGCGCAGGGCGTGCCGGCGGATCACCTGGCCGTAGGGCAGTCCCTTCAGGACGGCCGTGCGGATGTAATGGGTCATCATGACCTCGGCCATGGAGGCCCGGGTCATGCGCGCGATGTAGCCCCAGTCGTAGATCACCAGCACCGCCACGGGCAGCACCAGCTGGGCCAGATCGAAGCCATCCGCCATACCGCTGGTTCCCGGCAACACCGGCCAGTAAAAGACAAACACACCTGAAAGGAACACGGCGCTGGCGAACTCCGGCACCGAGGTCGTCAGGATGGCGGTGACCGAGACGGCACGGTCGCGGAAGCCGCCTTCGCGCATGCCGGCGATGACGCCGAGGGTCAGGCCGATGATCGAGGCGATCAGCAGGGCGATCCCGCCGAGGATTCCGGTGTTGCCGAGACGGGGCCAGAGGACGTCGGACACCGGCACCTTGAAGCGCACCGAATCCCCGAAGTCACCGATGACGAAGTTGCCGAGCCAGCGCAGATAGCGCAGCACCGCCGGGTCGTAGTAGCCGTTGGCCTCCAGCCACAGCTCGCGCTGTTCCTGCGAGGTATAGGGCCCGAGCACCTTGGTGGCGACGCTCTCGACATTGATCTCCAGCAGCAGGAACACGAGAATCGACACGACGAGCATGGTGAGAACCATGGTGCCGAACCGTCGAACCATGAAAATCAGCATCGCATCCTAGCCTTCCTGTCCCCCGCAATAGGCTTGCGGCCTTCTTCGTTCTTCGTGGCCTTCCCGGCGATCGGAAGACCTTGCCGAGGTGGCGGCGTGTCCGCGCCGCAAAGGTAAAGGGGCCGCAGCACCCCCCGTGCTGCGGCCCCGTTTTCTCTTACCCGAGCCACACACCGTTGAACTGGTGATAGCGGGTCGGGTGACTGCTGTACCCTTTGACGTTGTCTTTCGTCGCCGTAAAGACGGAACGGAAGAAGGGCTGCACCATGATGGCGTCGTCCTGGAGGATCTTCTCCACCTTGGCCATGGCCGCGCGGCGTTTTTCCACGTCCAGCAGAGCCTCGGCTTCATCCAGCGCGGCATCGAAGTCCGGATTGCTGTAGCCGGACTCGTTCCAGGGCACGCCGCTGCGGTAGGCCAGGCTCAGCACCATGGTGCCCAGCGGCCGGTGGGTCCAGGAGGTCAGGCTGAAGGGCGCCTTGTCCCAGACTTCCCAGTATTGCGCCGAAGGCATCACGTTGATGGTGATGTCGATGCCGGCTTCCGCCGCGTTTTCCTTCAGCACCTGCACGGAATCCTGTTCCCAGGTGCCATCGGTGTTGCCGACGTTGCAGGTGACCTGCACGCCGTCCGGGAAGCCGGCCTCGGCGAGCAGCGCCTTGGCCTTGGCCACGTCGCGCTGCAGCGGCGGCAGCTTGGCGTATTCCGGATGGATCTCGGCCACGTGATGGTTCTCGCCGATCGAGCCCATCCCGCGGTGCGCCAGCTTCAGGTTCTGCGCGTTGTCGGATGCCAACACCATGGCCTGACGCACCTTCGGATTGTCGAAAGGCGCGTTGTTCACATTCATGCGGATGACGCCGGTCTGCGCGGTCACCGCCTGGGAGACCACGACGCCCGGGATGCGCTCGGCAATTTCCAGCGTCGGGATGCCGAGGCGATAGATCGCATCGACCTGTCCGGAAGCCAGCGCCGCGATGGCGGCGGCGTCATCCTCGCCGGTATCGATGTAGCGGATCTCGTCGAGGTAGACCTCGCCGCCCCAGTAGGGCTCGCTGCGGCGGCGCAGCACGCACTCCTCGCCGACCGCGAAGCGCGCCAGTTCGAAAGCGCCAGTGCCGACCGGGTTCTTGGAGAAATCACCGCCGTCCTTCTCGAAGTTGCGGTGCACGATGGCCGTTGGATAGTTGTAGAGGTTCTCCGGCATCGACAGTACGGGCGAATTGAGATGCAGCCGCACGGTGTGGTCGTCAACCTTCTCGACGGCGCCCTCGGACATGCGCTTGCCCATCTTGGCGCTGCCGTCGTCGTTCTTCTCGCCGGTGTCATAGTCCTCCGTCATGGCCGCGAAGAGGCCGAGGTTGGACGAACCGGTCGCCGGGTCCAGCCAGCGGGTAAAGTTGAAGACCACGTCGTCGGCGTTAAAGTCGTCGCCGTTGCTCCACTTGACGCCCTGACGCAGCTTGAAGGTCCAGGTCTTCAGGTCGTCGGAGGCCTCCCAGCTTTCGGCCAGGTAGGGTCGCGTGATGTTGTCCGGGCCGGTGATGGTGAGGAACTCGATGATGTGACGCACCTGGTTCGACTTCTGCGTCCAGTCGAAGGTAGCGGGGTCGACCATCTCCTGCACCTGCATGGCGACGCGCAGCGTGCCGCCCTTCTTCGGCGTTTGGGCCGCGGCTTCTTTGACCAGGCCACCTCCGGTGGGGTCGCCGGCGAAGGCATAGGCCGAGGCGGCGGAAACACCGAGGAAAGCTGCCAGACGGACGAACTCGCGGCGATCCATCTTGCCGCTCTCAAACTGCTCGCAAAGCTCATCGACGCCCGGATGCAACGGTTTGCCGTTGATGCTTTCCAATTCCTTGTCTTTCTTCATGGGTGTAAGTCTCCCTGTGAGATAACCTGTCGCCGGACCCGCGATGCGCTCAGACAGAGCTGGCGGCCCCTTTCCTGTTATTGAGTCGTTGCGCCATTCCCCTGGTGAGGTCGCTGGCGTAGCACCGTCGTATGACACACCAGAATCGGCGCAAGCTTTCGTGTGAATTCGGGGGTCTAAGAAAAACCGCCCAGCCCCTTTCCGGGTTGTCCAGGCAGAGCCGGTCAGACCGCCTTCCGGCCGTCGACAAGCCCGCAGTGTCCGCCGCCTTATGAGGGCTGGCGGTCATCCGCTTTGCCCTGGCTTTCCCTCTTCTTCAAACGCCTCTCCGCCCTGCGATTCCGCCATGGAAGCCGCGGACCGCTTGCTTATTTTGTTTCTTTTCAACAACAAGCCTAGCAAACTCTAACCCTGCCCGAAACCCGCGAGTTGCAGCTTTGCGACAGGCAGTGCAACAGATGCGACGCACGGCCGGCAGACTACCCGCTGTCGTCCACCGCCGTGGTTTCGATCAGCACCTCGCTTTCTAGTGTGCGGTGCACCGGGCAGCGGTCGGCAATCTCCAGCAGCCGTTTGCGTTCCTGCGGGCTGAGGTCGCCGGTCATCTCGATCTTCCTTTCGATACGATCGATTTTCCCGGTCTTGGTCTCGCAGTTCTCACAGTCCTCGGCGTGGATCTTGCCGTGCGCCAGGGTCACCCTGGTCTTCTTCAGGGCAAGCCCCTTGTGCTCCGCGTACATCCTCAAGGTCATCGAGGTGCAGGCCCCCAGGCCGGCCAGCAGCAGATCATAAGGCGACGGGCCGCTGTCGAGGCCGCCGGAGCTCTC